>Ga0335069_10000061_pt1 | contig 183724 bp, 162 predicted proteins | sample Lox_Sample_11_FD_206714 | JGI IMG/M metagenome (GOLD analysis project Ga0335069, IMG submission 206714) | Soil microbial communities from Loxahatchee National Wildlife Refuge, Florida, United States - Lox_Sample_1.1 | ecosystem: Environmental > Terrestrial > Soil > Wetlands | place: USA... | reverse complement strand
TTCAAGAATCGTTTTCCTGCACTGGGCCTGCCTTTCAGGCATATTGAATTTTTCGAAAAAATTCAGGATAGCCGGTACTGTTAGATAAGCCGATATTTCTCTCGTTCCCTGCATTTCATTTTCTTCCAGAAATTTTGTTTTTGCAGGTATGGCCGCTTTATATCCCCAGCTGATGATCAAAGGTTCAAGCAGGTGCTGCATGTTTTTATTCACATATAAAAAAGTGCAGCCTTTTGGACTAAGTAACCATTTGTGTAAAGTGCCGGTATAAAAATCTGCTTTAATGCCCTGCAGGTTCAATGGCAGGTGCCCCGGTACATGCGCTCCGTCAACAATGGTAATCAGCCCCAGTTGTTTTGCCCGTTCACAAATTTCTTTTACCGGGAAAATCAAGGCAGTCGTGCTGGTACAGTGGCTGATAAAAATCGCTTTTGTTTTTTCATTATATCCTTTCCAGAATTCTTCGATGAATTGTTCCCTGGATAATAAGGGCAAAGAAATTTTTTGCCGTCGATAAAAGAAGCCTTTCTTTTCGGAATAGAAATCGAACGTCTTGTCCATGGCTCCGTATTCGTGATCAGTGGTTAGCACTTCATCACCGGCTTTTAACTCCAGGCTTTTTATTACCTGGTTAATAGCAGTGGTCGGGTTCTGAAGAAAGAAAAAATCTTCAGGGTCGCAGCCTATATACGGAGCAAACGTTTTTTTTGAAACAAGCAATGCTTCTTCCCTTTTTTTGGTAATAAATTGTACCGGCTCAAATTCCAAAGCCATTTGCCAGCGTTGATAATCTTCGATGATGGGTTTCGGGCATGCCCCAAATGAGCCGTGATTAAGAAAAATGACGGAAGGGTCGAGTAAAAACTGCTCTTTAATATTCCTCATTAAAATTTTCTTGGTTCTTCTGCCAAAACTAATAAACCTTCAGCTTATCAACATATTTTTTATAGGGATGGGGATTTGAAATGAGATGTTGTTAAAAGGCCAACTTAACCGGTAAAATAAATGATTAATATGAAGAAAGTGTTTGTTGTTGTTTTAACATCAGTTTTATTTTGTTCTGTCAATGCACAAGAAGGCTCAAAAAATGACAGCGCTTCTAAAGCTTGTGCTGTAAGATGGGCGAAGCCCGAATCAAAATCTATTTACACGTTCATCAATGCAGCAATAGCTTTTCCAAAGATTTAAGTTATGATGAGTTTTATAATCCCGATTAAGCTTTGGGAAAGCTCGTTTGCATTATACCAAAGTTGAAATTGAAATCACCATTTTTATTTTCAAAAAACTATTTACTTTTAGCAGAACCAAAAACTTTTTCTTATGCCTATTCGTATGGAAGATGATCCCATTGACCCGCCAGACAGTGGCGGTGGTGACCAGGGTGGAGGTGGATTTGGCGGCGGTGGGGGCCTTTTCGCACTGTTGCCCTTGCTGTTTAGTTTATTTCGCGGCCGCGGTTTATTGTTACTACTTGTAATCCTGGTTGGGGGTTATTTTTTTCTGGGCCGCGGAGGCTGTAATATCGGCTCTTTGCAGAATGCAGCGCAACAACTGGCTACAGGCGGTATACTGGATCCCCGCCAGTTTGATAAAGCAAAAGTATATGAACCCCTTTCTGAAGATAATAACAAAAACCCCCTGCCAGAATCGGCAAACCTTCAGAAATATGCACCAACAGTAGGTGATCAGGGCCACCAGGGGTCGTGTGTTGCGTGGAGCAGCGCTTACGGGGCAAGAACCATATTGGAAGCGGCACGAACCGGGCAGGATCCGAACAGTTTAAAGTTCAGTCCTTCATTTCTGTATAATCAGATAGGCCTGGAAGGTTGTGAAGGCTCTTACGTTGAAAAGGCAATGGAGTTCATGACAAAAAAGGGTGCGGTCCCTTATGATAAGTTTGCTTATAATGACCAGGATTGCTCCAAACAACCTGATCAACAATTGTTAAATGACGCGTTGCAATACCGTATGCGCGGTGCCAACAGGTTAACCGTTGGCGACAGGACTGACCAGATTGATCTTCGTGCCATCAAGGAAAACCTGGCACAAGGGGCGCCGGTGGTAATAGGCATGATGGTTGGGGGCAGCTATATGCAACCAATGATGGGGCAGGATGTGTGGACACCAACACAGGATGATTATATGATGCAGGGCTTCGGTGGTCATGCGCAATGTGTAGTAGGCTATGATGACAAAAAATATGGCGGCTCATTTTTGATTATGAATAGCTGGGGGCCGCAATGGGGCAACAACGGGTTTGCATGGGTGCGTTATGGCGATTTCAAAACTTTTGTGCGTGAAGCTTATGGCCTTGAGCCGATGGCAAAAACCGGCGCCGCAGCAAATGCACCGTTTAATTGCGAAATTGGTTTGGTGCAGGTTACCTATAATGGCAATAAAACAGTGGCTGGTGCATATATCCCCCTGCATAATGCAGGAGATAATATTTTCGAAACAAACGCACCAATGAAACCCGGTACGCGTTTCAAAATGGAAGTAAAGAATTCAAGTGAATGCTATATATATGTTTTCGGAAAAGAAACTGACGGAACAAGCTATACTTTATTTCCCTACCCTAAGAAAGATGATCCCACTACTACCAAGTATTCTCCTTTTTGTGGCATAGCAGGTTATCGCCTGTTCCCGAAAGATAAAAGTATGGTGCCGGACAGTATCGGAAAAAAAGATTTTATGGCTGTAATAGTAAGTAAGGACTCGCTTGATTGGAATTCACTCAATACACAGCTAAGTCAGCATCCCCAGCAGGATTATGCATCGAGATTAAATAATGTTCTAAGCGGCAAATTCGTTCACAATGTTCATTACACGGCCAATACACAAGGAAATATGCAGTTGAATGTGGATGGGGTAAATGACGGAGTGATTGCCTGTGTAGTGGAGATCGATAAGCCCTAATGGCCGGAGTTGAGGTAAAGGGCAATGGAATAAACGGATAGCTGGTATAAAATAAATAAGATTCTCCGGGTGGAAACTGTGATAATTGCCCGGGGGATCTTTTTTCTTTGTGAAAAAAAGTTTAAATGAAACACTGCTTTTTATTATTGAGCTTTTCTTTTTTAGCAATACACACAAATGCGCAAAAAGATTCTTTAAAAATTTATGATCCGCATGCAAATGCGGAATCTGATATTGCTGTTGCACTTAAAAAAGCAAAACAGGAACACAAACATGTGTTGTTACAGGCAGGCGGAAACTGGTGCAGCTGGTGCATTGAGTTCAATAAATTTATACATGCAAACGGTTCGATAGATTCTTTACTGAATAAATGTTTTATAACTTATCATTTGAATTTCAGCCCTGATAATGAAAATAAATCCGTTTTCGCAAAATACGGATACCCGCAGCGTTTCGGGTTCCCCGTATTTATTATATTAGATGCCAACGGGAACCGCATTCATACACAGAACTCGGAATATCTTGAACAGGGAAGAAGCTACAACAAACAGAAAGTGTATGAATTTTTATTGCAATGGACGCCTCAGGCTTTGGAACCTGCATTGTATAAGTAACGATTGGTGATTAATAATTAAAAATGCCTGCCAATACTTCATCCTTTATAAAACTCATGAAACATCCTTTACGGTCAAGGGTGTTCTTGTTCATGAAATTACCCAGTGCTTTTTTTTCGGGAGTAAGGTTAAAAGAACTAAATGAAGAAAATTGTGTTGTTACCGTGCCTTATAAATGGTTTTCCCAAAACCCATTTCATTCAACTTATTTCGCCTGCCTGGCAATGGCTGCGGAAATGAGTACCGGCATTTTAAGTTTAATGCATATTTATAAGAGGTATCCCCCGGTTTCAATGCTCGTAATAAAACTGGAAGCAAATTATTTTAAAAAAGCAACCGGCATAACAACCTTCACCTGTTCAAATGGAAATGAAATCAGGCAAACAATAGAAAATGCGATTAATAACGGTGAGGCACAAACGATTAAAGCAAAATCGGTTGGATTGAATGAAAACGGGGAACCGGTAGCTGATTTTTTCATTACCTGGTCATTTAAGAAAAAAACCGGGAATTAATTTTCGAAAACTAAAAAGGCAAAGGTGCAGTTACATTAGTAATCCCGTAACTTAGAACAATATTTCAATTAAAAACCATTGTTATGAAGATTGCTTTCCATGGCGCTGCACGAACGGTAACAGGCTCCAAGCATTTACTTACCCTTAAAAACGGAAAAAAATATTTATTAGACTGTGGCATGTTTCAGGGCCTGGGCCCGGATACAGACAGGCTTAACCGTCAATGGGGGTTTGTTCCATCGGATATTAATTACCTGATTTTATCACACGCACATATTGACCATACCGGGCTTATCCCCAAGCTTGTTAAGGATGGATTCAGAGGGAAAATTTTCTGTACACCGGCTACCAAAGAATTGAGTACTGCATTGCTCGAAGACTCTGCAGGCATACAGCAGGAAGACATCAGGTTTGTTAATAAAAGAAGAATTGCAGAAGGCCTGTCATATTTGCAACCTTTATACACGGAAGAAGATGCAAAAGCAGCTATGGATTATTTTCACACATTTGAATATGACCAATGGTTTTCAGTTGATGAAAATGTACAGGTAATGTATAAAGATGCCGGGCATATTATTGGCAGCGCTACGGTTCATTTAAAAATTAAAGAAGACGGCAAGGAAACACACCTTACTTTTAGCGGAGATGTAGGCAGGTACAGAGATGTGATATTAAACCCCCCTGCAACTTTTCCGCAAGCGGATTATATTCTTATTGAATCTACCTATGGCAACAGCCTTCATGATGCAGAAGTGAGTACGCCTGATTTGCTGCTGCCTTATATTCAGAAAACATGCGTGCAAAAAAAAGGCAAACTGATTATTCCTGCATTCAGCGTTGGCCGTACCCAGGAAATATTATTTGCATTGAACCAGCTTGAACTGGAAAACCGTCTTCCTGATCTTGATTATTTTGTGGACAGCCCGCTGAGTATTGAAGTGACTGAGATCGTAAAAAAATATCCCAATCTTTTTAATAAAAAAATTCAAAAAATTTTGCAAAGCGACTCAGATCCGTTTTCATTTAAAGGTTTGAAATATGTCAGATCAGTTGATGAGTCGAAATCGCTCAACTATCGAAATGGGCCGTTCGTAATTATTTCCGCAAGCGGTATGGCTGAAGCAGGAAGGGTAAAGCATCATATCAGCAATAATATTGAAAACAGCAAGAACACTATCTTATTAGTAGGTTACTGCGAGCCGAATTCTCTGGGAGGAAAGTTAATGGCTGGTGCCAAAGAGGTGAACATCTTTGGAATCGAACATGAAGTACATGCTGAAATTGGCAGTATACGGAGCATGAGCGCACATGGTGATTATAACGACCTTTCACAGTTTCTTGCCTGCCAGGATTCAAAAAAAGTGAAGAAATTATTTATTGTTCATGGCGAGTATGAAGTGCAGCAGGCTTTTAAGGAACGCTTGTTAAAAAAAGGGTTCATGGATATTGAAATACCGCCTTTGCACTACGAAATTGGTCTGGTATAATTTTTAAAACCAGGGATTTTTTTCATTAAAATATTATTACTTAATTTTTTACTGACTACACATATATGAAAAAGACCTTTACAGTGTTATTGTTGTTTACTGTAATTAATATCAATGCACAGGAAAAACTTATTTATCATGATGTGAAAACTGATAAAAACGGCAATATCAAACCCTGGTATAATGATGATATCGGGAAATCATTCAATCATATTGTGAATATTGTTTGGAATTTCTGGGATACTATGCGCCGTGATATGAATGGTCTGCCATATTATATGAACCACCAGGTTTGGAACGCTGCTTTTAATGACCCTCGCGGTATTGGTGGGGACCAGTTTGCTATGGCGCTTTCTTCATGGCGTTTGTATTATCCATACAGCGGTAATGAAAGGGTAAAGGCGAATATGAGTTTTATTGCAGATTACTATCTCACACATGGGCTTTCGCCGGTTAACTGTAAATGGCCTTCTCTTCCTTTTCCGTACAACTGTTTTATTTATTCAGGTCTTTATGATGGAGATATGCGTGCGGGCAAAGATGTATCACAGCCCGATAAGGCCGGTTCTTTCGCATTAGAACTGGTGCATTTATATAAGATGAGTGCAGGCTTCAACATTGGTCAGAACAGTTTTTATCTGAATGCAGCAATTAATATTGCCAACACGCTTGCTGAACACATGCAACAAGGCAATATCAATTACTCGCCACTGCCATTTAAAGTAAATGTTATGACCGGCCAAACGGCGTTGCTTCGTGACCATGACTTTACTGGTACATGGATAGATACTGCAGGATATACAACGAACTGGGCGCCGACGATGCAGCTATTCCTTGATTTAATTCAATTGAAAGCCGGAAACATTGCTGCATATCAGTCGTCATTCAACATTTTACTTAGCTGGATGAAAAATTTTCCTATGAAAGAAAACAAGTGGGGGCCATTTTTTGAAGATGTGGATTGGTGGAGTGAAACACAGATTAATGCCATGACCTTTGCCCGGTTTATTATGGAGCATCGTGAATATTTTTCTGACTGGCAGCAGGACGCAAAAAAAATAATTGACTGGGTACACAAAAATTTTTCTAACAGCAACTGGAAAAAATATGGTGTTGTAGTAACCAATGAACAATCAGTGTACCAGATGCCCGGTGAAAGCCACACATCAAGACAGGGTGCAGATGAATTGCTTTATGTAAGCCTTACCGGAGACAGCAGCATGTATGCAAATGCTGTGCGCCAACTGATATGGGCAACTTACTGCGTTGACTTCGATGGCAAAAACAGGTTTCCCGGTGATGAACCCTGGCTTACCGACGGATATGGAGATTATATGCGCCATTACCTGCGCACCATGGATGCCATACCTGCACTAACTGCACCGGGCGAGGATCATATCATATCTTCCACTTCAGTTATTCAGCACGCCGATTATGAAGGCCTGCTGAAAAAATTCTACGGGCTTAATTTTGAAAACATCGACAGCAATAAGGTAACATTATATTATCAGCCTTTCGATACAACGGGGATCGAAAAGATCAGGTTGCGCAAAAAGCCTTCTGCTGTTTTACTCAATTATCATCCGCTTGCTGAAATACAGTCCGGACAGGGTTTTCAGTGGCAACCGATGGCTGCGGGCGGATTGCTTATTGTGAGAAGGGAGCATGGGAACAGAGTGCTGTTACTGAAATAACTTTCAGAAAAGGATGATTATTTTTCTTGCAACCTGAATAGTTGATCTGTTCAGTCAGCCTAAGCAACTATAGGTGCACATTACTGTTAGTTGTAGTATTACTGTATTCCATATAGTTAATGTATTCAGTTTAAGCTCAGAAATACTATTGCCTGCGATATAGCTTAATGATGCTTTGGGCGAGGATGTTTTGGGCATTTCACTTCTTTAAGCGCTTTTGATTTTGTTTGCCTTTGCTGATGCTTTGAGGCAGCTTGCACAAAAGTTGCTGTTGATAATAAAATCAGAGCAGTTAAAATCCATTGTTTCATTGTAATTGTTTTAAAATAGCAACAACACAAATATTGCCACAAACCCCCCAAAAAAAATGTTATTATATTGTAAACACAGTGAAGATTTTTAACAAAAAACAACCGAGTGCGGTATCATCCTGGCGGCAATCTTTATTCCCCGAGGCTCATTCTTACCAAAAAATAACCTGGCTAATCCGGACTATTTAAGAGTTTCATTTTGACATAACTGACAGGTTGTATGGAACCAGAGGTTTCTTACAAACATCTGATAAAATTTATTTCATCATCCTTTTTATTTCTTTGCCAGTCTGAACATTCGCACATGCTTCCCGGTTTAATCGTGAATTCCCCGATCCTAAAAAATGTCATTTTTTATGAATTTTTTTCATTTCTGTCAGACAAATTTTCATTGGAAAACCCGTCAAAAGCCTGCTGGCATCCGGCTTGCGATTAGTTTGGAAAATTATTTTTCTAACCATTTAAACAAAATGTTATGACACTCGTAAAAAGAAACGGAAACATGAACAATTTGTTCCCCACTTTTTTTGACGACTTCTTTAACAGGGATTTGTTCAACTGGGGGAACCTTAATTTTTCAGAAACCAATACAACGATCCCTGCTGTGAACATTAAAGAAACCGGGGATGCCTACGAAGTAGAAGTTGCTGCACCTGGCATGTCAAAAAAAGATTTCAGAGTGGAATTGAATGGCAACACACTTTCTATCAGCTCGGAAAAATCTTCCAGCAATGAAGACAAAAATGAGCCTGTTTATTTTCGCCGTGAGTTCAGTTACCAATCTTTCCAGCGCACATTCGAATTGCAAAAGGATGTTGTGGATGTAGACAAGATACAGGCAAAATATGAAAACGGATTGCTTCACCTTTTAATACCGAAGAAAGAAGAAGTGAAACAAAAAGGGCCTAAGCTGATCCAGATTTCATAACACATATGGCTTGCTATTGTCAGGCTAGTGACTTAATAAAAACATTTTGAAGTATGAAAACCTCTTTATTTGATTTCATCTCAAATGTAGCTTACAGTATTAACAAATGGCTTGATGATGTATTCAGAAGAGATGATGGCGATGACAATTTCAATCACCCTTATGCAATTCTCTGACAAGAAAGCCGGTTAAAGAACCGGCTTTTTTATTTATTGAGTTTCTTTTTGAATCAGTATAAAATTATCCCAAGGTAAAATTGGCTTCTGTAAATTGAAAGTCGTCCTAATTAAGCAATAATTCAGGAATTTGTTTTTTATCATTGAATCTTTTCGGGCCGCATTTTACATGTTGCATAATCCCTCAATCTCGGTTATACATCTTCGTTAGATTATAACTTTTAATACTGAATAGTAAATCGTTCAACGTTCACTCAGTAATCTTCATACCATTTGAATTGCGATGCGATGATTTGGTGTTTTTCGTGTCGGAGGTACTTAAGATAAGCTTCCGCCGCAGGAGAAAACCGTTTGCCTTTTAACCAAACCAGGCTCCATACGGATTTCACTGGAAAGCCTTTCACAGGTATTATCTGTAACCTCCCGCTGTTTAATTCATTCTTTATTCCTATTAAAGGCATAATGGAAAAGCCTAACCCGGCAATCACGGCTTGTTTCACTGCTTCATTGGTTGCCAGTTCCATTTTCTTTTTTACAGGAAGCCGGTTGCGTTCAATAAATTTTTCCATCACATATCTTGTTCCGGAACCCTCCTCCCGGTAAATGAGGGGAAGTTCTTCAAAGATTGATTTGTCGTATATTTTTTTCCCGAATTTTCTGGAGGTGTTCCCCACCAGGAAAAGCTTGTTCTGCATCAGTTCAATTTTTTCTATCTGTATTTGTGCAGGTAATACCGATACCAGGGAAAAATCAACCTCGTTGTTTTCGAGGCTTTCGATGACTCTGGCTTTGTTCGTCACATCCATGAAGAGTTCAATGCCATTGTGCTTGTTGAGGAATGATGCAAGGAAATAGGGCATAACATATTTACCGGTGGAGACAATAGAAATTTTCAGGCTGCCTGCAAGGAAGCCTTTGTACGATAAAGTCCGGTAGTTGATATTATACGCTTCGTTCAGGATTTTCTCCGCAGCCACTGCCATCTCTTTTCCAAATGCTGTGATGTATAGTTTCCTTCCCACTATTTCCGTAAGGGGTACATCAAACTGTGCCTGGAAGTTTTTCAGTTGAATAGACACTGCAGGCTGGGTGAGATGAAGTTGTTCGGCTGCCTTGGTAATACTTTGCGTTTCCGAAATTTTCAGGAATACCTGTAATTGGTGCAATGTATAATTCATAAAAAATATTTATGATTAGCATTATAAAGTTAAATAAAATTAAATGAAAGCTTCTGCGCATTTTTGCCCCACAAAAAACATACACATGCAAAGAATCACAGTAGCCAAAGGGGATGGCATCGGACCGGAAATCATGGATGCAACCTTAAACATTCTCAAAGCCGCCGGCGCACAATTACTTGTTGATGAAATTGAAGTCGGTGAAAAAGTATATCTCGCCGGCAACAGTTCAGGTATTGCCAAAGAATCCTGGGACATTATTCGCCGCAATAAAATTTTTTTAAAGGCGCCTATTACTACGCCGCAGGGAGGTGGTTATAAAAGCCTGAACGTTACTACAAGAAAGTTTCTTGGGCTCTATGCAAATGTGCGCCCATGCCTCAGCCTTCATCCTTTCGTGCATACAAAACATCCGAACATGGACGTGGTGATTATCCGCGAGAACGAAGAAGATCTGTATGCGGGTATTGAACACCAGCAGACCGATGAAGTGGTTCAATGCCTGAAGCTGATCAGCAGGCCGGGGTGTGAAAAAATTGTCAGGTATGCATTTGAATATGCCCGTCAATACGGAAGAAAAAAAGTGACCTGTTTTACTAAGGACAATATCATGAAACAAACCGATGGGCTGTTCCATAAAATATTCGATGAGATTGCTGCAGAATATCCTGACATCATCAACGAACATTGGATTATAGATATCGGTGCAGCAAAAATGGCCGACACGCCCGAAGCATTCGATGTGATTGTGATGCCCAACTTATATGGCGACGTGCTTTCTGATGTTGCTGCGCAAATTGCAGGTTCGGTGGGGCTTGCGGGCTCTGCGAACATCGGCGAAGAGTGCGCCATGTTTGAGGCGATACATGGCTCGGCACCGAGAAGGGCGGGCCAAAATATGGCTAACCCTTCAGGGCTTTTGCAAGGAGCAATTATGATGTTGATTCATCTCGGCCAAAATGCTGTTGCAGAGAAAATACAGAATGCATGGCTGAAAACAATTGAAGAAGGTATTCACACATACGATATTTACAAAGAAGGTGTAAGCAGGCAGAAAGTGAGCACCAGCGGTTTTGCTGAAGCCGTGATTGCTAATCTCGGGAAAAGGCCTTCTCTCCTGAAAGCTGTTGATTATTCAAAAGGTTCTGTTTTAAATCTTCCCTCATACAAAAGAAAAACACCTGCAAAAAAAGAACTGGTCGGCGTTGATTTATTTGTGCATTGGAACGGGCCCGATGCAAATGAGCTCGCAGAGAGGATGAAAACAATAGAGCTTCCGCAGGCGAAACTGTCCATGATTACCAACCGTGGCATCAAAGTGTGGCCGGATGGTTTCAAAGAAACATTCTGCACTGACCACTGGCGTTGCCGCTTCAAGCCGGCCGGTATTGAAAACCTGCAAAAACAAGATATCATACAATTGTTGCAAAATGCAGCAATTAGAAATATAGATACGATCAAAACAGAAAATTTATATGCTTTCGACGGAAAGGAAGCGTATTCTTTAGGCCAGGGACAATAAAACAAAACTCATGAATATTTCAATTATCAACGGAACGTTTGAACCAAAAGACGCACTTGACATTTTATCGCAGTTCATTTCGGTGAAAATAAAATTTCACGAGCAAAAAATTCATCGCTCGCTAAATGAAGAGGATATTAAAATGCGGGAGAAACGGATAATAGAACTCCAGGACAGCCTCTTCCAAATCAGGAAACTGATACAAAATGATATGCAACCCGTTTCACTACAATGCAACCTGGAAATACTAAAATAAGTCTATGCAAAAAACAAACGGCTTTACCCTCATCAAAGGTTTTTTTTCGGCTGATGAAGCCATGACAATACTTCATTCGCTGTTCGATTACAAAATTAATTATCATAACATGGAAATATTCGGGATTACTGAGCGAATGAAATATGCAGATATCGGCAGACATACAAAACGTGTTGAAGAACTCAAATCGGAAAAAGAAAAACTTGAGCTTTTTTTAAAAGATGCACAAGAGAAAAATTTCCGGCTATCGATTGAAGGGCAAATAAAAATTGAAATGGTTGCGCATGAATGATAAGCTTCGGGAATTATTCTCCGGCCGAAGGTTAGTGATTGCCACTAAGCACCACAAAGAAAAAGTGATTCAGCCTTTGCTCGAATCCGCTTTGCATGTGCAGTGTTTTGTGCCGGAAGATTTGGATACGGATATACTTGGTACGTTCAGCGGAGAAGTAGAAAGAGTTGATGACCCTTTGACCACCGCAAAAAAGAAATGCCAATGGGCAATGGACAAATATCATTGCGACCTGGCGATTTCGAGCGAAGGGTCTTTCGGCCCGCATCCACATCTCTTTTTTGGATTGGCCGATGATGAACTTGTTGTCGTGTTAGACCGGAAAAATGATTTTGAATTTGTTGCCCGTGAGCTTTCTGTTTCTACCAATTTTAACGGCAGCCTTATTAGTAGTGAAAAAGAGCTCCGTGAATTTGCAGAATCTGTTTTATTTCCTTCGCATGGTTTAATTATCCGAAGTTCAAAAGAATTGAATAAAGATCTTATCAAAGGGATATGTGATTGGAAAAACCTCGTCAGCCATTTTTCAAACTACAAAAATAAATTTGGCAGCGCTTTCCTGGAAACCGATATGCGTGCCATGCATAACCCTACGCGGATGAAGGTGATTGAAAAAGCGGTGGTAAAACTATTGCAGGTTATTAAATCTGTCTGTCCTTCTTGCAACATGCCGGGTTTCTGGATTAAAGATGCAAAACCCGGCTTGCCTTGCAGCCTTTGCGGCTTGCCCACCAAAAGCATACTCAGTTATACTTACTGTTGCAAAAAATGCGGCTATCAAAAAGAGGAAATGTTTCCCCTGAAAAAAACAACCGAAGAGCCGACCTTCTGTGATTATTGCAATCCCTGAAGTAAGATTTTTTTGTTAGGAAACACCTGCCAGCTATCAAAATTTAAATCTGTAAAATTCTGCCAAAGATGTCCGCATCATTAAAGATGGACTAAGAGAAGGTGCATAATGTTTTACTGAATGAACCTCGGCAATGGGGCAATCACATACAACAGCGGAACCTTCGACGAACAGACCAAAGGAATGCCAATAACATTCAGCCATCACTTAATGAATTGCTTCACTACTCAAATTTTTATGCAGAAAAAAATGATTGGTATAAAATTTTCAAATCGCCTGGTGGTTGAACGGCTGAATGACCATTTCATTGACAACTGCGCTGGTTGGTTGCTGACACAAAAACCAGATTGACCTTGCCGCTTCTTCTGCCACTACCATTTTATCCCGCTGCACTTTCAAATCAATAGCATCCCAGAAAGCAGTGTCGGTGCCGCCGAGAAAAATATTGGTGATCCTGATTTCTGTACGCTTCACTTCTTCGCGTATGCATTGCATCATGCCCGTTAAACCAAATTTTGAAGCGCAATAAGCGCTGGCGCCTGCCATCGGGATTTTTCCAAGTATCCCGGGGATATTGATGATGAGCCCTTTTTTTGCTTCCTTCATTTTCGGTAAAAAATTTTTAGCAAGCAGGAACGCACCGAACAAATTGCAGTGTATCATTTTCAGGAACTCGTTTTCATCAAGTGTATCTATGGGCTTGATGATGCCTGCACCTGCGCAGTTAATCAGCATATCAATAGTGGGATAAGCCTGAAAATATTTTTGCGAAAGCTGTTTTACCTGCCCGCTATCCGAGATGTCAGCATCATGCCACGCGCCCTGCGGTAATTTTAATTCGTCAGCAAGTTGTTGCAATCTTTCTTTATTCCTGCCGCTTATAAACACATGTGCGCCTGATGATGCTAATAGCCTTGCTGTATTGCTGCCAATGCCGCCGGTTGCTCCTGTGATAAGGATATGTTTGTTCTTTAATGTTTCCATATTCATTGAATTATTTATTACTGTTGTCCAGCTTTGCAAAAAAGCTTTTGGCGATATGCAAATGCTTTTTCTTTTTCTCGTCGGGCATTTTATGATAGCTGCTAACGAGCATGGATAAGCGAAGATTTGACGAAAAAAAAGTTTCATGCTTTTGAATAAAATGCCAGAAAAGCGCATCCCATATATCCTGCCATTCCCCTTTTTTAAAATCACTCATTTTAAGGATATAGTTGCTGCCGCTGATATAAGGCTTTGTGGACATTAAACCGCCGTCGGCAAACTGGCTCATGCCATACACATTCGGCACCATCACCCAATCATAGGAATCAATGAACATTTCCATAAACCACCTGTACACTTCATCGGGATGAAATTCGCAGAGGAGCATAAAATTCCCAAGTATCATGAGCCGTTCGATATGATGGCAATATCCTGTACTTAATATTTTTTTTATTATCATGTCAACAGGCAAAATGCCCGTTGCTGCGTTCCAAAAACACGATGGGATTTTTCTGTTGAAGCCCCAGAAATTTTTTGTGCGCTCTTCTGTTCCTTTCATTTGATAAACGCCGTGTACAAATTCCCGCCAGCCGATTAACTGCCTGATAAAACCTTCAAGAGAATTGATAGGTATATTATTTTTACTGGCAAATTGAATAGCCTCGTCAATGATTTCAGCAGGGGTGATTAATCCAACGTTTATTAAAGGGCTGAGCAGGCTGTGATGTAAAAAATTTTCGTTGCTTACTATCGCATCTTCATATAACCCGAATCCTGAAAAACGTTTTTTCAGAAACTGATTGAGCCACACCCTGCTTTCTTCATGCGTGCAAGGATATTGAACAGGAGCATTCAATTCGCCGTAATGGTTGCTGAAATATTTTTCTGTGTACAGAAAGGCTTCTTTATAAAATGTATTTGCTTCGGGAAATAGAACCGTCGGGGCTGTTTTATCTTTCGGATATTTTTTCCGGTTCTCTTCATCAAAGCTCCATTTTCCGCCGGCTGGTATTCCATTGTTGTCGATTAATATTTTTCTTCTCGTGCGTTGTTGCTTATAAAAATCAGTTTGAAAATATTTTTTCTTACCTGAAAAATAATTTTCGATATCAGTGCCCGTGTTCAGGAATAATAGCGAAGAAAGTTTTTCAACTTCGATTTTACACTCGGTGCATGTTTTAGCGATTCTTTTTTCAAGCCAGTTGTCTGTTGTGTCGCGATAAATAATCCGCGAGAAGTTTTGTACCGAAAGGTTTTTTATCAGCTTCCTGATGTCCGAATTTTCATCCTCCGCTTCAATATAATTTAACTTAAAACCATTTGAAGCAAGGAAGTGTTCATAAAACTTCATGCCTGCACGATGAAATGCGATTTTCTGTTTGTGGAATTTATATTGCTTAAAAAAGAGCCACTCTTCAACAAGATAAATTTGTGCATTTTTTTGCAGTGTTGAGATATCCTCAAACAACTGATGAGGAAAAATGATATATGCAATACCCGGGTTCATCATTTGTTCAGTAGCCAGATAGTGCTGTTAAGTGTTGATGCAAACAAGACCCAGAAAAGGTAGGGCAGAAGGAGCAAGGCAGCAACCCTGTTAATGCGTGCTGCGAAAATAACGGTGAGTAAAATAAGAATAAAAAGTACCCATACTTCAAGCATGGCAAATCCGATATCATGCAGCTTGAAAAAAAGGAAAGACCATAATAAATTGAGTACGAATTGCACAATGAAAATGCGCATGGCTTTTACTTTTGCCGGGTTGGCTGATGACCAAATCAAACCAAAGGAGATGCCTATAAGGATATACAATGTTGTCCATACCGGCGCGAACAACCAGTTTGGCGGGTTCCAGGAAGGCTTGGTAAGATGGGCGTACCATGTATTGATTTCCGTTACAGTAAATAGCCCGCTTGAAAAACCAAGCAGAACAGAAACGATAATGCTGATGAGGATTTTTCGTATACGCATAAAATTATTATAGTAAAACAAATTCAAATGAAATTTGTTTGATTTTCATGTTATTTTATTGTCCAATTAATAATACGTAAAGTGATTTATTTTTTTAATCTGGTAGCAGAACAAATTCATTTGGTCAGGCATAAAAAGCTATATTTTTCTGCAGCAAAAAGGACAGATGCAAGAATGATGGCGAGCTTACAATCCTTTCAAAACTTTTACTTAAATTTCAGAAGAAACAGTGCTTGTATCAAGCTTATAGTTCAAGATTAATATCCACTAAACCATGGCACCAAAACTCGCGAGTGTAACAATTGTTGTGAAGGATTATGATGAAGCAATACATTTCTTTACACGAAAACTATCTTTCAGATTAATAGAAGATACAAAACTGACAATTGAAAAACGCTGGGTTTTGGTTTCCCCACCTGCCGATAATAGCTGTTGCATCCTGCTCGCAAAAGCAGTGAACGAAAGGCAAACTGCTTCCATTGGAAATCAAACCGGAGGTAGAGTTGCATTTTTTCTGCATACAGATAATTTCTGGAGTGACTTTGAGCAACTCAATAAAAATGAAGTGCATTTTGTACGCCAACCTGAAGAACAAGAATATGGCACAGTAGCTGTGTTCGAAGACCTTTATGGAAATCTTTGGGATTTGATTCAGCCAAAGAGTAATGAGAACAACTGATCATTTTTTTGGCAGCATTGACATTACGTGATGCTATTCAATTGAGCAAAAAGAAATAGGAATGAACATTTGAAGTTTTAACGAGCATCGATAGCTGCTTGATTTTTTCAATCCATAAAAATGGAAATATACAAAAAGATAAAAGCGGTTTCGGCCAGGACAAGAAAGGACTGGCGCAAGTGGTTAGAGAAAAATCATCAATCTGAAAAATCAGTGTGGCTGATCATTTACCATAAAACAAGTAAAACAAAAAGCGTTTATTATAATGAAGCGGTGGAAGAAGCCATTTGCTTTGGATGGATTGACAGCCTTGCCAACAAACGTGATGCAGAAAGCAGGTACCAGCTTTTTTCTCAGCGCAAACCAAAAAGCAACTGGAGCAAACTGAACAGGGAAAGAGCCTAGAAAATGATTGCTGAAAAATTGATGAGACCAACAGGGCAAGCATTGATTGATTTTGCGAAAGCAAATAATAACTGGGAAGCCCTGGTTGAAGTCCAGAATTCCGTCATTCCTGCTGATTTGCAAAAACTGTTTGATAGAAACAAAACTGCTTTCAGGAACTTTCAGGCTTTTCCGCCATCGTCAAAACGAATTATCCTTGAATGGATTTTGAATGCCAAAAAACCTGAAACAAGATTGCAAAGAATAACGCAAACTGTTGAACTTGCAGCTAAGAATATTAAAGCAAATCATTACAGGCAATAGCTCAATGAAACAAATAGCACAAGCCATACAACAGATGATAGAAATTTCCGGCAAAGAGCTGGAAGATTTCCTGGGAAAATGCAGTGAAAAGAAATTCAAACGCCATGAAATCATAAGCCGCTCCGGCATTGTCCCCGGCGAAATATTTTTCATCAACAAAGGATTAATAAGAGTGATTATAATAAGTAATGACGGTGTTGAACACTCGTTTCATTTTGCTTTGGAGAATCAATTCATTGCCGATTATTCCGCATTTATGTTGAAGCAACCATCGCTTTATACGTTGCGTGCCGAAGAGGAAACCGAAACTGTAGTAATGCCAAGAGCAGCGATTGAATGGGGTTACAGGAATTTGAAACAAGGCGATAGATTAGGCAGATTGATTGCCGAATTCTATTTTATCTACCACGATAACCGTATAAAAAATCTTTATGCAAGAACTGCTAAAGAACGCTATGACAGCATTACGGAGATTTTTCCTGACATCCACAACCGTGTGCCGCAACACATGATTGCTTCTTACTTAGGCATCAGCCCCGTGCATTTGAGCAGGTTGAAAAAAAGCAACTATAAAAAATAAATCATGACAGAACTGGAGAAATATATTCAAACCTATTTTGGTGTAACAAAAGATGATTTGCATAAAATCATTTCCTTATTCAAGCCTTTGGAATTAAAGAAAGGCGAACATTTTTTAAAAACCGGAAACTTGAGCAACCGTCTTGGTTTTGTTCAATCAGGGTTAATCAGGGAGTATGTTTCATTTAACGGCAAAGAAGTTACGAAATGGATTTCTACAAACGGATATTTTGTAGTTGACCTTGCCAGTTTTCTTTTCAGGCAGCCTGCCCGTTGGAACATTCAGGCATTGACGGAATGCGAACTGTTTGTTATTGATGGAAGCGATTACCATGCTATCAAAGAGCATGTGGCTAAATGGGAAGAACTCGAAAAACTTTTTATCGCAAAATGTTTTATTGTGCTTGAAGACAGGATACTTCAACACCTTGCCATGAGTGCGGAGGAGAGATACCAGCAACTTTTTAATTTCAATAAAGATTTATTCAACCAGGTGCCGCTACAATATCTTGCTTCCATGCTTGGCATCACACCTGAAACATTGAGCCGCCTTCGGAAAAAAGCAACCGGACAAACTTCTTGATTTTTATCAAGCGCATCAATTGATGCAGTGCTGATTTTTGTATTGCAATTTTAAAGCAATTCAAAAATGAAAAGTATCAACATCAATGCTCCTGTAAAATGCAGTAAACAGATTATCATTAATGCACCCATACAAAAAGTTTGGGCGATAATCACCAACATCAACAATTGGTCATCCTGGCAAACAGATATCAGCAAGCCAACACTGAACGGCGAATTACATGCCGGAACTACTTTTGACTGGAAGACAGGTGGCGCAAAAATCCATTCTACATTACATACTGTTGAGCCTTACAAGTATTTTGGATGGACAGGAAAAACTTTTGGTATGTCAGCCATTCATAACTGGACACTTGCTGATAACGGCAGTGGAATTACCGTAACTGTTGATGAAAGCATGGAAGGGTTTCTTGCCAGGATATTTAAAAAATCATTCCATAAAAATTTAGAAAAAGGTATGCAGCGTTGGCTTGATTTATTAAAGAAAGAATGTGAATTGATTTAACAATAAAGAAATATTACAATACGAAATTGCTATAATAAAAAAATAATAGTTATGAATAAGAAATGGAAAAAGATAAATGATTCCAGCTATGAGTTTTTAATGGGTAACAAAGTTGTTGGCACCATGGAATTAAATATCTCTCTTGCTCAATCTTCAGCCCATTCTATAATTGAAAATAAAAAACTTGAAATAAAGCGTACTGGTTTTTGGAAGCACAATATTGAAATAAGTAATGCTGAAAGTAAGGTGCTGCTAAAAGTATATCCGGAAAAATGGTATGCCAATACCTGGCAAATTGAATTTGAAAACAGGAAATTAAAACTGGCTGTCAGAAATAATCCATTCGCAGAATATGTGATTACAGAAAATAAAAAAGAAATACTGGCTTATGGATTATTTTCAGATAACGGAAAGTTGGCTATACGAATTATTTCAGGAAATCAGGATGATTTGATTCTTGATTTCTTGCTCTGGTATTTATTTGTCCCGATTGCCAATGAAAATTTCGGTAACCATTATTTATTTGCTGATCAATAAAATTATACTGAAAGAGCAGCAATCAAAATATAAACATTTGTTATCGTCTGAAAAACAGAACGGTTCTAATTTCGAATTACAATTTAAAAATGAATTCGAAAATGAAGCCTTCAGAAAAATGGAAGAGAAACTACCTGGCAAAATATGGAAAATGGGCAGTAGTTACCGGTGCATCGTCAGGAATAGGAAAAGAAATAGCACAAAATCTTGCAGCGATAGGTTTTAAACTGATTTTGCATGGGCGGAACATTAAACGATTGGAAGAAATAGCTAACGGCTTATTCTTAAAATTTAATACAGACGTGAGAATTATTTCCGCAGACCTTTCGCATGAAGATGGAATTAAAACACTTATTTCGGCAATTGATGATGAAACGGATATTGGGTTGTTTGTTGCTTCAGCAGGGTTTGGTAGTTCAGGGGCATTCATTGATTCTTCGCTGGAAAATGAAATCAGCATGCTACGTGTAAATATTGAAGCATTAACAGCGCTGACCCATTATTTTACCCGCCGGTTTGTGCGGCAGCAAAGAGGTGGGGTTATTCTCATGAGTTCAATCGTAGCATTTCAGGGAGTGCCTTATGCGGCAAATTATTCAGCAACGAAGACATACGTTCAATCATTAGCCGAAGCCTTGCACAGCGAATTAAAATCATATCATGTTGATGTTCTTGCTGCAGCGCCTGGCCCGGTTCACAGTAGCTTTGCACAATATGCAAATATGAAAATGAAACTGGCATTGGCGCCGGCACAGATTGCATTTCCGATATTAAAAGCATTGGGAAACCGCAGCACGGTTTTTCCGGGTTTGCTTACAAAGTTTTTAGTGTATCCATTACTGTTAGCTCCGCGCCGTATGAAGATTACTATCATGAAAAAAATAATGCGCAATATGGCCGCCCATCAACTTTCCTGAATTCATGGCTTCATCGGAAGAAAATCCTTTCACTGGTTTTGAATCTGAACTTCTAAAAAAAAATTTTGCAAAGGTGATAGCCTTTTTCTATTACGTTCGAAGATTTAATTGTTGTAGGATAACAAACTGATTCGTGTAAAAAAAACAAAGCCTCGTAGTTACACGAGGCTTTGTTTTGTTCCGTACCGAGCCGGAGATTTCTTACGAACATTTGATGAACTTTATTGAATGTATTTTAGATCTTGAATAATTATTTTTTTGATATCAAAATTTGCTTGGTAATTAAATGATACAAGTTTTACTGATTTTGTGATACAATGAGCTGAAGCCAACTCTCCTACATCTCCATAATTCAGATTTACACGATCGCTGAGGATATCAGAAGCGTTGCCCTGCAGAGCAGTCAACACATTCAAACAATTGTTGGCACTGATCAATAACTGGTTCAAATCCAGATTTCCATTCTCAGAAATCCGCTGCACGCCTTTTGTCCCCGACTTCTGTAGCATGGAATCTAGCAGATAGAACTCAATATTAGGATTGCCCACCAAATCTTTGAAATCAAGATCAATTACCGCCATATTATTCTTAGCAGTAAAATCCAGGTTCGCACCGTTCAGTTCATTGAGCAGTAGGCTGTCATTGATGTTCTCCTCATTATTTGAATATAAAACATGGAACACGACAGGTATTCTAATTTTCCTACCATCGTCACTGGGGTCCTTTACCTGCCCAAGTGAAACTTGTAAAATGGAAGACAGGAAAATAATGCTGATTATTTTTTTCATGTCTTTAGATTCTTAGACGCTGAAACATAAAATTATCTGAAAACTAACAGGCGAGCCTTTCCTCAATTTCTGTAAAGAATACCCACACATCGATATCCATCAGCAAAAATAATGATCATGAACTCAGCGATGTCACAATCAAGGCTTACGAAACCAAACCAATGACCGGAAGGGGTCAAATATTACCTCATCGAAATCTAACAGGAAGCTGCCCCCAAACTGAATTAATGGGAATTCATAAGTGGTTATCCCCCCGGCACTTGCCGCACCCTTTCCGTTTACTTTTAAGAAGACGTTGACGCTATCTGAAGGATAGGGGTAAATAGGTTTTCCCTCCGTGCTGATCATGCTGAATATGTATTTTTTTTCAAACGTACATTTAAAGAGTGTATCAGGTGTATTAGTGCGGTTACCCAGCGTGAGATATTTATCTTTATTGACAACTATATTTATCCCTTTTTTTAGGAGATGATCGAGATAAGGCTGGTTGATATTAACACAATGCGTATAGTAGGTGTCGTAGTCTTGATTTAAATAAACGCGGTCGTCGTAGCCAGGATCAATTGACCCAAATGCATTCGCACTATCTTTGTCATTATACAACGCGATCTTCACATAAGGATTGTTGTTTTTTTCATGGTTCTTGCTGATTTTTCGCAAAATAAGCGTGGATTCGTCGTTGCTGAAATAGCCGGTCATAGAAGAAGAAATAAACCCAAGTTCCCTTAACCGTTCAGGTAGGTATTGCTTATCCTTGTCGGTTGCAATATACAACCTAGAATATTTATAGTCTAGTGTAAGTATCAGTTGCGACAAGATATCGGTGCCCACGATTCCGCCCTCCCGGATCCCATTTGCTGTATACCCGCTGAGATCTTGTTCATAACAAACCGGCGGAGTATGAGGGCCGCTCTGTATGGCTTTTTCCCCGACGCCATCCCTAAAAAGCAATGAATATCGGTGGTCTGGAGATTGTTCGATACTGCCCCCTGGAAATCCCTTCAGGTCGACAACGGTCGTGTCGGACACAACTAACAATAAGGGACAAGATAAAAAAGCTCTTTGATTTTTTTTAGTTTCGAAATAATCTTCTTTGCCTGAGGTTTCGCAAACCTGGTGGTAGTAGTTAATACCCAAAGACTCCGCCATGTACCAAAATAAGAAGCCAGGATGATTCAGCTCGTTAGTGGTGTTCTTATGCAATTCGAGAATACAGGTACCTTTATTCATGAACAGCATGTTTGTCAGACCCGACCCATGTTGGCCGATCAGGTATTTTACCCCTTTAAAACATGCCACTTGCTCTATAAAACAATGATTTTCCGGGTAAAATATGCTGAAATCGTACTTGATTAGAATGGTACAGATTTCATCTTCATTAATGATTCTTCTTCGTCCGGCTAATTTTCTGCTTATATAGAGTCGATCGTTCTTTTGTCCCAGCATCTGATTCTCATTGCAAACATAATTCCGGTAAAAATTCCTGATCTGGTTTACGTGAGTAGTATTGTATGAGTCACAAATTGGCTTTATTTGGGGTATACAGGCATTTCTAACAAGCACATGTTTCCCATTGGGCATGTAATAAATCTTATTCAACTTAAAAGGCTCTAATGAACCCTGTATGAAATCTACCTCCCTGTAGTATTCAGGAAGTAAGAGCCTAAGATTGTTTAGTCTTCTTCGGACCATCCATAACCTGAATATGGATTCACAAATCCAATGATAATAATTAAACCAAGGGTGATGTATCGCAAGATATATTAGCCCATCGTCTAAAACTATTAATTTTTCAGGGTTTTCAACAATATCGTGATAGTAGTTACTCGCTTTGATTAAATAGGATTCGTATTGATCAGGATAATCATGATGACATTCTTTTATCAATCCGTTTCTGTTTAAGCAAAAACCGGAAAATGTGATCAGCACGTTTTTGAAATTTTTTATTTTTTGAATGGGAAACCTGTATTTCTGATATGGAGCATAGAAACAGAATTCCTGCGCGGATATATTTAAAGGCAAGGGAACTGTGATCAAATCATTCATTATAAAATCTAAATATTAAGAGCTATTATGAATAAATTCTTGTTGGGCTGATATAGAAAAGATGTGGTATCAGCGTTGGCGGCTTTTTCAGATGAAAGACTGTTTTTAGTTTTATTAAATGATACAGGATTACTTCATATTCATTTCTATAAATCAATACACCCTTGTTCCATTTCAGTTTTCCGGGACGTCCCTCAATAATGTGGAGGTTGAAATAAACCTTAATATATTTTTGAAGTTCCAGACGTTTAACTACGTGCATCATGCTCTCAATCTCAGAAGGTATCTCATAATATTTTTTTCCCTCGGAAAATTGGTCATGTTGAAAGTTTGTTTCATCAAAACATAGATGCCTGTTAACAGAAAAAACCTTTTTGTAGTCTTTACTCTCCATGAAAATAGTATTCATCTTTTCAGTGTTCCTAAAAAGTGAAAAACATCCCGGTATCCAATCCGGTCGGATACTTATCAAATCATATTCTGTCAGGAGACTTGTCGTCATAAAATTTCTAATGTTTCCATAGATAACATCAATATCTCCGTAACCCCAAAAATCATATCCTGTGATTATTTCTGAAAATAGGAATCCGTAAGCTGGTTTAAAATCACAAAATTTATATCCATTTTCAATTTTTACATCTAGATCAAATTTCAGGGAAGCCATCTTATTTATTTCCCCCAGAGTTCGGTAGACAGCATGCACGTTTGAAGGGAATTGATTGTTATAGGAACTATCGTCTGTAACGATGAAAAAATCGACCGTTTGATTATAGCTGCACGAAAACAAAAAAAATTTGAAATACCATGGGAGACGTCCGAAATAACAGACGATTATCGCTATTGTCATCTATTGTTTTTGTTTTAGCTTTTCGAAATTCCAAAACTCTAAGATTTTGTTTAAAGGAAGGAGATTTAACTCCTTCCTTGGCGGTACCCAAAATTTTAATAAAAAGTTGCAATCAAATTGTCTCTGATTGTATTCCTTTTCAGCAGATTATTGGGGCCTTTGACAGGTCGGAGGGTTTGAGCCGCCCTGACCAATAGTGCATACGGGACAGGGCCCGCCCTGGCACTCGTCCCCATACCAACACGCTGATCCGCATGCGGGGGTACCACTGCCAGCCATGATTTGCTTCATTTCCATCTTGCTTAGCTTCTTTACATTTTTAATACTTAACTTTTTCATAAATAGTTAATTTAAAAATTTAAAATGTGCTTACTCTTTTATAATGGTTTTCAGCTTCCCCATTTTTCCTTTTTTAAGAAGAAATTCTTTATAAGATATTTTTCAATTCTTTTATTTCATAATTTTCCGGTAACCGATAACCGTTGACAAAAATTGTAGGTGTATGAGGTATCTCCGCCTCCTTGCACCAGTTTGCCATTGCTTCGATCTTTCCACTTTGGTTTTCCAAATCTTCTTCGAATGGATACTTGGCGGCAAAAACCTCATAGTCTTTTTGTTCAGCGAGATACCAGTCATCTAGTGCTTGCTGTGTTTTCATTGGGTCTTTAATTGTTTCGATGGCTAGCAAGTGTTTGACGACAATTGCTCCCTTATCTTTTAGACTATTTTCAGTAATGAAAATTATTTTTAGCCTGATATTCTTATTGCTTTGTATAATCTCTTCCAATGTGGAATGCATTGCTGCGCAGGGCCTGCAATATGGATTGCATATCTTTATTATTGTGTTTTTGGCGTTTATATTTCCCACGTTGATTCCTAAATTCTCCCAGCCATCAGGGGCTTTTGCCTGCTGTTGCAAGAGACTTTTGAATATGTCAGGATTGTTTTGAAGGCGTCTGTACGCTGCGGCAAACAAATTAGCATCCTTCGATTTTGTCAAAATAATTTTGATATTATACCATACCACAACGGGAGCTAAAATGCAAAAAATTATACTGGGATAGTTTGTAGAAAAATTGTGACTGAGCGATACCGGAAAAAGATGGGCTAAGTTTAAAAAATTCTCTAGGTTCCATAAAAATTCAAAAAACAACAACAGTTGTACGGTAAGGCAAAGCAGGCACCATTGTTTAACGATTCTCCATTGATAATAGATGCTGTATACAATGTAGGGCACGGCCAAAGCATTTGCAATTTCTATCCAAACAATTTTTTGCAAAAAAGCTATTGTAGGAACCAGTAACCATAAACCCGTTGATGCAAAATAAAAAACTCCTATTTCTGCCCAGCTGATTCCAAAAATTTTCGACCCTTTACTTCCCAACACGGCTGTACAATTAATTTGCTTTCCGGCTCTGCAAATATTCCCGACGAACAAATTATTTTTGTCGATTTCATAAGCAAGGATTGATATCGTTGCTGCAACACCCGCGAGCTTAATCAAAATGATTAAAAGATAAGATGTCCAATAGGAAATTTGGGCAAGGTTGATCGCTATCGCTATGAATATTAATGAGAGAATTCCCCCTATTTTAGTTATTGCTTTTTGTTTGATCTTTAACTCTTGTGCTCTTTTTTCTTTAAACCCAACTTCTCCGCTATTTTGGTCGGGCTCTGCTATCAAAACAATTCTTCTATATCGTTTTAAGAATTCCTTTTTAGATATAGTTTGAGTCGCCCGATTTTGGTATAAGTAACTAACCGTTTCGCCGGTCATTTTTGTGACTACAATAAAATCTTTGCCTATCGCGGGCATATAAACAAAAGCGATATAGGGGGTATCTAATTGCTCCAATTCCTCCCCCGGAATCTCGTATGCCCCATTTGAAATTCGATAACGATCAAATGCATTACTTATACTCAGGAGACTGGGATAATAGGGGCTTTCTTCAAGATCTTTGCTTATTGAAGTAGATGTAACACGTACTCGCAACAACCTAATATAATGGATTGCGACACTTTTTAAATTGGTATTGAAACTTTGAGCCATTTATATTCACTAAAAAAACTCAACTTTTCACTTTAGATTATTCGACGTTATACTTGTACACAAAATGCCCAATTTTGCCGTCGCCATCAATTCCTTCAATTTCTATTCGGTATATTCCAACTTCGTCACTATTGTAAAAAGTCAATGATGTCTTTCCTGTTCCGTCGGATTTGATCTCCGGAGCCCAAAATATTGTGGATCGTAAATCCGCTTTTTTAATGACAGTGTCCCTGTACTCGTACGTCGGTGAATAAAACTCCTTTGCCTTATAAAATCCTTCAGGAGCAATTGGCAGGATACCGGTTGCGAGGGTCATGTCAGGGTGATCGGTTGATGTTTTTGTGGTAATTATTAAAACACCGCCCCCACCATCCATTCCGTAAATAGCAGCGTTCGCATATCTCAAAATTTCGACCGATTCTACTGTACTTGAAGGTATATCGTCAATTGAAAATGGAAGGGGGCCACGGTTCGAGCCTGAGCTGTTCAGTTGAACACCGTCGATAACAATCAACATTGGAGTAATGTTAAACGATTGCATTCCCGTTAAATAAGGAATGCCATTCGAAAATGTCACACCGTGCAACCTCCCATTCAAACTTGTCGACAACGGGCCACTAACTTTTTCGATTTCATCAGCATGCATAACCTGATCAGCATTACCCGCCCCAGCTAAACTTTCAGTATGATATTGATTGTCTTTTTTTATTCCCCTGACTTTTACTTCTTTTAAAACCTCTATTTTAACCCGTTGGTATTCGGGATGCTCCTGCATTTCTTTTTGAGAAAAATCAAGATAATCTTTCATAGTCGTTGAATCGGTTACTGCACGGTCTTCCAAAGAAACTGACGGTGGCAGAAAGGTGTCCATAGTATAAGAAAGTCGGTAATCAGAATTTTTCCCCTTCGCATCTAAGGCCGTCAAAATAAAATGTGCACCCTCATCAAAAATTAAATCTGGAAAATGAAATCTGCCTCCGCTATCCGAGACTGTTGATAAAAACGACCCCTTCTTATCAGCCATCAGGCAGACTGTTTTATTAATGGCAGGTTTCCCCCTGCGGTCTGCTACTAACCCATCTATTGACAAACCTAATTCAGGGACAAAGTAAAGGGGGTTATTCTGGAGATTAAGAACCTGGTTCCATTGAAAACGACGGTAGCCTTGAGTAAGCATCAAAACATCAAGGTCTTCGCAGGCTTTCCGACTAGAATCGATAAAATAATAGTTTGGATCTTCCACGTAACCCCTGAGCTCCGAGGTGAGCAATAAATTAGTTAGTATATTACTTTCATTATTTTCGTTGATATGGATTTTGCTTTCGACAATTACTGAAACAGAAAAATGGGTGGAACTATCTGTTAGCCCTGACCGGATATTATTCAGATAAATATTGGTCTTTTCTCTTTTTGAGTATTTAGTCTTATTCGTTTGTACATCTAATATCAGCTGGTCCTTGTTATTAACAAAAAGCAGGCGTTCGCACAAAGGTTCGCCAGTGGATGAGAATAATGTTATAGTCGCTATCCCCGTTTTAAGTTTGCTTTTGATGATTTTGAAATTAAGATCTGTAGTATCCAGGCTAAATGTAAAGGTAACCGCCCTGCCTCCGGAATAGATGAGCACAAAAAAATTCTTACCTGCATTTTGTTTATAAAAATTTCCGTTTGCCGTAATTTCAACTGCCGCAAACGATGATGAGTCATTGTTTAGGCGTAAAGCAATTCCGGAACTGACTGGCTCAGGTAGCTTTACTGTCGTTTTTGATCCATCATCGTAAGATACATGTGCCCGGAAAGCTTTTCCGGATTGCGGCTGTAAATAGAAATAACCCATTCCCAGGTGCGAAGTCTCGCATGTAGAAATTAGATGATCATCATTATCAAGTATTTCAAGTTTTGCCCCTATCCCAAGTCCGTTTGCATTAATAGCTTTAAAAGCTATTTTAGTGAGAATGCCTTCGACCAATTCACCTGCTTCAGGAAAAAATTGTATACTTGGGGGGGTAGCTTCTTTTTTTGGGGGATGATTGTCTTCGGTCTGATTGCCAGATTTTTTGTTGAATGAACCCACTGATATAATTTTTTCAAAAAACCCAAGATTACTGTTGCGCATCCATTGTGTATACGCTACTATTTTGTAATTTCCTGGGGATAGCGAATCAGTTAAAGTAAAGTCCCCCCAACAAACTCCGTCATTGAGTCTTAAATTTATCGAGTTTATAATATTATTTTTAGGGCCGACCAAATCTACATGTAAAACTTTGCTCAGATCAGTGAGCCGATGCTCTTCTCCGCTGGCAACATAGGCTTTAAAGTAAATAGTATCTCCGACAAGATAATAAGGCCGGTCAATTTGCAGATAGGCTTTTTCAGAAACATTTCGGCTTAGGAATGCCTTTAACTTATTTGCAGTAATTATTGCCCAATTGGTGGGTTGTTGAGCTGTCAAACCTTTCCCTATATTAAACAATAGGAAAAAGGCAAGAACTTTTTTCATATATGCTGTTTAATGGACGGTGATTTGACTGCTTCTATTCGACGGACAAATAGTTTTTATGTCTAGCACACTGAAATAAATCTATTCTCGAGACAATTATACACAAAATCATTATCGTAACTCAAAAGAATAGTTTTTATTTCCTGTCGCACGTTACTGCTGAAGCTACGGAAAAACATTTGATATATATCAAAAGACATTTGTTAATTTTATTAAACACAAAATTTCCGTTGAATAAACTTTTTGAAGTTCAAACCAATGGGGACCATTAGCTAGCAGAAATCTTTGCCAGCCTAGGCGTTCTAATTTAGGGTGTTTCGCGTCGTGTGCAATTGCAGATGAGGGGAAAGCAAATAAATACTCCAATATATATTTGGTTGCTGTTTTAACTCTATACAAAACTCTATAAGATAATATGCAGTTTCCCTTCTATCGACAGCCCGATTGGATGGACTGTGGCCCGACCTGCCTGCAAATGATCATAAAATACTATGGCAAGAACATAGAACTGCAGCTCATAAGAGAAAAGTGTCAAATTGGTAAAGATGGAGTTAGCTTGTTGGGTATCAGTGAGGCTGCAGAAAGCTTAGGATTTAGAACGCAAGCTGTCAAGTTGAATTATGATAAACTTGTTAAAGACGCAACGCTCCCTTGTATCCTTTACTGGAACCAATATCATTTTGTTGTTCTGTACAAAGTGAAAAGAAACACGCTGTTTGTCGCCGACCCTGCTTACGGTCTTGCAAGATTTACGAAGAATGAATTTCTTAGCCGGTGGGTTAGCAATGCCGGAGACGAAGGTCTGGGAGAAGGTGTTGCTCTGCTAATGGAGATGACGCCTAAATTCAGATATTTGAGTTCATCTTCAGGAACAAGACCGAATGACAGAGGGATTATAAATATCTTTAAATACCTTTTCTCCTATAAAAAATTAATTTTTCAGTTGCTTATTGGGCTTTGCTTATCTAGCATCCTGCAATTGATATTACCTTTTCTGACAAAAAGTGTGGTAGATGTGGGAGTAACTACTTCCAACATTCACTTTGTATATCTTGTACTACTGGCACAAATTGCTTTATTCACTGGTCGGCTGACGATAGAATTCGTCAGGAACTGGATATTGCTGAAAATCGGCACGCGCATAAGCATTTCAATCCTGACTGATTTTTTGATCAAATTAATGAATTTACCACTGTCTTTTTTTGACAGCAGGAAAACGGGTTCCATTTTGCAGCGGATGAATGATCACCAGCGAATCCAATCATTTTTAACTGGCAGTTCTATCAATCTGCTTTTTTCATTGGTGAACTTAGTTATTTTTTCTATTGTGCTTTCGTTATTTAGCGTGCAGATTTTTTTGGTTTTTTGCACCGCCACTATTTTCTATTCGGTATGGATAGTTCTTTTTTTAAAGAGAAGGAAAATCCTCGATTACAAACGCTTTGATCTTGCATCAAAAGAGCAGAACACTTCAATTCAGCTTATCCAAGGCATGCAGGAAATAAAATTGAATGTTGCCGAAAAGTATATGCGTTGGGAATGGGAGAAATTACAGGCGAAGCTTTTTGATTTAAATATGAAAAGTCTGATTCTTAATCAATGGCAGCAGTCTGGTGCCTCCTTTCTGAACGAAGGTAAAAACATTCTGATAACCTTTATATCAGCTAAAGCAGTAATTGATGGACACATTACGCTTGGCACCATGTTAGCTGTTCAGTCAATTATCGGACAGCTAAATAGTCCGATCGAGCAGTTGATTAGTTTTGTGCAAAGTGGGCAAAATGCCAAAATAAGCGCAGACCGAATCAATGAAATCCATAACATGGAAGATGAGGATTTTGAAAAAAAGAATGTATTTCAAGAATTGCCCGGGAAATATTCTGTACAAATAGCAGGTGGGGGCATGCCATCCATTGATACATCGGGTAATAATGACACAATAGTGAGAAACCCATTCGCCACTTCGTTAGACTTTAATTTTCATAATCGTAATAATGAAAAGGGCTTTTCGGGCATTCGTTTCAAGGATGTAAGCTTCACCTATTCGGGTGCGGGCAACAAACCTGTGCTTAGGAATATTAACCTTGTAATTCCTAAAGGAAAAACCACCGCTATTGTCGGAGTTAGTGGAAGTGGAAAGACAACGTTCCTGAAGTTATTGTTAAAGTTTTATGAGCCTCAAATAGGAGACATTCAGTTGGACAATATACCGCTATCAAAGATTGGACATAAAGTTTGGAGAAGCCAGTGTGCGGCTGTCATGCAAGACGGTTTTATTTTCTCTGACAGTATTGCGAGAAATATTGCAGTCGGAAGCCAGGCGATTGATGCAAACAAGCTTCGGCATGCTATAAATGTCGCAAATATCGAAGAGTTCATAGACAGTCTGCCACTTGGATCTGAAACAAAAATTGGAGTGGAAGGAAATCCTATAAGCGTGGGTCAGAAGCAAAGAATATTAATAGCCAGGGCAATCTATCGGGACCCGGAGTTCATATTTTTCGACGAGGCGACCAACAGTCTCGATGCAAACAATGAACGTGTGATTATCGAAAATCTTTCTTCCTTTTTTAAGAATAAAACAGTAGTTGTAGTGGCCCACCGTTTAAGTACCGTAAAGAATGCCGATCAGATAGTGGTATTAAAAGGCGGCTCGATAGTCGAGCAAGGCGAGCATAAGGAATTGATTAAGATAAAAGGTGAGTATTTCATGTTAGTCAAGAATCAACTGGACTTGGGGGATTAAGGATATCTCAAACCAAAAATTTTTTCGAAGAGAAAAGCATGAAAAAAAATGGTTTTTTCTTATCAACAAGGTTTTCTATGATTCCAAGCTTTTTTTGCTATTTTCTATAGTTACGCACGGCTTTGTATGTAGTTTTCCTCAAATATTCTTTCATCTTTTAACTCTGCAAAAACACCATGAAGTAATTTGCTTCTTACAGCATTGATAACAGACATTTTATTTTTTTTTCCATTTATTTTTTGAAATTTTCTTAAACAATCAAACAGAATGAAAAGCTTGCAAAGATGAATTAATAATTGAATGCTGAACTAATTGCAAAAGCCGGTTGAAATGACTAGCGTGAGCGGACTCAAATTGACAATAAAAACTTTCAGAATAATTCAATCCGGTAAATTTCGTTTTCGGTTTTCTTGATATTAAAATACTTTAACGACGCAGAGGTTTGTCCTATACCTTTGGTTATTGTCGCTCCTGGCTCTAGCAAATCAAAACTCTTCCAGTAGTTTGATATTTGTCGAATACAAGGGTGAACTTCAATATTTCACCCGGCCGGCTAAAATGATGCTTTTGAGGTACTATAGGAATGTCAACTGCATATAGCAATGAAAGTTTTTCGTTATCCATTTCATTGGAAAGAATGATCTCGGGCATTATGGTTATCCAGCCATCATTATGATAATATGTTTTAGATTTATAAGTGCAATGAACTATCATGAATTTTTTTTCTTCATATCCTTTGAGCAGTTCGGCGCATTCGATTTGGGCTTTTTGTGGTTCTGTCGTAGACATAATTAGATAAGAAGTTTTTTGTTTTCTCTTCTCATAATCATACGAATTTTATCCAAGATTTCAAAGCATCAAACATGACTGAACCTCCGTTCTTTCGCAGTAAAAAACGTGATCGATTGGTTTGGTTTAACTTGGGTCTACATATTGGTAATGTATTAGCTCTTACCAATAGTAAAAATCAGATTCACTTAATGTGTAGCAATTAAAAATAATTTTTTTCATAGGAAGAATGCAGGGACTTTCAAAAAAATCTAAAATAGATTCTTCGGTTGCCCATTAACGTTATAATTTTAGCTTAAAAAAAAATGTCGTGACTAAGGCAGGCAGGGTTGGCATTGTGAAGGGTTTTTGTGTGCCTTTCAATGTGCTAAAAATTGGGTGAGGTCTGGTCGGTAAAGTCATGGATGTTTGCAATGTGTAGGATGCTGTTGAGGGCATTCAACGTATAAATTTAAGTAGTAGCCGCGACATTTAACACTTTACGGTCAACTTCAATAATATATGAGCATTCCTTTCACATTGGTGATATGACGCTGCTCCTTCGCTATTCGGTCTTCATTTGAATTATTCCCGATTGAAAACTCTTTATTCCTGATTGAAAAATTAAGCCTTATTAATTTGGCGATTGATATTTTTTGGTAAAAAATTCATCGCCCTGCTCATGGAAAAACTGCTTCAATTTCTACAGGCCATTCATCCATTGTCAAACGGCCTCTTGCAATTTTTATCGGACACCCTTGCTTATAGAGAGTTGGCCAAAAAGCAGTACTTGTTGCACAGCGGCCAAACATGCAGGAATATTTATTTTATCGAATCTGGATTGTTGCGTTGCTTCTACCTGCATAATGGGGCGGAAGTCTGTTCATGGTTTATGAAAGAACATGATGTTATTGTTTCTGTCGAAAGCTTTTTTTATCAAAAGCCTAGTTATGAAAGCATCCAGGCAATCGAAAGCTGTTGCCTTCATTACATCACTTACGATCAACTCCAATACGCATACAAACATTTCCCCGAGTTCAACTATACTGCAAGAGTGCTCACGGAAAAATATTATGCCATGAGCGAGCAAAGACTCTATGCTATCAGAATGCAAAGAGCTTCCGAGCGTTACGCATATCTTTTAAAAAATCATCCGGAATTTATACTCCGCGTCCCCTCCAAATTTATCGCTTCTTACCTTGGCATTACAGAAGTAACGCTCAGCACATTGAAAGGCAAATTGGTTTACAATAACGTCCCATAATTTTTTTTTCACCGTTAAATTTACCTGTTATGAGAAATTTTTATCTGCCGATCTTTTTAGTGGGAACATTAGTGTTGATTACTTCATGCAAGAAAAACTATTCAAACATTCCCGATGTTGACAAAGGCGATTTCATGAACGATACAAAAGCCTTTTTTTATTCCAATGTAAAATGGAAAAGCAACAATAAAGAAAATGCCGTGGGAGATGTTTTAAATCCATCTGCAATTTATTCACGTGAACCAATCTGGCCCCTTGCTTCAACAACAAAGCTATCAGGAAGAAATGTGTTGAGCGTTCCTTTGAAATACGATAGTCTATTTTATGTGTCAAGCAGTGCGAGCAATAACCGGCTTTATCTTATCAGCGAGGTATCCAGGCTGTGCATGTATAAAGATTCATCAAATAGGTTTCATGCCGAGGTCATCACTCTTGTTCCGGATCATACATATTTTGCCAATAACAAAAAATCGTTTTCGGGAATAATTCATGTCGATGCATGGGATGGCTCGCCTCTCCATTCTTATCTCTTTAATGGCAGCGGCGCAACACCGACAATACGGAGCAAAGCAGGTTCCATATCCACCCTGTCACGTTCCGAAAATAGTGTCACAGAAAATTCCATTGCTGTTCTGGAAACCTGTTACTATTTCGAAGGATACAACTATTCGCCCGCATACGATGGAGGATATTATTACGAGGAGGAACTGGGTTGTAATTATGAAATATTGGATTTGGGTGGCGGCGATGGTGGGGGTGGCTTGGGTTCAGGTGGCTACTTGGGAGCGGTAACCGGCGGAGGTGGAGGCTCGGCCGTTTCTATAAACCCCCTTACAAACAAACCCGTAGTTGGGGGTAATAATATTATTGGGAACATCAAGGACTATGATAAATGTTTTACAAATGTCGCAGGCACTACCAATTCATATGCAGTAACCCTTTGTGTTGACCAACCAGTGCCCGGCTCAAGGGACCCCTGGGGCTTTACGGTTACTGGTTCTTCGTCGGGTAGTAATCTGGTAAATGTCGGGCATGCGTTTTTAATTTTTACCGAATCCGGGCCGAACGGCACTGTACAGCGTAATGTCGGGTTTTATCCTTCCGATTATGTTACGCCCATAAGTCCTTCTGATCAGGGACAATTGAACAATGACAATTCACACAGCTACAATATTTCACTAACGGTTAAATTAGATAACTCACAATTTTTCAACATGCTGAATTATGTGAGCGGAGGTAATAGCCAATCGTACAACCTCAATACGAATAATTGCACGTCTTTTGTATTGCATACGCTGGCAGCTGGTGACGTGGATATTTTATCACAACAAGGTAAATGGGCTGGCGGTGGCGGATATGATCCCGGTGACCTTGGTGAAGACATTAGATCAATGACTTTACAAACAGGTATGACTAAAAGCACAAGCGACCCTGCTCACCCAAATCTCGGAACTTGCAATTAGATCCAATGAAAATATTATTCTCATTTTTGCTGATTATTTTGAGTTCTTCGTCTTTTTCGCAAAATAATTTTTGGTACAACACGAAAAGATGGAAGCTTTATAAAATCCAGGGAAACGAGGCATTCAAATGCCCGCCGGATTCCTTAGAGTTCAGGGAGAATATCCCTCTCAATGCTGATTCATTAAGGCTATTTTTAAAAAATGCGTCCGTCTGGCCAAAGGATAAATATTCTTTATGGATGGGGTCCTGGCTTGTTTCATTTGAAGATGAAAACGATAATTTGCACAAGTTTGATATCAGTATGTACGGCGGTTTCGTTTTTGATGAGAATCTAAAAACATATTATGAGGTGCCGGGGGAGTTGAAAAAAGAATGGTTGCAATTCATCAACGATAACTATGTAAGGTTTTCTTCGCATGAACACAAAACCCATCAATAAAATATTTTTATTCGCCTTTTTTTTCTCTGTAATCTCGCTGCTTGCAGCACTGATCTTCGGATGGAATAAATTAGGCGAAAATGCACACTTCAATCTTGTCATTATATTAATTGCTCTGCGCTACGTTTTGCTTATCGCCGCGATACTGCTTATAGCGTTTCGGTTGCTGAAGCTGTCTATCAGCAGTAATAGCACGTTGTACATTTCAATATCGGTGCTGAATATCCTTGTCGGCTCTTTCAGCCTTGTATTTTATTTTTTTCACCGCGTAAATATCTGGTGGCTCAACCTTACATTGCTCAACCTGCTTTTCGGCCTGTTGATGGTGCTTGATATGCTTGTCTTCCCAAGGCGAAGAACTATTTCTTAATTTTTTTTAATAAGCTTTTATTGAGGCGTGGATATATTCGTCCATGCCCTTTTTAATTGATGATATCGCAAATTCACTTTTTGATAGAATGACAAAGGAGGTAGATGATATAATTATAGAAAATCAAAATATCATTCAGGCAGCAAAGCTTGCGGTATTGACTACAAAAAGATGCATGACTGATTTAAAATCGTATGTGCTTGCTCACCCGTTTGAATCGCCCGAAGAAGAAGTACATTTTTTTAAAACAATCAAACCCCGATTCTATGCATGTATGTTATATTATTCCAGACTGTATCAAATTGAGCTGGACAAGCCAGTCGGTGGTCACGAATCTGTGAAGAGTTATTTTATTGAAGAAATAAAAAAAATAAACTGCTTCTTTGAGGATAATAAAGAGTTTTACCGCTATTTGAGGAGCGGTGCCACTTATTTTGATCAGGTTTATTTTGTTAGGGAAAATCAAAATGACACTGTTTTGCATGATTCATTATCACTTCAATGGGATACCCAATTTTCTACGGCATACGATTACAAACTGGCAAGAATAGAATCTGACAAAATGCTTTGTGATTATTTTATGGAAGCGATTCAGATACCAAAAAGTAATGAAGATAACAGGCAAACTAAAAATAAGCTGCAGTGGACTGCCCAAAAATCCGGGCTTGTTGAATTGCTATACGCCTTGCATGCTTCTGGTGTATTCAACAACTCACCACTTGAAATAAAAACAGTTGCGAATTATTTTTCTGAAGTATTTGATATCAGTCTTGGCAATATATACAAGACTTATGAGGAAATAAGGCTTCGAAAAAAGAACCGAACTTCTTTTCTCGATTCACTCCGCAATAATCTTCTCAGAAAGATGGAAGAAGATGATTAGCTCCTTCAAAAATTATTTTTCCCAGCTGGGGAAAGCTGTGAAATATCGCTTTTTTATCACCCCATATTTGTACTGTAAAAATTATTAAGATATGCTCAGCAAGATTACATGGCAAGAATTTGTTTTGTTTTTAGCACTTGTTTTTGCAGCGTATTATTTGGTTGTTGTCTTACGGTACTATCGGAGGGAAATACAGCAAATGATTAAGGGTAAAAAATGACAGTTTATGTAGAACTAAACTGTAAATAAGATAAGTTGATATTAAGACATCGCTCTGCCTGTGTCGAAGTGCAGATTAGCCAAGTGCAAATGAGTAGCATGGGCGGAGCACCTATCGTACCCTGTAAGTTAGCGGTTGGTTTAGAAGCCTTGTCTGAAAGGCCTGCCCGTTACGGAGGGCAGGCTTCAGCAAGGGTTTGTGAAAAACGTAAATGAGTGAAAGATGAAAATGTGGAGAGTGAAAATTAAAATCGGTTATGCATCGACGTTACTAGTATTCCTGTCTATAGCCTCAGCAGTTTCCGCACAGACTGCTGATGGCAATGCTGGGATCAACCAGGCAAACACAACAGTGCGCAGCTATTTCGATGCGGGCACGAACCTGATGTATGCCGTCGGTGCTATCCTCGGGCTGATCGGTGCGGTCAAAGTCTATCAGAAATGGAACCATGGCGATCATGACACAGGCAAAGTAGCCGCCGCATGGTTCGGCAGTTGCATTTTCTTAGTCATTGTCGCAACGGTGCTTAAATCCTTCTTCGGGTTATAATACCCCTTGCGCCTAAAGGGGAAATAATGATAGAAAAAATGTGAACATGAAATTGTGCGATTGGATATTATCATCGAGGCCTCCATAATCTTTTAAAAAAATATGAATGCTTAAAAAAACTGCTCGATGAGCAGGCTGGAATCCTATTGCCCAAACTTTTTTAAAAAACAATCATGAAAAAATATATCTCCATAATCGTTTTGTCTTTCATCATTTTCTCATGCAAAAAACAAACGGAAAAACAGATGGTACCACCGTCCTGGCAGAACGGGCATTTCGAAGGTAACGTTAATGCCTACCTGAGAACGAACCTTTCGCCAAGTGACTATTCTGATGTTGACACTGCCAACATTTATCTGAGCAATGAAGGAACTTATTTCTTTGCAAGGCTTGCGATCGCCGGCAAGAAAATAGAAAGGGATTTCATATTAGTGCAAGCTGATTCATCAGGAAATTGCACAGCCGGAAGATTCGTGCATATCCGCCGCGACAGCACGAATATGAAAACTTTCACCGGAAAGGTTTCTACCGAATCTTTACAGCACGATAATGCTGTGTACAAAAAAGTGACTGAAAATGCAGTCCAGGTCTTGAGCTGCGGAAGCGTTGCCGAAGAAAGTCTCGAGGCCGATGATGATTGTGATATTATTCCCTCATACAATTGCGAAGGCTGCCTTCCGGAAGTGGTGGTGATTGGTTATGTCGGAGGTGGTGGCGGTAGCTCAGGCGGCGGTATCTCATATTTTGATTACCTGAACCTGCTTGAACTGGCAGGTGGCACAAGCAGCGGCGCATCTTCCGGTGTGTACAGCCCCGTGTCAACGGGCGGCTCATCCCCATCGGCTGCGACTACAGCTGGTGCGCTCATCAAATCTCTCCCGAATGTCACACTGAATTTTGAAACATCTTATGGCAAACCGAGCATTGATGTGAACGCGTTCATGAAATGCTTTTCCGAAATCCCTGACGCAGGAGCAACTTGCAGCATCACTGTCTACTCCGATCTGCCGGTGAATGATAACCCGCAGTATATATTCAATATCCTAACCGGCGCAACGGGGCATGCGTTCCTGTCAATGACAAAAACGAACGGCTCGCAATCGGTGACGCAATATTTCGGCAAGACCACGTCCAAAGCAATTGCAGTGCTTGGCTTCCCCGTTGCGGGCAAGATCGTGGACAACACCGCCCACAAGTACAATGCAACATTGACGATGAGCCTCACGCCGGGACAGTTGCAGACAGCAATCAACAAAGTAGTTTCTATTGGCAACACACCTCAGTATGATATGTGGGAAAACAATTGTGTAGATTATGCACTGAGCATCCTGAACACCGTGCGCCCGACCAATCCACTCAATGTGGGGATGTCTATCGACCCGTCAACGGGTGATGAGTACCAAACGCCACAGAGCCTGTATATCGCGCTGCAAAATTTGAAAAACCAGAACGGACCTGACGCACCAAACATCACAATGGACGTAATAAAAAATGCGGGGGCAAGCCACGGTGCTTGCAACTAGCACTAACGGCAATGTATACTAGTATTTATAAAATCAATAAGGGGATCAACAAAAGTATCGAGTTCAAAGGTTTGAAAGCTCAGTACATCTGGTATCTCGGCGGCGGCATCATCATGTTGATGATCTTGTTTGCTGTGATGTATATCGTTGGCATCAATTCATATTTGTGCATTGCGATCATACTTTGCGCCGGAGGGTTTGTATTCAGTTATGTTTACAGGCTCAGCAACAAATACGGCGAGCACGGGATGAAGAAACGGATCGCCAAACGGAGCATCCCAAAAACAGTGAAAAGCTATAACCGAAAATTATTTTTCTTCGCAATATGAAAAACGAGATCACCATACGCCCTGCAAAAAATCACGATGCCAAAAAGATATTTCAATTCCTATGCGAACTGGAGGAACATTTGTTCGATCAGCAGGATTTCGAGATCAACTATCGGCTATGCTTAGCCGATAATAACAATGTGTACTTAGTAGCTGCGGACAAGGATAATGCAGCGGTTGGTTTTATCAGCGCTCATGGACAGATATTACTGCACGAAGGTGGAATGGTCTATGAGATCCAGGAACTGTTTGTTGAAAACGTTTTTCGGAATAGAGGTGTTGGCAAAATGTTATTGAAAGCGCTTGAAGAATATCTTTTGCGAAGAGATTACAAGCAATTGGAAGTAACGACCAATAAAAAACGTACGGATACGATCAAATTTTATGCGAACAATGGTTTTGAGGAAACTCATGTGAAGTTTGTGAAGACGAAGAAAAGGAATTAGGAATTTTTTTTTTAACGTGATGAATGAAAAGTGATGGAAAGAAAATTAGAAGACATATTGCCAATACTGGGTGTTGAGAACGGCCTGATACTCTCCAAGCAGGGAGATGTTACCATCGCTTTTGAAGCAATTCTCCCTGCAATATTCACGCTCTCCAACGAAGAATACGAAAGCTTCCACCAGTCATGGATCAAGGCCATCAAAGTCCTTCCAAAACATTCGGTATTACATAAACAGGATTGGTTCACCCAAGCGGCTCATCAGCCTGATTTTTCAAAACAGGATACAAGCTTTTTATCGCGTAGCTCGGAAAAGTTTTTTAATGAGCGGCCATTTCTTGATCACCATTGTTATATTTTTCTCAGCAAAAAACCTGCGGGCAGGAGATTATCTTCTTCCGTTTTCTCGAACCTTTTGCGCAAATCGATTGTGCCGGATCAAACATTAGACGCACAACTGTTGCAGGAATTTCTCGATGCAGCAGGGCAGTTCAAAAGGATACTTGAAGATTCTGGTTTCGTCCGTTTTTCCGAGCTGAAAGATGATGAGTTAAAAAGCTCTAAGGATAAAGCCGGGATTATTGAAAAATATTGTTTCCTGCTCGAAGATGAAAAAAGGATCCTGAAAGATATTTCATTTGCGGAAGGCATCAGAGTAGGCAATCAATATTGTCAACTTTATACACTCAGCAATCCGGCGGAACTTCCTTCGCTTTGCGGATCACGGATCAACTATGATAAATATTCAACAGATAAAACAAAATTCAGCGTTGGCTTTGCTTCCACGCTTGGACAACTCTTATCCTGCAATCATATTTATAACCAGTACATCTTTATTGATGATGCACAAAAAACAATAAAACAGCTGGAAAGCAAAAGATTGAGGTTGCAATCACTCTCCGCTTATTCACGGGAGAATGCTGTTGCCAGAGAAGCAGTAAATGATTTTTTAAATGAAACGGTCGCAGGTGGCCGACTCCCTGTGAAAGCACATTTCAACATCTTAGCGTGGGCATCAGAAAAAGAGGCACTGAAAGACCTGCGCAACCTGGTAGCATCGGCGCTTGCCCAGATGGATAAGGCACCGAAGCAGGAGCTGGACGGAGCGCCACAGATCCATTGGGCGGCCATACCGGGGAATGAAGCGGATTTCCCGATGAACGATGCGTTCGACACATTCGCTGAACAGGCCTGTTGTTTTCTCAACCTTGAATCTAACTATCGTTCCTCCTTAAGCCCTGTTGGGATAAGATTAGGCGACAGACTAACGGGAAGGCCTATCCATGTAGATATTTCCGATGAGCCGATGAAAAAAGGGATTGTAACCAACCGGAACAAATTCATTCTCGGGCCATCGGGGTCAGGCAAAAGTTTTTTCACCAACCACATGGTGCGCAGCTATTATGAACAGGGAACACATATTGTTTTGGTCGATGTCGGGCATTCTTATAAAGGATTATGCGATATGCTGAAAGGGTATTATTTCACGTATTCTGAAACCAACCCGATAAAGTTTAATCCCTTTTATATTGAAGGCGTTTTGGACACAGAGAAAAAAGAAAGCATCAAAACATTGCTGCTTGCACTCTGGAAAAAAGACAATGAGCATTTCAACCGCTCCGAATATGTTGCGCTTTCCAATGCACTGCAACTTTATTATGAAACCCTATCCCGGCTTTTCCCTGAAGGGAAAGGAGAAAAGATCTTTCCATGCTTTAATAGCTTTTATGAATTTCTCAAAAAGGATTTTGTCGAAGTGCTGAGGCGGGACGCGGTGAAAGAAAAAGATTTTGATGTGTCGAATTTTCTCTATGTGCTCCGGCCTTATTACAAAGGCGGCGAGTTCGATTACCTGCTGAACGCAAATGAAAACCTTGACTTGTTACAACAGCGCTTTATTGTCTTTGAGCTTGATAATATCAAAGACCATCCAATTTTATTTCCGGTGGTAACACTGATCATCATGGAAGTTTTTATTTCCAAAATGCGAAAACTAAAAGGCATCCGCAAAATGATCCTTATCGAAGAAGCCTGGAAAGCGATTGCTAAAGAAGGTATGGCAGAGTATATCAAATATTTGTTCAAGACTGTCCGCAAATTTTTTGGTGAAGCAATTGTGGTCACGCAGGAAGTAGAAGATATTATCTCATCGCCAGTCGTAAAACAAGCGATCATTAATAACAGCGATTGCAAAATATTACTCGATCAATCTAAATATCAAAACAAATTTGATCAGATACAGGAGTTGCTTGGCCTTACGGAAAAAGAAAAAGCGCTCGTGCTTTCTATCAATAAAGCAAACGACCCGACAAAAAAATATAAGGAAGTTTTTATCTCTCTTGGTGGAACATTATCGCGTGTTTACCGGACGGAAGTGTCGCTAGAAGAATACCTCGTGTACAGCACCGAAGAAACGGAGAAGTTGAAAGTGCAGGAGTATGCATTGCGCTTTGGTTCGATTGAAAAAGGGATTGCGGTGTTGGCGGAAGAATTGCGTGCACCCTAAAAGGCACTACGGCACTTCGTACCGCAGTGCACCCATTAAAAGGACAGAGGTAGACACCTCATTAGTTGAACACAAAAAAATAAATGCGCGTGACAGTTCACAGCAAAAACAGCGCAAATCTGTCATGTGGAAATAAATCGTTTTTATGCTGAAAAAAATGCTGTTCCTGATTTTGTTTTGTGGCGGATTTTGCTATGCAAGCGACGCACAAATCCCTTTTATCAGCGTGATCACTACCCTCGCTAAAAAAGTCATTAATGCGATTGACCTCGAAGTCGAGAACCTGCAAAACCAAACCGTCGAATTGCAGAACGTTCAGAAGGCTTTAGAAAATGCGATGTCGCAAATGCAACTCGATGGCATTACCGATTGGGTGCAGAAAATTAAAGACCTATACAGCGAATATTACCAGGAACTCTCCCAAGTAAAACAAATCATCACCGATTATGACAAGCTGAAAAGTATTATCCAGTTGCAATCGCGTATTGTGTCGGAATACCAAGCTGCTTATGCATTGTTCAAACAAGACAAACATTTTTCTGCATCAGAAATCTCTTATATGTACAATGTTTACTCGGGGATTTTATCGGAGAGCCTGAAAAATTTAAACCAGGCCATGCTGGTGGTGGATGATTTTATGACCCAGATGACCGATGAAAGCAGGATCAGCATCATCAATACAGCATACGCCGGCATGCAAAAAAATTACAACGACCTGAAACAATTCAATAACCAGAATATACAATTGAGTTTGCAACGAGCTGCGGATGCGGATGATGTTCAGACGGTAAAACGATTATACGGAATTGGGAATTAGGAATTGGTCTTTAAAATGAAAAAATGAAAAGGATATTTTTTGTTGTGCTGCTATTTACTAACGCGCATGTATACCCGCAAGGATGGAGCAATTTCTTTTCGCAACAAGAAGCGGATATCAAATACATGCTGACGCAGATTGCAGAACTTAAAGTGTATATCAGCGAGGTAGAAAAAGGTTATGACATTGCAAAGAAAGGATTGACATTTATCGGTGACCAGAAGAAAGGCGAATTCGATTTGCACGGTGCATTTTTTAATTCGCTGAAAACCGTAAACCCGGCGATTGCGAACTATGCTAAAGTTGCCGATATTATTTCTTACCAGCTATCGATCATCAGCTCTTTTAAAAAAATATTGCAATTGAAAAATATGTCTGCGGCTGAGATGGGCTATTTGCAAAAGATCTACAATAGTATGAGCATCGCCTGCACCAAATCTATGGAGATGCTAATTGATCTTGTAACGGACGATACGTACCAAATGAAAGATAATGAACGCCTGCAGCGAATCGATTTCATTTACGCGGACATGAAAGATAAGTACGCGTTCACGCAAAGCTTTTATAATGATGCGGCGCTGCTTTCTGCACAACGGCAAAATGAGAATCTGGAAAATGATTTTTTGAAAAAACTGTATTGATATGAAACGGATGATGGCGGTGCTTCTACTACTGTGCAGTATGCACGTGCATGCCCAGAGTTATGAAGTGGAGCGGCTGATACTCGATATAGAAAAGCTCACGCAACTGAAGGCTATTTTAAGTGACCTCTATAAAGGATATGAGATATTGAATAGCGGGTATGCTACTATCAAAAATATTTCTGAGGGCAATTTCAATTTGCACCAGACATTTCTTGATGGGCTGTTGTTAGTAAGCCCCGCCGTCAGGAATTACCCGCATGTAGCAGATATTATTTCGATGCAGTTAAACATTGTTTCAGAATATAGCGCGTCATTCAATCGCTTCAAACAAGACAAGCATTTCAACCCTGACGAGATATCCTATTTAAGCAACGTCTATAATAATTTAATCAGCGGCAGCCTGAATAATTTATCCAATCTCCTCAACCTACTAACGGATAAGGTTATGCGCATGTCAGACGATGAGCGGTTGCGGGGCATCGATCATATCTATGCGGATACGAAAGACAAACTGATGTTCCTGCGGCAATTCAACAGTTCAACAACGGTGTTGGCTGTGCAAAGGGCAACGGAGGCAAATGATGCGGCGACGCTGCAAAAATTATACGCAACCCCCTAGCCCCCTGAAGGGGGAACAAAAATTTGACACTTGAAAAATAAAAGGCAATGAAAAGAACCATAAAATATTGGCTACTGATTTTCGTATGTGCATGCACGTTAACTGCACTCAGCTTCGCGCAATCCGGTGTTGCAAGTGATATCAAGGGGCTGCAGTCTGTGCTCGATACTATCTATAATGAGATGCTTCCTTTGTGCAGTTCGCTGATCGGTGTTGGCCGCGGTATTGCCGGCTTTGCAGCAACCTGGTATATTGCTTATCGCGTCTGGCGGCATATTGCCAATGCAGAGCCTATTGATATTTATCCATTGTTCCGTCCCTTTGTAATAGGCTTTTGCGTATTGATTTTTCCATCCGTGATTTCATTAATGAATGGCGTGCTGCAACCCACAGTCACCGCGACCAATGCTATGGTCACTAACTCCGATGCGGCCATCGCAGAATTGCTGGCACAAAAAGAGCAAGCTGTTCAGAACTCTGACTTCTATAAGATGTATGTCGGCCCCGATGGAAATGGTGACCGAGATAAATGGTACCAGTACACGCACCCTGATGATCCCAGCGGCGCGAATGAAGGAATGTTCGAGAGCCTTGGCAATGACATCAAATTTGCCATGGCGAAAATGAGCTACAATTTCCGCAACTCGATCAAAGAGATGATGAGTGAAGTATTGCAGGTTTTGTATGAAGCTGCTTCGCTTTGCATCAATACCATCCGAACCTTTTACCTGATCGTGCTGGCGATACTGGGGCCCCTGGTGTTTGGGTTATCCGTGTTCGATGGATTGCATCATACCATTACGGTATGGATTGCCCGCTACATCAATATTTTTCTCTGGCTGCCCGTTGCCAATATTTTCGGTTCGATCATCGGGAAGATCCAGCAGGAGATGATACAGCTTGATATCAACCAGATACAAGCTAACGGGGATACCTACTTCTCTTCGACAGATACAGGCTATCTCATTTTTCTGATCATTGGCATCATCGGATATTTCACAATACCATCGGTCGCCAACTATATCGTAAACGCCGGTGGCGGCAATGCTCTTTTGTATAAAGTTTCCAACATGTTCAGTTCCTCCGCAAAAACTGTTGTGTCAACAGCGAGTACCGGTTTGGGGATTAACACGGATGCCATCGGCAGTGGCGCGTCTATAGTAACAGACAGCATCAGTTCGCAAGGCTCAAACGGAGGTTATTTCGGGAGATCGGAAGGCAGTTCTTCAGACGGTACAAAATCTTCATCGGGCTTTCTCGCCAATAAAATAAAAGGGGACGCATAAGATGTTCAGTAAAGCAAAACATATCGATACAGCGTTTAGGCATGTCCGTGGGTTTTCACTCGTGCTCATTGTTGCATGCACACTGGTTTGTTTGTACGCTATTTACTCCAATCATCGAACAACCCTTGCCGCACAACAGCGCATTTATATCCTGGCGAACGGCAACGTGTTGGAAGCGTATGCTGCAGACCGAAAAGATAACCTACCTGTGGAAGCAAGAGACCATATACGGATGTTCCATCATTATTTTTTTACGCTGGACCCGGATGAGAAAGTTATTACTTCCAATATCACGCGTGCACTCTATCTCGCCGACGGTTCAGCAAAAAAACAATATGACAACCTGAAAGAAAGCGGCTACTATATCAACATCGTTTCCGGCAATATCAGCCAGCAGGTCATTATTGACAGTATCTATGTAAATACCGATTCCTATCCTTTTTATTTCAAGTGCATCGGCAAGGAAAAATTAGTGCGTACAACGTCGATGGTTACCCGAAGTTTGATCACAGAAGGTTTTTTGCGCAACGTGGAGCGTTCGGACAACGATCCACACGGATTTTTGATCGAACGCTGGCAGGTGATCGAGAACAAGGATTTAAAAACAGAAGCGAGATGAAGACTTTTTTAAGAAATAAAATCCGGGGCTACGCAGAGCGGTTCTCTCTGCAGTTGAATGAAAAGGCATCGCGGTTTAGCAAAATCCAACAACGGTTCCTGCTGATTATTTTTTCATTGCTCGTATCCGTGATCTGCTTTTCGATTGTTGTGCAGGCGATATCAGGGAGAGAAACAGATCCAGTTTTTACAAAGAAGATCAGCATGCCAAAGCATATCGGAAAATCAAGCGATCTCCCCAAAGCTTTTATTTCGGATTCTGACTACATGCGGGTTGAGGCAGTCACGAGAAGAATCGATAGTTTACCGGTTCACGATAAAGAAAAGTATTCGCCATTGTTAGACAGCATCCGCCTCTTTGAAAAACTCTATAACAACCAATCAAAAAAATAATATGGAAACAAAAACATCTTCAGCAAAATTTACCAGGCAGCGGCGATTTTTTTTGATACTGCCTTTGCTCGTGCTGCCATTTGTTATCATCCTGTTTGCACTGTTCGGCGGTGGAAAAGGCAATGCTGTTTCAAAGAATGAAGAAGCCGGTTTGAACTTCAAATTGCCCGATGCACATTTCAGGACTGCAAAAGAAAAAGACAAATTGGGGCTTTATGAGGAAGCGGGCAAGGATTCTGCACGATTGAGGGACGCTATGAAGAATGACCCTTATTACAAAATGGAACATCACGCTGATACAATCAGTACCAGCAGTGCCCTGCAAACTATTTTGAATAGCGCCGCTTCAAAGTATAATCAGCCTACCCTTTCCAATTTAAAAACATCGGTTGGGGAGAATGATGCAGACCCGAATGCAAAAAGGATCATGGATAAGCTGGCACAATTAAAAAAAGTAATGAACAATGCCAAAAGGAAACCCGCAGATATTGATGCAACGGCAAATCCCGGTAATCCTTCTCTTGAACAATTGCAGGATGTAGTAAACCGACTACAACAAAAAAGAAATAGCTCCACAGACCCGGAGCTGAACCAGTTGAACGAGATGCTGGACAAGGTCATGCTCCTGCAGCACCCGGAAAAAATGCAGGACAGTATGACGAAATTGTCAGAAAAAAATAAACCGAAAACATTTTTGGTGAGCAAGCCCGCACCGGATGCGGTTATAACGTCAATGAATAACCGCAGTTTTGAAAACGGCAACGGATTTTACGGACTCGATGACCATAGCGCATTATCTATTGGCCAAAATGCGGTAGAGGCAATTATTCCTGAAACACAAACGCTTGTTGCAGGGGCTACTGTAAAAATCAGGCTTCTCAATGATATATATGTCGGAGGCCTCCGCATTCCTAAAGACCAGTTTATCTACGGCACGGCTTCGCTCAGCAACGAGCGCCTGAAAATCGCCATCAATTCCGTAGGGTTCCGCGCCAGCATCATTCCTGTCTCTTTATCCGTGTATGATCTTGATGGCATGGAGGGTATTTATATCCCTGGCAGCATTAACCGCGATGTAACCAAGCAATCCGCAGACGATGCGATCAGCGCCATAGGACTTACTACGCTCGACCCTTCTCTTGCAGCACAGGCAACCAGTGCGGGCATACAGGCCGCAAAATCATTGATCAGCAAAAAAGTCAAACTAGTACGCGTCACATTGAAAGAAGGCTACAGAGTTTTGCTTAAAGACAACAATCAAAAATAAACACCATGAAAACATATTTCGTTTTACTTTTTTTCTTTTTCGCCGTGCATTGTTCCGGGCAATCGATTATCGGCTCTTATCAGTTTTCAGTGACGGTCAACAAGACCAGCAATATTATTTTCCCTTACGCAATCAAATCTGTTGACCGCGGTTCAGCAGATATCTTAGTACAAAAAGCAAACGGAGCCGAAAATATATTGCAGGTAAAAGCGGCAAGGGAACATTTTTCATTGACTACTTTATCTGTGATCACGGCGGATGGAAAGCTTTATCCTTTCCTGGTAAATTATGATTCGATGCCCGCTGTTTTCAATCTTTCATTTGTACGTGGTTTGGGAAGACCATACGTGATGCTCTCTGATGAAACGGAAGATGCTTCAACCATTTCTTACGATGCAGATACCATTCTAGCCATGCGTTCATTTTTATACCGTTCTGTGCATTCGATGCGGATGGAACTTGTTTTGAAAAGCATCTATATCAAGGACAGCCTGCTATGGTTTCATTTTTCAATCTCCAACCATTCACTCATTCCATTTTCAGCAAGCTATTTGCACTTTTTTATCCGTGACCGTTCCAGGGCTAAACGAACTGCCATGCAACAAACGGAACTAACGCCCATGCATATCTCAAATTTGGTTACGCTTGGAGGCGGCCGGCATGAGGAATTTGCCTGTGCGTTTCATTTGTTTACGATTGGCCGCGGCAAGAAATTAGTAATGCAAGTGAATGAAGAAAGCAGTGGCAGGTTATTGGAGCTTGATGTGAAAAGCAAAACACTGCTAAAGGCAAGAATTGCAAAATAGAAAACTATGGAACAGCAAAAACAATATGTAATTGCAGAGGAAGCGCAAGAAAGAATCGAATTGGCTTTGGCGCAAGGAAGAAACTGGATCGCGTACGATAGCAACGCTGCTTTTCTGGGCGAATGGAATATACATGCATTCAGCACCAAAGGGCAAGCAATCAATTTTGCTGCATTAGAAAATGATGAAACGGAACAGTACAGGGTCTTTCACGCTTCATCTATGGCGGAAGTATTTCGTGAGCTTCCATACGGACGAGAACTAAACAATATTTTATCAAATCAAAATAAACTGATCATGAATGCTGAAAATTTGGAATACTTAAAAGAGAATCTTAAGACCATGGGGTTCGGCGACAAACTTAACAAGGAACTCGAACTAAATGTCGTCAATGCACAACCTGAAATACAATTGAAAACTGAAGCGGCTTTTAACGGACAAAAAATGGAAGCGATGCTTTATTTCAGAAAAGGAGAACAAAACGAGATCTACTTTTTCAACAAATATGAAGCGACCTTGGAAAATGAGAGCCAGGAAAAAGACCGTTCACAAACTTTCTATCTAAACCGCGGATATGGCATTACGTTTAAGGAAGCATTCAACCTTCTTGAGGGCAGGGCGGTAAATAAGGATCTTACAGATAGCAAAGGCCAAAAATATAACGCATGGGTCCAGCTTGATTTCGGTAGCAAAGACAAATACAACAACTATGAAATGAAGCAATATCATCAGAATTATGGTTATGATCTTGAAAAGGCTTTATCTAAACATCCAATAGTTGAACTTGAAAATGTTGATGACAGAAAAATGCTCATTAGCTCACTTAAGAAAGGAAACCTTCAATCGGTAAGTTTTGAGAACGATGGGGTAAAAAATCGGATGTTTATCGAGGCGAACCCGAAATTTAAAACCATTAGTGTATATGATCAACATAAAAAGATAGTGCTTAACGAATCACAAAAGGAGGAAAAGGTAAAAGAAAAATCAGTTGATAAGGAAGAAACAAAAGAAGCACGACATGAAAACAAACAAGATAAAAGCAAACGCCGAAGTAAAGACGAATTAGAACCCGAAAGTATTTCTCAAAAACGCGCAAGGCGTTAGCACATCTGTTTTTACATGCCATTTCATTTACAGACTTTAGAGAAATTTTATACTGCAGCTACTGAAGATAATCGCATTAGTACAGTACACATCAGCCTTTATATGGGCTTGTATTACTGTTCCATGCGCAATGGTTTCGAAAACCCTATTTCATTTAGCAGTACTAACCTTATGAGGATAGCGAAAATCAGCAGCCGCTCGACATACAATCGAACAATTAAAGCGCTACATGAATATGGTTATATAAAATACATTCCTTCATATAATCCCTATTTAGGGAGCTTAGTCTATCTGTGAATACATAAAGGAAAGCAGATTTTGATGAACATTAAAATCAGACGTGAAATAATTACGAATGATCATTTGAATATTGATGGCGATACCCGTGCCGGCACTATAGGAGGAACATTAGTTGTTGTTTTACTCAACTTATTTTGCACATGACACATTACATTCTGCGATGCTTGCATTTGTCGGTGCAACAGTTAGCTTCTTCGTGTCATTTGGATGGAAACAATTGATCAAATATTTTCAGAATCGTCGAAATAGGAACAATCCCAATAATTAAGATTAACAGCTCCTTTATTTTTTTTCTCGTTAAAGAACATGCCTGCATCTGCACCAAACATTCAATTAAGATTTTTTCTTTTTATAATAAGAAGTTTAATGAGATTTGATTGCCAAAATTTTTAGTAACTTTAAATTGTCAATGGATGAGTGAAAATGAAGATGAATTTTTGCGGTTTATTGCATCGTTGATTGTGCAAGCTCTACTAAATACTCAAGCAAATGATGAATGCAATCGGATACTTACGGATAAGCAAGAAAGACCAATCAATGTACTCCCTAGATGCCCAGGAGGACCTAATAAAGAATTATTGCCTTCGAAATAATTTAAATATTACAGCAATCTTCAGGGATGACGGTGAATGTTCGTATTCATTTGATCGTCCTGACTATATTGCCCTTGAAAATTTTATTCAACAGCACAAAGGGCAAATCAATTTTTTAGTTGTAAAAGATCATGACCGCTTCAGCCGCAATATAAGCGAAGCCCTTGCCAAAATCTCTTCGTTGGAAAAAAAATTCGGAGTAAAGGTTATTGCGATAGATGAACCGTTGAATATAGATACTGCAGATCCTTCTATTTTTCTCAACAGGGCATTTAAATATTTGATGGCAAACCACGAATTGCTAAATATCCGGAAGCGAACAACCCAGGGAATCCGAAATGCTATTGCAAGTGGTAGAGTAGTCAATAATGCTCCATTTGGTTATATCAACATCCGTGATGAGCAAGGGAAACCCATGTTGGAAATACATGAGCAGAAGGCAACCATCATTCAAAAAATATTTGAAAATTTTATTAGTGGAATTACTTTGCAACTGATCGCAAAAGAAGCAAGGGCAATGGGCTTTAATCATTCGGGTCATGGGGCTATCCAAAAAGTTTTAAACAATTCCGTATATGCGGGCCTCTTACGCTTACCTGCCTATAACGGAGAACCGGAGAAACTAGTTCGTGCTTTGCACAAACCGATTATCTCGGAATCTGTTTTTTGGATTGCTCATGAAAGGCTAAATCTTCAAAAAAAATATCGATCGATCCCGAGCAGTGAGTTTCCGTTACGTGGTTTTATAAAATGTGACTGTGGCATGCATCTAACTGCAAGCTATAGTAAAGGGAAAAGTAAATATTATATGTACTATAGTTGTCCCAAAGAACGCAACAGAAATTATCGTGGCGAAAAAATGCACGACATGATTGATGAAGTATTGCATGAATTAAGTTTCACCGCAAATCAAGTAAACAAACTAATCAATTTTGCTCAAGAAGATTATTCTAAAGCAACAGAAAACGAGCAAGAAATAATAAACTCCAAGCTGAAAAAAATTGAAGAATTAAAATCGAAGATTGAAAGAATCGAAATCAAATTAATTAATGATCAAATCGAAAGCAGCACATATAAAAAATGGTTTGCAAAACTTTCATCAGAAAAGGGAAGTTTGGAATTAGAAGTTAGTAAAATGACAATAAGAAAAACAAATCTCATTGATAAGATAAAACAAGTTGTTCCTCGTTTATCTGACCTTAAAAAATTATACCATTCCATCCGACTTAAAGACAAGTTTCTTCTTTTAAATAAGGTGTTCGAAGGTGGTCTGCTGTGGGATGGCTCCGTACTTCGAACACCCCGTTTGCATTTTGCATTAATGCATAACTACAATAAACTCAAAGAAAAAGGGCTGCTCCTAATTGAACAGCCCGAAGGTTTTTTTGACAAATTACAAAGTTGTACCGCGTAGGGGAATCGAACCCCTCATTCATCCGTGAAAGGGATGCGTCTTAACCGATTGACCAACGCGGCATTTGCACATTCTCTGATCGCTTTTTTCGCGAAAGGAGTGCAAAGATATAGTCAGCGGCAAAATCTGCCAAATACTTTTTCAGTTTGCTGTTTGTAATTTGCAGTCTATGGTTCCTCTTCGGGTAACTCATTGATAAGACTTTGGTTCTCATAACTACAAACCACGAAATGTAAATCACAAGTCAGTGCGGTAATCAAAAAATTACATCAAAAAACACAGCAATATCCTAACTTTGCACCTCAATTTAAAAATCCTAAATTAACAAAGTTATGAGCACAGTTAAAGTTGCTATTAATGGTTTTGGAAGAATTGGGCGCCTGGTTTACCGGCAGATATATAAAATGGATGGAATTGATGTGGTTGCTATTAATGATTTAACAAGCCCTAAAGTGCTTGCTCACCTGCTGAAATACGACAGTGCGCAGGGGCGTTTTGATGCAGAAGTAAAATCAACAGATAATTCAATATTGGTAAATGGTGAAGAAGTGAAAATTTATGCACAAAAGAATCCTGCTGAGATTCCCTGGAAGCAGCATGATGTGGATGTTGTTCTGGAATGCACCGGTTTTTTCACTGATAAAGCTAAAGCAGAAGCGCATTTAACAGCAGGTGCCAAAAGAGTGGTTATCTCTGCCCCTGCAACCGGCGAGATGAAAACAATCGTGTTTAATGTAAACCATAATACACTCGACGGAAGCGAAACGGTTATCAGTTGCGCATCTTGCACTACTAACTGTCTTGCTCCTATGGCACATACATTGGATAAGGAATTCGGTATTATAATGGGATTGATGACAACTGTGCATGCTTATACGAATGATCAGAACACTCAGGATGCTCCGCATCCGAAAGGTGATTTGAGAAGGGCGCGTGCTGCTGCTCAAAATATTGTTCCAAATAGTACAGGTGCTGCAAAAGCCATCGGCCTTGTTCTTCCTTCACTGAAAGGTAAGCTGGATGGCACAGCGCAACGTGTTCCTACATTAACAGGATCTTTGACTGAGCTGACAACGATCCTGAATAAAAAAGTAACTGTTGATGAAATAAATGCTGCCATGAAAGCGGCCAGCAATGAAAGTTATGGTTATACCGAAGATGAGATCGTGAGCAGTGATATCATTGGCATGCATTTCGGATCATTGTTTGATGCTACACAAACAAAAGTATTGACAGTAGGAGATCAGCAACTGGTAAAAACAGTTAGCTGGTATGATAATGAAATGAGCTATGTGAGCCAGTTGGTACGCACGGTTCATTATTTCGCGAAACTAATTTCGAAATAAAATGTACAAGCGGAACTCCGGTTCCGCTTTTTAATTTTTTGTTTTGAAAACAAATATTTCCAAATGGGAAAAGCGCTGTCTCATAGCGCAAAGAATATTTCTTAAAAAATTATTTCTGCTATTCGGCCCCATTAATAAATTGCTTCAACCCCTGGAAGTATATTGTATTACTAAAGGTTACCATCATTCAGCAAAAGCTATTGATTTTGACGATACATCCAACACGGACGAGTGGCAAAAGGAAGTGTATCTATATGCAAAGAAAATTTTGGAAGAGAAAAGATATGAATCTGTAATAGATGTTGGTTGTGGTTCTGCATACAAGCTTATACATTATCTTGGTTTATACAAAACCATAGGCATTGAAGTGGGGCATACATTTAACTGGTTAAATAAAAATTACCCGGAACGTTTATGGTTGAGGTTTGATGACCTAGATCCATCAGGTTTACAATGCGACCTGGTGGTATGTGCGGATGTAATTGAGCATCTGAAAGACCCTGATGAATTACTGGAGTTCATTCGTGAAATAAATTGTAAAGAAATCATGATCAGCACTCCGGAGCGGGCGGCGATAGCAGGCAAAAATGATTATGGTCCGCCTGAAAACCCATCGCATTACCGTGAATGGAATGCCGAAGAATTTAAAAAATACCTCTCAAAATATTTTCTTATTGAAGAGCAGCGTATCTTTAGCGGCAAGTCTGTTACACAAGTTATTATCGGCAAAAAATATATCGTATGAGCAAATTTTCAGATCACAATTTTAAAAATCAAAAAGTATTAATCCGGGTTGACTTTAATGTTCCCCTAAATGATAAACACGAGATTACTGATGATACAAGGATGAAAGCAACCATCCCGACAATAAAAAAAATACTGGATGATGGCGGAAGTGTGATACTAATGTCGCACCTGGGAAGGCCTAAAGGCGGCCCGGAAGAAAAATTTTCCCTGAAACATTTGGTAAAACACCTGAGCGGATTATTGGGGGGCACTACTGTGTTGTTTGCTAATGATTGTATTGGGGAACAGGCTTACCTGACTGCAAATATGCTTCGCCCAGGGGAAGTGCTGTTATTGGAAAACCTGAGGTTTTATAAAGAAGAAGAAAAAGGAGACGAAGTATTTGCACAAAAACTGGCAAAGCTGGGCGACGTGTATGTGAATGATGCATTCGGTACTGCGCATCGTGCACATGCATCCACTGCAGTAATTGCAAGATTTTTTCCGGCTGAAAAAAGAATGTTCGGATTGTTGATGGAAGGTGAAGTGAGCAGTGCGGAAAAGGTATTGCACCAGTCGCAAAAACCATTTGTTGCTATTATTGGAGGCGCCAAAGTATCTGACAAAATATTAATAATTGAAAATCTGCTGGAACGGGCAACAGATATTATTATTGGCGGAGGGATGGCTTATACATTTATGAAAGCAGAAGGGGGAAAAATCGGCAAATCATTATGTGAAGAAGACCGTTTACAAACCGCTTTGGAATTGCTGGACAAAGCAAGCAAAAAAGGTGTGTGCATCCATCTTCCTTCCGATTCTGTTATTGCCGATAAGTTTGATGCCAATGCAAATACTTCAACTGCACCGAGCAATAATATTCCGGATGGCTGGATGGGTTTGGATATTGGTGAAAATGCCTGCGAACAGTTCAGTAATGTAATCAGAAAATCAAAAACTATTTTATGGAACGGACCGATGGGCGTTTTTGAAATGCAGAAATTTCAGCACGGAACAAAAGCTATTGCCACAGCTATTGCTATAGCTACACAGGGCGGTGCATTTTCGTTGGTGGGCGGGGGCGACAGTGTTGCTGCAGTTAATCAATTTGGTTTTGCTAATAAGGTAAGTTATGTATCAACAGGCGGTGGTGCCATGCTTGAATATTTTGAAGGTAAAGAGTTGCCGGGCATTGCTGCAGTGAAAAATTGAATATTTCCAGGTTGCCTTGAGAGGTGACACCTTTTGAAATGGTATCACCTCAAGGCAGGTTAAGCGAGTTTTAATATGAATAATAGCAGACAGGTTTATACATTCTCCTTTTTGTTTGTTATAGCAGTATGCAAAAATCTTTCCGCCCAGGTACCCGTTCGTGAAGAGCCGCACCATAAAGTTGTTTTGGAAAATGATTATGTGCGCCTGATTGATGTGCATATCCCTGCGCATGATACCACACTGGCACATATTCACGCCGCTCCTTCAGCAATTGTTTTTCTGAGTAAAACAATAATCGGAACACAAATTGTGGGAGCACAACCGGTTATTGCCAATGTAACACCCGGGCAAACAAGTTATGCGGCATATCATGAAAAGCCAATCACACATAGAGTGTGGAACCAGGGAAGTTCCTTATTTCATGTGATGGATATTGAATTGGTCAGAAAAATACCGGGGAACGATACCGGTAAAATTATATGGCCAGCCAGTATGCAATTGCAATGGCAGCAAAAATTGGTGACAACATATAAAATCGCATTGAAAAAAGAAAATCGGCTGGTAATTCCAAAATCAGCCAGCGCTTATTTACTGATTGATATTACTGGTGCCATAAAAGTCAATTCCGGGGGGAATATGCATAAGCTCAAAAGCGGGGAATTTGTTTTTGCTTCCCCGCGAAATGAAATTGACTTGGCAGCAAATAATGCAGGCGCCGAATGTGTTTTGCTGGAATTGAAATGAGTTGGAAAGCTGATGCGGATATGCAGGCCGGTTACAACAATCTGCCGAAGATATAAAAGCCCGATAGCAGCACAACAAATAAACATAGTGCGGTCCAACCATGCTGATAAGCATTACTATCTTTAGTCGCAAAACCCTAACTTATAACTCTCATGCTTTCTTTCTGACTTCTATTTTCTGCACTTTGCCTCAATACCTGAACGGTTTTCCATTCACCAGCACTTCTTGTGTTGTTTCATCGAAGGTGGCTTTATAACCGGTATGCACAGCTGCATTAGTCATAATAGTTGCAATGGAGTGCGAATAACCAGCTTCTACCGGGGCATTAGGTTGTTTACGGCTACGCACACATTCCATCCAGTTACGAACGTGGTTGGAGGTTAAAGTATCGCCCCCTGTATTTGCAGAAGTTACCACCTTTTCAGCCATATCAGACAGGTTCATTTCGGGTAGTAAATTTGGTTTCATTCCCATCGCTGCAGCTTCATGTTCGTGCAGGCCGCCGCGTGGTGAAATTTTGTTGGTGATCAGGTTCATTTCACCACCATTGGAATAATAAATTTCAGAGGGATCATCATCTCCGTTATGCATACGCGAAGAAAATACGACCTGGAAATTTTTATTGCCGCTGTCATCGCCATAATCAAATACTGCAGTAATAGTATCCCAGTTTTTTCTGCCGTCTTTCCACATGTATATGCCGCCGTTAGCTACCACACTGCGCGGATGGTTTAAACCACTGAACCAATGCACGGTGTCAATCTGGTGGCTCATCCACTGTCCGGGCAGGCCGGATGAATAAGGCCAGAACAGACGGAACTCGAGATAATGCCTTGGATCGAAAGGTTCGTAAGGCCTGTTCATCAGGTATCTTCTCCAGTCTGTATCTTCTTCTTTTAACTGAGGCACAAGCGAGGTTCTTCTCCAGCGCCCTGGCTGGTTAACATTCCATGTCAATTCCACCATAGTGATATTTCCGAATTTTCCCGACTGGACAAATTCTGCCGCTGCTTTATAATTGCCGCCGCTTCTTCTTTGTGAACCAATTTGCACGATTTTCCCGGATTCCTTCACCGCTTTTAATGCAGCACGGTTATCTTCCATTGTTTCTGCAAATGGTTTTTCTGCATACACATCGCAACCTGCCTTCACTGCTTCTGCGGTATGCAGGGCATGCTGAAAATCAGCAGTACTCATAAACACCGCATCAACCACTTTTGCATTATACATTTCCTCATTATTTCGATAAGCTGTTACATCATGCTGCATTTTTTCTTTCCAGAAAGCAGCGCCATCCTCCCTTCTTTTTTTCCATATATCGGAAACAGCTACAATGTCGAAGTTCAATTCTTTATAATGCTGCATAAAGCAGGGGGCATGCGAACTGCGGTGCCTGTCGGAAAAACCAACGACACCAACACGAACCCTGTCGTTAGCACCAATAATCCTACGATAACTTTGAGCGCTGAAACCCCAGGCGCCAACATAAACCCCAGCACCGGCGAGGGTGGTTTTTTTAATAAATTCCCTGCGTGAATTTTTCATGGCAAACATTTTAAAGAGGATGATAAAGAAATTTTAAAAGTATTGCCAAATATAAAAACTTATTTAATTGGGCGTTTTAATTCTTTCATATAAGGATATTATTAAGGCGCAACCTGAATAAATCGGTTATTGATTTGGAAATTTTTATGGTGTACTTGAAAAATTATTGATGAGGAGACAGCTAAAACCAGCTATTGAAACTGCCAGCCGAAAACTGCCAACTGTTTTTTACCTTTGCAACACTTATGACGGAAAAAATTCTTATTCTCGATTTTGGCTCTCAATATACCCAACTGATAGCACGGGCCGTTCGTGAAGCAAATGTGTACTGCGAAATTGTTCCTTATCATAAAAAAATTGAATTTGACGGATCGCTGAAAGGTATTATTCTTTCAGGTTCTCCATTTTCTGTAAATGATCAAAACGCCCCTGTTGTACATGTTGAAGACCTGAATGCACATGTTCCCATATTGGGGGTATGTTATGGCGCACAATTGACAGCCAAACAATTTGGCGGACGGGTTGCCAACAGCAGTAAACGGGAATACGGCCGGGCATTACTCCACAAGCAACAGGAAGATATATTGCTGCATGATGTTACAGAATTATCGCAGGTATGGATGAGCCATGCCGATACAATTCTTGAGCTGCCGCAAGGTTTTGAGGTGCTGGCAACTACTGAAAATATTCCTTATGCCGCTTTCAAAAAAAGCGTTTATGCTTACCCGTTATATTGCCTGCAGTTTCATCCCGAAGTATACCATTCCATTGAAGGGAAAAAAATACTGCACAACTTTCTGATAAACGTCTGTCATTGCACGCAAGACTGGACCGCGGCCCATTTTGTTAGCGATACGGTTGAAAGGCTGAAAAAGCAGATAGGCAAACGAAAGGTGGTAATGGCTTTGAGCGGAGGTGTGGATTCGACCGTTGCCGCAACGTTGATCAATAAGGCTGTCGGAAAAAAACTGTTTGGCATTTTTGTGGATAATGGTGTGCTACGTAAGAATGAATTTGAAGAAGTGCTCAACACATATAAAAAGATAGGTTTGAATGTTACGGGAATTAATGCCAGGAAAATTTTTTATAAAAAATTAAAAGGCAAAACCGATCCTGAAGAAAAAAGAAAAACAATAGGGAAGCTTTTTATAAAAATTTTCCAGGAAGAAGCAAAAAAAACCGAAGGTGTTTCCATGCTGGGACAGGGGACTATTTACCCGGATGTGATTGAAAGTGTTTCCGTGCACGGGCCCTCTGTTACTATTAAGTCGCATCATAATGTGGGAGGGTTACCTAAGAAAATGCATCTTGAACTGGTGGAACCGCTGCGATATTTATTCAAAGATGAAGTTCGGCGTGTAGGCCATGAATTGGGAATTCCTGATGAATTATTGCAGCGTCATCCCTTTCCAGGCCCGGGTTTGGCAATTAGGATTCTGGGTGAAGTGTCTGCTGAAAAGGTACGCTTGTTGCAGGATGCAGATCATTTATACATCGAAGCTTTGAAAGAACACCACCTGTATTCTTCTGTTTGGCAGGCTGGCGCTATTTTACTTCCTGTAAAAAGCGTAGGTGTAATGGGTGACGAAAGGACTTATGAATACACGGTTGCATTGCGTGCTGTGACTTCAGTGGATGGCATGACCGCCGACTGGGCGCATTTGCCATATGATTTCTTAGCAAATATCTCTAATGAAATTATCAATAATGTGAAAGGGATTAACCGGGTGGTATATGATATCAGCAGTAAACCACCAGCAACAATTGAATGGGAATAGTACCGTAAGCAAGTGGTAAGCGCTTTGGCCAATAATAAACTTACCGTTAACTTACGATTTACCACTTATTACTATAATGGGTTGATATGAAAAAAATATTTCAAAATATTCTTATCCTTGTTCTGTTCGTGGTCCCGGTTTTTGTGCAGGCGCAAACTGACTCGTTGCTCAGCAATTATCATATTGCCGTATTTGCCCCGTTATATCTTGATTCTGCATTCGATGAATCAGGCAATTACCGGTATGACAAAGATTTTCCTAAATTCCTGAACACCGGACTGGAATTTTTTGAAGGCGTGCAGCTTGCTGTTGATTCACTTCAGAAAGAAGGAGCCCGTCTGGAGGTTCATGTATATGATACAAAGTCTGCAAAAAAAACAGTTCAGCAGGTATTAAACGACTATGAATTTCAAAATATTAATCTCATCATCGGCTATGTATCACCTCCGGAACTGAGGCAGCTTGCCGGTGCGGCATTACGCAGGAATATACCTTTCATTAACGCCAATTTCCCAAATGATGAAAATATCAGGAATAATAAAGCAATGGTTATCCTGAACGCTACGCTAAAAACCCATTGCGAGGGTATCTATCAATTTCTTCAAAAAAATTACCGTACTCAAACTATTTATGTTATTGCAAAAGACGGGGTGTTGGAAAACAGGTTGAAAAATTATTTTTCAGATATTGAAAAAAACAGCAGGCCCGCTTTGTTGAAATTGAAATTTGTGACACTTGATAAAAAATTTGATACCCGTAACTTAAGCCTTATGTAGAAGGCAATACTCACACTATTTTTGTAGCGGCCAGTTTGGATGAGGCTTTCGCAAAAGAATTCTGTTTTCAATTATCCCCGCTCGCAAAAACAAAATACACAACAGTAATTGGCATGCCTACCTGGGATAATATCAATGATTTCTCAATGCCACTTTACAATGGCCTGGAGATTATGTATACGACTCCCTTTTATATGAATACCAGCGACAGCCTGGTTGCTTACGTGCAACAATACTTTAAGACTAATCTGTATATGCGGGCAAGCGATTTAATTTTCCGGGGCTTTGAAACAATGTACCACTTTGCGAATTTGCTTAAAGAACACGGCGATAGTGTAATAAATAATATAAGCGAGAAAAAATACTATTTGTTTAATCATTTCGATATCGAACCGGTATATTTTAACAAGATGGGCACAGAACCGGATTATTATGAGAATAAAAAGCTATACTTTATTAAGAAAGTTGATGGCAATATATCGGTAACGAATTAATATACTTTATTACTATATAGCAACCTGAAAAATTTCATAATTCATTCATAAAGGGTTTGTTGTTGCTTTCCTTTTTTTAACTTGCTATCTTATTATTCAAAACATACTGATGAAGAAAATAAGTGTGCTGATATGCCTTGTCGCATGCTGCTTGTCTTTTAGCCGCACTGTTAATAATTTTTTTGGAGAACCTGTATACATCCCCGAAAGTATACAGCGCAATGGCGACAGCACGAAAGGGTACCATTACCTGATAACCGGAGATTATCTTAAAAGCGGTATACCTCTTAATTATTTTAAACTGGTTTTTGGAAAAGATAATCACAACTATTTAAACCGCGACAGTGTTAATGCCAATATCAGCTACGAGTATACTGCAGTAAAAGCCTCGAACGGAGAGGTAGTTGTTGCCCCTAATTGCCTGCAATGTCATGCGCAGGTTTTTAACGGTGTACTGGTTATAGGACTTGGAAATACGACAATGGATTTTACAGGCGGGCAAAAATTAAATCCCAAAAATGCAGCTTTGGCAGAAAGTTTTTTAAAGAAGACAAGTGTAAAAAAATATGAGGCGGCGGAACCTTTTTTGAAAGTTGCTAAATCCATCAGCGCTCAGTTGTACACAAAAGTTCGAGGGGTGAATGCTGCCGACAGGCTTGCAGCTCTACTTGCCGCCCACCGGGATCCAGAAACATTCCGCTGGAATGAAAAGCCAATGATAGAAATTCCTGAAGAAGTAATTCCGTCTGATGTTCCTGCATGGTGGCTGCTGAAAAAAAAGCACGGCTTGTTCTATAATGGTTTTGGACGGGGGGATTTCGGCAGGTTTTTAATGGCATCGAACTTATTGACGGTTAATGATACTGCTGAATCGGCAGAAGTGGATATGCATTTCAATGATGTGCTGGCTTATTTAAAAACGATTGAACCGCCGAAATATCCTTACCCGGTCAATCAGAAGCTGGCAAAAGAAGGCAGTATATTATTTGTAGAACACTGCGCCAAATGCCATGGTAACGGTGATGACTATCCAAATTTATTGATACCTGAAGAAACGATAAATACGGATTCTTTTTTGTATAAAAGCAATTATCAAAACCCACAGTTTGTAAACTGGTTTAATAACAGCTGGTTTGCAAAAGGCAACCATCCGGCCAGGTTGGAGCCGTTCAACGGCTATATTGCTCCGCCACTTGACGGCATTTGGATAACGGCCCCGTATCTTCATAACGGATCAGTACCCACACTCGAAGGCGTTTTAAACAGCAAGCTTCGGCCGAAATACTGGTCCAGAGATTTTGATAACCTTGAATATGATTACGAAAATATAGGATGGAAATATACAGCACATGATGATCCCCGAGCAAAAAATATCTATAACACGGATCAGCCTGGTTATGGCAATTATGGTCATTATTTTGGAGATAATTTGTCAGATAAAGAAAGAAAAGCCATTATTGAATATTTGAAAACTTTATAACTTGCCTTTTTCATTTAGACATCAGTATTTTCTCTTTCAACCCACCTGCATTTCATGGAAGATCATGGCTCATGTATGACTCTTGCATATTTGTAATTCCGTTTTGTTTATCCTGTGTTATCATTGCAAATTGCACAAACTTGGAACTTAATAAAACTATAGGGTTCAAAATCATTTATAACTGGTTACATTCTAAAAACCTGGAACCTTTTTTATTTCAGGAAGAGACCTGGCAGCATATTATTAGTGGCAATTCAGGATTGGTGAATGCTCCGACCGGCTGCGGAAAAACATTTTCAGTTTTTCTTGGGGCGCTTATCGATTTTATTAATCATCATCCAAACGATTATACAGGCAGGTCAAAGAATGGGTTGCAACTGTTATGGGTAACCCCACTTCGTGCACTTGCAAAAGACATTGGCCGTGCGATGGAGGAAGTCATTGCTGAACTGGGAATGAACTGGAAGATCGGCATCAGGAATGGTGATACCGATTCAGGAGAAAGACAAAAGCAAAAAAGGCAAATGCCGGAAGTGCTTATCATTACCCCGGAAAGCTTACACTTGTTACTGGCGCAAAAAAATTATCCGGATTTTTTTCAAAGATTAAAGATCATCGCTATCGATGAATGGCATGAATTACTCGGAAGTAAACGTGGTGTACAGGTAGAGCTGGCGATTTCAAGGATAGTAAATGCAGGTTCGAGTTGTGAGTGCCCAGTTATGAGCGGAGCCGGTGATTCACAACTCACAGCTCATGGCCCACAGCTTTCTATCTGGGGCATTTCTGCAACCATTGGTAACCTTGAAGAAGCAAAGGAAGTATTACTTTCATCTTTGCAAACAGATGGTGTTATAGTAAAAGCACAAATCAGAAAGAATATTGATATCGAATCCGTCATTCCTGATGAAATTGAAAAATATCCCTGGTCGGGGCACCTGGGTATCAAGCTTATTCATAAAGTAATTCCAATAATTCATAAAAGCAGGACCACGCTTATTTTCATTAACACCCGTGGGATGAGCGAAACCTGGTATCAGAAACTATTAATGGCATCTCCTGATCTGGCCGGAGCCCTTGCATTACATCACGGCTCTATTGATATGGATTTGCGTATTTGGGTAGAAGAAGCTTTGCACCAGGGAAAATTGAAAGCAGTAGTTTGTACTGCAAGCTTGGATCTCGGGGTCGATTTTCGTCCTGTGGAGACAGTGATACAGGTAGGCTCTCCAAAAGGTGTAGCACGTTTTTTACAACGTGCAGGGAGGAGCGGTCATCAGCCCGGGGAGGTAAGTAAAATTTATTTCCTTCCCACTCACTCTTTGGAACTGGTAGAGGCGGCAGCACTGAAAACTGCGATGGATTTGAATTTTATCGAAAGTCGTCAACCCATGGTTTTATGTTTTGATGTGCTGATACAATACCTTTCCACACTTGCTATATCTGAAGGCTTTTCTCCCAAGCAGATTTTCCGGGAAATAAAATCAACATATTGTTTTAAAGAGATGACTGAAGAGGAATGGCAAAAAATATTACATTTTATTACTGAGGGGGGTATAGCGCTGCAACAATATGATGAGTTTAAAAAAGTAGAAATAATAAATGGATTGTACAAAATTACCGGACGTAAGGTGGCCATGCAACATCGTTTGAGTATCGGTACAATTGTAAGCGATGCTATGATGAAGGTAAAGTTTGTCGGTGGCGGTTATGTTGGGGTAATTGAAGAGTATTTTATTTCGAAATTATCTCCCGGTGATGTTTTTACCCTGGCTGGCAGAAATCTGGAATATGTGATGATAAAAGATATGACGGCATTCGTCAGAAAATCGGATGCAAAAAAATCAATCGTACCGAGCTGGCAGGGCGGAAGAATGCCGCTTTCTGCAAACCTTGGCTTTATGCTGCGTAGAAAATTGAATGAAACGTTTACCAAAGGCAAAAAGGAAATTGAACTGGAAATTTTAAAACCACTTTTTGAATTGCAGGAAAACCTTTCACATGTTCCTAAAGAAAAGGAATTATTGATAGAGCATATTGAAACTGATGACGGATATCATCTTTTTGCTTATCCCTTTGAAGGAAGACTCGTACATGAAGCAATGGCTGCGCTGCTGGCATATCGTATCAGCAGGATTATGCCTATTACTTTTTCATTTGCCATGAACGATTATGGTTTTGAATTATTAAGCGACCAGCCAATACCTGTGGATGATACCAATATTTATGAATTGTTTTCCCTGGATAATCTTTCAGAAGATATTCAACGAAGCGTGAACAGCGCTGAAATGGCGAAAAGAAAATTCCGCGATATTGCAGTTATTGGTGGGTTGGTTTTCCAGGGCTACCCGGGTGAATATATAAAAACACGGCATATTCAATCTTCTGCTTCATTATTATTTAATGTGCTTTCTGAATATGACAGGAATAATTTGCTATTGCGTCAATCTTACAATGAGGTGATGGAGCAGCAGATGGAAGAGGCGCGATTGAGGAATATGCTGGAGCGTATTCAAAAAGGAAAGATCGTTATTACCTTTCCGCAGCAGTTAACCCCATTCTGTTTCCCTTTAAAGGTAGATAGCATGCGGGAAAACTTTTCATCGGAACAGCTGGAAGACCGTGTGAAAAGGATGCAGCTCCGATTGGGAAGATAACTGCTCTTGTTTTGCGAGAGGCCGCAGATAAATACTGATCATAATACTACTGATAAAGCTATGAAGAAGCAACGCTGTCGAACTGCTTTCAGGTGACGGTATACGAATAACACAGGAATATTCAGTTCAGTTGAGGATCGATGGGAAAGTTAACCATCATTTCATAATCCCCTCCGAGATGACGCAGGGCTTCTTTCCAGATTTCATCAGTTTTTTTATGAAATATAATTTTTCGGTTACTCATTACCGTTAACCAGGACTTTTCTTTCAGCTCTTCCGCCAGCTGGCCGTTTCCCCAGCCGGAATAGCCAATAAAAAAGCGTATCTTATTTTTATCTACTTTTCCGAGCCTGATTTGTTCTATTGCTGTTTCAAAATCGCCCCCCCAATAAATGCCGTTTTTAATTTCGTTACCCCCGGGAATTTCATTGGGGTATTGATGTAAGAAATGAATGGTATCCATCTGCACCGGTCCGCCAAAAAAAACAGGGATTTTAAGTCCTTCGGCTCCACTTACCAATTCATCAAGTGTATGATCGTATTCCCTGTTCAGTACGAATCCGAAGCTGCCTTCTTCCTGGTGGTCGCACAAAAAAACAACTGTCCGGAGAAAATTCGGATCTTTTAGAAACGGATCTGCAATAAGCAATACCCCTGGTGCAGGACTTTCCATAATATTCAATTAAAAAATGCTAAAATTCTGCAAGCACCGTCTGAACAGTTTGTAATTTAAGTTATTTCTTTACATGATACTATCAAAAATACCGGGGTTTCAATGAAATGCTTTTCTTTGTGAAACCAACGTTAAAATACTTTATCCCTGTTGCAAGAAAGCTATTAAACCTTATGTTGTTTTAATAGATTTGCAGTCCGCAATTCCGCGGTTGCTTTAAAAGCTGGTGTTTGAAAAAAGTATTCCCGATTATTATTGTGCTGATTACCCTGTCGCTGATTGGCATTATCTACATCCAGATTAACTGGGTGCTGACAATGGTTGAAAACAAGCAACAGGAGTTTGTGAATAAGGTGACCTATGGGGTAATGACCGATGTAGGACAGGAACTGATGCAACAAAAAAGCTTTTCCCCCAACCTGAATTCATTAAGGTTCAGGCCAAGCCAGACGTTTAAGCCATCAGAACAATTTTTGATGGAGATGATGAAACCCCCTACCGTTGCGCAGATTTTTACGCAATCACAAATTGAAGATAAATTTCAAAAAGCATTTACGAAGTATGGACTGGCTAACACAAAATTTGAGTTTGCAATTATTTCCAATATGGATATTGAACGCATGTCAAAAAATTATTTGAAAGCGGTTGAAGATTCCGTGCATAACCTTCGGTTTGTGCAGCTTTTGCAGGTACCTGGTGAAAATAGTTTTACTGATTCGGAGGAAGCCCTGGCTTTGATTGTGCCGAATTATAAAAACATTGTCATGAAGCAGATGTTCTGGAAATTTGCCGGTGCAATTTTTTTTACGCTAATGATTATCTCTGCTTTTTATGTTACAGTCCGTACGTTGATACGTCAGAAAAAGTTAAGCGAAATCAAAAATGATTTCATCAATAATATGACGCATGAGTTCAAAACACCGTTGGCCACCATTTCACTGGCGGTGGATGCACTCAAAAATGAAAAAGTCGTTCAGGATAAACAGAAGTCGGAATATTTTACCTCAATAATCAAAGAAGAAAATAAGCGCATGAATAAACAGGTTGAAACAATTTTGCAGGCGGCATTGCTCGACAGGCAGGAGTTGCAGCTGAATCTTCAACCGGTTCATATTCATGATATCATTAATGACGTGGCAGATAATTTCAAACTACAACTGGAAGAAAAGAACGGACGTGCCGAATTGCAGTTGAATGCAAAAAATGATTTACTTGAAATAGATGAAGTGCATTTTACCAATCTTATATCAAACCTTGTTGACAATGCAATAAAATATTCAAAAGATAATCCCGTCGTCAAAATCACCACCCATAATACCAAGAAAAACATGGTGATCCGATTGGAAGATAATGGTATCGGTATGAACAAAGAAACGCAAAGAAGGATATTTGAAAAGTTTTATCGTGCACATACAGGCAACGTGCATAATGTGAAGGGATTTGGCCTGGGTTTGAGTTATGTTAAAACAATAGTCGATGCACATTTTGGAAAAATAAAAGTGGATAGTACTGTGGGAAAGGGAACAGTATTTACAATGGAATTCCCATTTCAGCGGGAAAAATCATAGGATTTTAATAACTTATTTTTTCCTGATTTTATTTTTAATTTCTGAATAAAAGACATCCGTCACCATAGCTTAAGAACCTGAAATTATTAGTCAAAGCATAGTTGTAAATTTTTCTCCAGTCATCCCCGATCAGGGCTGCTACTAAAAGCAATAGAGTAGATTGCGGTTGATGAAAATTGGTAATAAGTGCGGTGATGATTTTAAATTGGTATCCCGGAACGATCAGTAGTTGCGTTTTGGTAATAAGCGTTTCAATATTATTTTTTTGCATCCAGCCAAGCAAAGACTGTAATGATTTTTTTGCCGTAACCTCTTGCCTAACCAATTCATAAGCATCCCATTGATGAATAATTAACTTTTCGAGTGGAATATCTGGTTCGTCAATTATTTTTATTCCCATCCAATACAGGCTTTCAAGAGTTCTGAGCGAAGTGGTGCCTACAGGAATAATGTGGTTATTCAGGTTTTCTATAAGCAGCTGGATTATAGTTTTACGTACTTCAATAAGTTCAGCGTGCATGTTATGGCCAGCGAGCGTCTCGGCTTTTACCGGCATAAAAGTTCCTGCGCCAACATGAAGCGTAATCTCCTGTTTCCGGATATGCCTCTCTGTTAATTTTTTCAGCAATGAGTCAGTAAAATGCAACCCTGCAGTAGGTGCCGCAACCGAACCTTCATTTTTGGCATAAACCGTCTGGTATCTTTCAGTGTCTGAACTTTGCGTTTCTCTTTTTAAATAAGGTGGAAGGGGTATAATACCGGCATGATGAAGAACCTCTGCAAAACAAAGTTTTTCAGGTTTCCATGAAAGTTCAATTGAAAAATAGTCATCATGCTTTTGAATAAGAGAGGCTGTGAGGGTGATTTCAGTACTGTTTACTTTTATTTTTTTTTCCAATACCTGTCCGTGCTTCCATTTGGAAGCACCGCCTATGAGGCATTTCCAGATCACTTTCTTTTTTTGTTGTAAAGCAGTTGAAATATCAGGGTATTGTTCGCCGGGTTCCAGGCAGAAAATTTCTATTAATCCGCCAGTTGTTTTCTGAAAAATTAATCTGGCCTCAATCACCCGGGTGTTATTGAAAATCAGCAATGCATCTTCTGGAATGTATGATGCAATATTCATGTATATATTTTCAACAATTTTGCCTTTTTTATATATCAGAAGTTTTGATATTTCCCTTTCGGGTAACGGGTGTTTCGCGATTTTTTCTTCAGGTAAGTTATAAGTGAAATCAAGAATTGAAATATTTTTAGCATCCATAATTGATCAGTGTCTTCAGCTACGAAATAATAAAATTTTGACCAGCTATCTTTTTGTCAGGGGCTCATCGAGCTTCAGTCCGCTCCATTGTTCGCTGGCTGCACACACTTTCACATCGACCAGGTTCTTTTCAGTGCATAATTACGGATATTCGTTTCCGTTATACCTGTAATCATACCCTGGCCTTTTTATACCATGAAACCCAAATAATGATATCTGTGTGCGATTTTAAAGTTGAGCTTATTTTTTTTAATTCTGCTTCATATTCTTTTTTTGTAGGGAAAAAAGATGAATCAGTTCAGGAATTTCACTTTTAGTAATGATAAGCTGACTTAAAATATCCTTTTCAAGCCATATAAAATAGTCATCAGGTTTGTTGATGACCTGAATTTTCAATCCTTCCTGATCCCCAGTTTTTTAGCAATGGAGTTCCGGAATAACCTGGTGATGGCATAGTAACTGCTGGTTTTAATATTCACATAGAATTCACATTTATTCACACTTAATGCACCCTTATTTAGGGCTCGGCTAACTAAAACCCTTTACAGTAGCAGATTGAAAGACAAAAACTACTGTGGAAAAATTAAATTTTCAAAAATTTGATAATCTGGTGTATAAAAGTGTTATTTTGTGTAAGTTTTTGTCAATTTTGAAATTAACCTATATAAATGATTGGTTTTCTTGGCGAATACGAGGTTACTTTAGACCCGAAGGGTCGATTTCTTCTGCCGGCAAAGTTCAAAGAACAGTTACCGGAAGGGGAAAATTCGCAATTCGTCATTAACCGTGGGCTTGAAACCTGTCTAAGCCTGTATCCTATAAAAATCTGGGAGCCGCTGTTTGAAAAGATGAACAAGCTGAATGATTTTGATACCAAGGTACGACAATTCAAGAGGTATTTTTTAAACGGCGCTACCATGACAGAGCTTGATTCGGCGGGAAGACTGCTGGTGCCTCAAAGCCTGCGGGAATATGCAGGGCTTGAAAAAGATATCGTACTGGTATCTATGGGTAAAAGAATAGAAATCTGGGATGTTAGTAAGTATAAAAAAGAGCTCTTTGAATCCTATTCACAGGACGAGTTTAAAAATGTTGCAAGCGAAGTAATGAAAGGCGAGTAGGTGAAGAGTTGATCACTTGAATTGTTGATTGGTTCTTAAGTGACACTATGAAAGAAAAGAATGAAAAAAATGATCAGCCTGACCAGTCAAGTAATCAACCTGTCAGTTATCATCAGCCTGTGTTGCTTCAGGAAGCTATTGAGGCGCTTAACATAAAACCTGATGGTGTTTATGTTGATTGCACTTTTGGGGGCGGGGGGCATTCAAAAGAAATTTTGCATCGGCTGAATGAACATGGAAGATTGTTTGCCTTTGACCAGGATGCTGATGCGGCTGTGAACTTGCCGGATGATAAGCGGGTTGTTTTTGTGCCGCATAATTTCAGGCACCTTCAACGTTTTTTGCGATTGCATAAAATGGCAAAGGTTGACGGCATATTGGCCGACTTGGGAGTAAGCAGTCATCAGTTTGATGAAGCCGACCGTGGGTTTTCCATTCGTTACGATGCCGATTTGGATATGCGTATGGACAAACGCCAATCCTTAACCGCTTTTGATGTGATCAGCAATTATTCAGAACAACAGTTACACCGCTTATTTGAGAAATATGGTGAAGTAACGAACGCAAAAACGCTTGCAAAGACAATTGTGCATACAAGAAACGCAACATCTTTAAAAACCATCAGCAATTTCAAAAATGCGCTGGGGGGAATTGTGAAAGGAAATCCTAATAAATACTTTGCCCAGGTTTTTCAGGCATTACGGATTGAAGTGAATGATGAATTGGGTGCATTAAAAGACATGCTGGCACAAACGCCGGATATCTTGAAGCAGGGAGGGAGAATAGTTGTCATCACTTTCCATTCGTTAGAAGACAGGATTGTAAAAAATTTTTTTAAAAGAGGAATATTTGAAGAAGCAGAGCAGAATAATCCCTTCGCACAAACCACCGCTGAACCAACATTACAAGCCGTAACAAAAAAGCCAATTATCCCTGGTAACAAGGAATTGAAACAAAACCCAAGGTCGCGAAGTGCGAAACTCAGGGCCGCGGAAAAATTATAATTATACGGATTTTATAGAAATAATATCATACAAGAAATTTTAGTGATGGGCAATCAGCTAAATAATGATTTGAAAATTGAATGGAAAAAATTACTCAATAATAAATGGATAGTAAGGAATATCCCATTCTTTTTATTCCTGACAGGGCTTGCGGTGATATATATATATAATGGTCATTACGCAGATAAAACAATCCGCAACATAAACAAAACAACCAACGAACTGAAAGAAATGCAATACGAGTATAAAACGCTGAAAAGTGAAGTAATGTTCAGAAGTAAACAAAGTGAGTTGGCAAAAGCCGTAGAACCTTATGGGCTGAAAGAACTGACAGTGCCGCCGGTTGTGTTGAAGGATAGCTTAAGCGGAAGTGAAGTAGTAAACAGTAAGTAGCAAGTTGACAATAATGCAATGGAAGTAAAACGCGACATATTATGGAGAGTGTACCTGTGCTTTTTGGGCATTGTGCTCCTTTGCCTGATTGTGTTGGGTAAAGCATTTTACATTCAACGTATTCAGGGAAGTTATTGGAAAAACCTCAGCGACAGTCTCCGGTTGAAACCGGTTCAGCTTGAAGCAGACAGAGGAACGATTTACAGTGATAATGGTGATATGCTGAGTACTTCTATTCCTTTCTTTAATATATATATCGATTTTGGAGCTGATGGTTTGCGTGAAAAAAATGGAAAGAGGTTCAAAGAAAACCTTGATTCACTTAGTCTTTGCCTCGCCAATTTATTTAAAGATCAGAAAGCTGCAGCATATAAGAGAGATTTGTTAAAAGGATATAAAGACAATGACAGGTATTACCTGCTTCAGCAAAATATTTCTTTCGAGCAATATAAAGCCCTCAGGAAATTTCCATTGGTGAGATTGGGAAGAAACAAGAGCGGCTTCATAAAAGAAGTGGTGAATAAAAGATTAAATTCTTTTGGTTTGCTGGCTAACAGAACCATCGGTCTTGCACGTGCCAATGCGCAAAATGTAGGGCTGGAACGCACTTACGATACAGCATTGAAAGGTGAAAATGGCAGCAGGCTGGTTCGATATATGGCAGCAGGCACATATATTCCTGTTGATGGCTCGGAGATAGATCCTGTTAACGGAAAAGATATTGTTACTACGCTTGATGTAAATATCCAGGATATAGCTGAGAATGCTTTGCTGAAAGGGATGATGGAGAATGAAGCTGATCACGGAACCTGTATTATAATGGAAGTAGCTACCGGGAAAATAAAAGCAATTGCGAACCTTGGCCGGCAAACTGATGGCAGTTATTGGGAAGATTATAATTACGCGTTGAATGCTACTGAGCCCGGATCAACTATAAAGCTTGCCACACTTCTTTCTGTGCTGAGCGAAGGAAAAATGAAACTCACTGACATGGTAGAAGTAGGATCAGCGGGAAGAGATTTTGTGGGGGTGAGGATAGTGAATGATGCGGAACGTGCGCCTAGGCCTACGCTAACAGTAAAAGAATGTTTTGAACATAGTTCAAATGTCGGAATGAGCAAGATAGCTTACAGCACTTTTTCTAATCAACCTGAAAAATATCTGGGCTATCTGCACAAATATCATTTGGATCAGAAAACAGGAATTGATTTAATGGGAGAAGGAAGACCTGTTCTGCCAAAGTTCAAACGAAATAATGAAGGCCTGCATGCAATGGTGACCATGAGTTTTGGATATGCTATTCAGGTAACTCCGCTGCAAACTTTGACGCTTTATAATGCTGTTGCTAATGATGGTAAAATGATGCAACCTTACCTGGTTGACCGTATTCAGAGTTTTGGGCAAACCATAAAAGAATTTCAGCCGAAGGTTTTGGAAGAAAAAATTGCTGCAGATAATGTGGTTAAGGCAGCGCAGGAATGTATGTACGCTGTAACAACAGATGGAACAGGCAAGAAAGCATTCAAAGGAACATTGTATGCTGTTGCCGGAAAAACAGGAACAGCACATTTGGCCGGTAATGATCACAGCATTGGCAGATTTGGTTATGATGCAGGGATTTACCAGGCTTCTTTTGTCGGATATTTTCCTTTCAACAAACCCCAATACAGTTGCATTGTTGTTGTGAGAACAAAAGCCCACCCTAAATTTCATATGGGAGGTGAAGTGGCTGCACCTGTTTTCAGGGAAATATCGGATAAGCTTTATGCAATGAATGCTGAGCATAACTCCACATTGGTTGAGGCAGGAATAAAAAAAGACAGTACAGATTTTTATTATGCCGGTTCATCCGGTGAAATAAAAAAGATAATGCATGTGCTTGATGTGAATTATGAAGATTCTTCATCTGGCAATGACTGGGCAAGACTATATGGAAGTAATAATCAAACAGTTTTAAATAAGGAGCCGATTAATAAGCAATTGATGCCTGATGTAAAAGGAATGGGATTAAAAGATGCATTGTATTTACTGGAAGGAATGAACCTGAAAGTAGCGGCCAATGGCAGGGGTAAAGTGAAATCGCAATCTATTCAGCCGGGTATTGCAGTTGCAAAAAGTCAAATGGTAAAAATTGAATTGAATTAATAAAGGTATTTGGACGGTGTACTCGCGCCCCTCTCCCTTTGTTGAGGGGCGGCGTGAGGCTAAAAAAACGATTGATGGCGATACTGCAGGATATATTGTATAAGGTGGGGATTCTTTCAGTGTATGGCAACCTCAATATTGAAGTGAATGATTTGCAGGTCGATTCAAGAAAAGTGAATAAAGGTTCTTTATTTATTGCGATAAAAGGAACAAGTGCGGACGGCCACCGGTTTATTGATCAGGTTGAGGAAAAAGGTGCTGTAGTAATTGTTTGCGAAAAATTGCCATCGCAGTTGCGAGAGGCCATAACTTATGTGCAGGTTGGAAACTCTGCTCCGGCGGCGGGTTTGATGGCACATAATTTTTATGGTCAGCCATCCGAGAAACTGAAACTGGTTGGTGTTACGGGAACGAATGGAAAAACAACTATTGCAACTGTTTTATTCAAGCTCTTTACAATGCTGGGTTGTAAATGCGGGTTAATCAGTACCGTGCAAAACCAGGTAGGCGATACCGTTATACAGGCAACACATACCACACCCGATGCGATCAGCCTGAATGCTTTGCTGAAAAGAATGGTGGATGCGAAATGTACACATGTGTTTATGGAGACGAGTTCGCATGCCATCCACCAGCACAGGATTGCCGGATTGCGGTATGTCGGAGGTATTTTCAGCAACATTACACATGACCACCTGGATTACCATCAGACCTTTGACGAATACATCCGCGTAAAGAAATCTTTTTTTGATGCATTGCCATCATCAGCTTTTGCTGTTTCAAACGCAGATGATAAAAGGGGCATTGTAATGCTGCAGAATACAAATGCAAAAAAATATTTCTACAGCCTGAAAACGCTGGCGGATTTTAAAGGGAAGATATTGGAGAACAATATTACCGGTTTGGTGATGGATGTGAATGGGCAGGAAGTGCATTTCAGGTTAATCGGTGAATTCAATGCATATAACCTGCTTGCGGTTTACGGAACAGCTATTTGTTTAGGCGAGGATAAACAGGAAGTGCTGAGGTGTTTAAGTGTGTTAAATGGGGCAGAAGGACGATTTGATTATATCATCTCAAAAAATGAAAAAGTGATTGGCATCGTTGATTATGCCCACACACCGGATGCATTATTAAATGTGCTGATAACTATACAAAAATTAAAAAAAGAATACGAGCAGGTAATAACAGTAGTGGGTTGTGGCGGAGACAGGGATAAGGCCAAAAGGCCGATTATGGCAGAAGTTGCCTGTCAGCATAGTGATAGGGTAATACTGACTTCCGATAACCCGAGAAGTGAAGATCCGGCGCAAATTCTGAGAGATATGGAAGCGGGTTTGACAAGTGCGACAAGAAGAAAATCGATTTCAATTGTGGACAGAAAAGAGGCAATCAAGACTGCGGTAAGTTTTTCAAAGCCTGATGATATTTTGCTGATAGCAGGGAAAGGTCATGAAAAATACCAGGAAATAAAAGGAGTGAAATATCCTTTTGATGATAAAGAGGTGTTGAAAGATGTTTTTGAAGTGCTGGAAAAGTAGTGGCGGGTCCCGGGTAGGAACCTGGGCTCAGAATTCCAAACTCAGAACTGTTTTAGGCCCGTTGCTATACCCTTTAAAACCGTGAAGACTGTTCCGCAATGATGCGGCGCATATTTTCCAGCAGCGATAAAGCTATGAACTGCGGAAACTTCGCAGTTCATAGGTGTCGCTGAATGATATTGGCAAAATTTGAAAATGTGCCAATGTGTAGCTGGTGAAGAGGTATCTCGGGAAGTTGAAGGGATAATGGGTATTGCCATTTCCCGGTTGCTCAATAGAGTTGTTGCAGCACAAGTGTGCGACGCAATAATGCTGAATAGAAATGTAGAGCCGGTAACATAAAAATTGAAACCGAAAAAAGAAAACTATTAACCCAGGCTGCAATGCTGTATTCTTTGTTTGAATGGTTTAAACAAATTGGTGTAAAGATTCCCGGCGGAGCTTTATTCCAGTTCATTACTTTTCGTGTGATGCTGGCCGTATTGTTATCGCTGGTGGTGACGATGATTTACGGAAAGCGGCTGATCAATTACCTGCGCAAAAAGCAGGTAGGCGAGAGCGTTAGGGAATTAGGTCTTGCCGGGGAGCAGCAAAAAAGAGGAACGCCGACAATGGGTGGCATCATCATTATACTGGCGATTTTGATACCGACTTTGTTGCTTGCGAATCTGAATAAAGCGTATATACGCCTGATGATTTTCAGTACAATCTGGTTAGGTATCATTGGTTTTATTGACGATTATCTGAAACTGCGTGCAAAGCGATTGGCACAGCAGCAGGGCATTGCCTACAAAAAAGGCGATAAAGACGGGTTGGCAGGGTGGTTCAAGATTTTGGGACAGGTTGTTCTTGGAATTGTAGTGGCGCTGACTTTATATTTTAATAATAACACCAAAGTTTGGCGTGAATATGTTGGTGAGTTAAAGCCGCAGGATACAACCGGGCTTAAAGTGGTGGTGCTTGATGACAAGAAACATTATTTCGTTCCGGCGAATGAACCCATTTCGACGATTCCATTTGTAAAAAATCATGAATTCAATTATTCGAAGTTATTGCCTTCGGCATTAAGGGGGGCAACATGGATATTGTATGTGGTGATCGTGATTTTTATTATTACCGCAGTTTCGAATGGTGCAAATATTACTGATGGTCTTGATGGGCTGGCAACAGGAGTGAGTGCGGTAATCGGGGCATGCCTGGGAATATTTGCCTATGCTTCCGGGAACCTCAGGTTTGCAGAGTACCTCAATATCATGTACATCCCGAACCTTGGGGAGCTATCCATTTTCATTGGCGCCTTAATTGGCGCATGTGTTGGTTTTCTATGGTACAATGCATATCCCGCACAGGTATTTATGGGCGATACCGGCAGCCTGACATTGGGTGGTATTATTGCTGCATTGGCGATTATTGTCCGTAAAGAATTACTGATACCTATCTTCTGTGGCGTGTTTTTAGTAGAGAATATCAGTGTGGTAATACAGGTTAGCTATTTCAAATACACTAAAAGAAAATATGGTGAAGGGCGAAGGGTTTTTTTGATGAGCCCGTTGCATCATCATTATCAAAAGCTCGGGTATAATGAAAGTAAAATAGTGACCAGGTTTTGGATAGTAACCATTATGTGCATGATGCTTGCGATAGTTACATTGAAAATAAGGTAAAGCCGGCAAACTCATGTAAGATAAAATAGGCCTTATATGGTTAAGTAAAATAATTGTGGTGCAGCATTAATCCAATTTTTCTGAAGAACCCCCTCAATCCGATTCCTCCGGAAAGCAAAATCATTTTTTAACGGAAACCAGTATGCGTATTTCAATATTGGGCGGAAGTGAAAGTGGCGTAGGTGCCGCTTTGCTGGCAAAACAGCAAGGGTACGATGTATTTGTTTCCGATGCAGGTTTGCTGAAAGAAAAATATAAGCAGGAGTTGCTGCAGAAAGGAATTGCTTTTGAAGAAGGAAAACATTCCGAGGAGAAAATTTTGACGGCTGATGAAGTGATGAAAAGCCCGGGAATTCCGGAAAAAAATGACCTGGTAAAAAAAATACGTGCGAAAGGAATTCCCGTGATCAGTGAAATAGAATTGGCATACAGGCATAAAGGCGAAAGTAAAATAATAGGTATTACCGGCAGTAACGGCAAAACCACTACCACCGCAATGACTCATCATATTTGTAAAGCAGGTAATCTCGATTGCGCCCTTGTCGGCAACATTGGTTATTCATTTGCTAAGCAGGTGGCAGAAGAACCGAAGAAATGGTATATCGCTGAAATCAGCAGTTACCAGCTGGATGATATCAAAACTTTCAGACCTGATGTGGCAGTGCTCACCAACATAACTGAAGACCATCTTGACCGTTACGATTACAAGTTTGAAAATTACATAAACAGCAAGTTTAGGATTGTGTTGAACCAGACAAACGAGGACTACTTTATTTATAACGACGACGACCCTGTTACGAAAAATAATATCAGCCAGTATTCTTTACTATCTAACCCACTACCAATTACTATGCAGCAAGAATTCAAACAAGGAGGCTTTATCCGCAATGGGCAGATGACGCTTATTACGGGCAGCGAAAAAATGCAAATGAGCATTTACGATTTCGCACTGAAAGGCATCCATAACCAATACAACACAATGGCAGCCGGGCTTGCAGCAGCAACCATTGGAATAAGAAAAGAAAAAATCCGCGAAGCCATAAAAAGTTTTGAAGCGCTTGAGCATCGTATGGAATTCGTGCTTACGGTGCGTGGGGTTGATTTTATCAACGATAGCAAAGCCACTAATGTAAACAGCACCTGGTATGCACTCGAGAGCATGACAAAGCCTGTAATCCTGATTTTAGGGGGCATTGATAAAGGAAACGATTATTCGCTGATCCGGGACCTGGTAAAGGAAAAAGTGAAAGCTGTTGTATGCATGGGTGTTGACAACAGGAAAATTCATGAAGCATTTCAAAGCGATGTGCCATTGATGGTAAATACAGCAAACGCACAGGAAGCAGTGAAAGCGGCATTTCACTTTGCATCTAAAGGTGATGTGGTTTTGCTTAGCCCTGCATGTGCCAGCTTTGATTTGTTCAAAAATTATGAAGACAGGGGAAAGCAATTTAAAGAAGCAGTTAGGGATTTGTAAATGAGGAAAATTTGGTAACAGGCATTTGTAATTCTGTTAAAGCAATGTTGCGTCGCACTCTTGTACTGAAGATTGGCTATGCAGCTAAATAAAAAAGGGAACAAGAAAACGGAAACTAATTAATGGCAGATTTTGCAACGATAGAAAGAAGTCCATTGCGCAACTTAAGTTCAAGAACTAAAGGCGATAAGGTTATATGGTCTGCAGTGGTATTGTTGTCGCTGGTTTCATTACTGGCTGTTTATAGCTCAACAGGGTTGCTGGCTTATAAAATGAACAAAGGCAATAATGAAATTTATTTGTTCAAACAATTTGCTTTCATTGTTATTGGGGTGCTGATTATTTATTTCGCCCACCAGGTCAATTATACGATCTATTCAAAAGTGGCGCAGATATTATTTCTCATATCCATCCCGCTATTAATATACACTTTATTTTTTGGAGTGAAATTAAATGAGGGGAGCAGATGGATAAGGTTGCCGATTATCAACCTGACATTCCAGACTTCTGATCTCGCTAAACTGGCGTTGTTTATGTATCTGAGCCGCTTGCTTAGCAAAAAGCAACAGGTGATCAAGGATTTTAAAAAGGGATTTCTCCCGGTTATTATTCCTGTTGCTATTGTTTGTTTACTTATTGCCCCTGCAAATTTATCTACTGCATTGTTGATTGGCGCCACAAGCATGATGTTGATGTTTATTGGCAGGGTAAGTGCAAAACATTTATTGCTTACCATTACTGTAGCCATCATTCCGGTTGTGGTTTTGGTTCTGGCTGCAGTTATTCGCCATAAATCAAACGACGGGATTACTGAAAAACCCAAAACGGAAAACCATTCCGGATTATTTGTACGTGTTGATACGTGGATCAATCGTGTTGAAAGTTTTATATATGGAAGTAAAGAAAACAATAGTGATAATAATTACCAGGTGAACCAGGCGAAAATTGCCATTGCAAATGGAAGCTGGATCGGCCTTGGTCCGGGTAACAGCCGGCAAAGAAATTTTTTACCTCATCCGTATTCTGATTTTATTTATGCTATCATTATAGAAGAATATGGATTGATTGGCGGCGCTTTTATTGTTTGTATTTACCTGACTTTTCTTTTCCGCAGCATAAGGATTTATAAACGATGCCCATTTGCTTTCGGAGCTTTCCTTGCACTGGGATTAAGTTTTACACTAATGATCCAGGCTCTGGCAAACATGGCAGTAAATGTGAATTTATTTCCGGTAACGGGTGTAACACTTCCACTGGTAAGCATGGGGGGGAGTTCGTTTTTATTTACCTGCCTGGCGATAGGAATATTATTAAGCGTGGCGAGAAATGTTGAACAGCTGGAAGGAGATAAAATAGAAAAGGATTTGGAAGCTGCAGAAGCAACACAAGTTGAAAATTAAAAGTGAGCAGGAAAATTATCATAGCAGGAGGGGGAACAGGCGGACATATTTTTCCGGCTATTGCCATTGCCAATGCGCTTAAAAAAATTGACGCTGCGATTGGAATATTGTTCGTAGGCGCCAATGGAAAAATGGAAATGGAAAAAGTGCCTCAGGCAGGCTATAAAATTAAAGGAATTGATATTGCAGGCTTCAACAGAAGTTCTTTGATGAAAAATATTGGGTTACCCTTTAAGCTGGCAAAAAGTTTTTTGCAGGTGAAGAGAATCATAAAAGATTTCAACCCTGATGCGGTGATTGGTGTGGGTGGTTATTCCAGTTTCCCGGTTTTACGCTATGCACAATCCAAAGGGGTTCCAACTTTTATTCACGAGTCGAATTCATTTGCGGGCAAAGCCAATATGATGCTGGGAAAAAAAGCAACGAAAATTTTTGTCGCAACTGATGGAATGGAAAAATTTTTTCCTGCTGAAAAAATTATGATAACCGGAAATCCGGTAAGAGCAAGTATTGTACATAATAATATTAGCCGTGAAGAAGCGATAAAATTTTTTGGATTAGATCCTTTAAAGAAGACGGTTTTATCTACTGGGGGTAGCCTCGGTGCAAAAAGTATTAACGAAGCGGTTGATGCAGGCATTGAAGAATTTGCCAGTAATAACCTGCAGTTGATTTGGCAAACAGGTAAATTATATGTTGATAGAGCGAAACAGGCAGCAAACGGAAAAATGAATGTTTGGACAAATGATTTTATTGCCAGAATGGAATATGCATTTGCGGCGGCAGATATGGTTATTTCAAGATCAGGCGCTATGTCAATTGCTGAATTATGCGTAGTAAAAAAACCGGTTGTATTGGTGCCGTTTCCTTTTGCGGCAGAAGATCATCAGACTGTAAACGCGCAGAATTTAGTGAACAGGCATGCGGGTATATTGATAAAGGACAGTGAAGCAAAAGAAAAATTAATTACAACTGTTATTGCCCTGGCAAAAAACGAAAGTAAACAAAACGAATTAAGGGAGAACATCGCAAAGCTGGCTGTGGCAAATGCGGATGAAGTGATAGCGAACGAAATATTAAAGTTGATCAGTTAAACTGTTGACAAGTGATTAATTCACTATTCACGAAAGAAATGATTGATATAAAAGACATAAAGAAGATTTATTTCATCGGCATTGGCGGCATTGGAATGAGCGCATTGGCAAGGTATTTTAAATTTCACCGAAAGGAAGTGAGCGGCTATGATAAAACGGAAACTCCTTTAACAAGGCAATTGATAAATGAAGGGATTGCAGTTCATTACAAAGAGGATTTGTCGCTGGCGCCAAAAGATGCAGAGATAGTTGTGTATACACCCGCTATCCCTAAAGATCACAAAGAGCTGATGTATTACCAGCAAAACAATTATACGCTTTTGAAGCGGAGCGATATGCTGGGATTAATCACTAAAAGTTCTTTTAACATCTGTGTGGCAGGAACACACGGCAAAACAACGATTACTACTATGATAGCACACATACTGCGTCATAGCGGGTACGGCTGTAATGCTTTTCTGGGAGGGATTGCTGTGAACTATAACAGCAATTTCTGGAGTAATGAAAAGAATGTATGTGTAGCAGAAGCAGACGAATACGACAGGAGTTTTTTGAAACTCAGCCCTGATGTTGCTGTAATCACTGCTATGGACGCAGATCATTTGGATATATATGGAACGGAAAAAGCAGTGCAGGAGGCATTCATGGATTTTTCAGGAAAACTAAAAAAAAACGGGTTACTGATCAGCAAGCTGGGTTTGCAAAAAGATAAAGAGTTGAAAGGGGACAGGCATTTGCGTTATAGTTTGCAAAATGATAACGCTGATGTATATGCAAAAAATATAAAAATGAACCACGGCAGTTACAAGTATGACGTGATAGAAAAGGCCTGGCAACTGGAAGATGTGGTATTGAATATGGGAGGCATGCACAATATTGAAAATTCGGTTGCTGCCATTGCAGTTGCACATTCACTGGGAATTGAGGATGATAAAATCAAAAAAGCGATAAAAGAATTTAAAGGGGTGAAGAGAAGGTTTGAGTATATCATTAAAAATGAAAAACTGGTTTTTATAGATGATTACGCACACCACCCCGAAGAGTTAAAGGCATTAATAAGCGGAGCAAAAGGTCTGTTCCCGCAGTTGAAATGCACGGTCGTTTTTCAACCGCATTTGTTCACAAGAACAAAAGACTTTGCAGATGGGTTTGCGAAAAGCCTGGACTTGGCGGATGAGATAATATTATTGCCTATCTATCCTGCAAGGGAATTGCCGATAGAAGGGGTAACGAGTAAAATGATTGTAGACAGGATGAGAAATGCCAATAAACATTTGATGAGTAAGGAAGAAGTTTTGAACCTGATGAAAGAAAAAAATGAAGGGCTTTTTATTACGGCAGGGGCAGGTGATGTTGATACATTAGTCATGCCAATAAAACATGTTCTTGAAAAAACCAACTAACCCATATTGTGTGCAGGGGTTTTCTCACCTGTGCATATTGTACCCATCTGACGGTCGAAACGGGGCCGTTGGGTGGGTATGAAACGGGAAATATTTTTTGATATGAGCATTAAGAGCAATATAAAAAAAATACTTTTTGTGGCAATGTGGTGCATTGTTGGTGCGGGTATGTTGCTGTTGCTGGTTGCTGCAATTAAAAGGCGGAACAGCAAAACCTGCAAAGGCTATCGCATTGAAGTTAAAAGTGCAGGAAACAGGTCTTTTATTGACAGGAAGGATGTGATAAAAATGCTGGCGGATACTTCAGCGATAAAGCCGGAAGGCAAACCCATTTCCTCTTTCGACTTATTATCAATGGAAAACAGGCTGAAAAAAAATGCCTGGGTAAAAGAGGCCGAACTGTTCTTTGATAATAATGATCTTTTACGTATATCCGTTACCGAAAGAGAGCCTGCAGCCAGAATTTTTACTATTGCCGGGAACAGTTTTTATATTGACAGCAGTGGTACGCAGCTGCCTTTGAGCGATAAACAGACAGTAAGGCTGCCGGTGTTTACAGGGTACCCCTTTGAAAAAATAAAACAGGCTGGCGCAGATGGATGGTTGTTAACCCAAATTAAAAACATTGATGCTTTTTTATTAAAAGATTCGTTCTGGTCGGCGCAGATAACACAGGTTGATATTACTCCAGGCAGGACTTTTGAAATGGTGCCACTTGTAGGCAACCATGTTATTGAATTTGGCGATGGAAATAATTGTGAAAAGAAATTTCACAGGTTGTTCGTGTTTTACAAAGAAGTGCTGAGCAAAACGGGTTTTAATAAATATGCGAAAGTAAATGTTCAGTTTGCTGGTGAAGTGATCGGTACTAAAAAGTGGGGGTTGATGACAAAAGCAGATTCATTACAAGCTGCGAAGAATATTGCAGGGTTGATAAGGTCGGCGCAGCAATTGCAAATGGATACAGTAAGACAAAGAACTGTGAAGCCGTTGGAAAACCTGAACCCCGATAAAGATTTTAAAAGCGGTGATATTGAAGATAGTGTGAGGAAGAATTAAATAATGTACGAATGTGCAAATATGCAGATAGGGAATGTACAACAATGATTGATAAAATATCAGGGTGTTTCAACTAACTCCTGCCTGAAGGCCGGGGGCGAAAAGTATGAAATGAGAAGGATGGATCTTAAATCATTAGTGTGTTGGCAATAGTGAACCTGAAGCTAAATATGGACTTAACAGTACAAGAGTGCGACGCAATCATGCTGAAAAGCGTGCGAATGATGATTACGAAAAATTGTCCTGGATAATTTGGCATTTTGGAAATTTTCAAATGGAGTAACTAATATCAATCACCATAAAAACAACAAAAACAAATAAACTATGAACCAGGAACAACCCATTATTGTTGGCCTTGACATCGGGACAACCAAGATTGCTGCCATCGCCGGGCGAAAAAACGAATTCGGCAAACTCGAGATTCTTGGGTTTGGACGTGCCAACTCAAACGGAGTAAAACACGGACAAGTCCTGAATATCGATGAAACAATCAAAGCCATTAAGATGGCGCTTGATAATTGCTATGCATCAAACCCTAACCTTGAAATCAGTGAAGTGTATGTTGGTGTTGCGGGCCATCACATCAAAAGCCTGCAAACCCGGGGCGATATTGTGCGCCAGCAAACAGAAGATGAGATTACACAAAAAGAAATTGACCAGTTGATAGCTGACCAGTATAAAACTTATATACCTGCGGGCGATCAGATTATTGATGTTATTCCGCAGGAATTTACTGTCGACAATTTTCAAAATATTCCTAACCCCATCGGTTATGGTGGTGTAAAAGTGGGGGCAAATTTTCACATCATCACCGGCGATAAAAACGCCATCAGGAATATTAACCGTGCAGTAGAAAAAAGTGGTTTGTATACTAAGGATTTAGTACTTCAGCCACTTGCTTCTGCAGCAGCAGTAATGGGGCAGGAGGACCTTGAAGCAGGTGTGGCCATTGTTGATATTGGCGGCGGTACTACTGATCTCGCGGTTTTTTATGAAGGTATTTTAAAACACACTGCAGTAATTCCATTTGGCGGAGAAAATATTACCAACGATATCAAAACCGGATTAGGAGTGTTGAAAACCCAGGCAGAACAGATGAAAGTTCAATTCGGTTCTGCGCTAGCAAACGAAGCCAAAACAAACGCATTTATTACAATTCCGGGTTTGCGTGGAATGCCTGCAAAAGAAATCAGCGTAAAAAACCTGGCCAACATTATTCAGGCAAGAATGAATGAAATCATGGATTTCGTGACTTATCATTTGAAACAGGTTGGCCTTGATAATAAAATGCTGAACGGAGGTATTGTGTTAACGGGTGGGGGTTCTCAGTTGAAACACTTGATTCAACTAACAGAATATATCACAGGCCTGAATGCAAGGATCGGTTACCCTACCGAACACCTGACAGCAGGGCATATTGAAGAATTGGCTAAGCCGACTTATTCAACTTGTATCGGCCTTATCCTGAAAGGATATAGCGATTACGAACATAACCGGAAACAGTTTGAACAGTCCTACACGAAAATGGAAATACCCGAGGCATTGAAAAAAACTGAACCGGTTGAAGAAACAATTGATGTAAATGAAAATGACGAAGAAGAAAAAATGGTCAGGAACAGGAAAGGCATCAAAGATTTCTGGGGTAAATTCAAAGATGGCATTATTGATTTGTTCAAGGAAGAAGAAGATCATGCCCTTTGAGTGGAAAGCAATAAGTGGTAAGATGCGGCTATTACTTACCATTTCATACTTATTACTTACGACTTTTTAAAACTACTAATCCTAAAATTCATAAAATGATTCATTTCGATTTGCCAAAGGAAAAATCATCCATCATCAAAGTAATAGGTGTTGGCGGAGGCGGAAGCAATGCTGTTAATTATATGTACAGCCAAAGCATCGAAGGTGTAAACTTTATCATCTGTAATACCGATGCACAGGCGCTTGCACAAAGCGGAATTCCGAATAAAATACAGCTCGGGCCACATTTAACGCAAGGCCTTGGTGCAGGAGCAAATCCTGATATTGGTCGTCAGGCCACTGAAGAAAGCCTGGAAGAAATCCGGCAGATTCTTGAGGTTAATACCAAGATGGCTTTCATCACTGTTGGCATGGGTGGCGGCACCGGAACAGGAGGCGGGCCCATAATCGCTAAAATTTGTAAAGACCTTGGCATATTAACAGTCGGTATTATCACCACGCCATTTTCTTATGAAGGAAAGAAACGCCAGTTGCAGGCCGAGGAAGGAATCCGTGCAATGAAGCAATATGTTGATACATTATTAGTGATCAGCAATGACAAGCTCCGCCACCAGTTCGGTAACCTGAAAATGAAAGAAGCTTTTGCAAAAGCCGATAATGTGCTGGCTACTGCAGCAAAATGTATTACTGATGTAATCAATAGTACGGGACAAATCAATGTTGACTTTGCCGATGTATGCACTGTGATGCGGAATGGAGGAGTGGCAATTCTTGGCAGCGCTGCAACAGAAGGTGAAAACCGCGCCCAGCATGCTATTGAAGAAGCACTCACTTCTCCCTTGCTGAATGATAATGATATACAAGGCGCAAAATGGATACTTATTAATATCAATTCATCCGAAAATGAACACGAGTTTACTATGGATGAAGTGGAAATTATACAGAATCATATTATCAGTCGTGCTGGAGAACATACTGATGTGATATTGGGATTGGGATATGATAATTCACTGGGTGCTAAAATCGGAATCACACTTATTGCAACAGGTTTTGAATACAAAGACCCGTTTGCAAAAGACCAAATAATTAAATCCGAACCTAAGAAAGAAGACAAGATCGTTATGCCTTTAGTCTTGCCCGAAGAAAACTGCAAAACAGAACAAGGGCCTGTGCTACCTCTCGTTACACAAAAAGAAAAACCGGTGCCGGAGCAACAATATGTTGCTCCGGAGGCCCTGCCGGAACAACTGCAGCCTCAGCTAAAAGAAGAAAACCCCGCGCCGCATATACCGATGGTTTTCTTTGCCGATGATAGCGATGGTAAAATTACTGTGGACAAAAAAGTGGAAAAAAACGAAGTAGAAAAGACCGTGGAATGGTTAAATTCGCAAAACCTCACAGCCACAGATAATGAAAAGAATCTGGTGACGAAAACTGTACCGGGGACGCCGGCGACTGCAGTATCTGCGGGTTACCTTGCAAGGCCCAAAAATATATATGCAGAAGAACCCCGGTCGGAACAACAATCCAGCCCGGAACACATACCTGTGAAGGAACCCATCTCGGGTACAACTGCTGTTAATCCGTTTATGGAAGAAGATCCTTCCCCCGAAATGCAGTTGGTATTTAAAGATATTCCAGCGGCGGATGCGCCCTTGGCCCATCAGGCTCATGAAAATTCGGAAACGGAACTGCCCGCCGAGGAACCTGCGATGCAGGACAAGGAGGAAGAACAGAAACGACGTGCAGCAGAACGGATTAATAAGTTGCGCAACTTATCGTTCAATATTAATGCTGCCGACCCGAATAATGAGTTTGAGACTGTGCCGGCATACATCCGCCGTAATTTGGAATTATACAGCAATGCTTCCAACGTCGAAAATTTCTACAGCAATTACGAAGTCAAGAAAGACGATAACGAGAAAGCCAGCATCAGTACAATAAATACATTTTTAGACGGTAAAAAGCCTGACTAACGGTTACATATAACTGAGATCGTAGTTTGTTTTTAGTTGTTTTGTTTCCCCCCGGTTTTCCGGGGGGATTTTTTAATTCAGCATCAGGTTGCGTGCCATAATCATGGAACACTCAACTATTCCATGCTAATAGTTCTATGATTTTTGATCAGGCTAATTGTTATTATTAAAGTTTTGTTGCGTCGCAATCCTATTCTTATCTTTCTGAAGTTTTAAAATTGGTAAAAGATTTACTTAGGTACTTTAATCGGAAAAATCATATAACTAAATCTCGCTTCATACAAATGAAAATCTCCGACATCATCTCTCATCTCGAAACCATTGCCCCGCCTGCTTACCAGGAAAACTACGACAATGCAGGATTGCTAACAGGAACGCTTGGCCATCAATGTACAGGCGTGTTAACCACGCTCGATTGCACGGAAGAAATTGTGCAGGAAGCTATTTCAAAAAACTGTAATCTTATTGTAGCGCATCACCCGATCATTTTCGGTGGGTTAAAAAAAATCACAGGAAAAAATTATGTGGAGAAGGCGGTTATTACCGCTATGAAAAATGATATCGCGATATATGCCATTCACACCAATTTGGATAATGTGCTTCATGGCGTAAACTATAAAATCGCTGATAAACTGGGGTTGATAAACAGACAAATTTTGTGGCCTAAAAAATCAACACAAAAAAAATTGTACACCTTCGTGCCTGTTGCCGATCTCGAAAAAGTGCGCACCGCCATATTTAATGCGGGTGCGGGTATTATCGGCAATTATGAAAACGTAAGCTTTGGAGCAGAAGGAACAGGCAGTTTTATTCCGGGTAAAGATGCAAAACCATTTGTTGGGGAAGTGGGAAAAAGGCATTATGAAAATGAAATAAAAATCGAAACCGTTTTCCCTGCTTATCTTCAAAATCAAATAGTAGCTGCATTAATTGAAGCCCATCCTTATGAAGAAGTAGCTTATGATATAATCGAGCTTGACAATTCCAATAACCGGGTCGGTTCCGGATTGATTGGAGAACTACCCGAGCCAATAGACGAAAAGGCATTTCTTCAAAGGGTAAAAGAGTTATTTTCGCTGACGGTTATTAAACATACCAGGTTGTTGGGAAAACCGTTGATGAAAATAGCTTTGTGTGGCGGCGCCGGAAGTTTCCTGATTTCCAGGGCATTAGCAGCTAGCGCAGATTTTTATATTACTGCTGATATTAAATACCATGAATTTTTTGATGCTAACGACAGGCTGGTAGTAGCTGACATCGGCCATTATGAAAGTGAGCAATATACTATTGACCTGTTATATGACATTTTGCTGGAAAAATTCCCTACCTTTGCCGTCCTTAAAACAGGCTTGAATACCAACCCCGTTAACTATTATTAATTAAACGTCAAACATCGTAAATAGTAAATCAAAATATGTCTCAAGTAAAAGAATTTTCGGTTGAAGAAAAACTGGCTTCGCTGGTTACCCTTCAAAAAATCGAATCAAAACTGGATGAATACAAAATACTTAAAGGAGAGCTTCCGATGGAAGTAAGCGACCTGGAAGATGAGATACAAGGTTTGCATGCACGCCAGACGCGTATTGAGGAGGAGATCAATGGTATACAGGAATTTATCAATCAGAAAAAAGAAGCAATTAAGGAATCGGAAGCACTGATCAAGAAATATGACAAACAAAGCCAGAATGTAAAGAACAGCCGCGAATTTGAAGCTATCAATAAAGAAATTGAGATGCAGCAACTGGAAGTGAAGCTGTCTGAAAAGCATATTAAAGATGCAAATGAAGAGATTGCGGAAAAAGTGCTGCTCCTGGAAAAAGCAAAGAAAAACGTAAGCGCAAAAGAAGCTGTACTCAAAAATAAAAAAGACGAGCTCGATAAGATCATTGCTACTACAGAAAAAGAAGAAAAACATTTCAACAAACTTTCTGCGGAAGCAAGAGAAAAAGTAGAATCAAGATTATTGACGTCTTATGATCGTATACGTAAAAATTACCGTAACGGACTTGCAGTTGTGCCTGTGGTACGTGATGCCTGCGGCGGCTGCTTTAATGCCATTCCCCCGCAACGCCAGAGTGAAATACGTCAGCGCAAGAAAATTATAGTGTGTGAAAACTGCGGACGTATTTTGGTTGACGACGATCTGAATAACGCAGTTGAAGTAAAATAAATTTTAAATAACAAGAAATATTAAATATTAAACGGCACCTTAAGGTGCCGTTTTTATTTTATTAGCCTTCGATTTGGATGTATAATCTATTAATCTCTGCTTTACTTTCTTTAATTTGCAGTAATGCTCAGGCAACTTCATATATCCAATTACGCCATTATTGATGAAATCAATATTGATTTTTCAGGAAACCTGAATGTGATAACGGGAGAAACCGGCGCCGGTAAATCAATACTGATGGGTGCTTTGTCGCTGATACTTGGTGGCAGGGCTGATACCACTATACTAATGAACAGGGAAAAGAAATGTTTTGTAGAAGGATGTTTTGAAGTAGCGGGAAAAAAAGAAGTAAAAATTTTTTTAAAAGAAAACGACCTTGATGCAGAGGAAGATCTCGTAATCCGGAGAGAGATTGCACCGAGCGGCAAGTCAAGGGCATTTGTCAACGATACTCCTGTTAACCTACTACAACTGCGGCAATTGAGCAGTATGTTGGTTGACCTGCACCAGCAATTCGATACACTGGAACTCGGAGAATCGGGTTTTCAAAGAGAAGTGGTTGACGCACTTGCCGGAAATTCCAATTTGTTGAATGAATATCAAAGCATATTCAAAAAGCTATCTGTTGCGGAAAAAGAACTGCTGGAATTGCGTAAACAAAAAGATCAGTTCAATAAAGAATTTGATTACAATAAATTCCTGTTCGATGAATTGCAGGAAATAGGGCTGAAAGAAAATGAGCTTGAAGACCTCGATAACGAACTGAAATTGCTGAACAGTTCAGAAGATATCAAGAATGCATTATCTAAAGCTTATTATGAACTTAAAGAATCGGAGCAGCCGGTAGTTCAGCAACTGAAGATGTTTGTAAACCAGCTACAGCCATTTTTATCTTACCATCATGCGTTACCGGAATTGTTGAAAAGGTTGCAGTCTGTGCAAATAGAATTGCTGGATATAGCAGCAGAAATTAACAATATCAATGAACAGGTAAATTATGACCCGAAAAAGATTGAGGAGATAAATGAACGGGTTTCATCAGGTTATAAACTGTTAAAAAAACATGGGGCGCAGACTACTAATGAACTGCTTGTCATCAAAAATAATTTGGAAATAAAACTGCAGGCAGTATTAAATATTGATGACAATATCCTGGTTAAAGAGAAAGAAGCAGAAAAATTATTGAAGCAGGCGCAACAGCAGGCTGAAACCATTTCGAAAAAACGTAAGGAGCAACTCGGGCCTTTGGAAGACAAAGTAAACGAACTATTGGTGCAGGTAGGTATGCCGAACGCCAGATTAAAAGCACAAATTCAACCAATAGCATTGAATTATTTCGGAGCAGATGAAATTGAGTTTTTATTTGACGCCAACAAGAGCAATAAATTTGAGCCTATACGAAAAGTCGCATCAGGCGGGGAATTGAGCCGATTAATGCTTTGTATTAAATCGCTGGTGGCGCAGTCCATTAACCTGGCTACCCTGATATTCGATGAAATTGATACCGGGATTTCCGGCGAAGCGGCAAAACAGGTCGGTATTATCCTGAAAAAATTATCGCAGCAAAGACAGGTTATCTGTATTACTCACCAGCCGCAAATTGCAGGTAAAGCAGATGCACATTATTTTGTATATAAACTGATAAAAAATAATGCTGTAAAAACAAACCTGAGACTGCTAACACAGGATGAGCGTATTACAACCATTGCAAAAATGCTGAGTGGCGAAAAGCCAACAGCGGCAGCATTGGAAAATGCAAAAGAGCTGCTGAATTAAGAAACCTAAAACAAAATGAAGCTGCGTTCATTGGCCATCCTGCTTATTATTCTTATCTCTTTACTTCCTGCCTTTTATATAAACAGGCTACTGAAAAATAAACTGGGCCCGCGGAAGTCTATGCGCAGGTTTTTACTGTATATGCTTTCCTCATTTGGTTTTATTTTCTTGTACGTTTTTTTCTTGGTTTGGCTGATTGGCCATTTATTCCCATTGCAATGAATAACTTCTTATTTTTACGCCCAATAATTTAAAACCATCATCATGTCATACAATTTACTGAAAGGAAAAAAAGGAATCATATTCGGGGCGCTTGATGAAAAATCAATTGCATGGCGTACCGCTTTGCGCTGCTATGAAGAAGGGGCACAACTGGTACTCAGTAATGCGCCGGTTGCTTTGCGTATGGGTGAAATTAATAAGCTTGCTGGAATCGTGAATGCACCGGTTGTTCCGGCAGATGTGACCAATATGGACGACCTGAAAAAATTGTTTGAAGAATCAATAAAGCATTTCAACGGCGGAGTTGATTTTATTTTGCATTCTATTGGTATGGGATTGAATGTGCGTAAATGGAAAAAATATACCGAACTGGATTATGGGTTCAATCAAAAAACGCTGGATATTTCAGCAATGTCTTTGCACCGTGTGCTGCGCACGGCATGGGACATGGATGCCATTAACGAAGCCGGAAGTATAGTGGCGCTTACATATATTGCAGCGCAAAGGGTTTTTCCAGATTATAGTGAAATGGCTGATGCCAAGGCTTTGCTGGAAAGCGTTACCAGGAGTTTCGGCTATCATTACGGCATGAGAAAAAAAGTACGCATCAATACCGTTTCCCAATCGCCGACAAGAACTACTGCCGGCAGTGGTATTAAAGGTTTTGACGGTTTCATCAACTTTGCGGAAAAGATGAGCCCGCTTGGAAATGCAACTGCTGATGAATGTGCCGATTATTGTGTTACTTTATTCAGTGACCTTACTAAAATGGTAACCATGCAGAACCTTTTCCATGATGGAGGATTTTCTACAACCGGGATTACTTATTCCATAGTTGAACAGATGGAAAAATGAGTGTTTAATGTGTGAACTTGCAAATTGGCGAATGAGCTGGCTGAGCATTTAAATTTTTCGTTTAGTGAAAGCTGTTGCACCTTGTTGAATGGAATTATTTCAGATGAAGAGTGCTCAGCAAGGATGCCGAATAGAATAACTGAACTGATAACGAAAAATAAAAGCCGCATGATCATGCGGCTTTTATTTATAAAGAAGTTGTATCAATATTCGTCTTCATTAAAAAAGAAATCTTCCTGCGACGGGTAATCAGGCCAGATATCATCAATGCCCTCATAAATTTCACCGCCCTCATCTTCCAGTTCCTGTAGGTTTTCCACCACTTCAATGGGGGCGCCGGAACGGATGGCATAATCAATCAGCTCGTCTTTTGTTGCAGGCCATGGAGCGTCTTCAAGGTAACTGGCTAATTCAAGTGTCCAAAACATCTTTTCCCTGTTTTATGTTCTTTAATTTTATACAAAGACAGCAGAAACCCAAATTTGTTTGCTACTCAATCAATTTCTCTGCCCTAATTTTCCGCAAATGTAATTTTTAAAATGAGAATTCCAAATCATAGTTTTCAAGCGGTATAAATGGTTTAAAAATAAGTGCTATAGGTAACGGATATCTCAGTGTGAACCTGTAGGTTTGTAATAAGTTATGCAAATTGGGAATGTTACTGAAAGGTTTATTATTTAAATGGCAAATATGCTCACGGCGAAGAATATCAGTAAATTTTATGGCAAGCTGCAGGTACTCAAAGAGGTTGGAGTAGATATCGGAAAAGGAGAAATTGTAAGTATTGCCGGTCCGTCAGGCTCGGGTAAAAGTACTTTGCTGCATATTTTGGGAACATTAGATGAACCGGATTCAGGGCAAATAATTTTAAACGGAAAGGCAATCAATTCAATGAAGGGCAGGCAATTGGCAGCGTTCAGGAATAAACATATCGGGTTTGTTTTTCAGTTCCATCATTTATTACCTGAATTCAGTGCCCTGGAAAATGCCTGCATTCCCGGGTGGATTGCCGGGAGAAAAAAGCGAGAAGTAGAAGATCAAGCCAGGAATCTGCTGATCACATTAGGCGTTGGACAAAGGCTGGATAATAAACCGGCAGAATTATCCGGCGGTGAACAGCAGCGCGTTGCTGTTGCCCGTGCATTGATTAATACTCCTGATATTATTTTTGCTGATGAGCCTACCGGTAACCTGGATTCTGTTCATGCCCGTGAACTGCACCAGCTTTTTTTTGAGCTAAGAAAAAAATTCGGACAAACTTTTTTAATCGTCACCCACAACGAAGAGCTTGCTCAAATGAGTGATCGGATTTTGCATATGAAAGATGGAAAAATTGTTTGATGTAAGAATGAGAGAATTTGAAAATGTGTGAATGGGTGATTTGAAGCAAGAATAAAAATGCAGAATTTGATCATTCGCAAATTCACATTCTTGGTTTCCACTGCACTTCTTCTACTTTTAATTGGTGAGCAATAAATCTTGCCAGCACAAAAAGATAATCGCTTAATCGGTTGAGGTATTTGATAACAAGCGGTTCTACAAATAATTTGTTTTCCTGCATATTCACACAAATCCTTTCAGTGCGGCGACAAACACAACGTGCCACATGAGCTGTTGAAACAGCAACATGCCCACCTGGTAAAATGAAATGTTTCATTACCGGCAGTTTTTCATTCATACTATCAATTTCTTTTTCCAGAAAAATGATATCCGTTTCTTTTAAATCAGGAATTTTCAGTGAAGGTTCTTTATCGGGATCACACGCAAGTGAAGAACCAATGGTGAATAACCTGTCCTGAATTTCTTTCAGTGTTTTCTTTGAATGGGTATCCGATAAATGGTCAGTCAGCAAGCCAATAAAAGAATTCAGTTCATCTACCGTTCCGTAAGATTCAATCCTGATATGGCTTTTAGGAACTTTGGTTCCGCCGATAAGTGTAGTCTTGCCTTTATCCCCTGTTTTCGTGTAGATTTTAAGCGCCATCTATGCATGTTGTAAAGTCTCGGCCTTTCTTCTGTCACTTTCGATAACTCCGTCGCGCAAACGTACAATGCGATGCGCATAATTGGCAATATCTTCTTCGTGCGTAACCAACACCACCGTATTGCCTGATGCCTGAATCGCTCCAAAAATATCCATTATTTCAATGGAAGTTTTTGTATCAAGATTACCAGTAGGTTCATCTGCCAGAATAATGGAAGGATTATTTACGAGTGCCCTGGCAATAGCAACGCGCTGGCACTGGCCTCCTGAAAGTTCATTGGGTTTGTGATGGCTCCTATCGGTGAGACTAACTTTTTCGAGCATATTCATTGCAATTTCAATGCGGCGTTTTTTGGGGACACCTGCATACACCAGCGGCAGGGCCACATTTTCTACAGCCGTTAGCCTGGGCATCAGATTGAATTGCTGAAATACAAAACCGATTTCTTTATTACGTACTTCGGCTAAATCATTATCAGGCATTTTACTAACATCCTGACCATTCAACACATAAGAACCTCCGGTCGGGGAATCGAGGCAGCCAAGAATGTTCATCAATGTGCTTTTGCCTGAACCTGACGGGCCCATTAATGCCACATATTCATTTTTATAAATATCAAGTGAAATACCTTTCAACACAAGCAATTCCTGCTTGCCGAGAAAGTAACTTTTCGTGATTTTATCAAGATGTATGATAATAGATGTGTTCATAAGTTTTATCATGTTATCCGCAGCAAATGATCAGGAGAAAAATCATTGACTGCTATTATTAATTCGGGTTCTTGATAACTTTTGGCACCTTGAAATAAACACCATCGGTAGACGGAGCATTTTCCAGAGCTTCTTCACGTGTAACAGATCCTTGTATTTCGTCTTCACGCAACACATTTATTTCATCCGTCATGTGTAACTGAGGTTCAATGCCATCGGTGTTCAGTTCACCCAGCTTCTCCACAAAACTTATCATGCGCTGCAAATCTTTTTTAATTTCTTCTTTCTCTTCAGCATTAAAATGCAAACGGGCAAGATTAGCTAAGTTCTCAATTAAAGCATCATTCACTTCCATACAAAACGTTAATAAACAAAAATAATGGATTCAGCGGGACTTTTTGTAGGTTTTAGATGAACGGAAAGCAGTTTCCGGTTGACATTTTTTGGTTGGAGTTAGCTGTGTTTACTGAATCAGCAATAACTAATAAAGCCAAAATTTTACTCTGAAACGGCAATTCAATGCCTGTAAGTTGCCAACTACAAACTTTTATTATCTTCGCCGTCCTTATGCAGGGGAAAAAAGAAATAGTATTAAGCGGTATCAGGCCAACCGGTTTTGTTCACCTCGGAAATTATTTTGGCGCTATAAAAAACTGGACAAACATGCAGAAAGAGTTTGACTGCTTTTTCTGTGTGGTGGATTGGCATAGCCTGACCACACACCCTGATACAAAGGAGTTGAAGCAAAATGTATTGAGGTTATTATCTGAATTGATCGGTAGCGGTCTCGACCCGGAAAAATGTGTATTATACATACAAAGCGATGTGCCTGAAATCTCCGAGCTTTATCTTTACCTGAATATGCTTGCTTATAAGGGGGAGCTTGAAAAAACGACTACTTTCAAAGATAAAGTGCGTTTGCAGCCTGACAATATAAATAGCGGCTTGCTGACTTACCCGGTGCTTCAGGCTGCAGACATATTAATACATCGTGCTGTAAAAGTTCCGGTAGGTAAAGACCAGGAACAACATATTGAAATGACCAGGAATTTTGCGGAACGGTTTAATTACCGTTATGGCGAGGTTTTTCCATTACCTTATGCATTTAATTATGGGGAAGAACTGATTAAAATTATGAGCCTTGACGGCAGCGGAAAAATGAGCAAGAGCGAAAATCAGATGAATACTTTATATCTTGCTGATGATGATGAACTGATCCGGAAAAAAATCATGAAAGCAAAAACCGATAGCGGACCTAAAGAGCCCAATTCAGTGAAACCTGTTTATATTGAAGGATTATTCAACCTTTTGAGAGTAGTAAGTGCAGATGATGTGATAAAAAAATTTGAAGCAGATTTTAATAATTGCAGTATCCGTTATGGCGATATGAAAAAACAATTGGCAGAAGATATGGTGAAATTTATTTCACCAATAAGGGCAAGGTCCGGGGCCTTTCGGCAGGATGCAAAATATATGAAACAGGTAATGGAACATGGTGCTGCAAAAGCAAGGGCAAGTGCTAAAGCTACCTTGCAGCTTGTTCGGGATGCAATGGGTTTAAAATATTATTAGCGTTCGGAGTTTTCAGCTTTCATAGGGTAAATACATTTATGATTTGCTTGTAACAAGTATTCTTGAAAGAACTGCATACTGTAAACTGAAAACTTTTTTCTTAGTTTAGATTTTAGATTCTACATTTAAGGATGGCAAAAAGTAAAAAACCTAAACATATTGCCGTTGCAGGAAATATCGGTGCAGGCAAAACCACTTTAACTGAATTGCTCAGCAAGCATTATCGCTGGATTCCCCAGTTTGAGGATGTGGATCATAATCCTTACCTCAATGATTTTTATGAAGAAATGCCCCGATGGAGCTTTAATCTTCAAATTTATTTTCTAAATGGCCGCCTTAACCAGTTGCTTGAAATACAAAGTGGAACTGAAACAGTGATACAAGACCGTACCATTTATGAAGATGCTCATATTTTTGCACCTAACCTGCACGAAATGGGACTGATGAGCAAAAGGGATTATAATAATTACTTCCAGTTTTTTCAAACACTCAAGCGAATGATTCAGCCCCCCGACCTGTTGATTTATTTGCAGGCTTCTGTGCCTACATTGGTAGGGCAGATCCAAAAACGCGGAAGGGAATATGAAGAAAATATCAGGCTGGATTATTTGAAACGACTCAATGACCTTTATAACAAATGGATTGAATCTTACAAGGAGGGTCCGTTGCTTGTGGTAGATATCGATAAAAATAAATTCCCGGAAAATGAAGAACACCTGGGTGAAATCATCAGCAGGATCGACTCGCAGATTTATGGTTTATTTTGATCTGTTGAAACTAATAGTAATTTTCTGAATTTCGCACTGCCGTAACAACTAGTGGTAATTGGCATAAGCCTCCAGGCTTTTTAACTCATCATCAATTTTCTTCAGCCACATAATTTGTTTTTCCTTGTTTATGGAGAAATTCGTTTGGTGGTCATATAACTTTTGTGTTTCAGTAAGCTCGGTCATCACTTTTTCGTAAATCCTGTTTACCTCTTTATTCGCTTTTTCAATATCGGGATTATATTCTCTGAACGCTTTGCACAGTTTCCGTGCATAAATTTCTGCAATATCAAAATGACCTTGCTCATGCGCTAAAATATAATCTGTCTTTACCCTTCCCCATGATTTATTTTTATCGAACTGGCAGGTAATATGATATTGAAAACCTCTGTCGCTGCTATAACTGAAATCAAATTTGATATTTGTTCCTGTCAATGCAGCATTAGGGGAATTTTTGTCCGGGTTTGCTTTAAAGTCATCCCATGTCAATCGTCTTTCACTATTCCAATCAATCAGCGAACTATTTGTCGGTGCAAATGAACTGAAAAAAACAAATAACCATAACTGCGAAAATATTTTCATGATGTTTTGATATTTTATTGACACCGGCATTTGCTCCCTCTTCGTCATTGTTGTTGTATCAATCACTTCATCGGTTGTACTGTTATTAAACTTTACAGGTAAAGCACAAACCCGGAATCAGAACGAATATTTTTCTTTGAATGTTATACAAATCGTAAGCTTAACAAAACAAAAACTCCACCAAAAATTCAGTGGAGTTTTTTTGCAGGCAATGTTAGAGGCCGTGAAATCAAAAAATTTGGCTGCCAATATCAGCTTTATTTTGTAATAACAAAAATTTTTTAACAAAAATTTTTAAAATACTGGCCCTGAAGCCTGTATTTCATAGGTAACACCGGGTTCGTACTGTTTAAAGTTTGCTATAAACTTGCCAGCAAGGCATCTGGCCTGTTCTATGTAGGCTTGTTTATTGTTCCATGTATTCACCGGATCCAGAATTTCTGTATCTACCTCGGGAATGCTAACAGGCATCGCTACCTGAAAAATGGGGTGGGTTTTGTATTCCACATAATCAAGTTTGCCTTCAAGTGCTGCAGCTATCATAGCACGTGTGTAAACAAGTTTTATGCGGCTGCCTGCCAGGTACGGGCCGCCAGACCAGCCAGTGTTTACCAGCCATACTTTCACTTCCCACTCTTTTATTTTACTGCCCAGCATTTCTGCATATTTGACCGGATGGAGGGGCATGAAAGGGGCGCCAAAACAAGCACTAAAAGTTAATTTCGGTTCTTTAATACCTGTTTCTGTACCGGGTATCTTTGCCGTATATCCGGATATGAATTGATACATTGCCTGACCAGCTGTTAATTTCGAAATAGGTGGAAGTATACCATAAGCATCGCAGGTAAGAAAGAAAATATTCTTTGGGGCATCAGCGATTGACGGATGCACGGAGTTGCTGATGTAATTTAGCGGATATGAAACCCTTGTATTTTCAGTAATAGCACCGTCATCAAAATTTATAGTATTAGTGCCTGGAAAGAATGTAACATTCTCTGCCAAAGCACCTTTTCTGACGGCTTGAAAAATTTCCGGTTCTTTTTTTTCACTGAGGTTGATACATTTTGCATAGCACCCCCCTTCGAAATTGAAGATTTTGTCAGATGTCCAACCATGCTCGTCGTCACCGATTAACCTTCTTTTCGGGTCAGCGCTTAATGTGGTTTTGCCTGTGCCACTTAAACCAAAGAAAAGAGCGGTATCTCCATTTTTTCCGACATTGGCGGAGCAATGCATGCTCAGCACATTTCTTTCATGGGGTAAAATGAAATTTAATATCCCGAAAATACTTTTTTTAATTTCACCTGTGTAACCGGTTCCTGCAATCAAAATCATTTTATGAGTGAATGATACAACTACCGCATTATGTTGCCTCGTGCCACATACGGCTGGATTGAGTTTTAACCCGGGAGCGCATAACATATGCCATTCCGGGTTAAAGTTTTCCAAAGCATTTTCAACGGGCCGCAAAAACATATTACAAGCGAACATATCCATGGCGGGTATTTCATTAATGACCCTGATGTTTAAACGAAAACGCCTGTCTGCACAGGCATAACAATCCCTGACCCAGATTTCAGGCAGGTTATCAAAATAAACCGTTATTTTTTTCAAAATAGCCTGGAAGTATTTTTCTTCCAAAGGAAGATTAAAATCATTCCAGTTCACTGTTCCTGCACTTATTTCATCTTTTACGATGAATTTATCTTTCGGGCTTCGGCCGGTAAACTCGCCGGTATTAATAACGAGGGCTCCTGTATTATTCAACGCACCTTCTCTTCGGCCTAAGACTTGTCGTATCAATTCTTCCGGTTGAAGTTGGTAATGAATAGTGTCGACATTCGTCAGTCCGATACCGGTTAATTTTTTTTGGGGGGACAGCAGGGTGGGTATATGCATGGAATCATCGTTTATGTGTAAACGACAAAAATATATTTAAAATTTATCTAAATAAACTGTGTAAATGACATTAATATTTGTCAGATTTCAATAAAACAGGTAAAATTTACAAATATATCTAAACTAACAACTGTTAGTTTTTGCAATTTTTCAGATACAGCCATTTTCTAATGAACCATTACGAATAATTAAAGTTTTACTTTTTTGAACCTGGTGTTAAAGATTCTTTGCCTGCGATTATCTGTTCAACAATATTGACGATTCGCATTTTGCTTTGAATGTGTACACACCAAAATCATTCTTTACTTTTACAGCAGTTGAGGTTTTATTATTAATCTATCGTCATGAAATATCTTCCATTAAAACCGGAAATTTTTATCAAAAACCGGGAACGCTTCAAAAAGGAACTTAAGCCCAATTCTGTTGCCATATTTGTCAGTAATGATGAAGTGCCCAGTAATGGTGATGCTTTGTATACATTTAAACAGAACAGCGATTTGTTTTGGCTTAGTGGTGTTACACAAGAAGATTCGATGGTGATTATTTTTCCCGATCATCCTGAAGAAAAATACAGGGAAGTGCTGGTGCTGGTGCGGCCAAACGAATTGAAAGAAAAATGGGATGGCAAAAGATTAAGGGCCGATGAAGCAAAAAAGATTTCAGGCATTCAAACGGTTGTTTGGCTGGATAGCCTTGACGGTTTGTTACAGCAGTGGATCCACCTCGCAGATAACATTTACCTCGATTCGAATGAAAACGACCGTAAAGCCAGTTTGCTTCAAACGAAGGAATACAGGTTTATTGAAGATGTAAAGAAAAGATACCCCCTTCATCAGTATTACCGCGCAGCTAAAATAATGAAAGAGCTTCGGGCGATTAAAACTGCACCTGAAATTGAAGTGATACAACAGGCAATTGATATTACGCGGAATACTTTTTTAAGGTTGCTGAAGTTTGTTAAACCAGGGGTAACAGAATACGAAATTGAAGCTGAGATTTTTCATTCTTTTTTATCTCAGCGTGCAACTGGGCCTGCATATAACAGTATTATTGCCAGTGGTGACAATGCCCGGACGCTTCACTACATTTCAAACAGTGAAGATTGTAAAGACGGGGATTTGATATTAATGGATTTTGGCGCTGAATATGGCGGCTATTGTGCGGATTTAACAAGAACTGTTCCTGTAAACGGTAAATTCAGCAAGCGTCAAAAAGAAGTGTATAATGCATGTCTTCATTTGCATAATTATGCCAAGAGTTTGCTGAAACCGGGCATCAGTATTGTTGATTATACGAAGAAAGTAGGTGAAGAAGCTAACAACGTTTTTCTGAAAATCGGATTGCTGACAAAATCCGATATTAAAAACTCAACTCCGGAAAACCCTGCCTATTGGAAATATATGTATCACGGAATTTCACATCATTTGGGAATTGATGTGCACGACCTTGGTACAAGAACAGAACCGATAAAACCAGGTATGGTATTTACAGTTGAGCCTGGTATTTATATTGAAGAAGAAAAAATGGGCGTGCGTATTGAAAATAATGTGTGGATAACCCGTAATGGCAATATAGATCTGATGGAAAAAATTCCATTAACTGTTGAAGATATTGAAGCATTGATGAAAAAATAATTTACCAATATGCAGATGTACAAATGAAAATAACTTAGTTTCATTTGCAAATTTGCACATTATCGAATTGATAACCGAATGAAACAATTACCTAACCTGTTTACTCTTCTGAATCTTTTTTTTGGATGTATTGCTATCATCTTCATTTTGCAAAATGGTATTTCAGTAACTTATAATGCAGATGGGGCTCAGCTGATAACCATGCCCGAGCAAATATGGATGTCCTCTTTGTTTATTGCTTTGGCGGCACTCGTCGACTTCCTGGATGGTTTTGTGGCAAGGTTATTCAAAGCTACCTCTGACAAAGGCAAGCAATTAGATTCTTTGGCTGATGTAGTAAGCTTTGGGGTTGCCCCGGGGATGATATTGTATCAATTTCTGCGAATGAGTTTTATACAGCAACATAATGGAATGGAAACATCTCTTTTATGGCTATTACCGGCATTTATATTTCCATGTGCTGCTGCATACCGCCTCGCAAAATTTAATATTGACAGCAGCCAGCAATATGTTTTTAAAGGAATGCCTTCGCCTGCGGCAGGGTTGCTTATTGCATCCATGCCGCTGATTTACTGGCATTCCAATTTGGAAATTGTTTTGCTGTTATTAATGAATAAATGGTTTTTATACGCAATTACCGTTGTGGTGAGCTACCTCATGGTTTGTAACATTTCATTGATTGCATTAAAGTTCACTGATTTTTCAGTGAACAGGAATTTGCCCAAAATCATTCTTTTGATTGTTGCCGTTGTTGCTGCCCTTCTTTTGAAATGGCTTGCAGTTCCTGTAGTTTTCATCTTTTACATTATCATATCTTTGATTTTTAAAAATAAAACCACATGATTTTTTCGGTTAATATTAAAGTAATGCCATTAAAAGAATTGCTTGACCCGCAAGGAAAAGCTGTGATGGGTGGATTAGAAAATCTTGACATAAAAAATGTAGCGGATGTGCGGGTTGGTAAAAATATCAGTTTGCAAATAGAGGCTGCATCAGCAGATCAGGCAAAGCAGATTGCAGAAGAAGCCAGTAAAAAATTATTGGCAAACCCCGTAATGGAATATTTCGAAATTTCAGTTAATTAGTTTATAGGTTGAATTGTTGCCAGGTTAATAAGGTTGCGGCTATTGGTTATCCAACTTTTTGAATTGTCAACCTTTCAGCCCTCTCATCATGCTTTACATTGTACCTTCCCCCATCGGTAATCTCGGCGATATCACTTTTCGTGCTATTGAAATTCTACAATCTGTAGATCTCATTTTAGCAGAAGACACAAGGAATACTATAAAACTGCTGAACCATTACCAGGTAGTAAAGCCGCTTTCTCCTTATCACCAGCATAACGAGCATAAAGTATTGCATCATTTGATCAATCAATTACTTGATGGAAAGAAAATGGCGTTGCTTACAGATGCGGGCACACCGGGCATTTCAGACCCCGCATTTTTATTGATAAGGGAGTGCATTAAAGTGGGTGTGCAAGTAGAATGCCTGCCCGGTGCAACAGCTTTCGTACCTGCACTAATTAACAGCGGGCTGCCAACCAACCGTTTTGTTTTCGAAGGTTTTTTACCGCTGAAAAAAGGGAGGCAGACATTATTAAAAAAACTTGCTGACGAGGAAAGGACAATTGTTTTGTATGAGTCTCCTTTACGCCTTATTAAAACACTGGAAGAACTGATTACGTATTTTGGTGAAGAGAGACGTTGCTGTGTCAGCCGTGAATTAACCAAGATTTTTGAAGAAAATAAACGCGGCAACCTCTTAGATGTGTTGAATTATTATAAAGAAAAAGGGGTGAAGGGTGAAATCGTGATTGTCATCCAGGGAAAAGATTAATGCCTATAAGAATTTGTGCTTTCCTTATAATTTTAAGTTTTTTTAAACTGTTCCATTAAAATAAAGGAGCGGTTTTTGAGTTTCAAATCCAAAATATTTTTATGGAAAAGCATGTTTTCTTTTCTTTTATTTTATTGATGAATACGCTTGCTTCATTGCCTTCTTTTGCTCAGCTCCGAAAAATACCTTCGGAAGTTACCGGGGCATTAAAAGAAAAATATCCCTATGCAGATAATGTTTCATGGAAAGACAAGCTTACAGCATTCGCGGCCAGTTTTGATATCGGTAATCAGAAATATGAAGCGAGATTCAATGAGAAAGGAGAGTGGAAAAGTACTGAAAAGGAAATTGCAGAAAATGATTTGCCTGAAGAGGTAAAAGACGGATTCGATAAGAGCAAATACGCTGATTGGGAAAAAAGAAATATTTACCTGATTGAATTGCCCCATGATGTAATTCAATATAGAATTTATATCGCTAAAAATGATATCCGGAAGAAAAACCTGTTGTTTAACAGTGATGGGAAATTGCTTAGAGACAATATCACTATAAAATAAGCCGGTTTAAAATTTCTTTTCCTGTTCGGGCGCATTTGTCGAAATTTGCGCTCTTATCTTTACTTTATTCATCAATTCATTAATAATACTCAGCTGATGAAATTTTTTTTTAGTTTCTGCTTAAGTGTGGTTTTTTTTATCTCCGTTTCTGCGCAACCTGACAGGTGGCAACAGCATGTTAAATATGTAATGGATATTAAAATGGATGTGAACACTAACCGGTTTACTGGCAAGCAAAAGCTTGAATATTTTAATAATTCGCCGGATACTTTGTACAAGGTTTTTTATCATTTATACTGGAATGCATTTCAGCCGAACAGTATGATGGATACGCGTAGCCGTGAACTTGGTAAAATTTTAGTTGGCCGCAACAGAAGTGGTGAAGGGCAACCAGATTGGGATAGCCGGGTAAAAGACCGTATATTAAATTTAAAGCCCGATGAAATTGGCTATAATCATGTGCTGTCATTAAAGATGAATGGTATTGCACAGCCTTTTAAAGAAGAGGAAACAATTCTTGAGGTAGATTTAAAAAAGCCCATACTGCCAAAAACAATGTCAGTATTTGAATTGGAATTTGAAGCCCAGGTTCCTTTACAGGTTCGCAGAAGCGGAAGGGACAACCCGATAACTGCTGTACGGTATTCAATGAGCCAATGGTATCCCAAGATGTGCGAATACGATTATGAAGGATGGCATCCCACTCCTTATATTGCCCGGGAGTTTTATGGCGTATGGGGTGATTATGATGTGACTATTTCAATTGACAAAAGCTATATTATTGGCGGAACAGGTTATCTGCAAAATGCAAACCAGGTTGGGTATGGTTATGAAACACCCGGTACAAAAGTAATTCGGCCTGCAGGTGATGTACTCGCCTGGCATTTTATTGCGCCTAACGTGCACGATTTTATGTGGGCAGCAGATCCGCAATATAAACACCTCGTCCGCTATATTCCGAACGGCCCAACCATCAATGTCCTTTATAAAAATAAAAATAACGACTCCAAACAGGATACCCTGTGGAATACCGTTGCTGATGCAGCAGTAATTGTATTGCCTTTCATCGAAAAGCATTTCGGAAAATACCCTTATAAACAATATTCATTTGTGCATGGTGGTGATGGCGGTATGGAGTACCCGATGAGCACATTACTAGTCGGCCCGGGATTGGGTGGAGCATTTCATGAATGGATGCACAGCTGGTACCAGGGAATGCTGGGAACTAACGAATCTATGTATGCATGGATGGATGAAGGCTTTACTACTTATGCGGAAGCATTGGTATCTGATTACTATTACGAATACGAGCTTCAAAATCATCCTGACAATCAGGGCTTGCGGGAACTGGTAGAAAAACGTAAGCAACAATTGCCTTTACACCAGGCTGCATCATACAGCAGTTATTTTTATCTCGCAAAGAGTAGTCTTGAAGAACCGATGACAACTCATGCAGATCACTTCAATACCAATTTTGCCTATAGCCTGGCTTCGTATTCAAAAGGGGCAGTATTTCTCGAGCAACTGGGATATATTGTTGGAGCCGATATTCGCGATAAAATTTTATTGGAATATTACCGGCAATGGAAATTTAAACATCCTAATGCAGATGACTTCATGCGCATTGCAGAAAAAATCAGCGGGGTGAAACTAGACTGGTATAAGGAATACTGGGTCAATACTACCAAAACAATTGATTATGCAATTGACAGTTTATGGGAAGATGCCGGAAAAACGAAAATCAGATTAAAGGCTATTGGCAAAATGCCGATGCCAATAGATGTTGTTATAAGGTATAAAGACAGCTCAGGAGAAATAGCTTATATTCCGCAATATTTTATGTTTGGCGAAAAACCGGTTGAAGACAAATCGGTACCACGTACAACTTTTGAACCTTGGAAATGGACTGCCCCCACTTATACTTTTGAAGTGAATCATCGGCTGATTGATATGATAAGTATTGAAATAGACCCGACTCAAAGAATGGCCGATATTGACCGGAAAAATAATAAGCTGGAATTGAAATGGTAATTTAATTGATAAGGTTATATAACAAGAAAGCCATCTCATCAGGGATGGCTTTATGTTTTTCAAGATTGTATAAAGATGGGTAATGGGATTAATTTAGTCCGCTTCAAAGACTGATAAGGGGCAATGATTGATGGTTAAGTACTTGATTTTACAACCTCGGCGCAAATTTAAACCTCGGGCCTAAAGTGAACAATACCCCTTTTGGGTAACGATTTTGTTATTGACGGAGAGGTATATATAAAAGAAATTTTTCTTTAAAATATTCTTCTGAAAAAACTTCTGAAATCTCTATCATTCTTGGTCTGCAGCCGCTTTCAGCAATTTCCCGGGCAAGGTCGCCACCTTTAAGACAAATCAAACCGTTGGGGGTAGTATGATCATCGTTATCCGGTTGTCGCTTATCAGACTTTTTAAGCAATGGCTTTGCCCATTTCCATAAATCATTTAATGGAGCAACTGCACGTGAAACAGCAACATCAAATTTTTTATCTCTGATTTCTTCTGCCCGGATATGTTGTATGCTAACATTTGATAAACCGATATGGCCTGCGATTTCATTCACCACTTTTAATTTCTTGCCGATACTGTCAACTAAATGAAAATGGGTCCCCGGGAAAAAAATAGCCAGCGGTATCCCGGGAAACCCGCCACCCGTGCCGATGTCTATTACATTCATGTTATGCTGAAAATTAAAAACAGCCGCAATAGCCAGCGAATGCAGCACATGTTTTTCATAAAGGCTATTGATATCTTTTCTTGAAATCACATTTATTTTTTCATTCCAGTCGTGATACAAATTGTAAAGCGCAGAAAACTGCCGTAACTGCGTTGCAGTAAAATCAGAAAAATATTTTGTGATCAACGCCAGGTCTTGCGGGGCTTTCTCCATAACGATGGCAAAAAAATGAGGTAATAAAAAAACATCCACATATCCAGCAACCACCACCATGCAAACAAATCTTTTTCATTCAGCTTTTGCATGCTTTTATAAAAAATCAACGCCTGGAAACCTGCACGCAGTACAAATACTGCCAGCGAAAACTGCCAGCTGAATAATATCAGGCTTGCTATAAACAAAGGGTAAAATAAAAAGTAGGAAACAGAATAAATACCTAGTAAAAACTTTGTTTTCGGATTATAGAATTTACCGGTGGTATAATGCCTGTTTTTTTGGTTTACCCACTCGATGAAAGTATTTTTCGGTTCCGACAATGTAAAAGCTTCCGGGTCAATAACGATATTGGTGTTTTGATCATCAGCAACCATATTGATGAACAGGTCATCGTCACCTCCCGGCAGGTGGTTAATGGAAGAAAAACCTTTATTATTGAAAAATAATTCTTTTTTATAAGAAAGATTCCGGCCTACTCCCATGTATGGCAATTTACCTAATGCAAAAGAAAGGTATTGTAATGCAGAATGAAAAGTTTCAAACCTGATAAGTTTATTTAACACACCCGGCTTTTTGTGATATGCGCCATAACCCAGCACAATCTTTACACCGTCATCATAACCGTTTTGCATTTTTTCAATCCAGTATTCACTGGCAGGTACACAATCGGCATCAGTAAGCAATACAATTTCATGTTTGGCTTCTTTAATGCCCATCGATAGCGGATATTTCTTTCCGGGAATACCAATAGCTTCGTGTTCGAGATTAACAATATGAAGGCCTTTGTAACTTTTCTTGAATTCATCAAGAAGAAAACGGGTATCGTCCTGGCTATTATGGTTCACTACAAGCACTTCATAAGTGGATGGATATTTTTGGACCAGTGAACCAGGCAGGTTAAGCATTAATTTATTTGCATCATCTCTTGCACATATAATAACACTAACCGGATGTTGCTGGGATTTTTCTTTGGTAACGGGTTTATAAAATGCCAGTAACCTGAAAAACCGTCCATAATAAAACAGCTGAACAATTGCAACAATGCAAAAAGCAACAAATACTATTTCATGCCACAAAATTTCCGAGTACAATTTTTCCATAAGTTCATCGGTTTAGCAATAGGGCGTTCTGACAAAATGCGAAAATAAGCAAACTTATCCATCGCATCCCTCATCAGTGATCTCTATGTTGTGGCATATAATGATCGTTTCCTGTGTTTCTGTCTCCTTTCGTACCTTGCGCCTTTTGTTATGCAGGCATTACCATTTCAACTGTCAGCAACTGACATTTATTCAAAAGCAAGGGCTGGAAAGATTGCCACTGATCATGGCGAAATACTTACTCCTATATTTATGCCTGTAGGAACTGTTGGAAGCGTGAAAGCAGTTACTCAACAGCAATTGAATGAAATTAATGCGCAGATTATACTGGGTAATACCTATCATTTGTATTTAAGACCAGGGCTTGAAGTAATTGAACAGGCCGGTGGCCTGCATAAGTTCAATGGCTGGCACAAACCTATTTTAACAGACAGTGGTGGCTACCAGGTTTTTTCACTGGCGGGAACAAGGAAGATTACAGAAGATGGAGTGTTGTTCCAATCGCATATTGACGGATCGAGGCATTTATTCACCCCTGAAACTGTCATGGATATACAAAGATCGATAGGCGCGGATATTATCATGGCTTTTGATGAATGCCCGCCTTATCCCAGTGAATATGCATATGCGGAAAAATCGATGCACCTGACACACAGGTGGCTCGACCGTTGTTTTGACAGGTTCAACAGCACCGCTAACAGGTATGGATATACGCAGCATCTTTTCCCAATTGTACAGGGAAGTATATTTGCGGATTTGCGTAAGGAATCTTGTGAATTTATTTCTTCAAAAAATGCAGTTGGCAATGCCATTGGCGGATTAAGTGTTGGCGAGCCGGATGAATTGATGTATGAAATGTGCGGGTTATGTTGTGATCACCTTCCTGCCGACAAACCGCGTTATTTAATGGGCGTTGGTACGCCATGGAATATTTTAGAATGCATTGCGTTGGGAGTGGATATGTTTGATTGCGTTATGCCTACACGTAATGGAAGAAATGCAATGCTCTTCACTTCGAAAGGCGTGATCAATATCGACAATAAAAAATGGGAGAAAGATTTTTCTCCGCTCGATGATGGTATTGATTCCGAAATCAGTAATTATTACAGCAAAGCTTACCTGCGCCACCTGATGAAAAGCAAAGAGATTACCGGGTTAACTATCGCCAGTGTTCACAATCTTGCCTTTTATCTTCACCTGGTAACCGAAGCCCGCAAGCATATTTTACAGGGCGATTTTTTAAGTTGGAAGAACCGGCAAACGGAGATTTTGAAGACAAGGCTCTAAGTTGAAAGTATTCTTTCTATACTTCTTTTCTTAAGCATAGTGATATTGCTCTTAATTTCATAAAATATCAATATTATTTAAGTCTTTCTTTGGCAAAATATCGTCTTTATTCTTGTAACCCAAAATTTAAACCTTGGTTATGGATAGCGATACCAATAACAATGCCCTGCAGGAATTTGAACAAGTAATTACTGCATTTCAGGATCAGCTTTTCAGGTTTGCTTTTTTTAGGACAGGGTCGCCTGCTGACGCGCAGGATATTGTACAGGATGTATTTATTAAAGTGTACAGGACAGTAAAACATCCGGCAGCAATTCAAAATATAAAATCATACCTGTTTAAGAGTATAGCAAATGCATGCGCCGATTATCGTAAAAATAAAAAGAATCACCGGGATACAAATATTGAAAAGCTGAGCGAAAGAGAAATCCAATATCAGGAAGATGCGTCCCGTCACCTGATGATGCAAGAAGAATATGCAAGAATTGAGAAATTGCTGAAAATGCTTCCTGAGGAGCAGGCAGACACCATTAGGTTCAGGATAATCGATAACATGAGTTTTACCGAAATAGCCGATATATCAGGGTTGTCCGTCACTACTATAAAATCCAGGTTTAAATATGGTGTTCACAAATTGAAAAATATTCTTAATCCAAAAAAATCTTTATATGAATTGCACTGACAGTAAAAATGAAATGTTGAACATGCTCGATGGCTGTGTTGATCATTTCACAAAAAATAATTTCGAAGAACATTTAAAATCCTGCAAGGATTGTTCAACGGAATACAATGAGATGAAAGATGTTGCTGAACTGCTTAGCCCAAAAACGGAGATCAAAGCCCCATTATCACTGAAGAAAAACGTATTGGAAAAGCTGAACAGCAGCGAAGCTGTATATAATTCGGGCAGGGGCAGGGTTATCCCAATGTCAAAACTTGTAAAAAAAATCCTGGCAGTTGCTGCAATAATAACTGGCATATTGTTTATCATTCCTTTCCTGGGCAGGAAAGGCTCAGGCTCAAATACTGCGAAAGCAGCATCTGTTTTTCTTATGAATGCTATTGATGCTACAGACTCCATCAAAAATATGGCCATTGATTTTCATGTCCGAACAACTGTCAATGATAATTTTAATTCCATTGATAAAAGCGATGCTATGGTTGAGCATCATTTGATTGAAACATTTGATAAACCTGAAAAATGGCGAATTGAAAAGAGCGGCAGAATTGTTGTTAGCGATGGCTTTAATCAATATTTATGGATACCAGGCCTGCAATTAGCCTATAAAACCCCGGTAAATGCAGATCTTGTTGACTGGATGAATATATTGCTTGACCCCGCCACAATTTTTTGGAAAGAAAAACAGGAAGCAGAAGAAAAAGGTTCTGTTATAATCATGAAAAATGAAAATGGCAATACACTTATTAGCATTACTTCCAAAGCACAGGGAAATTTTCTGAATGATTATATGAAGGGCAAAACTCTTCCTGGATCGGATAACCGCCGCGAATATATATTTGACAGTAAAACTAAGTTGATAAAAGGCCTTAAAATTTTCATTCTTGAAAATAAAAAAGAAACACTGGTTTTTGAGATTGATGATGTTCGTTACAATACAGCCATAAATAATAATATATTTTCCATATCCTTGCCTAAAGATGTGCATTGGCAGACATCATTCGGAGATTTATCAAAAGGATTAGCAAATAAGGCGGATGCGAAAGAAATAGCTGCATTAGCTTTAAATGATCTGTCAAAAGCCGACTTTACTGCTCACAAAGAACTTTGGGCACAGTTCAATTTTATGACAAAAAAAATATTATCACAAAACTATGCCGGTTCAAAAATTATAAAAATCGGAGAACCATTCAGGTCCGGCAGTTATGCAGGTATATTCGTGCCGTATGAAATAAAATTACCCACAGGATACCTCAAAAAATTTGTTCTTGCTTTGCGGAATGATAACCTGTATAAAATATGGTTAGTGGACGGTGGTATTTAAAGGACAATGAAGAAATCCCTTTTATTGTGGCCGATTATTGTCGGCCACTTTTATTTTTTCTGCGCAAACAACCACGGCAACAAACCCGGCTCTGCCAGTGCTTTTTTATAACTGTCGTGACCCACTCCATGATACTCTGTATATTTTGCATCTGCTCCTTCTGCCTTCAGGGTTTTGTACATCAACCGGGAGTTGGCCACAGGAACAACACGGTCAGCATCGCCGTGAAAAATCCAGATTGGAAATTTAGCCGCATACAGATATGCCTGGTTTGCATTTCCTGCACCGCAGATCGGAAATGCGGCAGCAAAAAAATGTGGCCTTCGCCAAAGTATTTCGTATGTTGCGAAACCTCCCATAGATATCCCTCCAACATAAATCCTGTTGGTATCTACAGAATTATTTTTTGACAATTCATCGCACAGCCCAAGTAATAATTCCATTGGCTTAATGGGCCTGCTATTTGCAGGAAAAATATAACGAAGCGAATCGCCAAACTTGGCAAATGTAATGGCACCCCATAATGAACTGGTGGGGCACTGCGGAAAAATAACAATAGCAGGGAATTTCTGCTTGTTGGAGGAATCCAGAAAAAGTTCAGATCCCCATGTCAGTTGTTTTTCATTGTCTTTTCCACGCTGACCGGCGCCATGCAAAAAAATAACCACAGGGAACTTTTTATCAGGCCGGTAATTCTGAGGGTACATGATGCGGTAAGGCAAGGTATCTGTTCCATTGGTAAAAAACCTTTTTTCAAACAGGTTCCTCTCCTGTGCCTGTGCAATAGTAACGGCTAGCACTACACTAAGCAGGAGTATTAATTTTTTAAGCATAAAAAAAGCATTCTTTTTCAAGAATGCTATAACATAGTTTTTTTTAATTGGTTCGCAAGTTTGCAATTAATTTGCTTTCCAGATGTTGTTGCTTTCATTAACGTCTGGATAATGTTTGTCCGGGTCGATTACTACTTCCGTGATTGTTGATGTGGAAGCGTAATGAAATTTCCAGGTGCTGCCATGCTGCCATATTTCAACAGGCAATTCTACTCTTGATGTTTTACCACTCACTTCGGTTATTTCAACAGTAACGGGCATGGGTAACTGTTCCAGGTTTTCGATCGTAATATTTACCCCCTTGCTGGTATCGTTCTGATTGTATTCAACGCTTTTCACAGCCTGGTCAATTTTCCATGTATTCATAAACCAGCCACGCCAGAACCAATCTAAAGTTTCTCCGCTATAGTTTTCAATCGCATGAAAAAAATCCCATGGAGTAGGATGCTTATAGGCCCAGCTATTAATATAGTATCTGAATGATGCATCGAATTTGTCTTCACCCAGGATATCTTCACGCAATAATTGCAATCCCATTCCCGGTTTCATATATGCATCAATTCCCCAGTCTGCAGTAGTAAGCACATCCGGTATAGTGAGAATGCTTTCGGGCCTGTATATATAGGCCGCTGCCATCCTCCTGGTTTGTTTTGAATTATAGAATTCGCCATTATTAAAACTTTTATCAGTGACTGAATTAATAAATGTGTTGAAGCCTTCGTCCATCCATGCATATTTTCTTTCATTAGTTCCCACAACCATCGGGAACCAGGTGTGGCCGAACTCATGGCTGGTTACGCCCCAAAGGCCTTCGCCACTGGCAAAAGATGAACAAAAAACAATTCCGGGATATTCCATGCCGCCAACAATTCCAGCAACATTAGTGGCGCAGGGATAAGGAAATTCATACCACTGTTTCGAATAATGTTCAATACATGCTTTGGTAAATTCTGTTGAACGTTTCCATGCATTTTCTTTAGAACTTTCAACGGGGTATACCGACATCGCAAGCGCTTTTCTTCCGCTTGGCAAATTTATTTTTGCAGCATCCCAGATAAATGCAGTTGATGCTGCCCATGACACATCTCTGGCATTATAAATTTTAAACTTCCAGGTAATGCGGTCTTTTGCAGGGCGTGATGAAGTTTCAGTTACTTCATCTGCAGATCGTATAGTTACTGTTTGATTGCTCTCTTTTGCTGCTTTTAATCTTTTAATTTGTTCTGCCGTTAAAACTTCTTCGGGATTTTGTAATTCTCCTGATGCCACTACAATTTGTTTGGAGGAGGTATTAATACTAAAATCGAAATTGCCGTATTCAAGATAAAATTCCCCCTGGCCCAGGTAAGGAAGTGTATTCCATCCCAGCACATTATCGAACACACACATACGCGGATACCATTGGGCAATTTCAAAGATCCATCCGTTTTTGGTTTTCAGCCTGCCCATTCTGTCAGTTCCGTATTGCGGAATATTGAAGGAATATTCGATTTTCATTTCGATTGAATCGCCATTAGGCTTCATTGCTTTTGGCAACATTAATTGCATGCGGGTATCGCTGATGCTATAATTAGCTTTCTGCTCTTTCTGACCTTCAATAATACTTACTGATTTAATGTTATAACCGCCGTCAAAATTTCTGTTGGCCCATCTTCCTCCGGTAATAGCAGTTACTGCCTCCCCCCTTGAATCGGGTTTATATATATTCTGATCAAGTTGTAGCCACAGAAAAGGAAGCTTTTCAGGGCTGTTGTTTTTGTACCTGATGAATACAGTGGCCGTGATGGAATTATTTTCATCATCTAAACTGGCATTGATTTTATAATCCGCCTTGTTTTGCCAGTATTTTGGCCCGGGAGTGCCACTAGCAGAACGGATTTCATCTCCATAAAAAGGATAAAATATTGGTGCAAATGCTTCATTAGGGTCGTATCTGGAATTCGTTTGTGAGAATGAACGAGACCCGGCAAACAAACAGATGCCGCTGATAATAAACAAAAAATTCTTTTTCATGTGTGTAAAATATGCATTTAAGAAGGGGTTAAAGTTAGCTCTCGGAAACAATCTGATAAAATGAATTTTGATAATGAGATGTAAAAGGGAATAACCTGAATCTCTTTTTTAGCATACTAAAGTTCTGTAACAGGTATGCTATAGCCCGTTCATCAAAAAGACAAACTGTATCTTCTTAAATTCAATATATTTATAATCATTCAAAATTATTTTATGCAAAATTCATATCTGTTCATTTTAAGTGTTGCGGCACTTGCATTTTTTTCATGTACCACTTCGCCGAACGCTACTGTTGAAACGAATGATATTCTTGCTTCAGATATAGATTCCTCAGCAAATCCTTCACAGGATTTTTTTGAGTATGCCAATGGCGGCTGGATAAAGCATACTACGATTCCGGCTGATGAAAGTAGCTGGGGCATCGGCTACCTGGTACAGGAAGAGATTTATAAGAGACTGAAAAAGATAAATGAAGATGCCATTCAGCAAAAAAATGACGCCGGATCGGTTAATCAGAAAGTGAGTGATTTTTGGCAAAGTGGTATGGATACAGCGGCTATCGAAAAACAAGGCCTGGCGCCTTTAAAAGAGGATCTTGACCTGATTAGTAAAATCAGTTCGGTTCCGGATATTATTCAAGCAACTTCATTATTTCATCAAAAAGGTATCGGATGCTTATTTGCGGAATATATTGCACAGGACGATAAGAACAGTGAAGAAATGGCCTACCAGTTGTACCAGGGTGGGTTGGGTATGCCTAACCGTGATTATTATTTCAACACTGATTCAAAAACAGTAAATGTTAGGAATGCCTATCAGAAATATTTGTATAAAACTTTTCGTGAATTGGGCGATGACAGCAATACCTCTGTAAAAAATGCACAATCTGTATTCCAACTTGAATCCAGGATGGCAAAAGCTTCTAGGAAACTTGCCGATTTGCGGGACCCTTATGCCAACTATCATAAGATGGCGATAAGTACATTGCAAAACCTTGCTCCGAAAATAAATTGGCCGTTATACTTGAAACAAATAGGTATAAGTAAATTAGACAGTGCTATTGTTGGTCAACCGGAATTTTATAGCGCTTTGAATGAAGAACTCTCATCAGTCAATATCAACGACTGGAAAAATTATCTTCGTTTTCATGTGGTGCTTTCATCCTGTCCGTATCTGGATACCGTTACTTACAACAATTATTTTGAATACGCGAAGGCGCGTACCGGGGCATCAACACCGAGACCAAGATGGAAAAGGGTTTTGGACGTGGAAGAAAGTGCCATTGGTGAGGCATTGGGCCAGTTGTTCGTGAAGGAATATTTTAATGAAAAAGCAAAACAGCGTTATAGTGACCTGGTAGAAGCCATGCGCAGTGCATTTAAAGAAAGGATCATGAAGCTTACATGGATGAGTGACGGCACCAAACAAAAAGCGCTTGATAAACTCGCGAAGATGACAAAGAAAGTGGGTTACCCGGACAAGTGGAAAGATTTCAGCGCTATGCAGATCGGGAAGTTTCCTTATTTGATTAATGTGCAACACGCAAAACAATGGTGGTTTAATTATCAGGTGAACAAACTGGGGAAACCTGTTGACAGAACAGAGTGGGATATGACTCCGCAAACTTATAATGCATATTATAATCCGAGTAATAATGAAATTGTTTTACCGGCTGGTCAGTTTGCAGTGCCCGGAAAGAAGGATGAAGAACTGGATGATGCATTTGTTTACGGGTATGCGGCTGCTTCTACAATCGGTCACGAAATGACGCACGGTTTTGATGACCAGGGAAGGCAATATGATGCAAAAGGAAACCTCAAAGGTTGGTGGATGGCAACTGATTCAGTACAATTCACAGAACGTGCATCAAAAATCATCAAACAATTTAACGAATTCAACCCTGTGGACACCTTACACATAAATGGTAGCGCAACGCAGGGCGAAAACATAGCTGATCTCGGTGGCTTGCTTATCGGCATGGATGCATTTAAGAAAACAGACAGTTATAAAAAGGGAGAAAAGATGGCCGGTTTTACTCCTCTGCAAAGATATTTTCTGGGCTATGCCTATAGCTGGCTTTACGAACAAAGAAAAGAGATACTGGCTTCGCAGTTAATGACGGATGTGCATTCGCCTGCAAAAGAAAGGGTGAATGGGCCAGTGGTAAATGTTCCGGAATTTTATGAAGCATTTAATATAAAGCCCGGAGACAAAATGTACCGGGCAGATAGTTTGCGTGTAAATATCTGGTAAAATTTTAATACCTGCGGCAGTAGTTCAATTAAATATAGTTGCGTCGCACTCTTGTACAGAAGATATGCAATTCGGCAATTTTATTTGCGTAACTATATAGGCCCGGTTACAAGTCACGCCGGTTGTACAGCCAGAAACAAAACAACCATGTCAGCAGTATTAACACTGATGTATAACCGATATGAAACTTGACTGCATCAAGCGAGGCCTGGTAGGCTTTTTCATCAATTCGGCCAATAAATGCGGGCTTTGGCAGGAGCCTTTGTGAAATTTCCAGCGGAAAATATTCGCCGGTATTATTTTCAAATTTGTATTTGAGTACATTTACGGCAATGGGTTCCACTATAATGCCATAAAAGGAAAAAACCGCTAAAGCGATAAACGATTTTCTCAATAGCAGCCCAACGGTAAAGGCAATTGACAATTGTGAAAATGTCTGCAGTGCAAACAGGCCGGTATAATAACTCATCTGCCAATGACTGACTTTTGCATCCTCTGTATTTGTTAACCCGATAATCAACGCAACAATCGCAGATAATAATGTGACAATGGCCGTTAAAATGAGCACATCAATCATTTTGGCAAACATAAATTCTCTTCGGCTCCATCCGTCAATAATATTCTGGCGGTTGGTTTTATAAGTATATTCATTAGTAATGAGCATAATAACCACAATTGCCGGTATGAAAACAAAAATGGAAGAGAAATAAGCAATAGTATGCCAGGCTTCAGGAAAAGAGAAAGGGTTGCCGATCAGCATTTTTAATATTTTCCCTCTTTGCGTATCTTTTTGTGTAATGTTTTCATACACACCGTGAAAAAGATAATTGATTCCGGGGTAAGTTAATGCGGTAATGCCCATTACCCACCAGAATGCAGGGTATTTTTTTATTTTGAGCCACTCGGTTTTTAAAATGTGAAACATAAAATTCTTATTATGTGATAGCGCAATCCGTGCTATTGATATTAGTTTCCGGTGAGTTCGAAAAATTTTGCTTCCAATCTTTTTTTCTTTAGCAGCAAATGGTTCAACACTACTCTTTTCTCAAAACAGAATTGATTGATGTTTCCCAGTTGTGCGCTGTTCTTCGGAAAATATAATTGCAGAAAATCCCCTTCGCGTACAATATTTGTTACAGAAGGATAAACTGAGATAACCTCAGCCAGTTTTTCTATTTCCGGAGAACTGATTTCGACAATATCTTCATCTACCAGCACATCGTTTACGTGACCTGTCGTGATCAGTTCCCCTTTTTTTAATATCGCAACGTGCGTACAAATTTTTTCTACCTCATCAAGCAGGTGACTTGCTATAATAATCGTATGCCCGCTATTTCTCAGCTCAATAATCAAGGCACGCATTTCTGCGATACCAACAGGATCGAGGCCGTTTGTAGGCTCATCAAGAACAAGTACTTTGGGGTTTCCTAATAATGCCCCGGCAACAGCGAGCCGCTGTTTCATTCCGAGGCTGTAGCTACTGAAACGGCTGTTTTTTCTTTCCGATAATTTTACTTTTTCAATTACATGAAGTATCTCTTCCATATTACCACGGCCACTGATGCTGTTGGTTATTTTCAAATTATTTACCGCGGAGAGGTAGTGGTAAAAATTTGGGGTTTCAAGTAACGAACCGATTTTTTTTCTTTGTTCAGGCGAACTTTGATGCCCGAACCAAAGAAAATTTCCTTCATCAGCCTTTAGCACATCCAATATGATACTCAGTAAAGTAGTTTTGCCGCTGCCATTCGGACCCAGAATGCCGAACACTGCACCCTCAGGAACATGGAACGATACTTTGTTCAACGCTTTTATCCTGCCATAATTTTTTGTGATATTATTAAGCGATAAAATGTTTTCCATGAAAAGTTTTAATGATGAAAAGGTAAAACTAAAAATATAATACCCAAGTCAAATTATACAGGTGGTAAATGCTTTTGATGATAGATGCTCGAAAAGCCCCCGATCATGGCAAAACCTTTTTTGTTGAAAGGCAGGCGATGCAGTTTCAGGTCATCTACATCTTTCTGCAAAACCTTTCTTGTGTATGGGTTTAATGTTCCTCCGGGTTGAAGTGGCAAAGCATTTATGTCATACTGAAATTCAGGATCGCAAACGGTTCCTCTTGGGTACATTATTCCCGGCTGCCCTTTTCCACGGATATCCAGTTCATGAGGATGTTCTAATCCGAGGGTATGGCCGTATTCATGAGCCGCAGTAGTTGAGTTATGGCGAAGGTTATCGAGTTTGAAATAACCGGTATTGGAGTTCAATCCGTCGACAAATGAAATATGGCTCATTGAAAATTCTTCTATCCTGAAATAGTTATTTCTCGGGTTCGTATTATACCAAACTGTTTCGGGTTGCAGGTCGGGTTCATAATAACCTTCGATGTCAAAAAGCACTTCAAACCAATTGCCTTTTATATTTATTTTTGCTTTCGGTTCATTCCAGTGGGTGCTTATGTCATCTGTAATGGCTACAGTCAAATTTTTTGAAGCAGCATCTCCGTAAAAAAAGAAAACGGAATGAATAATGAATTGGTGTGTATTTCGGATAAGTTCTGTTTCCCCCATTTTATTTAAGCAAATCTTCCAGTTTTTTATCCAGGTCGGAACCGCGTAAGCCTTTGGCAATAATTTTTCCGTCTTTGTCAAGCAAAAAGTTCATTGGAATGCCTTCAATTCCATACATTTCAGCAACACTGTTTTTCCATCCTTTTAAATCAGAAACCTGTGTCCAGGTAAGGTTGTCTTTTCTGATCGCTTCTTCCCATTTGTCTTTATCTTCATCAAGTGATACACCGAGAATATTAAATCCTTTTGCGTGATAGTTTTTATACGCCCGGGCAACACCTGGATTTTCCGCCCGGCAAGGTCCGCACCAACTGGCCCAGAAATCTACAAGCACATATTTCCCTTTGACCGATGACAATGATACTGGTTTTCCATAAACATCTTTTTCTGTAAACCCCGGGGCTACATTGCCAATTGCAGTCTTTTTAGCGATATCCAGAACATTTTTTATTCTTTTTCCGTAGTAGGAAAGCTGTATTTCCGGCGCAAGCTGATTATAAACTGTATCGAGTTCTCCGGCATCCGGGTTGTATGAAAAATTTTGATAAACCTCAAATGCAGCAACATATGAGGTTGCATGACTCTTAGCATAATCCTTTACAAAACCCTTTTCTTTGATACCAAATACTTCGAATATTTTTTCCAGACTGTCCATCAATCGCTGATCTTTTTTGGCTTCTACACTATCATATAACTTTCCTAGCTTTTTCATTTCTTCATCCAAAGGTTTGCGGCCAGCTATATATTTTTTGTATTCGTCCTGAGTTTGCGATCCGGTAATTACGGCATCATTCAACGAGTCTTTTTTTGCAGAAATTCTTATCTGCCCGTTTTGTACAAAAACGCTGAGGCGATATTCTTTATGACCGTTGTTAGATAAGCCCAGCATACATAGCTCTGGTGTCGCAGACTTTCCATTAAAAATGAAAAAGCCGGTGTCGATTTTTGCAGAATCGACTTTTTGGTTTTCTGATTGTCTGTGGAGCAGGTATACCCAGCCTGAATCAATTCCCTGGATTTTGCCAATAATGGTGTATGCTGAGTCAGCCTGAGATGCTGAAAGATTTTTGACGGAATGATTTTGACAGGCGACCATTATTCCGCAAAAAAAAACTGTACACCAAAAATACTTCATAAGCAAATTTGAGAAAGTAAATCTACCTAATAATTTCTTAATGAATTTGCAATTTTGTTTGGGCAGGTTATAATAAAAAGCATCCACTGATTCAGTTGATGCTCAAAAAAATTTCTGCAATTCTTTAATTTCTCACCGGCTTACCACCTTTTAATACACTTTGTATTCTTTCCAGTGTTTTCTTTTCTCCACATAAACTCAGGAAGGCTTCACGTTCAAGATCGAGGATGTATTGTTCACTTACCAATGTGGGTTCACTTAAATCACCACCGCACATAACGTAAGCTAATTTTTTTGCAACCACTACGTCATGATCTGTTGCATAATTTGCACGCCACATACCGTTAATGCCGGCGTATAATGCGCCAAGCGCTGACCTGCCCAGTACCCTGGTATCATTTCTCTGTACCGGTATAGTATAGCCGTCATTATACAATTCAATTACCGCCTGTTTTGCTTCTGCAATCCTTCTTCCCTGGTTAATGCTTACAAAATCCCTTCCCTTTTTTAATATTCCAAGATCAAATGCTTCATAAGCTGAAGTAGATACTTTTGCTGTAGCAATAGTGAAGAACCTGTTTTTTAAAGTTATGGTTTCGGGTTCATCTTCATGCATTTCATCTGCGGCACGAAGCGTAAATTCTTTTGTGCCGCCACCGCCGGGAATTAGGCCCACACCTAATTCCACCAGGCCGATATAAGATTCTGCCGCAGGAATTACTTTATCTGCATGCAAGCTCAGTTCGCATGCGCCGCCAAGTGTTAATGCATGCGGGGCTACAACTATCGGTACAGCTGAATATCTTGCCCGCATCATGGTGTTTTGGAATTGACGTATTGCCATATCAAGTTCATCATAATCCTGTTCAATGGCGAGCATAAATATCAACCCCACATTTGCCCCTGCACTGAAATTTGTTCCTTCATTGGCAATTACTAATCCTTTATATTTTTCTTCAGCAATACTTATAGATTTTTGTATGCCTTCCAGCACTTCACCACCGATGCTGTTCATTTTCGTGCTCCACTCCAGCCCTAAAACATCATTCCCCAGATGATATAAATTGCATACGCTGTTTTTCCAGATAGTTTGCCCCGAAAAATTTCTCATTATTATAAATGCATCGCCACCCGGAATGGCTTTGTGCGACTTTAAATTAACGTCATAGTATAACCGCTTTCCGTTTTCTATTTTGTAAAACGATTTTACTCCGGCGGCCAGCATGTCATTCACCCATGCGGCAACCTCATATCCCGCATCCCGCATCCTGGTAACGGTTGCTTCAACCCCGAGCACATCCCAGCTTTCGAAAGCGCCGGTTTCCCAGCCGAATCCGGCCATCATGGCATCGTCGACCCTATATATTTCATCACTGATTTCAGGAATGCGATGTGAGATGTAAGCGAATAGCCCGTAATGAAAATGACGATAAAATTCACCGGCTTTATCTGCTCCATTTACCAGTGCTTTCAATCTTGTTTTTAAATCGTCAATTGGTTTCGCTGCTTCAACGCTTGCGAATTTTGGTTTGGTTCTGGGTTTGTATTCAAGTGTATTCAAGTCCAGGGCAAGAATTTCTTTTTCCCCTCTGGCATTTGAAGTAGATAGTTTTTTAAAGAAACCCTGCCCTGTTTTGTCGCCGAGCCAATTGCTGGCCACCATTTTTTCAAGCCATGTCGGAATAGTGAATGTGTTTCTTGCTTCATCATTTGCACAATTATCATATACGCCTTTTGCAACTTTTACCAGGGTATCAATTCCTACAACATCAGCTGTTCTGAAAGTAGCTGATTTTGGACGGCCGATTATCGGGCCGGTTAATGCATCAATTTCATCAACAGTTAATCCGAGTTTTTCAACAAGCCTGAAAATGGACATAATACCATATACCCCGATCCTGTTGGCAATGAATGCAGGTGTATCTTTGCAAAGCACAGTGGTTTTGCCAAGATGAAGGTCTCCATAATGCAGTAAAAAATTAATTACTTCCGGGTCCGTGTACGGGGTTGGAATAATTTCCAGTAACCGCAGGTATCTTGGCGGATTAAAAAAATGTGTTCCGCAGAAATGTTTTTTAAAATCTTCACTCCTCCCTTCTGCCATTAAGTGAATGGGAATGCCTGAGGTGTTGGATGTAATGAGCGTACCCGGCTTTCTGTATTTCTCCACCTCACTGAATATGGATTGCTTGATGTCCAATCTCTCTACAACTACTTCAATCACCCAATCGCATGTAGCGATGTCCTTCATATTATCGGAAAAATTGCCTGTCTTTATTTTCTTAGTAACTTCTTTTGTATAAACAGGGGAAGGATTTGACTTGAGTGTAGATGCGAGCGCATCGTTTACAATCCTGTTTTTAACTGATGAATGATCTGTTGTTAATCCTTTTGCTTTTTCAGCATCGCTCAAATCTTTTGGTGCAATATCAAGCAACAACACTTGCAGGCCTGCTCCTGCAAAATGGCAGGCAATTCTTGAGCCCATTACCCCACTTCCTAAAACAGCCACTTTTTTGATAATCCTGTTTGGCATAAAATTAGTTAGTTAAACAACTATTATGTGAAGATAGGCATTTTATTCCGTTTGCGAAATGCTATACGGTTAACGGTCCAGATAAGTTATTTTTTTTAATTGATAATTTTGCTGATCTACCCAAACTGCCTGATGGATATTGTTTTCTATTAAGAATTTTTTAGCTTCTTCTAAAGTAGGGATAATAAAAATATTCCTTTTGGCATAATATTCAATCATTGGTGCTCTTTTTTCAAGAGGTGAAATGATCATGTAATTATTAGGGACTTGTTTAAGTTGTTCTCCGAAAATTTTAAATGTATCGAAGGGCATACCATCCTGAGATATTTTTCCCGGTCTGTTGATGAAATAATATTGGGTTACGGAAACAATAAAAAAAACTGTGAGAATAAAAAAAATTGCTCTTTTGCTGAATAAATGAATAACCATTTTTGCGCCTACGTAAACCAGCAGGAGTGACCACGGTACTACAGAAAATTCATGCTCGTATGACCATTCAAGGAAAAGATAATTATATAGCAGTAAACAGCAAACGTATATTTTAATAAAAAAGAATTCTTCATTTGAGAAAATGATTTTCTTTTTCTGTATAAGTGACCCAAATGCAGAAAAGATAATTAAAATAATTAGCGGCAAATACATCGTGATAAGATGAATGATCAGCCATCCGGCTTTAAAATAAATCGGTTGAAAGGTATTGGCAAATGAACGCATATAAAAATGCCCTTTCCAATAATCCGTTACTCCTTGCACACCGCAATAAGAAACATATTGATAGAATATAAGTGCTGTTGCCAATATTGCCGACACTGACAGGATCACAACAGGCCATAGGTACCTTTTTTTATTTCTGATCCTAAATAATAAGAATAAGATAGTTGCCAATGCAATGACTACTCCCATCCAATCAAAATACACCAGTATTATTTCTGTAATGGCCAGGCCAGTTAAACGCTTAGTGCTTATTTTGTCAGGCGATGAAAATATTGGCAAAACTATCATGAGGAATACTATGACAACCGGCATCATAATTCCGGTGTGGGCATAACCATTACCTAAGTACCATAGCATTCCCGGGGCAAACGAAAACAAAAAACAACTTAATAAGACAATATTGTAGCGCTTATTTTTTTCTATTTGCATCGGAACCACCTGCTCCACAAAAAAAAAGAGCAACACTACAGAAAGAAAATTGAAAAATAAATTGAGGATGCGCAGGTAAATAGGCTCTATTGGCAAATGCAATAAGGTATATACAAAGTAAGGGATGATGTACCATGCAGGCCCCATGGATAAATACCACAGATTGCCTTTGGCATCGGTCCATAGTGTATGCGGTGATTTATCTCCCGCGTTTTGATAATTTAATAATGGTGTATAATGAAACCTGCTTCCGCCACCGGCTTGTTGCCAGGATTCTACATTAATTAGGATGAGTGCTGACATGAATTCATGATGCTTGGAAACAGGCCTGTTGAGGTTGGGCAACCTGACTAATATGCTTATGACAAACATCAAAAGAACAATAGTTAAAGCTTTTGATTTTGTCATACGCAATTCCGGTATTTAATTCTGTGAAGCGAGGGATACCGCACTCCAGTCGATATTTTCTTTACCCTTGCTAATTAGTTGCTCCATATTTTTTTTGAGAACTTCGGCAACGGGCATTGCCTGGTCAACAGCCTTACCTTGTTTCAAAACAAGGTTAATATCTTTTAATCCGAGCTTCATGGTAAAGGCAGCAGGATCAAATTTTTCCTGTAAGATAATATTGCTATAATTCTGATACACTGGGGTTGCAAACAAGGTTTGTGTCAGCATGCTCCACATCTGCTTTGCATCAACCCCGCTTTTATTAGCAAGAAAAATACTTTCACCAATAGCTTCAAGCGCAGAAGCTATTAAAAAATTGCCGCATAATTTAACAGTATTAGCTGCTGAAATATTATCTCCAAAATCCCATACGTTCATTCCCCCGGCTTGTTTCAAAACAGGTTCAACTCTCTGGCGTATTTGCGGTTCGCCACTGGTAACAAAATTCAGCTTTTTTGCTATTGCCGCTTCCGGCCTTCCGAATACAGGTGAAGCAATATAATGTTGCGCGTGTTGTTGATGAAGTAATGCAAGCTCCTGAGCTGTTTGTGGTAAGATAGTACTCATGGAGATGTGGATGGCTCCATGTTGCATGTTTTTTAACAAACCGTTCTCTCCTTCAGAAATATTTTTTAATGCAGCATCATCTGAAACTATAGTAAAAACAATATTGCATTGTCTGGCAAGTTGAGCAATATGCTCGCAAACTACTGCACCTTTTGCTTTGAAGGGCGCTGTTTTTGCGATAGTCCTGTTATAAACACAAATGGTATGACCACTTTCAAGCAGGTTCATGGCAATAGGAGTTCCTAAACTTCCAAGGCCGATAAAGCCGATGTTATTGTTCATTTCAGTATAGTTCAAATTAATAACTGTTATTACTTTATGTTACTGATGCTCCCCGGTTAATAACACTATCCGGTTTTACAAAATGTAATTTACCATCTTTATCTTCTGCCATTAATATCATCCCATTACTTTCAGTGCCGCGCATTTTCCTCGGTGCCAGGTTGGCCACCACCACCACTTGTTTATTGATAATTTCTTCAGCTTTAAAATGTAAAGCAATTCCCGACACAATTGTTCTTTTTTCAAAGCCAAGGTCAACTTCCAGTTTCAAAAGCTTATCTGCTTTCTCCAATTTTTGAGCAGAAAGTATTGTTCCTACTCTCAGGTCGAGTTTGGCGAAATCTTCGTATTGAATTTGTGGCTTAATGCTTACCGCTGCAGGCGCAAGGTTTTCTGCATTTGTCATTTTGCTTTCCGCTTTTGCCAAACCATTTTTCAGTTTTTCAATCTGGGCAACAATTTCAGTGTCTTCAATTTTCCTGAATAGTAATTCTGGTGGGCGAAGGTTATAGCCAACGCTCAGTAATTTTACATTTCCTGCATTTTCCCAATCCAGCATTTTATCAACCACCTTCATCATGTGCAGCATTTTCCCTGCTGTTTTTGGCAGGAAAGGATTAATAAGAATAGCAAGATTGGCTGTTAACTGTAAGCACAGGTGTAAGCAGTTATCGATTAATTTTTGATTATTTGTAATCTCGCCCTCAACCGTCGGGTGTAAACCGGAAACTTTTTTCCATGGCTCTTTTTCCTGCAAATATTTATTTCCTTTCCTTGAAAGATCGATTACCTCAAAGAGTGCATCACGGAACTTGTATTCTTCGATTGCGGCCGTAATTTTATTTTTTGCTTCTTTGATTGCCTCAATCAGTTTTTTGTCGGCTGTATCGAAAACATCTTCATGAAGTTTAGGTACTTTGCCGTTGCATAGTTTATGCATTAACACGAATGTGCGGTTCACGAAATTTCCGAAAATGGAAACAAGCTCACTGTTGTTTTTTTCCTGGAAATCCTTCCAGGTAAAATCATTATCCTTTGTTTCAGGTGCATTGCTGCAAAGCACATAACGCAACACATCTTCACAGTCCGGGAAATCCTGTAAATATTCATTAACCCAAACAGCCCAATTGCGGCTGGTAGAAACTTTTTCTCCTTCAATATTCAAAAACTCGTTTGCGGGAACATTGTCAGGCAGCACAAAATCACCATGTGCTTTCAGCATCGATGGAAAAATAATGCAATGAAAAACAATATTGTCTTTACCAATAAAATGAATCAGTTTGGTGTCGCCTTTACACCAGTAATCGGCCCATTTGTCTGTTAATTCTTTTGTTGCCGAAATATAGCCGATAGGTGCATCAAACCATACATACAAAACTTTTCCTTCAGCATCAGGTAACGGAACTTTAATTCCCCAGTTACTATCCCTTGTCATGGCACGTGGCTGCAAACCATTATCCAACCAGCTTTTACACTGTCCATATACGTTAGGTTTCCATTCTTTATGCCCTTCCAATATCCACTCTTTCAGCCATTTTTCATAATGCTGCAACGGAAAATACCAGTGTTTGGTTTTCTTTTTAACCGGTACCGCATCACTTAATGTGCTGTGCGGGTTAATAAGCATTTCGGGACTTAAGGTTGATCCGCAGTTTTCACATTGGTCGCCATAAGCCCGTGGATTCGAGCAAACCGGGCATGTGCCCATAATATACCTGTCGGCCAGAAAAACTTTTGCTTTCTCATCATAAAATTGCTCAGACTCTTTTTCTTCAAAAAGGCCTTTATCGTAAAGTGTTTTAAAAAAACCTGAAGCTGTTTCATGGTGCACTTTGTTCGACGTGCGGGAATAGATATCGAATGAAATACCCATTTGTTCAAAACTGCTTTTGATAAGGGCATGATATTTATCTACTACCTGCTGCGGGGGTACCCCTTCTTTCATAGCGCGGATGGTAATCGGCACACCATGTTCATCGCTGCCGCAAACAAATTTCACATCACGTTTCTGCGCACGCTGGTAACGTGCATATATATCTGCAGGGATATATACCCCGGCCATATGGCCGATATGCACCGGTCCATTGGCATAAGGAAGGGCAGCAGTTATTAATATCCTCTTATAATCCTTCATCTGTTTTTATTAGGTCTGATTTTTATTTTATTCCCGGCACCATTTCTATTCTCAATATGATTTGTTGTGTTGCATTCTTGAACTGAAAAACATTATTCAGCTTCATACTGTAAAATAAGCCTGCAAAAATACCGTAATCTCAGCCAATGCCAAAATGCGCTTTTCTATTAACTTTAATTAATGAATCGCAAAAATTTTCTTTCATCGGTACTTACTTTCGGTGCAGTTGTGCCATTTTCGAAATACATTGACGAAGAAGGCGGATCTTCAAAACCTCTTATTGTTCCTGAATATCTGAAACCTGGAGATATTATTGGTATTACCTGCCCGGCTGGTTATATTACCTTACAGGAAATTCAATCTGCTATGCAGCAAGTGGAAAACTGGGGTTTTAAAATACGCATAGGTGACACCGTTGGAAAAAGAGATTTTACTTTTGGCGGTACGGATGAAGAAAGAATAAAAGATTTTCAGCAAATGCTCGATGATGACAGTATCCGGGCAATTATGTGTGCCCGGGGCGGTTATGGTAGTGTGCACATAATTGATGCACTGAAGTTCAGGAAATTTGTGCTGAAGCCAAAATGGATAATCGGATTTAGTGATATTACTGTAATTCATTCGCATCTCAGCAGGAATTTTAATATCGCTTCAGTACATTCTAAAATGTGCAACAGTTTCCCTGATGACTGGGCCAAGGCAGAACAGGTTCAAATAGATTCCATACTTTCAATAAAACAGTCCTTAACAGGAGAAAAAATGAAATACCTTTTTCCAGGAAATGCAAACAATAAAACAGGAATTACCGAAGGGCAACTTGTTGGCGGCAATTTGAAGACGATTGAGTCTCTTTCCGGAACAAAATCCGATATAGAAACGGATGGCAAAATTTTATTTGTAGAAGATACCGGGGAATATCTTTACAGTATCGACAGAATGTTCTGGAACCTGAAGCGTACTGGTAAACTTTCAAATTTAAAAGCATTAATAATCGGAGGGTTCAAAATAAAGCCAGATGATGCAGGGGAAGAGTTTGGAAAAACTTTATATGAAATTATTCTGGAGAAAGTGCAGGGGTTGAATTATCCTGTTTGTTTTGATTTTCCGGTGGGGCATCAGAAAGAGAATTATGCATTAAAGTGCGGCATAAGGCACCGTTTGAATGTGACAACCGATAAATGTTCTTTAATTGAATTATGATGATAAAAGTTCCGCCCTATTTACGAAAGGGAGATACCGTAGCTGTTGTTTGCCCGGCAGGTTATATGCCGCTGCAGAAAGCGCAAACCTGCATTGATGTTTTGAAGGAATGGGGGTATAATGTAAAAACCGGAAAAACGCTTGAAAGCAGTTCGCAGAATTATTTTTCAGGAACTGATGATGAAAGGCTTGATGATTTCCAGCAAATGCTGGATGATGATGAAGTAAAAGCCATTCTTTGTGCCCGTGGCGGATATGGCATCAGCAGAATAGTGGATCGGATCAGATTCAAAAAATTCAGGCAGCATCCAAAATGGATAATCGGTTTTAGTGACGTGACCGTACTTCATTGCCATATTTATTCCAATTATAAAGTTTCGACCCTTCATGCCCCGATGGCTTCAGCTTTTAATGATGAGGGCTATACAAATGAATTTGTGCTTTCTTTGAAAAATGTTTTAACAGGTAATAAAATCAAGTATGAATATGCAGTAAACGCGCTTAACAAAAAAGGGGAAGCTGCCGGGGAGCTGATAGGCGGAAATCTTTCGTTGCTGGTACATTTAATGGGTACGGCTTCGGATATAAAAACAAAAGGGAAAATTCTGTTTCTGGAAGATGTGGGTGAATATCTCTATCACATTGACAGGATGTTTGTCCAGTTGAAAAGAAGCGGTAAACTAGAGAAATTAGCGGGCTTGATTATTGGTGGATTTAGTGAGATGAAAGATACAGAACGGCCTTTTGGGAAAAGTGTTTATGAAATTATCAGTGATTCGGTAAAAGAATTCGATTACCCAATTTGTTTTGGATTTCCTGTAAGTCACGGAAAAGAAAATTATGCATTAAAAACAGGAACAAGATATAAATTGATGGTTGGGAAAAATAAAGTGGCCCTGGAAGAATAAGAAAATGCTGGTATTAATTCAAACTCAATATATTTGCGCTCTGCAAAAAATGGGGGATTAGCTCAGCTGGCTAGAGCGCTTGCATGGCATGCAAGAGGTCGTCGGTTCGACTCCGATATCCTCCACAAATCACCGGTATAAACATTTGAATTTTTCACGAATTCATTTTTGAAATCAAATTTGAATTCCTCGGAACTATTGGATCTTTTTATCAAGATTTTGAGTATTGTTAAAATAGTATCAGCAAAAATCCGATAATTGCAAAAAAAATATTAACAAAACTTTCAAAAATTAATAACTTTGATTTTAATTTACATCGTTATTGCATTCGTTTTGTTTTAATATTTGACGATTGGGCTGTTTGTCAGCCTATTAAATAACTTACAACATATCCTCTGAATATCCAAAACCGTTTTCCTTATCGCTTTATAACAGTTTATAAACAACAACCATAACACGCTCGCGTATGAGAAAAAAAATCCACTGCTTAACTGCACGTGCCTGTGCAGTGCTATTTCTTCTGTTTATTTCAATTTCTCTGATGGCGCAGAAAAAAGTAACTGGTACAGTTATTAGCGCTAAAGACAAACAGCCATTAGGTTATATTACTATAACAGTAAAAGGGACCAATCTGGCTACTGCAACAGCAACAAACGGGACTTTCAGCATTACTGTCCCCCAAGGCAAATCAAGACTTGTGATTTCCGCTGTAGGTTATGATGATGCTGAAGTTGATATTTCCGGCATTGATAATGTGTCCATTCAGCTTAAGGAAAGAACTACTTCACTTGATGAAATCGTTGTAACTGGTTACACCGCCCAGAAAAAGAAAGACATTACCGGTGCTGTAGCTGTGGTTGATGTGGGGGATGCTAAAAAAATACCTGCAACCAGTTCGGAGCAATTGTTACAAGGGCAGGCTTCTGGGGTTACCGTAATTAATTCAGGGGCTCCCGGTGCTCAAAGCACCGTGTTTATCAGAGGTATTTCAAACTTTGGTCAAACACAACCACTATATGTTGTTGATGGCGTTCAGGTTCCTGATATGTCAGTGGTAAACCCGAATGATATAGAAAGCATAAGTGTATTAAAAGATGCAGGCTCTGCCGCCATATATGGTGTTTCGGGGGGTAACGGGGTCGTAGTAATTACTACAAAAAAAGGCAGACAAGGGAAAGCCATGATTACATATGATGGATTTTATGGTACACAGCGTCCTTTAAGTGGAAATGTATGGCATCTCATGAATCCGGAACAGCAATCAGAAATGGCATTCAGGGCTAATGATGTAGGCACACAGGTTCTATATCCAGGGGGAGCTGGTGTTATTCCTACTTATGGTTATCACGGCCCGGCTGCTGTCGGCAGTTTTGGCGCTGCTGGTGTAACCAATGACCCATCTATTCTTCAGTATTATAACTTTGATGCCAATAATCCTCAAAATGACTTCCTGATTCAGAAATTTGCTACAGGAGCAGGAACGGACTGGTTTCATACGGTTTTTAAAGCGGCACCAACTCAACAACATACTATTTCTGCAAGTGGTGGCAGTGATAAAAGCAATTACTACTTTTCAGTAAACTATACTAATCAGCAAGGTACCTTAATTAACAATTACGAGAAAAGGTATGCTGCCCGCATGAACACCAATTTTTACGTAAAAAATCATATACGTTTTGGTGAAAATGCTTTTATAACCTATCGCGAGAATAATGGCGGATATAACGGTTCTCAACAAAATGAGGGCGGTTCCATAGCTTATACGTTCCGTGAAATGCCGATTATACCTGTTTTTGATGTTCAGGGTCATTTCGGTGGTGGTTATGATGGTCCTGGTGGTGAGCCATTAGGAAATGGAAGCAATCCCTATGCAATAGTTTCAAGATCTTCAACCAGTAAATCACATGCATTTTATGTAGAAGGAAATGCTTTTGGTGAAGTTGACTTTGCAAAATATTTTAATTTCAGAACAAGCTTTGGCGGTCGCCTATATAACCAGTATTACTGGTATATTAATTATAATCCTTACGAAGACTATGAATCGCATACCAATCCTAATGGGGATGTAGAGGATGCATCTATTAGCAGCACTTATAACTGGACTAATACGGTTAATTACAAGGAAATATTCGGGAAGCATAATATCCAGGTATTGGCAGGTGCGGAATTTCAACAAACTTCAGGACGAGAACTTCAGGCCTCAGCACAGGGGTTCTTCTCTTTAGATCCTAACTATGTACAATTGCAGTTCGGGACACCTGTTAATGCTCCACTCAGTTATATCTATCAGCCTACTGCAAAGAAATCTTATTTCGGCCGGTTGGATTATAGTTATGATGAGAAATACCTTCTGGCTGCTACTATCAGGCGTGATGCTTCTTCTATCTTCTACCCTGGTCACCAGGTTGGATATTTCCCATCTGTGTCATTAGGTTGGCGTATGTCACAGGAGGATTTTATGAAAGACATTACCTGGCTGAATAACCTGAAACTTCGCGGAAGCTATGGTATATTAGGTAATAACCAGAATATTTATGCCAATAATGCTTATTCAACTTATGCTTCCGGTACTGGTATATCCTACTATGGTATTGGGGGAAACATTAGCTCTATTACCCAGGGTTTCTATAATAACCAGATTGGTAACCCTGATGTAAGTTGGGAAAGAGATAAAATACTTAATATTGGTGTAGATGCCTCGATTTTTAACCATATCGATTTCACTGTTGAATGGTATAAAAAATCAATCAGTGGATTACTCTTCCAATTGCCGCTGCCCTCTACTGTTGGTGGTGCCAGCGCGCCGGTAATCAATGTGGGTGATGTACAAAATAAAGGGGTAGATGCATCTGCCACCTATCATGGAAAAGTAGGAAGGGACTTTACTTTTAGTATTGGTCTGAATATCACTACTTATAAAAATACAATTACCAAAATACCTTCTCCCGGGTATTTTGACTTCGGATACAACCGCGACCTGCCGATTGTGAGAAATGAAGTAGGACACCCAATCGGTGCGTTTTTTGGATACCAGGTCGTAGGCATCTATCAGTCAAATGCTGATGCTGTAAAAGGCCCTACTTACAAAGGCGCCGCTGCGGGTTCTTTCCAATATAAGAACGTAAATGGCGATACTGTAATTGATGACAATGACAGGACCTGGATAGGTGACCCCAATCCTAAATTTACTTATGGGGTAAATCTTAATGCAAGTTATAAAGGGTTCGATTTTACTATGGTATTATATGGATCCCAAGGCAATAAAGACTTTAACTATGTAAGATACTGGACTGATTTCTACAGTACTTTCCAGGGGGGTAAAAGCCTGGATATGTACAACAAAGCTGCCATTGTGCAAAACGGAGTCGTAACCAATCCTAATGCAACATTGTCTGCAGCTTCTTTTGCACAGGCCATGGGATCAAGTACTACAAGTTCATACTATGTTGAAAATGGCTCTTTCTTAAAATGCAGGGTAATGCAGATTGGCTATACAATTAAACCTTCAATACTTAAAAGAGCTGGAATAGACAAATTGCATCTCTATGTTCAGGCTACTAATTTGTTCACCATTACCAAATATACGGGGCTTGATCCGGAACTCATTCCTTCTATTGCAAATAATGGAACGGGTACTAACCAGAGCGCTGCTTTTGGTATCGATTACGGAGCATATCCCAATAATCAAAAACAGTTTATTGCAGGTATTAACCTAACATTTTAATGACTAAACTTAAAAAGAGATGAATATGAAAAAAAATAAAAATAAATATATAGCACTGTTAAGCCTACCGGTGCTGATGCTGATTATCTTTTCTTGCAAAAAATTTCTTAGCAAGCCGGTTGTTGGCTCCCTGAGCCCGGCAGTACTTGCAAATAAGGCGGGAGTTGATGGCTTATTGATCGGAGCTTACTCGATGTTGGATGGCTATGCTCAAACCAGTACATCCTGGGAAACTTCCACAACCAACTGGATATACGGAGGTGTAGCTGCCGATGATGCTTACAAAGGCTCCAATACTACAGATCAGCCAGTTGCTGTTCCGATTGAAAATCACTCTGTAACTTCTGCTAATGAGTACCTGCAGGAAAAATGGGCATTTTGTTACAATGCCGTTCAAAGGGCGAACGATGTTATCAGGGAATTGCCACTGGTTACCGACGGTTCTGTTACTGCTGACTATGCTGCGGAAGTCACAGCAGAGGCTAGATTTCTTCGCGGGGTTTTTGAACTGGAGGCGGCAAAAATGTGGAGGAATGTTCCGTATGTGAATGAAACTATCGATTATGCAAATGGCAATTATAATGTAGGGAACCCCGGGCCTATCTGGGATTCAATTGAAAATGATTTCACTGCTGCTATGGCGGTTTTGCCAAAGGGTAAACAAACACAACCTGGTCGTGCAAATTATTATGCTGCAGAAGCTTTTTTAGCCAAAGCATATATGTTCGATCATAAATATTCGCAGGCATTGCCACTGCTTACTGATCTTATCAATAACGGAGTAACTTCATCTGGAAATAAATATGCATTAGGTCCCTTTGAAGACAATTTTGATGCTGCGCACAGGAATAATAATGAATCTGTTTTTTGTGTACAAATGACGGTAAATGATGGTTCCGGAGGTCAAAACTCTGATCAGGGTGATGTATTGAACTATGCTGCAGGTACCTATACAGGTTGCTGCGGATTCTATCAACCTTCTTATTCGCTTGGGAATGCCTATAAGGTTGATGCTAATGGTTTGCCTATGCTTGGCACTACTACTGCTTCAGTAACTGTGTATAATTCTGATAATACAACTACTTCAACAGTTAGTGCCACTTTGCCAAATTATGATTTGGTAAATCTAAAAAATGATCATGGTCTTACCGGAACTGATGCTTTTACCCCTCCAACCGATGCATTGGATCCGCGCATCGACTGGACTTTAGGACGTCGCGGTATCCCTTATTTAGATTGGGGATTATGTGGTGGTGAACAATGGTCTCGTGGAGATATTGTTCCATACAATCCAATAAAGAATGTTTTCTGGCATTATAATATGGCAAGTACTACCGAAACAGGACAAGGTTGGGCTGGCAGTCAAGCTAATGGTATTAATTATAACCTTATCAGGTTTGCTGATGTGATTTTATGGCGTGCCGAATGTGAAGTAGAAGGTGGTGACCTTCAGTCTGCTGAAGATGATGTGAACATGGTAAGAAACCGCATGGCAGCGCATCCTGAATATTGGGTACATACTTACGTTGACAATAGCGATCCTTCAAAAGGCTTTACTAATACACCAGCAGCTAACTATAAAATTGGTTTATATGGGGCTGCAGGTGGCCATCCTGCTACCGGATTTGCAGCTAACGGCCAGGATTACGCCCGATCTGCAGTATATATGGAAAGGCAACTTGAATTGGCTATGGAAGGCCATCGCTTTTTTGACCTTCAACGTTATGATGGCCGTTTTGGTGGGCCAATGCCTGCTGGTTATATGGCAGGAGTCCTGAACAATTATATTTTGGCAGACACACGTATTTCCAATCCAGTTTTGAACGGGCACAAATTCACCAGTACCTTGAATGAGATTTATCCTATACCAATTGTCGAAATTGACAAAGAGGGTGGTGCTTTAGTGCAGAATACCGGGTATTAATAATTTTTTATATCAATTTTTAATCAGAGAGATGGTGTTGGTCAACGCCATCTCTTTTTTTTGGTTAATTTTATTGATTGCATTAAAGCCTGTTAGCGGTTAAACTCATTTTTATCGAATGCCATCTGTAGTATCTGAAACATAAAGAATCATGAAAGCCTTTTATTTATTGTGTATTTGTATTAGTGCTTTTATCTTTTCGTGCAAAAACAAAAGCCTTTTTCAGGAAATATCTCCGGAACATTCCGGCATTCATTTCAATAATAAAATTGTTGAAAATGATTCCATCAATCCCCTTGACATGACTAATATTTACAATGGTGGGGGAGTGGGGATTGGCGATTTCAATAATGATGGTCTCCAGGATATTTTTTTTGCGGGAAACATGGTTTCTAATAAACTATACCTAAATAAAGGAGACTTCAGATTCCAGGATATTACAGATGAAGCGGGGGTTGGTGGAAATGGAAAGTGGTGTCGCGGAGTATCTGTGATTGATATTAATAACGACGGCCTGCCTGACATTTATGTGTGCGTTACTATCAAGTCCGATCCTGACAAAAGGAGAAACTTATTATACATTAACCAGGGGCCAGATGGACATGGTATACCTCGTTTTAAAGAAATGGCTCATGAATACGGGTTAGGAGACACTTTATATTCGACCATGGCTGAGTTCTTTGATTATGATAATGATGGTGATCTTGACATGTATCTAACAGTAAACAACATCCCGAAAGGATATAATGCCAGCCTTTTTAGATCTATTATTACCGATGGCTCTTTCTTCAGCACAGGCCATTTGTATAGAAACGATTGGAATGATTCTTTGAAACACCCTTATTTTACTGATGTTTCCAAACAGGCCGGTATTACAATAGAAGGCTTCGGGCACAATGCCAGTATTATTGATATTAATAAAGATGGCTGGAAAGATATTTATGTAAGCAATGATTTTGTGGGAGATGATATTTTATATGTTAATAATCGGGATGGTACTTTCAGTAATAAGATAAAATCATATTTCAAGCATACTTCTGCCAATGGTATGGGGCATGATTTCGAAGATATTAATAATGACGGGCTTCCTGACCTTATAGAAATGGATATGAACCCGCCTGACAATTACAGAAAAAAAATGTTCCTCAATGGCGGCAGTTACCGAGACTATCAGAATACAGAAAATTTCGGGTACCAGTATCAATATATCAGAAATACCTTGCAATTAAACCAGGGCCCGCGCATTAATGCAGATGATTCGATTGGCGATCCTGTTTTTGCTGATATTGCTTTTTATTCTGGTGTTGCAGAAACAGACTGGAGTTGGACACCTTTGGTAACAGATTTTGATAATGACGGGTTCAGGGATATCATAATCACCAATGGTTATCCGAAAGATGTAACGGACCATGATTTTATAAATTTCAGGCAGCAGGCTACGAATATTGCCTCCAAAGAAATGATATTAAGCCAGATCCCCCAGGTTAAAATACACAGTTTTGCATTCAGGAATAACAGGGATCTTACTTTTACTGATGTTTCCAAAGAATGGGGTATGATGGTTCCCGGTTTTTCTAATGGCGCTGCCTATGCGGATTTAGATAATGACGGTGCAATGGATCTTATCGTAAATAACATTGATGATGAAGCTCATATTTACAGGAATACTTCGAGGGATAATGCCAGGGAATCCAATCATTATCTTCAGATTAAGCTTATTGGAGACACCCCAAACAGAAACGGTTTAGGTGCGTTTATTGAGTTGCATTATGATCATGGTAAGCAACAAGTGTATGAATATACTCCATATAGAGGTTATTTATCCACTATAGAGAATATTGCACATTTTGGATTGGGAAATATGCACATGATCGATTCTGTGATAGTCAAGTGGCCAAATCGGAAAATGCAATTGCTTTTAAATGTAAAGACTGATCAGGTGCTTAAAATAAATATCAGGGATGCAAATTTGCCTTACTCTTTTGTTGACAAAAATTTTATAATTAGTAATCTTTTTAAAGACGTGACAGATTCGCTAAATGTGAAATATGTGCATCAGCAAAAAGATTTTATCGATTTCAATATTCAAAGGTTATTGCCTCACAAATTTTCTGAATACGGCCCCGCATTAGCCGTAGGCGATGTAGACGGGAATGGGTTGGATGATATTGTTTGCGGTGGTGCAGCTTTTAATAGTGCGCAACTTTTTTTGCAACAAACTGACGGAAAGTTTCTTCAAAAGCCGTTATTGAATGAGAATGATTGTAAAAAGAAAACCACTCATGATGAAGGCGTTCTGTTATTTGATGCAGATGGTGATGGGGACCTGGATTTATATATAACACGAGGTGGTTATGGCAACAAAGAAAATGATTCTTCTTACCAGGATTGTTTTTATATAAATGATGGCAAAGGAAATTTTACCATTGATTCAACAGCCCTGCCAAAAAACTTTACCAGCAAGCTTTGCGTACGTGCTGCCGATTATGATCATGATGGGGATCTGGATTTGTTTATATCTGGCCGTGTCAATCCATGGAATTATCCTAAACCAGTTTCGAGTTTTATTCTTCGCAATGATTCAAAAAATGGTAAGATAAAATTTACGGATGTGACTCAATCTGTTGCCAAAGATCTTGTTAATATAGGAATGGTCTGTGATGCTATATGGACAGATTTTAATAATGACGGTTGGCCAGACTTAGTGCTTGCAGGAGAATGGATGCCGGTAACTTTTTTGCAAAATGATAAAGGTATATTTAAAAAAGTGGCAAATAATGATTCGGTAAGTAATAGAAAAGGATGGTGGAACAGTATTGCTTCTTGCGATTTTAATAATGATGGCAAAATGGATTACGTGGTTGGAAACACCGGTCAAAATTCTTTTTATCGCGCATCACCAAAATATCCGTTGAGAATTTATGCTAATGATTTTGACAGTAACGGTATTTATGATATTATCCCATCTATATACCTACCTGATCAGGATGGCAATATGAATGAATTTCCGGCGCCAAGCAGAGATGAACTGCTTGGGCAGGTAAATGCGATGCGAAAAAAATTCCCTTCTTATCACTCATATGCAGTTGCAACTATGGACGATGTTTTGCCTGAAAAGAACAGACAAGGTACGCTTATATTAGAAGCTAATGATATGCAGTCGAGTATTTTAATGAATGAGGCTGATGATAAATTTTCTATGCAAGCTTTAACCCGGCAAGCGCAGTTTTCAATGATTAATGGCATGATAGCAGATGATTTTGATGGAGATGGAAAGATGGATCTGCTATTGAATACGAATGACTACGGTACCCAGGTTTTTGTTGGCAGATATGATGCCTTGAACGGATTGTTACTCCATGGAGAGGGTACAGGAACATTCCAGGCTCTTTCCATCCTTAACAGTGGGATTTTTATTCCCGGAAATGGCAAAGCCATTGTTAAACTGCGAGGTGTGGATGGCTCGTATCTTATCGCAGCTTCACAAAATCGTGGACCTTTAAAAGTTTTTCGTTTAAGAAAAAAGTATAAAACTCTTCCACTGGAACCTCTCGATGTTGAGGCTATACTTACTTATAAAGATGGTAAAATCAATAAGCAGGAATTTTATTATGGTTCTTCATTTTTATCACAATCAGCGAGATTTATTTTACTGAATGAAGCTGTTGTGTCAGTAAAAATTACTAATAGTTTGGGTAAAACAAGGATAATAAAAAATCTATGAGTCTATAAAAATTCGTTAGGGGAAATGTTAATAAATGAAATATTGTTGCGGAGTCATACAAAAACAATATAAATTAGACTTTATAAATAGGACCTGCTCAATCTCCATAATTTCAAGGTTAAAAAAAGCGTAAAGCAACTTTATTTTTTCCCGCGGCAACACCGGTTTTTTGCCGACGACATCACAAGGTAAATTCATTTTTCCCTTCCTTGAGCAAATGTTTTTGCCCCTGCCACACCAATGTGCCGCTAATATTTAAAGGCAACTGAATTTCTATTTTCCATTTTCCGTTTTCCATTTTGTAACTGACCGATAGGGCTCCGCTCGGATGTGGGATGCTCCCGCTGATATTGGTAAGCTTGCCCAAATGCGGTTCAATTTTAACTTTACTGAAACCCGGAGCATCTGTATCAATACCCAAAACAGTTCTGAAAAATTCAATATTTGGGCTGGCACCCCATGCATGGCAATCGGAACGTGTTTCATTGATATTGGATATTTCCGCCCATGTGGTCATCCCCATTTCTATATTTCTGCGCCAGATATCCAGCCAACTCAGATAGTCGTTACCAAGACCAGCTTTGATACAGGCCTGGTGCAGATAATATTTAAAATAAATGGAAGCGGGTGCCAGTGTAGTATCTGCCAGTATTTTTTGTGCCAATTCTGTAGCTGCTGTTCCAGTTATAGTATTTGTAAGTATTGCAAGTGCGTTGGCATGCTGAGAAAAAAGATCTTTATCTTTTGTATCAGCAAATAATTTTTTGTCTGCATCCCAATATATTTTTTTGATGGCATTCTGTAATTGCAAGGCTTTGTTTTTGTAAACAGAAGCCTGTGCAGCTAATCCGAACTTCATTTCAAGCCCGGCAGCAACCTGGTAAGCCCACAGCAATTGTAGATCGAGAATTGAAGAGCTTCCGTCTTTTCCATAAGGCGCAGTACCACCATCCCATCCTTTGTGGTCATCTACCCAGTCAGTAAACATCCAATAGGGAACATTTCTAAGTGTACCATCCTCTTGCTGATATTTACTGAAGAACCATAAAATATCTTTTACCCCCTGCATTTTGTTTGCAATGAAAATGCTGTCGCCACGATACATCCAGTAATCATGCAGCATGCCGATGTACCACAGCGAAAATGTGGGAATTTGCTGAGGAGAAAATGAAGGATGACGACTTAATGTAATTCCCTCTGGTATGCGGGAATGATCCATTTCGTTTAAGGCATTTCTTATCAGGCGGTCGTCTCCACTGTTATACAAAGATACCAATGCCTGTATGCGGCTGTCGCCAATGTACTGCAACTGCTCGTAATAAGGACAGTCCATATAAGTTTCCCATGCACATGACCTTGCTGTACGCCATCCGATTTCAAGCATTTTGGTTAGGGTTGTATCTTCGGTATTGAATGTGGCTGCAAACCGGAAAGGATAGCCTGTGAAAATATTGTAGAAATCTTCTATCACCAGTGATTCGTCACTGGTATTGATTTCCAGTTGCACATAACGGAATGTGCGCCAAGAAAGGGCTGTAAATTCCTGTCCTTTGTCACCGTTAGAAATAATACTGTCTTTTTTTCCGATTAGAAATTTGCCTTCTATTTCGTTCCTGTTCCCTTTCGTCATCGGTTTGTCTTCTTCCGGAAGATGTTCATATAAAGCTTCTGCATAACTGATTGTTATTTGTGCGTTTTTTCCCCTACCGAAAAGTAATACGGGGTATGCATTGGTCAGATAAGACTGGTCAATCAATATTTTCGCCTTGGTATTGGAAGGAATTAAAAAAATTGCCTGAGTTTGAGGGAAGTTCGTCGGCACATTTACACCTGTCGCTTTTCGTATGGAACGAAAACGTTGTTTCTTTAATTCCATCTGTGGCAATGAGGAAGGGACCATCATCCACCCGTTAATATCACCTACTCCTTTCGGTAAAGCACCTTGCCAGCCAATTCTTTTTGCAGGCTTCCACAGGCTATCATCAAAATTATTGAACATCCAGTTTTTGGGCGATTCATTCATATTGATCAATTCTCCCGGGCCTGTTACATAATAAGCGCTGTAACCCAATCCGCTTAATGGATGATAAGCATTATTACGAATACATTTCCATGAATCATTTGTATTCACTACAAACTCTTTTTGGGTATCTCCCTGCAATAAGAAGCCTGTTCGATTAGATATCTGTCCTTCCGGTCTAAGATCTCCGTCATTCCAGACTATTGCTGCTATTGTATTTTTTCCCTGCACTAAATAAGTGCCGATATCAACTGTTTCATAATTCCAGTAATAGAGGTCGCTGCGTGCCGGTCCCAGTGAAACCTGTATGCCGTTTACAAATAATTTATAGCGATTGTCTCCTGAAACATGAACTATAAAAGAATAAGATATTGAACTGAGATCGAAGCTTTTCCTGAAATAATATACACCATAATCTTTTGAAGGTTCCCCGGGTACTTCAATCCAGAAAGCGGGCCATGGTTTCTTTATGAGAGCAGAGTCAATGTTTTGCGCTTTGACAAAATAAGAACCCGTAATCATCAGAATGAAAATGATGAGGCGTTGGCAATCGTTCGAAATAAGATTTTTCATTTACTGTTAGTTTATCATTGATAATTTGCCGAATACACGCAAAATAACAAACCGGCAAATAAAACCGAAGTTAATTTTGGAAAATCCCTTTATCATGTAGCAGTAATTTATTTAATAAAATATCCTGCATGCATTTCCATGTTGTTTATTTATCTCAGAAAAAACATGTAACTTAATAGTGTTCTTTATATACTCACAAAACATTGCCATATGAATATCGTACAACGCATCGAGCTTTGGGGCGATAGGCATCATCCCAAATGGCTTGATATTATTCGCATTGCTTTAGGCATTTTTCTCTGTTACAAGGGAATTCAATTTCTCAATAACATGGGCGCTATGCTAAACCTGATGACAAGTAAGGTTTCTTTCGGATCATTCACCATTGTTATGTTAAGCAATTATGTAGCATTTGCGCATTTGCTTGGCGGGGCCTTGTTGATATTGGGGGTACTTACCAGGTTTGCCTGTTTAATTCAAATCCCGAATTTGCTAGGAGCAATTTTCCTGGTGCATTCAACCGGCGATTTACTAAAGCCTTTCTCAGAAATATATTTGGCGATATTAATTTTATTATTGCTGATTTATTTTTTGGTAATTGGTAACGGGCCTTTGTCTTTCAAGCTTTCAGATAAATAAACTGGCGAATATTTGGTTTTTCAGCCTACACCTTTGTGTAATTTAAAAAAATTATTGTAGCAAATCAACTACATGGGCGTTGTGTGCTTATTACGCTATATTCATAAACAATTCTATTTACAGACATGTACAACTGTTGTTTCTTTGTACCAGAAAATTACACAGTAACAGCCTGTGCTCTTTGAAACTAATATCCGATATCCTGAAAACCCGGACCCTTTGAAAACCCAAAAATCCAGTGTCTGAAAAGCAGGAAGGTGCAACATGAGGCTTTAATTATTGAAGCCATAAAATGAATACATAAGCAAACCGTTCAAAATTCATTTTTTCAAACCCTAATCCGTTACCATGATTGTTGCGCCTTCCTTATATTAAGGTCTTATTCGGTTTTAGTTATCATGAATGCTTGTTTTAAGTGGAGCTTCTGACAATAAGTGTGGAAGGCAAAACAATTTTTTTATTTTCTAATTCCACCCCCCTTTTTTCCAGGATCTTAAAAAGCAATGATGTTGCTGTTTCGCCAATCTCAAATGCAGGCTGGCAAATAGTGGTTATTGGAGGGTTTAATATTGATGCTGAAGGGAAAATAGAAAAACCTGCTACCTTAACATCGTCGGGTATTTTTAGTTGCAGTGCATTGCAAACCTGGTAAGTGGTAATAATCAGTTTTTCTACCGAAACCAGTATTCCATTTGGCCTGTTACTGCTGCATAATAATTTTTTTATCACAGCATAATTATAGTTTTCACTGTTGTTGCATGCTACTAAAAAATTTTTCTCAAAAAGAAGGCCACATTCGCGGACTGCTTTTTTATATCCTTCCAGCCGTTCGTTAGCAATAGCCAGGTTTTTTGAAATCGATAGATAAGCTATTTTTGTGCAACCTCTTTCAATAAGATGTTTGGCAGCGATGTAACTACTGTCAAAATCGTTGGTACAAACTTTTGCTGTTTTTATTTCTTCAAGCACCCTGTCGAACAGCACTACTGGTACGCCGCTGGTTTGCAAATCAAAAATATGTTTTGAATTTTTAGTCTCCCTGGTCACGGATAGGAGCACACCATCTACCCGGCCGCTTTTTAATTCATTAAGTATGGCTTTTTCTTTTGCAAAATTTTCATGTGTTAAATAAATGAGTACATGATATCCTTTTTGCTGTGCTATGGATTCGATACCATTGATAGCTACAGAAAAAAAACTATCTGCCACTTCAGGCAAAACCACGGCAATGGTTTTACTCTTTTTTTTGCGTAGGCTGCTCGCGTATGCATTCGGAACATAATTCAGCTTCTTGGCAGCAGCCATTACGCGTTTTTTTGTAGCCGCACTTATCTCATAGCTGTCTTTAAGCGCTTTTGAAACCGTGCCTTGTGAAAGGCCAAGCTGCATTGCCAATGCCCGGATATTTGTTTTTGACATATCTGAATTTGAGATAGTCCGAAAGTTGGGGAACCTAAAGTTCAAAGACATGTTCTTCCCGGCTTCCCGTCATATTTTGTAAAGTTAATATTACGAAAACGGTTTCGTAAATAAAGAAGCTTTGTTTATATAAAGAGAAAATTAAAATGTAGAAATTAGTGTTATTATATTATTAGTCAAAAAGGAAAGCCATGGACAAAAAGAGCCCAATAGCAGTAAACGAGCAAAACCCGTTAGCCAGCTTAGATGTTTGGGAAGATGATCTGCTGGAGCGTTATCCTGATCCTGAATCAATTGCGCAGAATAAAAGTACAGAAGAATTCAGGAATTATGAAGACCCGAAAAGAGATACGGTACGGGAGTTCTACCGATTGAATCATACTTACCAAACTTATGATTTTGTGCTCGGAAAAGAGAAGCAATTTTTAGGTTTTGATAAAAAACAAATGCCCGTTTGGGATGCATTTCAGTTTCTGAACCAACTGGTAGATGACTCAGACCCTGATACCGATCTCGACCAGTTTCAGCATCTTTTGCAAACTTCAGAAGCCATTCGTAAAGATGGCCATCCTGATTGGATGGTACTTGCCGGCTTGCTGCATGATATGGGCAAGGTGCTTTGTCTTTTCGGTGAACCACAATGGGCTGTTGTAGGAGATACTTACCCTGTTGGCTGCGCTTTCTCTGATAAAATTGTTTACAGTGAATTCTTCAAACACAATCCTGATATCAGCGACGAAAGGTATAATACGAAATACGGCGCTTACTCTCCCAATTGCGGCCTGAAAAATGTACACATGTCGTGGGGGCATGATGAATATATCTACCATATGGTGAAGGATTATATTCCTGAGCCAGGCTTATATATGCTGCGTTATCATTCCTTCTACCCGCAGCACCGTGAACATGCATATGATCACTTAATGGACGATCATGATCATGAAATGTTCAAATGGGTGAAGCTTTTTAATCCTTACGATTTGTATTCAAAAAATCCGGTTCCTCCTGATTGGAACCAACTGAGGCATTATTATGAAGACCTTGTTGCAAAATATTTGCCTGCTGCATTAAAGTTTTGATTTTTTATGCTTTGGTGATAAAGAATAGAAAGGAGGCTTATTTATTTTATGACTGGCCGGTAATGAAGCTGTCGGTTTTCTGCTGATAATATGGCTTGGTTAAAATATGAAATTGTTCATATTCGGTTCATAAAGTTTTGCGATATTCGTTCTTGCGAAAGATAAGGTAAACTATAACTATTGCTAACTGCTCGTTTTAACTTCTTTTATGGAGCATTTTTTGTGCTCATACTTTTTTTGTATTGCTGTTCATGCACACAGAATGCAAAAAACAACAAAACTTTGTTCAACGAAGTACCCGCTACTCAATCAGGCATTTTTTTCCGTAATGATATAAAGGAAGACCCGGATTATAATATACTCACTTATGAATACCTGTATAATGGAGGTGGTGTTGCAGCCGGTGATATAAACAATGATGGATTACCGGACTTGATTTTTACAGGTAATATGGTGTCCAATAAATTATACCTGAACAAGGGCAATTTTCAATTTGAAGATATTACCGATAAAGCAGGGGTTGCAGGGCGGCCCAGGTGGAAAACGGGTGTGGTGATGGCAGATGTTAATGGCGATGGCCTTCTTGATATTTATGTATGTTACTCCGGCCCTGGTTCTGATGATGACAGAAGAAATGAATTATATATTAACCAGGGAATGCGAGATGGTATTCCTGTATTCAAAGAATCAGCAAAAGAATATGGACTGGATGCTCCTGGCACCTACACTACTACTGTTGCCTTTTTCGACATGGATAATGATGGGGATCTTGACATGTTTATGGTGAACCATGCTGATATGTTTTTCAATCCCTTTTTTAATACTGAAAAATTACGTTCAACACGCAATCTAAAATTCGGCAACCGGTTATATCGAAATGACAATGGCCATTTTACTGATATCAGCGATCAGGCGCATATTGATGGCAGCGGTTTGAATTTTGGTTTAAGTTGTTCCATCAGCGATATCAATAATGATGGATGGCCGGATATTTATGTTACTAACGATTATGATGAAAGGGATTTTTTATACCTCAATAATCATGATGGGTCATTTCGTGAAGTGCTTTCGGAAGCGGCAGGCCATATTTCTGAATTTGCGATGGGCAGTGATATTGCGGATTATAATAACGATGGAAAACCTGATGTGGTTGTGCTTGATATGTTACCTGAAGACAATCACCGTCAAAAACTGTTGAAAGGTGCAGACGCTTACGATAAATACAGCATGCGTATAAAAGCAGGTTTTCATCATCAGCAAATGAGAAATACGCTGCAACTGAATAATGGTAACGACAGTAATGGTATTCCTGTTTTCAGTGAAGTTGGCCAGATGGCCGGTATTTCCGCAACGGACTGGAGCTGGGCCCCGCTGTTTGCCGATTTTGATAATGACGGATGGAAAGATCTTTTTATTTCCAATGGCATATTCAGGGATATTACCAACCTTGATTTTGTCAAATATACATCGGGTTATTCATCGCAGTATATTCAGCAAACTGGTAATAACAAAGAAGAAATGTGGCGGCTCGTTCAGCAGATGCCATCTGCCAAATTAACCGGATATCTCTACCATAATAATCATGATCTCGGATTTTCCAATGTTACGGAAGACTGGGGAATTACAAGAAAATCGGTAAATAACGGAGCTGTATATGCGGATTTGGATAATGATGGCGATCTTGACCTGGTAATAAACAACCTGAATGATGCGGCAACAGTTTACAGGAATAATTCTTCTGAAAACAAGCAGGGGCATTTTATCAGGTTGCAATTAAAAGGGGATGGAAAAAATACCTTGGGTATCGGTGCAAAAGTATATGTTCATTCAGAACATACTAACCAGTTCCAGGAGCAATATACTTCAAGGGGCTTTCAGTCGTCCATCGACCCGGTAATGCATATTGGTCTTGGAAATGACAGCATCATTCAATCGCTAATAATAAAATGGCCCGGGGGAAAAGAATCCTCTCTTCAACAGGTAAAGACCGACACGACATTGCTTGTTGAAGAAAGTGAAGCTTCTGCAGATGAAAAAAGAGACACTAACAGCAATGCGCAACCGCTTTTTGAAGACATTACTGAACGCTCCGGAATACAGTTTGTACACCAGCAGTCGTCTTTTGTTGATTTCAAGATATCACCATTGTTGCCTTTCCAGCTATCGAAAGTCGGACCATGTCTTGCTAAAGCTGATGTAAACGGTGATGGTTTGGAGGATCTGTTCATAGGCGGCGCTGCTGATCACGAAAGTATTTTATACCTGCAAACAAAAGAAGGAAAATTTATTTCCGCTCCTGTACAGCCCTGGAACCTCAATAAAAAACCTGCTAATACCGATGCGCTTTTTTTTGATGCAGACGGAGACGGTGATCTGGATTTATATATCGTTAGTGGGGGCGCTGATTATCCGTTAAATAATAAAAATTACCAGGACAGGTTTTTTGAAAATGACGGACATGGAAATTTCAGGGAACTGACCGATGCGTTACCTGATGAAACAATCAGTGGCAGCTGTGTGCGTGCTGCAGATGTGAATAAAGACGGCCAGATAGATTTATTTATAGGAGGGAGTTGCAGGCCGGGCTTGTTTCCTTCGGCGCCGGAAAGTTTTATACTGAAAAATAAAAGTGTCCCTGGTAAAATAAAATTTGAAAAAGACAATGTGCAAACAGATACTTCATTTTCTTTTGCCGGAATGGTAACAGACGCGGTCTGGGTTGATCTAAATAAAGACGGATGGGAAGACCTTGTGGTAGTGGGGCAATTTATGCCCATTTCTGTTTTCGAAAATCATAAAGGAAAATTAGTAAATGCAACTGCTGAATACGGATTAGCTAATACAAACGGGTGGTGGAACCGTATTATTGCAGATGATTTTAATAATGATGGTGATACAGCTATTGTTGTTGGCAACCTGGGCCTGAACACCACATTCAAAGCAACTACTGATGAACCGCTTACCATTACCTATTCTGATTTTTACGGTAACGGTATTATTGACCCGGTTTTGTGCTATTATAACCAGGGTAAAAATTATCCTTATTTTTCAAGGGATGAGCTGGTATCTCAGATACCTTCCCTGCAAAAAAAATTTTTGCATTATGCAGATTATGCCGACGCGCAACTGAGCGATATATTCAGTGAGGAACAGTTGCAGAAAGCAGGCACAGTAAAAATCAATATGCTGCAATCTGTTTTTATAAATAATAATGGCAATAAAAAAATGTCAATACATGTTTTGCCTTCGGCGGCCCAGGAAAGTGCGGTTAATGGACTGGTGTCAGTCGATATTAATCATGACGGGAAAAAGGACATTATCCTTGCCGGAAATTTTTATCCACTGCGGGCACAAATGGGCCCACTGGATGCAGGTATCGGACTTATTCTGAAAAATGGAGGTAATGGTACATTTTCATCATTGCCTTATGCAGAAACTAAATTGTTAGTTCGGGGAGATGTCAGGAATATGATAACAGTGAAAGGGAAAAACAGTTTGTTCATCGTGGTGGCAAAAAATAATGAAAAGGTGCAGGTGATCAAAACAAGAATGTAAAAAAGTATGCAAAGACTGCTTCATCTCATGCAGGTGGATAACGATGAAACTGCTTTCAGGGAGTTTTACAGGGAAAATGTGTTTAAACTTTTCCAGTTTGCTTTTGCTTTTGTACGCGACAAAGAACTTTCGGAGGAAATTGTTAACGATGTTTTTTTGAAGCTATGGCATAAACGGGGAAGAATTGATGAAATAAAAAACATCAACGTGTATTTGTATGTTTCGGTCAAAAACACGGCTTTCAATTATGTCCGGAAAAAGGATTTCAAAAAAAGTATCAATATAGACGACCTTTCTGCCGACCATTTTTATATGAGCCCCGACCAGGAAGAGGCGCTTATTACTGATGAATTGAAAAAGCTAATTGAGCAATCTATCAACCAGCTACCGCCTAAATGCAAAATCATATTTAAAATGGTAAAAGAAGATGGCCTTTCTGCAGATGAAGTGGCGGATATTTTGGGTATCTCTTATAAAACGGTAACCACACAGCTGAGCATCGCTTTAAAAAAACTTGCACTGGTACTGAAACCATCACCGGAAAGAAATAAATTACGTGTGAAATTTTGATGATGAAATTTCAAATAAGTGTGTTGGTAAATTGCAATATTTTTAAATAAGACGCTAAGTAATAGCGAAGGAACTAAACCGTCCGGCTCCTGAAACTATAGTATAAGAAAATAATAATGTAGATAGCCCGCCAATCTGCCGGCTTATAATCATCTTGACTAATTGTCTTAACCCGAATTCACCTTGAATAAAATAGGGGGATGACTTTACTTTTTTAAACCAGGCTTTTACGGCTGGACTGAAGTAAAGCCTTGCAAGCAGATAAATTTCTTGCCTTTTTTTAAGAAAAACGGATCATTACCGTGTCCTTGTTTCCAATAATGGACAGTAGAACATGGATGACAAAAGAATTATAGAACTTCTTGCAAAAAGAATCGGGCGAGCGGCATCTCAGCAGGAACTTGAAGAGCTATCCGGCTTATTGATGAAAAACCCGGAACTTTCCCATTTGTATGAGATCATCCTTACGTTAAAAGGCAGCAAAAGTCATTTTGAAAAAGACCTTCCAAAGGATGAATTGGTAGATAACGGATGGCAACACCTTTCGGAAAAACTAACAAAGCAGCAAACAATTGAAAAAGAAGATACGGCAAATAAGTCAGGTGGTTTAGTAAGAAAAATGATATCATCCCGGATGATATGGGCTGTTGCTGCATCAGTGGTTATAGTATTTGGGGTTTTTATCTTTTATCAAAAATGGAACAGTTCAGCAGAAAAAATGAGTGCAGGAAAAAAGATAATAGAGGCTTTATATGGTAACACCTCAAAAATAATTCTGCCTGACGGGTCATTGGTCCGGTTGAATGTGGGTAGCAAATTAATTTATCCTGAAAAATTCTCCGGGTTGCAAAGAGAGGTAGTGCTGGAAGGGGAAGGGTTTTTTGAAGTAACCAAAAATCAAAAAGTTCCTTTTTTGGTACATGCAGGGAAAATAACTGTTAAAGTGCTTGGTACCAAATTCGATGTAAAAGCCTATGCAGAAGACGATGATATTGAAACCACATTGATTAGTGGAAAGGTAAAAGTATTGTTCAATGATGATCCTGAAAAGGAAATAATATTATCTCCAAATGAAAAACTCACCGTAACAAACCCTTTAAGAATGCTGTCAACAGCTGCAGGCAATGTACAAGTCAATAACGAACTGAAGTATAAGGTGCAGTCGTTGCCTGCTGTTAACAGCAATGTTTTTGCGGAAACAGCCTGGCTCAGCAACAAACTTGTTTTCTACAATGAGGATTTTAATAATGTGGCAAGAATGCTGGAAAGACGATATAATGTGCACATTGATTTTGGCACAGCATCTTTAAAAGACGAGCATATGAGCGGGGTTTTTGAAAAGGAAAATATAGAACAGGCGCTCGATGTGTTGAAGATGACTACTCATTTCAGCTATAGTAAAAGCGGCAATAATATTCATATTTATTAACCGGAATTTTTTTAATAAAATCAAAACGATTGCGATGAAACAGGAAAATATTTTTTCAGATTCATAAAAAAAGAGAAGAGTTGGCGCTCTTCCCTTAGATGAAAACAAAGAGCAAATAAGCTTGAGACCATTTGCTCTATTATTAATTTTCAACCAAAACAAAATTATGAAGAAATCCAAAATGGCAAAGGCTTCATGGATTATCAGGCCTGGCCTGAAATATCTGCTGTTTATGAAATTCAGCTTCTTTTTAATATTAATAACGTGCATGCAGGTTTCCGCACGATCATATTCCCAGGAAAAATTCAGCCTCCATTTTAAACAAACGGAAGTGGCTAAAATTTTTACTGCCATTCAAAAGCAAAGTGAGTATAAGTTTTTTTATAATAACGATTATCTTAACAAGCTGGGAAAGGTTGACCTTGATGTGACTAACAGCGAACTTGAGGATATCCTCAAAATTCTTCTGCACAATCAATTCAGTTATATCATCAATGATCGCAAAGCGGTGATCATTTCGCCTGTTAACAATAATGATGATAAAACGGTTGTTGATTCCGCCCTGATAAAAGGGAAGGTTGTAGATGAAGCAGGGAAGCCTTTAAGTGGAGTAACTGTCAAGTTGAAAAATACCAATAAGGCGGTTATTACTGATGAGAACGGGGAGTTTTCCATACTTGCGTCGGGTAATGCAGTGCTTGAAATTACTTATGTAGGGTATAAAGAACAATCAATCCCTGCGAAAGGGCAAAGAACACTTGCTATTCAGTTGCAACCCAATAATGCAGGCCTTAATGAAGTTGTAGTAGTGGGCTATGGAACTCAGAGAAAGCGTGATGTTACCGGTTCCATTAGCCGGGTTACCGGGGAAGATATCAAAAATCTGCCGGTAAGCAATGCTGCAGATGCATTACAGGGAAGAGCAACTGGTGTTGATATCATCAGGGACGATGGCAGCCCGGGAAGTGTGCCTGCAATAAGGATCAGGGGAACGGGAACGATTAATAATTCTGATCCGCTGATTGTGATCGATGGTGTTCCTTCAGGAGGGTTAAATGATGTGAACTCAAACGACATAGCTTCCATAGAGATACTGAAAGATGCTTCAGCTTCGGCTATTTATGGATCACGTGCAGCAAACGGAGTGGTGCTGATCACTACAAAAAAGGGCAATTACAATGAAGGCCTTAAAACAAATGTGAATCTTTTCACAGGTTCAGATAAGCCGGTGAAGTTTATTAATATGCTTTCAGCAAGTGATTTGGTTACCTTGAAAAATGAAGCTTATAATAATGACGGACTTTCAGTGCCAACTATCTGGAGTGATCCTTATTATTCGGTGCAAAGAACGAACTGGCAAAAAGCATTAATGGCATCAGGCCATACGCAAAATGCTGATATTGCCCTACGTGGCGGCAATGCAAATTCGATTTATAGCTTATCCGGTAATTATTTCAACAACACGGGGATGATCGTAAATTCTTATTTTAAAAGATATAGTTTCAGGATAAATTCTGAACATAAGATAGGCAGCAGGATTCGTATTGGTGAAAACGTTTTATATTCCAACACGAACGGAAACGCACCGAATACAAAATCATCACAAACCGGGTTGGTATGGACAGCTATTCGTTTTAACCCTGCTATCCCTGTAAAGAATCCTGATGGTAGCTGGGGAACTTCACAAGCCGATAATCAGTTGGGTGACATTAATAACCCTGTAGCCACAGCCAGCGAAACTGACGCATATAATAAGTTCGACAGAATACTGGCTAATGCATTTGCTGAACTGGAAATTATCAAAGGGTTGAAAGTGCGTGCAAATTATGGGTATGACCACAGTATTGGCGACAATTACAACTTTAGTATTGCCATGCCAAACCAAACCCGTGGTCCTTCTATTTCATCATTGAACCAGGGTTTCAGTAAGTCACGTACGTTTTTGGAAGAATATTTTGTGACTTATAATAAAATTTTCAAAGATGTTCATGCGCTTACATTAACCGGAGGTTACTCGGCCCAGACATATACCGGAAATTATTTTAATGCAGGCAGAAGTGGTTATGCCGATACCAGCAGGGATCAAAGAACACTTAACCTGGGGAATAATTCTTCATCTTCAAACAATGGTGCAAATTATGGAGGAAATGGAATTAACCCTCCTTCGGGCCTGCAATCATATTTTATCCGGGCCAATTATGCATTTGATAACAAATACCTGTTTACTGCTACAATGAGGGCCGATGGCTCCAGCAAATTTGCTCCCGGCAAACGTTGGGGTTATTTCCCCGCTTTCTCAGCAGGATGGCGCGTTTCTGAAGAAAAATTTTTCAAGGATAATGTAAAAGCCATTAGCTCGTTGAAAATTACAGGTGGCTGGGGACAACTGGGTAACCAGAATGTAGGAGACTTCCAATATTTAAGTATTATTAATAGTGGCGGCGGCGGCCAGTATGGATATAATTTCGGCAGCCCCACTACCAATTATAACGGAGCATATGTAACAAGCCTCAGCAACCCTAATATTACCTGGGAAAGAGCGGTAATGACCAACTTGAGTATTGAGCTGGTTACCCTGGAAAACCACCTGAATGCTACGGTTACTTATTTTAACAAGAATACTTCTGATATGCTTATTCCTTATCAGTTGGTCGAAACCTTTGGCGCACAAACCAACCTGCCCGATGATCCGGGAAATATTACATTGCCTGATTATAATCTCGGAAAGTTGAACAACCATGGCATTGAAATAGAATTGAATTATCAAAACAAAGCAGGCCAACTGAATTATTCATTTGGTGTTAATGGCTCTTTCCTGAAAAATAAAATTACAAGGTTGTACGGTAACTCGGCTTATATCGCTTCTGTTCCTTATGGTCGTGAAAATGTGGATATATCTCGTACATATGAAGGGCAGCCCATTGCATCTTTTTATGGTTTCAAAGCTGATGGACTCTATCAAACACAGGCCGATATTGACAATGACCCCAATATTGCCAGTGATCCGAATAAAGGTAATATCAAACCTGGAGATGTACGCTTTGTTGATGTTTCAGGCCCTGATGGTAAAAAAGACGGAGTGATTGATGATCATGATCGCGTAAACCTTGGTAACCCCAATCCCAAATTTATATTTGGAATTCACGGTTCACTCAGCTATAAAGGGTTTGATCTGAATTTCAATTTTGCCGGCGCTACAGGTTTCCAGTTGTATAATGCCGACAGGCTTTCCGGGTTGGATGCCACGCAAGTGTACAACTGGTATGCTGAAGAATTGGGAAGGTGGCATGGGCAGGGAACCAGTAATAGCATTCCCCGTCTTAGTATTGCTAATCTGAATGCCAACTATCGTTCATCAAGTTTGTGGGTGCAGAACGGATCTTATATGTCATTGAAATCTGCATCGGTTGGTTATACATTACAAAGAACAAAAGTGGGCGATGTGTTGCTGCCCGAAATAAGGGTATATGTAAGTTCCTATAATATTTTCACCATAACAGGTTACAAAGGGTATACGCCAGAATTGGGTTATAATGGCACCAACCTGCAAAGAGGTGTGGATTTGGCACAATACCCTCAATCAAGGAACATTACCGTGGGCGCAACACTTAATTTTTAGTTCTCAAAATAAGTAACTATGCAAAGAAAATATTTTAGCTATATCATTTTTTCTTCCTTATTGATATCATCGGCCTGTGTTTTTTATAGTTGTGTAAAAAAGCCACTGGATCAGAATCCAAGCGGGCAATACACCACTTCAAATTACTGGAGAAATCAGAGCGATGTAATCACCGGCATAAATGGTATTTATAACGTACTGTTTATTGAAGACTGGATCGGGCATGATTTGTATGCATTTGATGACCAGAGTGACGATATTTCAGTAGATGGGGACCACCCTGATTTCAAAGTCATTGAAAGGCTTAATGCAGACCCTACACAGCAATTGGTATATATTACCTGGCCTTTCGCTTATGAGCAGATAGCAAGGGCAAACAATGCTTTGATATACATTCCTAAAGTTCCGGTAATGGATGATTCCATCAGGAACAGGTCAATGGGAGAAGCTTATTTTCTCAGAGCTTATGCTTATTACATTTTAAGCAATATTTATGGTGATATACCTGTAATAAAAGAAGATAATGTGCTCAATGGTAATTATAACGTGCCGAAGTCGCCTGTAGATACAGTTCGTGCACTCGTTGAGTCCGATCTTTTAAAAGCAGCCGACTTGTTGCCTGAAACCTATGGTGCTGCAGACAGGGGGCGTGTTAGCAAAGGGGCAGCCTGGGGTATGTTATGCAAATTATACATGACTGAAGATAAAATTGATGATGCCATTACTTATGGCTCCAAAGTAGTAAATGACGCCAACTATGCACTGGCTCCAAATTACGCAATGAATTTCACTTCAGGTCAGCAGGAAAATAATACGGAAATACTTTTTGCAGTGTGGAATGGCAACGGTGAATTAAATCTTCCTAACTCTCCCATTAGTATTTATTTTTCTCCGCGGCCATGGCAGGGATGGGGTTTCCATCACCCGACAGAAAATTTCGCAGAGGAGTTTGAACCCGCTGATACTATTCGTAAAAAGGCGACCCTTATTTCTGTTGGTGATTCTGTGCCATATCAGACTAACATGGCTACAGTGAGCGCTTCAGACGCACAAAGCCCGTTTTTTACAGGGATGACAGGCGCTTCAACAGGCCGCTTGCTACCTTCAATGAGTACAACAGGCTATTATATTCATAAATACACAGCTTATCTTGCTAATGGAGATGGCGGACTTGATTTCAATTTAAAACAGCCATTGCTTCGTAGCGCAGATATTTATTTATTGGTTGCTGAAGCAAAAATCCGCAAAAGCGGAGCCGGTGCAGGTGATACAGAAATTAATGCGGTTCGTACAAGAGCCGGGTTGCTTCCGCTGACGGGAGCTGATATACCTCAACTGATTCATGAAAGAAGAGTTGAACTTGGGGGCGAAAATGTTCGCTGGCAGGATTTGCTGCGTTGGGATAAAGATAAGCTGCTTGACATCGATACTATTGTCGGAAAGCCAAAAACAGCTTCACCATTACCTCCGTATAATAGTGCTGTAATTATTCCTGCACGTACGTTTACAAGACCGAAAAATTATTATATGCCGATTCCTCAACAAATAATCGATGAGAGTAAAGGTGTGATTACTCAAAACCCCAATTACTAATTTCAGGGTTCAGTAATAAACATGGAGTTTCAAGAGTCCACGAAGTCAAAAACTTTGTGGACTCTTTTTTTGGCTCAGAAAGGAAAGTGTACACTTATTAATTCCTGTGAAAAAGATTTCCTAAAAATACTTTTCATCACTTTTATCTGAAGCAAAAATATTGAAACAATATTAACATGAAAATAAGTACAGGCTGATGAATTCAGTTTGGATACTTTTTAGGAGCATGTGCTAACCGGTCTGTTCTTTTTACTAATTCGAGGCAGGCGCGTGTATTATGGTAGGGGCATTTCCAGAAGCCCGCTTTATCCTGGTTCTGCATAACTGAATAATCTGCATTAATCCCCCAGAACCATTCTCCGTTGTTGTTGTCTTTGATGTATCTTTTTACAAACTGCCAGCTTTTATATGATAGCTCAAGGTATTTCCCATCTTTTGAAATTTCGTAGGCATTCATGAAACCAACCATTGCTTCGGCTTGCGGCCACCAGTGTTTTTCTGCAAGTAATGTTTTATTGTTTGAATTAAATTCACACCACAGCCCGCCATCATGATCTAAGCCTTCCATTGCTGATTCGGTGATTAGTATGGCATTTTCTTTCATTTTTCTGACCCATTCATAGTGGTTTATTTTTTCCGCACATTGTTGTAATAACCAGGCCGCTTCTATATCGTGGCCATAAGATATTATTTTGGATTTAGGATTCCAATGTTCATCAAAAAATAAACATAAATGCCGGTCTTTATCAATTATGTAGTGATCAAAAACTTCCAGCAGGTTTTCGATTTTCGATTTTAGAAAATTCTCTGGCCATATTTCGTAAAGATTTGCATATGCTTCAATGATGTGCAAATGTGAATTCATAGTTTTCTTTTCATTCGCATCTTTTTTGCTAAGCCTGAAGTCTGCAAGAGGCTTCCAGTTCATGTCAAAAGCTTCGATGTAACCTTTCTGTTTTTTGTCATAACTATACTGCTCAATTATCCTGAATATTTCAATGGCATAGTTTAGAGCAGAATCATGAGGCCTGATTTTGTGAAATTCACTAAGGCTGTAAACACAAAAAGCAAGTGCATACATTTGTTTCCTTCCGTTCAACAGGTTGCCTTTGCAATCAACACTCCAATACACACCGCCGTATTGTTTATCGATGAAATGTTGGATGATATATTTATAAGCCCGTTCGGCAACAGCATAATATTCGTTTTTTTTTGTGTAACGAAATGCAGCGCTGAAAGCCCAAAGTATCCTGCTGTTTAAAACAGACCCCTTCGGTGATTCGGATTGGGCTTTATTACTATTATCAACTTCTCCGAAAAAACCCCCATTTGAATTATCGATAGTGTGATTAATCCAGAAAGAAAGAATATCGTGCAATTCTTCGTCAAGCTCATCCTTATATTTCTTCAGGTCAAGGTTCATATTTTGGATTGTTAATTTCCTGAAGCCTGCAGTGAGGAAATTTCTTCTGTTTTGGTAAACAAATCCTGGGTTGTGCTAATGATTTTTTTATTACTGTCGATAATTTGTTTTACAGTCTGGACAGATGTGGCAGAGCTAAACCGGTCTTCAGGCGTGTTCACCACGTAATCCAATAATTTGTCGATGGTTGATGTGGCAACATGCATACGTGAATCTGATGAAGCATAATAAATGAAAACGGTTCCGTCATCATCAGCTATCCAGCCGTTACAGAATAAAACATTAGATACGTCGCCAACAAATTCTTCCCCTTCAGGCGCCAGGAAATAACCTCCGGGTTTATAAATGATTTTTGTGAGATCATGTAAATCGGTCATGAAGAGATAACAAACATAGCGAAGACCAGAAGCGGTATTACGAACCCCATGCGCCATGTGCAGCCAGCCTTGCGAAGTTTTAATGGGAGCTGGTCCAAGCCCATTTTTTAGTTCATTAACGGTATGGTATACACGTTTATCAATAATCTTCTCGTTTCTGATTTCTGCATTTGTAATAGTATCACTTAGCCCAAAGCCAATGCCACCTCCTGACCCGGCTTCAATAAAGCTATCCTGCGGTCTGGTATAAAATGCATATCTGCCGTTTACAAATTCGGGATGCAAAACCACATTTCGTTGCTGAGGCGATGGTGTTTTCAGGTCAGCTAAGCGTTCCCAGTGAATCAGATTTTTTGTTCTGGCAATACCGCATTGAGCTATTGCGGAGGATTCATCTCCTGCAGGAGCATCGGGAGCTTTTCTTTCGGTGCAGAATATTCCGTAAACCCATCCATCCTGATGAGATATAAGCCTCATGTCATAAATATTTGTTTCCGGTTCCAAAGCTTCGGGCATAACAACAGGGTAATCCCAGAACCTGAAATGGTCGATTCCATTGGGGCTTTCAGCAATTGCAAAAAAAGATTTTCTGTCAGCGCCTTCCACCCTGACAGCAAGTATATATTTATCCTTCCATTTTAATGCTCCTGCATTAAAAGTGGCGTTGATGCCAAATCTTTCCATCAAATAGGGGTTGGTTTTTTGGTTTAAATCATATTTCCAGAATAATGGGATATGGGATGCCGTTAGTATAGGATTTTGGTAACGGTCAAAAATGCCATTTCCATTCCTTTCGATTTTATTCGGCATCTCTATGAGAATGTTATAGTTCTTTTGTAATTCAAGTAGTCTTCGACTAAACAAATTTTCTTCCATAAAATTCTGATTAATATATTAATATTCATTAAGCCTGTTCCACCATGTTTTCTTTAATGTGATAATAATTGCAAACAATAAAACCAGCGTGATCAACAATGGTAACTTCATCCAAAGTACCAGGTACATTGGCATAATGGTAAGGCATAGCTGCCCAATAATGCCAAGAAAGACGTTAAACATATTTATTTTAAAATTACCGTTGCCTGCAAATGTTGGATCGTCTTTTACAACAAGTTCATGAACAGGCTTCCACCACCCCCATGGGCGGACAGTTTTGTAAAAAGATTTTAGGGTATCCATATCCGTAGGGGGAGCGGCATAAGTTCCTATTACGGAACCTGCCAGTGACAGGGCGAATAAAACCGGCCAATAATAGAGGTCGAGGCCGTTTAAAATACCAAACGATTTCAGTGCTGCCAATATGATTGCAGGAATAATTCCTGCAAGCATTCCCCAGAAAAAGCCATTGGCGTTGAAGCGCCACCAATGCCATTTCAACATATTGGCTGCAACATAACCTCCATATAAACCTGAAACTATCCATTGCAGGACGGTATTTACATCATGCACAAAAAGGCCTAATACTATCCCGGTAATCACTACTAATAACCCGGAAACATAATTCATTTTTATTGTTTTATGTGTATCGGCACCCGGATGGACATACTTTAAGTAAATATCATTAACTATATAAGCTTGAGCTGCGTTTAATGTGCCGGAAAAAGTTCCCATAAATGCACCTAGCAATCCTGTAAGTACCAAACCCATTAACCCAACCGGCAAAAAGTTATTGATTGTTGCCGGCAAAATTTTTTCAAAATCAGTTCCGGAGGTTGTTTGTAAATCACCTTTAATCTGGTTGAAGTATAAAAGCCCTAATACAGTTAAACCGATAACCATTGTATATCGGATTGGTAATAAAACGATTGAAACGAAACCACTCATTTTGCTTGCTTCCTGCGGGGAGCGGGTGCTTAATATTTTTTGCATATCGTAATTTGGGGCAGGGCCTGCAATACTCGCAAACATGCCTTTGAATAACATCATCATAAAAAAAATGCCGAAGAGTGAAAAGCCGTCTTCCTGAATTTTTTTGTTGGCGTCGCTTATAATGTTGCTCCAATTTACATTCAATCGCCATTCAAAAAATGGATTTGACCAGCCTTCCGGAACATTCAAATGACTGTTTTTAACTTTAATAACAGCAATTGCACCGATACTTATGCATGCAACAGTCATGATGCCATATTTTATAACGTCGCCTAAAACAATACTGTGCATACCCCCAAGTATGGAATAAAACACGGCGAAAAGTGTAAATACAATTCCGTAAAAATGCGGTATATAAGCAGAAGGAATATGAAGTGGAATATAGTGTTGAACAGATTCCCAGGGAATGAAAATCTGCATGAATTTTCCAAGCCCTACAAAACCGTATGCCATAAAGCCAAGACAACTTAACAAAGCAAATGCTACTACCACATTATGAGATGATTTTATTCCTCTTCCTGTTTGTCCGAATCTTGTAGTCAGCCATTCAGCACCGGTAGTAGCATTCGATCGGCGAATCCATCTCGAAAGATACATCATCAGAAAAACCTGATTGAATACAGGCCAAAGCCAGGGTATCCAAATACTTTTCAAACCGTAAACAAAACATAAACTTACCATCCACATAGTGCCGGAAATATCAAACATATCGGAAGCGTCACTTAAACCGAGCATATACCAGGGAAGTGATTTGCCTCCAAGCAGGTAATAGTCTTTGTTTTTCGCCGCTTTTTTTCTTAGTCTCCATCCTATTACTACCATGGTAATAAGGTAGGTCAAAAGAATAAGTATGTCTAATAATTGTAATTTCATTTTATCAATATACAATGAATTTTAACAGTAAAGGATATCTGAAAAATATTATGATAATAACCCGGTACGTATCTATTTTTAAATAAAATACCGTGTTGGTCATGTTTTCAATTCATCATCCGTATTACTAATTTAAGCTTCGGCAAATGATGGAAGTGTACAAGCAGTTTCTTTTTACCCCTCCTCAAAACATAAAGACACTTGTGCTTTTCAATCATTACTGAATGTCAGAGAATGTTCCCAAAAGCTTATATAACCTCGTATTTCATCATTCAAGACCAAAGGCATTTAGCTTTTTATACAGCGTGTAGCTTTATTAATTTCAAAGGATAGTTGTGCGCAGTTAATAAAAAATAATCTTTTGTTATGCAGCAAATACCGAATAAATGTAGTCTAAACACATGACCGGATTTAAATACTTTATTATCCATAGTTTATATTATTTGCACATTTTATTGTGCCGAAATGCCCGGATTCTTTTCAGAATATATTCTGATTGAATAAGAAAGAGAGTATTAAATTTTATAAAGTGACTGGTATTTTTTTATCTTTTTTTGCATAACAGTACGGTAAATAGCTCTGTTTAGGTATGAAAAATAGTCTGATTAGAGAAATTACTCCGTTGACCCAAAGTGATTGTTTTACTCTATTCTCAAGGGTCAAGTCGTCATTTAATTTCCCACTTCATTATCATGAAGAATTTGAATTGAATTTTATACAGGACGCCGGCGGGGCCCAACGGGTAGTGGGAGATCATATTGAGGAAATCAATGACCTTGAGCTTGTTCTTATAGGCCCTAATCTGCAGCATGCCTGGTTTACGCACAGGTTGAAAAATCAGGAAATACAAGAAGTAACCATTCAATTCCACAAAGATTTATTCGATGAAAAATTTTTGAAAAAAAATCAACTCAATTTTATCAGGACGATGCTGGAGAAATCTTCAAGGGGTATACTCTTTTCAAAAATTACAATCGAGCAACTTGCGCCGCGAATTTGCGGGCTTAATAAAAAGAATGGCTTTGATTCTGTTCTTGAATTGATGTCTATTTTACATGATTTGTCAACTTCAAGAAATATGCGGTTATTGTCTGATACGGGTTTTAATACCACTGAGGAAAATAATTACAGTAGCAGGCGTATTGAAAAAACATTTGAGTTTATGAATCAAAACTTTGATAGACCCGTGTCACTGGCTGAGGTAGCAAGAGTAGCAAACATGTCTGACGTTTCTTTCAGCCGGTTTTTCAGGCAAAGAACAGGTAACACGTTTATCGAAAGCCTGAATGAAATCAGATTAGGTCATGCCAGCCGGATACTTATTGAAACTACACAAAATATTTCTGAGATTGCCTATGACTGTGGTTTCAATAACATTTCCAATTTTAACCGGATATTTAAAAAGAAAAAAGGCTGTACCCCCAAAGAATTCCGGGAAAGCTTTTCAGGTACCAGAATTTTTGTATAAGGCTGATATGAATAATCTGGTTCAGCTTTTTTAAAGGATTTAATAATTCCCAGGATCAGCATTTTTTAATGCTCCGAATAAAAAAACGTTAAAGTATTCTTGTGGATAATTTTTTCGGGAAAATAAGAATACTTACTTGTATATTGTAGAAACTTCTTTAAAAAATGGCTTTAGCTACATCCATACCTGTTCGTGATTATGGTATTGTTAGTACAATACATATTTTGCAATCTGGTGAAATAATTAATTCGGTTGAAGACTATATGAAAGTAGAAGACCGGTTTTCCTGGGTAGATAAAGCCTACCTTGTTTCCAAAATACTGCAATTGCGAAAACTCACTGATGAAAGTAAAAGGTCAGTTATTGTAATTTATGAAGATGGTCATCTGATAAAAGAATATGTGAACGTGGAAAAGGAGTTTGTTCATCTTGTCTACAGTCAGGATAAAAATACAGATATTTCGACAGCCTGATTTATCTTAAAATTTATCATCATTTACTTCAATCCAGTAGCCATCCGGATCCTGAAAATATATTTGATGTACTCCGTCAGGACGGTTTTGTGGTTTTTTGTTGCGGCTATTCCAATCTCCATAAGAGATATTCATCTTGTCCAGGTGTTTCATATAATCTGCAAGTGAAGGCACACTAAAGCAAAGATGTATATTTATGTCATGTGGTGTAATTTGAGCTGCCCCTTTTACAATATGTAACTGGCAATGCGGCCCTATCTTAAACCAACTATGTTTACCATCTTTGAAAGGCTCACTGATTTTTATAATACCGATGACTTTTTCATAGAAAGCTGCGCTTTTATCGAGATCAACAACATAAATAGTTGTATGATTAAAAACAGGAACTATCGCGGAATTATGAGATTGGGAGAAAGCAGTTATACTTTTTGATATAAATAATAAAGTGAATAAAAACCTTGTAACTTTTTTCATATCTGTACTTTTCAGGTTTTGAATTTTATAAAAGAAATGTAACAAGTTACAGTAAACGTAGGGAAATAATTAAAAAGATTTTAAATTACCAGTTTTACTCAAAAAGAATCATCATGGCAAGCAAAACCGATCAGGAAATTAAATTTTGGGTTGATTAATGATCGTTTGTGTGCATTTTAGGCGTATGTAAAAATTCCTTTCTGTTGTGTTTCATTCTTAAAAGGGCTTTTAACATAGAAATCATTAACAGGGGAAGATTGGTTATAGCCTTGAACAAATCTTTATTGTAAAGTTTTCCTGGTATTGAAATAGCAAGGGTAACCATGTATATACATAGAATACCAGCCCACCACAAAAAGCCCGGAAAAAGAAATGGATGACGCCAAAAATATTGAAGTATAGCGATAAAAAAAATAAGTACGAAAATCAGAAGATATAGCGACCTGGGCAATAAGACTGTTTGAAACAGTTTATACCAATAAGACCTGCGATTGGAGCACATCAGAATGTCTTTATCAAAAAAACGCTTAAAATTATTCAGCTGCGCTTCAAGCCATCGAAGGCGTTGTTTTTCAAATATGGCTGCAGATGACACTTTTTCATCATAAACGTAGGCATCATCTATAAATTCGACAACAATATCATCTTTCATCAACTGCAGATCTATCTCTCTGTCTTCACCGGGGTTATCAAGTATTTCAGGCAAGTTGAATATTTTTCTGAAAGTTTCGAACTCAAAAGCCATTCCTGACCCGATTAATGAAGATGAAAAACCGAGGGCACGTTGCCCACGCCTGAAAAGATGATTATTGATTTCTTCGCTGGCAACATCAAGTACAGCAATGGCATTGTTTTTATTTTTTGCAACCCGGTGGCATTGTACGGCTTTGTATCCCCTGTGAAAAGCATGGTTTACCTTTTCAAGACAATCTGCAGACATTACATTATCTGCATCAAGAACCATAGCAATATCATATTGATTATCGGGAATGAGATTGACAGCCTCATGAATGGACTTTGCTTTCATACTGATTTCAAACTCCACCTCTATGACATTTACTGGCAACGCACGCATTTTTTCAATAGTACTTTGCTGAAGCTTGTCAGCTATCACAAAAATATCGTAGTAGCTTTGAGGATAGTTTTGTTGCTTTGCTTTAGCAGCAGTATCAACTATTATATTATCTTCTTTATAAGAGGGAATAAAAACAGCTATTTTCTTTTTCGTATTGAATGAGGAATACACCGTACTTTTTTGAATCTTTCCTGCTAATGCTATGATAAAAAAATAAAAAGTAATGATGGCCAGGTAAATGAAAAGTGTCAAAAAAATAATGTGTATGAAAGATAGAAACATGGTGTTTAAACGTAAAGCTGATTTTTAAAGTATTATTTACAAATAATTGCTTTTAATATTTTAAACAGGTGAGTAAGAGGAAGAATACAGGTTCCATATACTTCCTTTTAAAAAGAATTTTAATTGCCTGAATTGACGCTTTAAAAGATAGCTGATAATTGCTTTCGGCATAGCGAAAAAAATAAAAAATGCTGTGAACACCATGAGTTGAAAAAAATTTCCGTTTCTTCTGATGTATAAAATCCGGTTGCGGGTGTGATAATATACTTTCATTGGGTTTTCCTTTCCAACCGATATTGATTCTTTATGGTATATCAAAGCATCTGCAGCATACCATATTTTGTAACCTGCCTTTATTATTCGTGCAGACCAATCCCATTCTTCATAGTAAAGAAAAAATTTTTCCGGGAACATTCCTGTTTTTTCTGCTACTTCTCTTTTCACGAGCATAGCACATCCATGTGCTGCATATGTCGGGCCGGGTTGGTTATATTGGCCCAGATCTTTTTCCTTATATCCAACGCATGAAACCCTGGCTGTATATAAATTCATTTTATTAAACCCTGCGTATTGAATAGTATCAGGATGATAGAAGTACCGGATTTTGGGACAGGTAACACCTATGTCAGGGTTTTCCAAAAAAGGTTGCAAAAGTTTGTCAAGAATATCTTCAGTTACTTCGGTATCATTATTTACTATAAAAAAATAATCGCCCTTGGCTATACGCATTCCCCAATTATTGCCTGCAGCAAAACCGAGATTTTCAGGATTTACAAAAACTTTTGTGTTTGGATAATTTCCGGCATTAATTAATGCAGTTGGATTAACACCTGAAGCCATATCGCAAACCAGAACCTCGTAATTTTTATAGTTTAAATTCTTAGTGGATTCAAGAAATTCGCAAGTGACTTTTTCCTGATTGTAATTAAGCGTGATAATTGAAATTAAAGGCTTACGATCCTTTAACATGAGTCATTTCTTTTTGTGCTGATTAAAAATTTCCAGAAGACAATTTATGAATTGGCCTTTTGGAAAAGGGCTGATGGCGTATTTGCCATAATCCAAAGATCGTAAGCAAAGTTATATTTATTAGCGTAGTCTATATCCAGGTTAATACGTTCTTCCACAGACATTTCTTCTTTTCCTCTTTTTTTGATCTGCCACAAACCAGTGATCCCTGCCGGCGCCATAAACCTTTTTGCCCAATCATCAGTGGTTAATGTTTCCGCTTCATATAATGGAAGTGGCCTGTTTCCAACCAGCGACATATCTCCTAAAAGCACGTTTAATAACTGCGGAAGTTCGTCTAAACTTGTATTTCTCAGAAACATTCCAACCTTAGTAATTCTGGGGTCGTTATTAATTTTAAAGAAAACAGGCCCTTCGGATGAATTTGCGTTGTACTGATTTAAATGGAGAAAATCTGAAACCTTTTGGTCAGCACCAACAAACATGGTCCTGAATTTATAAAAGTCGAAAATCTTATATCCCCTTCCTGCCCTTTTCGATATATAAAAAACAGGTCCTTTTGATTCGATCTTAATTGCCAAGGCAATAATCAGTAACAATGGGCTAAGGGCCATTAAAACGAGAGAAGAAACAATTATATCAAAAGCTCTTTTTAAAATATTACTTACTGTAATGTTGAATGAACTAATTTTTATATGCCCGTCTATTTTGGTATTGATACCTTTTGATTTAACTTTTTTCAGGAATTCTCCTTTAGCAAGCAAGGCTTTTTCATCATATTCTTCCAATAAAATTATTTCATCAAATAACCTGTGCTTTCTATAAAGCTGAAGATCCTTTTCTGAGAGATTTGTTGCATCTAATACTAAAGGAATTGAAGAAAGAGCCTGATGGCCTTTTAAAAATTGATAAAAACTGTTTATAGCATTGAAACCAAATTTCGATTCACAAAAAATAATTTCCGGAATAACATTTCTTTCCTGTAACAAAGAACGGTTAAGCTCAGACTTCGCATTTTCCAATCCTTCAGAGGCGTAACCTCTTTTGAACACCTTAACCAGTTTTTCAATATTGCCCGAATGTCTACCAATATAATAAAATCCATTACATCTGAAAGATACGGTTTCAGTTTTCCCTGGCTCAAAAGATTTTATTGAAAAACGGGCGAAATTACTGTTCCGTGAATTGGCTTTTGGTAAAAATGTAAATTCCATAATAGGGGTTTGTTAGTTTCATAAATACGGCAAGAAATCAATTAGCTTTTAAGCTATAGCCCACAGCTTTGGCTTCAGATAAAACTTTATCTATTTGGCTTAATAAGTTAACCGGATTAAAAGGTTTAATGAAATAAGAAGCTACATTGTATTCTTCGCATTTCAGTTTTGTCTCATAATCGCTAAGTGCTGAAAGAACAACTATTGGTATATCTCCGAAAATTCCACTTGTTGACATATGTTGAATCAGTTCCCAATTTTCCATGTCGGGTAATTGGGGGTCAATTATAAATAAATCAGGTGATTTATTTTTTGACAACCAATACATAACAGAACATCCGTCAGGAAAGGTAATTACGTCATAATGCTTTGAAAGAACTGTTTGAAGCAAAAACCTAATTGCTTTGCTATCGTCAATTGCCAAAATTTTTTGTTTCATGGGTTGAAGTCATTAAGTTTTAAAAAACTCAATTTTTCATTAGGGGAATGGCAACAGCTTAACAAAGGAATTGGAGCTTTGAGAGATTGTTTCTGATTTTGAACCTGAATTTCTAAATCTTATGTATCAATGACAAGTATCCAAAAGAAATGGTCTTCACTGGATTTTGAAGAATGAGCAAGCTTACATTACTAAAAGATCTTCAAAGGAAGTTGAATATTTGTAGGATTAATTCGGGCTTAAAAATAGTAACTATTTTTCACAAACCAAGTACTTGTTGATTATTTTTATTAACAGCTTCAATGGTTTCAATCATATACGCTAAGTGATTATATATAAAAGATTTGTAAAAAAATTCTCAGTGCATTCTCATCCATTTGCTTGCCAAATTCTTATTTGTTTGAAAATTAAACAAGTATAAATTTTTAATTAATTTATATATTCCATAAATTGGAATTTTTAATCCATAAAGGGAATTTTTCATAGGTTTTATACAGCAGCTTGACGGCTAACTTTTTCCCATAAAACAGATTGCTGTTTTTTGATAAATCTTTTGAATCCTAAAAAAACCGAGATATTCATGAATAAGAAATAATATGGAATATAAAGGGCTTTGATCTTAATGTTTTTGTTTGCGAAAAACCATCCTGCTAATGCGGAAAAGTAAAAAATGATCTGGGCTAGCAAAAGCGCCTGGTATATAAACCCATCATTGTATGTAACAATAATTATGTTGAAAATAAATATTATAAAAATGCAAATTGGGCATAATGTCCATCTTAAAATTCTGTGTGAAATAAATTGAAACGAGAGCAAAGGATATTTGAATATATTAAATAAACCTTTTAAAATGATCATTGCCTGAAAAGCGCCTGCGCATATTCTTATTTTTCTTTTTTGCTCTTCTTTCATTGAAGGAGATGAATCTTCTATTGCATAAGATTTTGGTTCGTATTTAATAATAAAACCTTTCATACAGATTTTAAGCGACTGAACAAAATCTTCAATAATAATATTTTCAGCAGTTTGTTCAAACAAGTCAGTCCGAACAGAAAAAAGCTCTCCGGCAGCCCCTACAACTGAGTAAAATTCTGAATCCAATTTTTTTAGGAAAGACTCATATTTCCAGTATAGGCCTTCGCCTGCCCCTGCTGCTTTGGTGCCGGGCATTGCAATAACTTTCTTTTCGCCAGCAACTCCTCCAACTTTGGTATCTGCATAATGTTTTGCTATTTCCGTTATACATTCTTTGTTCAAGAAAGTATTGGCGTCTGAAAAAACAACATAGGGTGTGGTAACATACTGCATAGCTCTGTTCATTGCTGCTACTTTTCCCTTGCGTTCCGGTAAATGAAGTAATCGGATATTCGCGTATTTGCCTATGATATCAGGTGTTTGATCATTTGAGCCGTCAGTGATGAATATTAGTTTTAATTTATCTGCAGGATATATTAATTGAAAAGTATTTTCAATTTTACTTTCTATTATTGTTTCCTCATTATATGCAGATACTACTAGGGTTATTTCCGGCTCGAAGTTGTTGCCAGAAATAAATGCTTTATTTGTTCGTTTGATTAACGATTTGGCTTTAACCAAAACAAATAAAACAACGCCATAGCCTATATAACTGTAAAACACAATAAAGATGGAAAGCCAGAAAAGGGTTTTGAATACGGTCATTTTAAATAGTTGAGCGAATAGCCAAAAAACGGAACTAATGAACTAATATTATTTTTAAAGTCAAAATACCATTAATTATTTCAAAAAAATATTATCAAATCTATACCTTATCAGAATTTCAACATTTGAAAAATATCGTTATTTTTGGCTGCATTCAAAGAATGACTATCCTTTGTTACAATACTATGAAATAATCTTTTCAACATCTTGCTATTATTCCTTGAAAAGCGCTCAAAAATTTCAATATTCTCCTAATTGGTTTAAGATTGTTAAAGACCTTTGGTACACTATTATTCATATTTAGTTTCAGAATTAACAAAATCAAAAAAAAATTGCTTACATGGATTTAGCTTACCTCTATAGGGCATTGTTAAGAAAGAAATGGATTATCCTATTCAGTTTGTTTTTCGGGCTGGCTATAGGTATAGTTGTTAGTTTTCTCCAGGAGAAAAGATACCTTTCCCTTGCGCAATATACTACAGGCCTTATTCAAACTCAAAAAGTAAGCATTTCCCTTTCTGAAATTTTAGATGAAAATCAGATTGACTCCAGGTTTTCTAATATTCTCCAAACTTTCCAATCTCCAAAGGTGCTTGGAATGCTGGCATACGATCTTACTTTGCACGATCTTGAGTCTTCGCGCCCGTTTCGCATATTGACAGAAAAACAAAAAAAAGATTCCAGTTATAGAAAAGCAAATCCGGAACAGGTAAAAAAAATATTGAGGGATAAGCTTTCTGATATGCAGTTGCTCAGTAATTATGAGCCGGAAGAAAAAAAAGTTTCCGATTTGATCGCATTATATAAGTATGATGAATACACCTTATCCAAAAAATTATCTATTGAGCGGCTTCCTCATACCGATTATATAAACGTTTCATTTGTTTCCGAAAACCCGGAACTTTCTGCTTTTATAGTTAATGATATTGGCCTTAAGTTTAAGGAATTCTATACTTATTTAACTACTACCAGAACAACAGAGTCATTAAATAAATTAGATAGCCTGGCAAGTACGAAAAGAAGGCAGGTAGACAGCTTAAGAAAAGTTTATGAAGATTTTAGAGCGAAAATCGGAACCCCTAATATAGGTGATGCTGCCACAGCAGCTATGGCTGGCGTACAGGAGTTGACAACTTCATTAACTAGTGAGCAATCGAAGTATAATACATTAAATTCACAATTGAATTCTGTTATTGATCAGCTCTCAACACTTAACTCAGCCCCTGCAGTATCCCCGACGCACCTTGAAAATTATAATGATGAAATTTTATCCTTAAGGGAAAAAAATAGGGAGTTGACTGCACAGCAAGCTCAAAAGGGGGGTAATGATCCGGCTATACAGGCAAAAATTGATGAAAATACCAAGAGGATAGTAACACTTCAGTCAGCGGCTTCAGGTAGTTCGGGAACCAGTAACATTCAAAAATTAAATGACAAAAAAGATGAATTGCAGAAAAAGAAACTTGAGTTAATTGCAGATATAAGCGCAGTAAAACAAAATATTGATCTTTATAAGTCGCGCTTGGATGAATTTCAGAAAAAAGCCTATTCGGGTGGTGGTGCCGAAGCTACTGCAAATGCCCTTTTAAGCGATTTAAATGCTGCACAAAAAGATCTGGATAAATACAACAGCAGTATATTGGCTTCTCAGGATCTGGAAGTTTCCCCCGATTTTAATTTTAAACAAACCTTAATGGGGCAGCCTCCCGTGCGCCCGGAAACATCTCACAGGAGAATAATAGTAGCTGTTTCCGGTATCTCTATGTTTTTTATTTCAACCTTACTGATTCTGATGCTTGAATTTTTAGATACATCAATCAGAACACCTTCTTTTTTCTATAACCAGACAAAATTGAAACTTCTTACAACAATCATAAAAATTGATTTGCAAAAAAAGCAACTCAAGGATTTTTTTGAAACAAATGACCAAACAGATCGGGAAAAATCCTCTAACCTTTTTATTGAGAATTTACGCAAACTGAGATTTGAGCTTGAAAATTGCGGTAAAAAAGTAATTCTTATTACAAGCTTGAGGCCAAAGGAAGGAAAAAGTATAATTCTCGAGTCTATTGCCAGGACTTTGAGCATGAGTAAGAAAAAAATATTAATTATTGATTCTAACTTTTCAAACAATTCCTTGACAAAGGCTTTTGATGCAAAACCAATGCTTGAATCTTTCACCCTCAGTTCTCAGGAAAACCCTGTGGATAAAGTATGGGGCGTTACTACGCTTACTAATATCAGCAATACAGATATTATAGGTTGCAATGAGGGAAATTACACGCCTTCTGAAATTTTACCTAAAAACAATTTACTTTTAAATATCAGCAAGATTGCGCAGCATTACGATTTTATTTTTATTGAAGGCGCAGCGCTTAACCACCATGCTGATAGTAAAGAGCTTTCAAAATTTGTGGAGGGAGTAATAGCTGTTTTTTCAAGTAAAGATGTGATCAGGGAAATCGACAGGGAGTCAATTCATTTTTTGAAGACAGGGGCTGGCAATAAATTTATTGGAGTAATTCTTAATAATGTAAATGAAGAATTTATAGACTTTTGATTCATTCATTTTAGTGTGTATTTGAGTTTTTACTTAAGTCATAAAATATATACTGATATAATACGATTGCTAACACCCAAAAGGAATAAGTTAATGGAACACCAATTTTTAAAGGGTAAAGATATTGTGCTTTTTAGTTCCTTGCCATGGCAATCGGAAATTGGATTTAACCTTAAGGATATGGCCTATGAACTTGCAAAATTCAATAAAATTCTTTTTATAAACAGGGCAGGAGACAGGCATTCTTTCATAATGCCAGACAAAAAAAGAGGACTCTTTTCATTTAAAAGAATAAAAGAGAAATTGACAAAAATCCAAGATGATTTTTGGATTTATGATACAGGCCTTATTTTGGAATCTATCAATTGGATAAAATGGCCGCGATTGTATGATATCATTAACAAGGTAAATAATAAGCGTCTTGCAATTAAGATTAATCAGAAAATCAAAGAGCTTTCATTCAATGATGTGATAGTGATTAATGATAACGATTTTTTTCGCGGGCTATACTTAAAAGACATGATCCCTTCCTGCAAATCTTATGTATTCTATATCCGCGATTTTTTGACTACGCAACCATATTTCCGGAAACATGGAATCAGGCTGGAAAAAGAGATGATAAAAGTTGCAGATTTTGTAGTCTCGAATTCTGGTTACTTAACCAACTACGCCAGGCAATGGAACAGCAAATGTTATGATATAGGTCAGGGCTGTGATTTAACACCATATGTTGGTGAAAATTTTTCTATGCCAGTCGATTTAGCAAACATTCCGAAGCCGATTATCGGCTATTGCGGAGCCATTACTGCAATGCGATTAGACGATCACATTATTGAAACAATTGCGCAGTCCTTTATTGATTGTAGTATTGTTTTAGTTGGTCCAGAAGATGAATATTTTAAGAAAAGTAAGCTCAAAAATTATAAAAATATTTATTTTTTAGGAGGTAAAACGCCAAAAGAAGTGCCTAACTACGTTTCTCATTTCGATATTTGCATCAATCCTCAGCTCATCAATCAATTAACCATCGGAAATTATCCAAGAAAAATCGATGAATACCTTGCCATGGGTAAACCAGTTGTGGCTACTTCTACGGAAGGAATGACCATGTTTAAAGATTATGTGTTTTTATGTGAAAATAAAGAGGATTATATCAAAATGATAAAGCTAATCTTTGCTGATACGGAATTTTTCAGTGAAAAAGAAAAACAACGGAGGATTGAATTTGCATTATCTCATACATGGGAAAAATCAATTGGCCTGCTGGGAGATGCTTATTATCACGCTAACCAGCAAAACTGAATATTTTAGTACTATGGAATCTCCAGAAATTTTAAGAAAGAAGGCAGCACATATTTTGACAATTACTTTCATAGTGGTTTTCTTTGTTTTTATTTTCGTCAAATTTGTTTTCTTTTAAGTGATGAACAACTTTAGTTATATAAAAAAAGAAAATAAATTAAAACAATGGTTCAGGTATCATCTGATTGAACGAAAGCTTAATTCATTTCCCGGAATTTTACTGATAATCGTTATAGCACTGGTTTCCGGATATCTTACTCAGGCAATTGATTACCGGGCAGGCATTGGGCTGGCGATGATATTCGCGGTGATTTTTCTGGTGATGATTTTTATTCGGTACCCATACTTTGGGCTTTATTTTCTTATAGCGTATTCATCATTACCCGCCACTCTTGATCGGCTCTTCTTGCAAAGCTCGCTATCCATTAAATTCAATAACATTACTGATTTATTGTGTATTTTATTGTTTATTAGTGTTATTGTTAATGCTGACAAGCCAAAGCATGAAAGCAAAAAATTCTGGAAAAACCCGATAGCTGTTACTTTCTATATTTTGTTTGCTTTTTACTTCCTTGAAGCATTAAACCCCAATATGCACAGCTTGCTTGGGTGGGTGAGTTTTTTACGAAATAATCTTCTTGATTTTTTGGTTTTTTATTGCTTATACAGGCTTTTGAATTCGTGGGAAAAAGTTCGATACTTTATTTTTTTCAATATAGTTCTGATAACACTTCTTGCTGTATATGCTTGTAAACAGCAATGGCTTGGTGTTGCCGATTTTGAGAACACATGGGCAAGTCGTCCAAGAACTTTTGCGCTGCTTTTTCAGGGGGGAATGCTTCGTAAATGGTCTACCTTATCGGATCCTGCTACATCAGGTGTTTTATTTGCTTCAGTGGCCGTACAATGCATTATTCTTTGGTTAAGGCTGCCCTCAACAAAACTACGTTGGTTTTTAGCGTTGGCATTATTTTTTAATGTGATGGGTTATGTATATTCTGGCACCCGAACCGCTACGCTGATGATTGTTGGCGGCATAGCTTTTTACAGTCTGGCCACAATCTATGAAAAGCGAACAATGATTTTCATGACTATAGCGGTAAGCGTGTTTTTATTCCTTTTATTTGGCCCTTATTCCCCACCTTCGATTACCCGGATCAGAACTAGTTTTCAGGGTGATAAAGACATGTCAGCAAAAATTAGAGATATTAACAGGCATAGAATTCAGCCATACCTATACCAGCATCCGATGGGGGGAGGTATTTTTACATGCGGAGCAGAAGGCCCCAAATATAACCCCGGCCATTATCTTGAAACTTTTCCGCCAGATAGCGGATATACAAAAATATTTGCAGAGCAGGGAATGATTGGGTTGGCTATATTACTGGTCACTTATTCAATGATTGTTATTCAGGGCCTGAAAAATTTTTATCGTTCAAAAAACCCGGAACTGATGGCTCATTGCATTGCCTTTATGTCTTTACTATTTTCGTTGTATTTAGGACAATATTCTCAACTGGCAATTGGGGCTAAACCAGAAATATACTATTATTTAGGGGCTTTTGTATTTTTAATAAAATTGCCCGAATTCGATAATCATCAAATAACTTCGTAACGGTTATTGTATTAAAATAATTTATGAAAAAATATTTTTTAGTGCTGTTCCTTTTTAATGGTTTGGTTCATGCTCAAGTGACGCCTCCAAGGCAGTACAACGCTACTTCGGGATATAATTTAACAGATACCAGCAGGAATTTTAATATTAAGGAAAGGCTTGTTCAACTGGCGCTGAACAATCCGAACTATGAAGTAAATGACAGACTTACTAATGTTGCAGAATATCAATTACGGCTCGCGAAAGGTGGCTGGTTGGCAGCTATCAGCGCTCAAGGCAACCTCAACGAATTTACTATTGAGCAATTCACCGGAAGTTCTTCTTCTAACCAGGTTTTTTATCCGCGGTATAATTTTGGAATTACTTTACCTTTTGATATTATTTCCCGGAATTCGAACAACGTAAGAATTGCCCGGGAGAATTATTTGATTGCCCAGGCAAATAAGAACAGCAAATTCCGTGAAATAAAAGCCGATGTGCTGACAAAGTATGAAGATTATTTGTTGGCTAAGCAAAAACTGGAACTACAGTTAGAAATTTCGCAAGACGCATACAACAACTATCAGGTTGCTGTTGAAAGTTTCAGAACGGGCTCAATTAAAGTTGATGATCTTAATAAGTCGTACAGGATTTGGGTTACTGAGCAAGTAACAAAACTTGAACTTCAACGTAATCTTAATGTTTCCAAAATTGATCTGGAAAAAATTATTGGAGTAAAGTTAGATGACGTGCTGAAGGAAAATAATTAAATTGTAATTTATCCCTTTCGGCGATCAATTGCTATTTGGTTCAGGCAACTGCTTTATTTACCAGTGCGGCGGCTTCGCTCAACAATATGGCCGACTGAACTTTTAAACCGCTTTCATCAATTAGCTTTTTTGCTTCAGCAGCGTTTGTGCCTTGCAGGCGTACAATTATAGGCACATTGATATTGCCCATACTTTTGTATGCATCAATTACACCCTGCGCCACACGGTCGCAACGTACAATACCGCCGAAAATATTGATCAGGATTGCTTTTACTTTAGGGTCTTTCAAAATAATCCTGAAACCTGCCTCAACAGTTTGCGCATTGGCTGTTCCCCCTACATCCAAAAAGTTTGCAGGTTCGCCGCCACTGAGTTTAATCATATCCATGGTGGCCATAGCCAGCCCGGCTCCATTTACCATGCAGCCTACATTACCATCGAGCTTTACAAAATTCAAATTATATTTTCCGGCTTCTACTTCTGTGGGGTCTTCCTCACTGATATCGCGTAAGGCTTCGAGATCGGCATGACGCATCAAAGCATTATCGTCAAGGTTCATTTTGCAGTCAACCGCAATAATTTTATCATCACTGGTTTTGAATAACGGATTAATTTCAAGCATTGAGCAATCCAAACCTACATAAGCATTATACAGGTTGGTAACAAATCGTACGCAGCTTTTAAAAGCTTCTCCGCTTAATCCCAGATTGAATGCTATCTTTCTTGCCTGGAAGGCTTGCAATCCACCACTTGGATGCACCCATTCTTTAAAAATTTTATCCGGTGTTTTATGCGCTACTTCTTCAATATCCATTCCGCCTTCTGTACTGTACATAATTACATTCTGGCCTTTTGACCTGTCCAGCAAAACGGATAAATAAAATTCTTTTACCGGGTTTGGCCCCGGGTAATAAACATCCTGGGCAACTAAAACTTTGTTTACCACTTTGCCGCCAGCGCCGGTTTGAATTGTTACCAGTGTTCCTCCTAAAAGATTTGATGCAATCTGTTTAATCTCTTCAGAATTTTTTCCTACCGCTACCCCGCGTTGTTCGGTGCCTTTTATTTTTCCTTTACCACGACCTCCTGCATGTATCTGTGCTTTCACTACAGCAAAACTATTTCCAAACTGTACTTTCAGATTTTTATAAGCTTCTTCGGCAGCGCCGGCACTATCTACAGGAATGCCTTCCTGCACTGACACATTATATTTTTTTAATAATTCTTTCGCCTGATATTCGTGAAGGTTCATATTATCAAAAATTTCGGCTAAGATAGGAAACTGTTTTTAGTTTTGAAGCTGGGCACGAATTTTACGTTTCAAAAATATTTTAACTTAATCATGATACCTATTACTATAGATATTTTGAGTGCAGTTAAAATTATTATGTTACATTTATTGCCTTTCAAAATATCAATTTTGTAAAACATGCCCAGGAAACAATCTGTGTTATTATTTTTTTCGGCGATTTTTTTTAATAGCCTCACTGCACAGCAAAAACATATTATTTCAGTTTCGCGTGTTCAAAATAAAAACGTTATCAATATTACTGATAACGGCAAGGCTTTTACTGAATTTCTTTTCTCTGATAGTTCTGAAAAACCGGTTCTATATCCGATTTATTCGCCTGATGGAAACATAATCACCAGGGGTTACCCCGTTAACCCGCGACCTGGGGAGCCAACAGATCATCCACATCATATGGGTTTGTGGCTGAATTATGAAAATGTGAATGGGCTGGATTTCTGGAATAACTCCTTCGCGATTCCGGAAAATAAGAAAAACCTGTATGGCTGGATAAAAGTTAACAATATAGTAAAAACGAAAAGTGCCGAGCAGGGTATTCTTGAATATAATGCCAACTGGCAGGACCAGGCAAAGGAAATTTTGCTTAAAGAATCGACTACCTTTATTTTTAGCGCTGATGATAACAAAAGAATTATTGACAGGGTTACTACCCTTACTGCCCAGCAGGATGTTCTGTTCAAGGATGCCAAAGACGGTTTTCTTGGACTTCGTGTTGCACATGAACTTGAATTGCCTTCAAAAGAAACAAGGCAATTTGTAGACGACAAAGGAAATATTACCAAGGTGGCGGCCAACAGCAATTCAGGCGTAACCGGCAATTATTTAACCAGCAAAGGCAAACAGGGCGATAGTGCCTGGGCAACCAGGGCTTCATGGTGTATGCTTTACGGTAAATTAAAAAATGATTCTGTAAGCATTGTTATTATAGATCATCCGAAAAACCCCGGTTACCCAACATATTGGCATGCCCGTGGCTACGGTTTGTTTGCAGCTAATCCACTTGGACAAAAAATTTTTAGTAACGGAAAGGAAGAACTTCATTTTAAATTACGGAAAGGGGAGTCAGTTACATTTCGTTACCGCATTGTGATTGCCTCGGGTAAAAATAAATTGTCTGCCGCTGAAATTGAAAAACTGAACGAAAATTTCAGTAGATGATTTTCGTCAGCAAACAGCGGTTTATTTAAAATGCAATACCCTTGATTTAATAACTTCGTGCATCATTTTCCGCCACATATATAAAAATTAATTTTGTGTGCAAACAAAAACGCTAATTTTAATCTCTTAACTTAAACTTTATAATTGTATGAAACGTTCGACGATGATTATTCTGGCAGTTGTTGCCATACTTGTTATATGGGTGATATCAGTAAGAAACAGCCTCGCCAGCGCCGAAGTAGCTGTTAATGGCAAATGGGGTGATGTGGAAACACAATACGACAGGAAGCAGAAATTATATGAAAACGTGGTGAATACCATTAAAGGTGCGGCAAGGAATGAGGATATCACGCTTATAAAGATTGTTCAAATGAGGTCCCGTATACCCAATGTAACACCCGACCCTTCCAATCCGGATCAACTGGCACAGGCCAACAAGCAGTACAGCGACCTCGGAAAAGCAATATTAAATGTTAACGTAGAGGCATATCCTACATTACAGGCGACTGGTTTGTATAAAGACCTTCAGGCCCAGATTGAAGGGACTGAAAACCGTATTGCAGTAGCTATTCGCGATTGGAACAGTGCTGTTGGCGAGTATAACAACAAATTGGTGAGGTTCCCTGCCAATATTGTTGCTGGCATTTTTGGTTACAAGGCGAAAGCATTCTTTAAGGCAGAACCGGGAGCAAAAGATACCAAAGTTGATTTTGGCAGTTAAATGAATAGTGATTTATCAATAGGTTATTGCAATAACCTCTTATTTACTGTTGATGATTCGTCATTAACCATTCATCATTCACTATGAGCTTGTTTCCTTTTTTTAAAAAGAAGATTTTTTTTTCTGCAGAGGAGCAGGAGAAAATTGTTGCGGCTATTCGTGACAGTGAAACACAAACCAGTGGTGAGATACGTGTTTTTGTAGAAAGCCATTGCCGTTTCGTTAATCCGATCGACCGGGCCACGGAAGCTTTTTATCAATTAAAGATGGATGCTACAAAGGAGCGTAACGGCGTGCTGGTATATGTTGCTATGAAAGACAGGCAGCTGGCTGTTTTTGGTGATAAAGGAATACATGAAAAAGTAGGAGATATTTTTTGGAAAAGCGAGGTGCAAAAAATGCTTTCACATTTTAATGCAAAAAATTATGCAAAAGGGATTGAGAAAGTTATTATAGAAATTGGCATGGCATTGCATGACCACTTCCCTTACGATAAAGACAATGATAAGAATGAATTGCCTGACGATATTGTGTTTGGAAAATAAAATCTATTAGCTGATTACTTACATGAAGAAGCTGTTATCCGTCATATTTATTTTTTTGTTTTTTTCTTCTGTTGCACAGAATATTCCTGCAAAACCGGTACCCCCGCGTTTGGTAAATGACTTTGCACAGGTAATGACTGCCGACCAGATACAATCACTTGAAGCCAAGCTTGTGGCATACGATGACAGCACATCGGTGCAAATAGCCATTGTTACTGTTCCGTCAACCGGTGATTATGCAATTGAAGATTATGCACTAAAAATTTTGCGAGACTGGGGAGTGGGAAATAAGAAAACAAATAATGGCATAGTGATATTAGCGGCTATACAAGACCGTAAGGTTTTTATAGCCACTGGTTACGGTATGGAAGGATCCGTACCTGATGTTACTGCTAAAGAAATTATTGAGAATGATATTGTACCCAATTTTAAGAACAATGATTTCTATTCAGGTTTTGATGATGCAGCAACAGATATTATAAAAGCTGCTGCCGGGGAATATAAAGCGCCTCCGGGCTATACTAACAGGGGAAAGTCGGCGCCTGCCGGAACTATATTGGGGGTAATTATCATCATTATAATTATCATCGTTTTAATATCGAGAGGCGGCAGAGGGGGTGGTGGGATTTTTTCACGTTCAGGGGTATTGCCCTGGATAATTGCTTCAATGCTCAACGATCGGAGAGGGGGTTGGTCTGGTGGTGGCTGGTCAGGAGGAGGAGGTTGGTCTGGCGGTGGTGGTGGTTTTGGCGGTTTTGGTGGTGGAAGCGGTGGCGGCGGCGGAGCCGGTGGAAGCTGGTAATACCATAATAAGGGTAATTGTGTAGTCAAGACAAAAGTTGACCGATGTTCCCCTAAATATTTTATCGGATGTGCATCAACGGTGTGAACTTTGCTAACAAGAAAGCAATTTGAAATTTCAAATTGCTTTCTTGTTATATAATATTTACAGTAAATGAATTTGGTGAACTTTTCAACCCATCAATTATTCAATGCTCAAAACCCTTTCTTTTCTTGGGGTAATTTTGATTTAATATAATTGGCCTGTTCTTTCAATCCGTCAAAATCCTTTTTATCAGCAATAGGTTTCAATATGCTGTTATTGATAAATGGATCTGTTTGATTTCTGTAAGTGGTGGGTATGGCATCACGGAATTTTACAATTGCATCAACCCCTTTTTTCACTTTTTCCGTACTTTGCATTTTTGTTACAAGGTCAGCAAATGGTTCCAGAAAGTTTAACTTCTCCTGAGTAACGGGCATTTTGTCAAAACCGTCTGCAATAGCATCAAAACTGGTTTCGTTTCCGTTTAATAATAAAACTGAAGTGATGGCGTCGTTCAGTTTGCCTTTTGCCGGGTATTTTGACAACCTTTTTGCAGCTGCGGTACCTGCTGCTGTATCAATTTTCATCAATGCTTCCAGTGCATTACCTGCTACTGTGTAAGATGAATCATTAACAGCTTTCATGAAAATGGTTTTGTATTGTGCTTTTTCGAATTTGCCTAACAGTTCAATGGCTTTTGCACGTACAAGAGATTTGGGGTCGCTGGTAGCCATATTTGAAATCAACGGCTCAAATTCATTTCTGATACTGTCGTTTTTTAAATTTAATTTTTCAAGGGTATAAATCCTTAATTTATAAAACGGATCTGTTAACCCTCTTTTTAAAAGAATAATTGCTTTGGGATCATCTTGTTTGGTTGAACAGTATGCAATGGCTTCATGCCTGTCCATGAATAATTTTCCGTGGGTATATTGATATATGTAATTATCAACAGTTTTATTATCTTTTTTTTCACAGAGAATAACCTTGTCTCCGTCAACATTAATAAGCCTTGGCCTTTGCTTATAGGTAAATGTAAAAGTGTCTGTTTTGTTTTCAACCCAAACTTTTTGCCTCACTTTGCCACTGTCACTATATATGTCAATAGCCATAGGCAATTTGAAAATTTTATTTCCCTCCTGGGTTTGCGTGATGATAACTTTGACATTTTTAGCAGAATCATTATAGATATAGTCGATATTCAGTTTTGGGTTTCCGCTTCCGAAATACCATTGGTTCCAGAACCAATTCAAATCCTGGCCGGTAACTTCTTCAAATGCCAGTCGAAGATTATGGGCTTCAGCCGATTTAAATTTGTTCGTGCGTAAATATAAATTCAATGATTTAAAGAATGCACTGTCCCCAACATAGTTTCGGAGCATATTCAATATTCTTCCGCCTTTTGAATAACTGACACCATCGAAGACATCTTCCTTATCAGCATAAAAGAAACGTACCAGATCTTTAGACTTGTTTTCAGGATCTGATAGATAAGTGCGGGCGCCTTCATAGTTAGTCGCATCTCCGGCATCTTTCCCGTATTTGTATTCATTCCATAATGTTTCACTGTAATCTGCAAATGATTCGTTCAATGTAATATTACTCCAGCTTTCCGTGGTTACAAGGTCTCCGAACCATTGATGAAACAATTCATGGGCAATCACATCTTCCCATACGTTACCGTCAACCAGTTCCCGGGCATCCTGTTGTGCACTTTCCTGGTGTAAGGTGGCTGTGGTGTTTTCCATGGCGCCACTTACATAATCCCTTCCAACAATCTGGGAATATTTAATCCACGGATAGTCGATACCGGTAATACGTGAATAAAAAGCAATCATTTCAGGGGTGTGGCCGAAAATTTTTCGTGCTACAGGTTCAAACTCTCTCTCCACATAATAGTTGACCTCTTTGTCTTTATAACGATCCCGGACAATTGCATAATCGCCCACGCCCATAAAAAATAAATAAGGGGCGTGCGGCAAATTCATTTTCCAATGATCGGTACGCGTACCATCATCATTCTTTTTCTGGTTCACTAACTCTCCGTTCGAAAGTGTTACATATTTTTCCGGAACGGTCATATAAATTTCTTCTGTTGTTTTCTGGTTAGGTTTATCGATAGTGGGGAACCAGACTGAGTTGGCTTCGGTTTCACCTTGTGTCCAGATTTCGGTGGGCTTACTTTTTTCTTTACCAGTTGGGTTAATAAAATACAACCCCTTTGCATCCGTGATAGCAGCACTGCCTTTGACCTTCAGTTCATTTGGCTTTGATGTATAGTTGATATAAACTGTGTACTTGTTTTTGCTGATATAAGTTTTATTCAGGCGGATTTTAAGGAGCATTCCATCGTAATAATATTTTAACGGGGAGTAGCTATCTTCATTTTCATTATATAGTTCAACAGTATGGATATCCATTCCCTTTGCGTCAAGTGTTAATGAGTCGGTCGGATAAAAATGAGGTTTCACAGTAACCCATGCTTTTCCGTATAAATAAGATTTTTCAAAATCAAACCTTACGCGCAGTTTTGTATGGACAAGATCATTTATTTTGGTTGCAGAAGCCCGGTAAATTTTTTTCCAGGAGTCATCTTTCTGTTCTTTTACAGGCTGAGAAAAGACTTGGATGCAAATGCATATTGCAATTAATAGGAATTGTATTTTCTTCATACTAACTATTTATGGGTTGCAAAGATAGCGGGCTGGTGCTATAGCAGCTTTAAAATTTATTTAAAAGGTTGAACAAAAAGTACAATTAATTAGATTTGTTGATTGAACTGAAACTCATGGTCAGAAACGTTTTAACAGCTTTATTATTTTTATTAACTGCCGATTGTTTTGCTCAGCAGAACTTTTTCGTGTTAATACAGGCTGATAATAATCAGCCTTTCTATGCCCGTATAAAAGGAACTATCTACAGCTCATCGGATATCGGTCACCTTATAATTCCTCAGCTGAAGGACACTCCTCAAACCATTACTATCGGTTTTCCAAAAAAAGAGTACCCTGAAGAAAATTTTGTTATTAATCTTAACAAGAAGGACCAGAGTTTTCAGCTGAAAAACCTTGAAAAAAAAGGCTGGGCACTTTTTAATACCCTGACAATGGAATTGCAAATGCCTGTAAACGATAATACAACTGAAGTAAGGCCGGAAAAAAACGCATCCGCTAAAACTGATCCGTCAAAAAGGGAGGATGCATTTTCAAGACTGATGGCAGGAGTGGTAAATGATACTTCAATAATGTACAATAACAGTATTGCGGATGATCGCAAGAAAGAAATTCAAGCTGATAAAAGCCCGGATAAGCCATTGACTTCAGTAGAAAAAAATATTTCTTCGGAAGGCAAAACAGGAACTGTCAACACCACTAATAAGGGCACCTCGCCTGAAGAAGTTACTCTTCCTAAAAAAGAAGCAGAAACTGCAAAGCCGGAAACGTTAAATAAACAGGGGGTTACAATGAAGGCGCCATTATACCGGCCAAAGGATACAGTGGTTGTTCAAAGAAATTTATCTTATGTCAAAATAATAAATGAACAAAAAACGGACAGTTCACTCCGATTCAGGTATGTGGATATACCAAATGTTGGTTATGTTGATACGGTGGATGTCATTATTCCGTTGATAAGTGCGGGTTCAATGTCAATGCCCAAGGGGGCAATTTTTCAAAAAAAGGGGGATATCTCTTTAGCAGATCGGGTATTTGAAACCAAAGTTCAAAAGTCTGCAGATACTATTCGTACTAAAATTGACACTACCGTAGCGATAACCCCAAAATCCGATGTAAATATTAAAAAAGACAGCATTGATGTTATTCCAAATAAAGCTGCAGAACATTACGATAACAAAGACTGCAAGGGTTTTGCGAGCGACTATGACATTGATAAGCTGCGAATAAAAATGCTTGCCATTGCCAATGATGATGATAAAATTTATGAAGCAAGAACCTTGTTCAAAATAAAATGCATTTCCGTAATACAAGTAAAAGCGTTGAGCGAAGTTTTTAAGAGCGATGGTGGGAAGTATAAACTTTTTGATGCAACGTATGCTTATGTTTCAGATAAAGGAAATTTTATGCAATTGCAATCCTTGCTTACCGATCAATATTACATTAACCGGTTCAAAGCTATGATTCAATAATTTGTAGTTGTGTAATGTGCGGTTTGCTAGTAAAGACTGCTCATAAACAAACTGCCAACTTATTCATAATGCCCAGATATTTTCTTGAAGTCTCTTATAAAGGCAATAACTATAGTGGATTCCAGAAGCAGGATAACGCCAACTCCGTTCAAGAGGAAATTGAAAAGGCTTTTGCTGTTTTTTTCCGTTCAAACTTTGTGATGACTTGTTCTTCAAGAACAGATACAGGGGTTAATGCTTTGCAGAATTTTTTGCATTTTGATTTTACTGGAGAAATTAATCAGGACTCCTTGTATCATATCAATGCGATTTTGCCTGCAGACATTGTTGTAAAGAATATACATATTGTTAGAAGTGATGCCCACTGCAGGTTTGATGCAATCAGCAGGGAATACAAGTATTACATTTACAGAAAAAAAAATCCGTTTTTATTGGACAGAGCTCACTTCTATCCATACACACTTGATTTGGAAAAATTGCAGGAAGCAGCAGAGAAAATTTTGAGTTACAGTGATTTTATAACATTTTCAAAACGCAGAACCCAGGTAAAAACATTTGAATGCACTATTTTAAAAACAGGATGGGTTCAGGAAAGCGATTGCTTCGTTTATTATGTGCAGGCAAATCGCTTTTTAAGAGGGATGGTTCGTGGATTAGTCGGGACCATGCTGCATGTCGGAAGAAATAAAATGAGTGTTAAACAATTTGAAAACATCATTCGAAGCGGCGATGCGTCTAAAGCGGATTTTGCTGTTCCTGGTTATGGACTTTTTTTGGTGAAAGTGAATTACCCTGAAAATTATTTTGATTTGCGTCACTAGCTTCCCCGGTAATGTAAAATCACATTTAGGTTTAAATTTTTTTATTTCATGAAATGCTTAATAGTACTGCATTTCATGAAATCAGCCTGAATAACTTTCAAAAAAGATTTGGAAACAATCTGTTGCTGCTTATCTTTGCGCCCCGATTGAGAAACAAAGTTCTTTAAAATGATGTAAAAGCAAGATGTCACAGCAATGCGGCTTGAAATTTGAAAATAATTATTTGCTGACAGTTGTCAACATCGTATATTTGCAGCCCGCTTTTTGAAATAACAGAGGGTATAAAAAGGATCGAAGCAAGAAAATTTCGAAAATTTAGCAGAAAAATTTTGGTAAGAAAATAAAGGCTTGTACCTTTGCAATCCGTTTAAAAAAAACGAAGGCGAAATAAGCCAAAAGATCTTTGAAAGTTTGAAAGCAACAGCATCTATTCCGATGAAAATCGGAACAGGAAAAGGTTATGTTAGCGTCATATAATTCGATAAAGACGTTAATTTCCAAAAGAGATTAATAGTCAGTATCAAAACTCATTTACAATGGAGAGTTTGATCCTGGCTCAGGATGAACGCTAGCGGCAGGCTTAATACATGCAAGTCGTGGGGCAGCGCAGTGTAGCAATACATGGGCGGCGACCGGCAAACGGGTGCGGAACACGTACGCAACCTTCCTTCAAGTGGGGAATAGCCCAGAGAAATTTGGATTAATACCCCGTAACATATAGAAAAGGCATCTTTTTTATATTATAGCTCAGGCGCTTGAAGATGGGCGTGCGGCTGATTAGGTAGTTGGCGGGGTAACGGCCCACCAAGCCTTCGATCAGTAACTGGTGTGAGAGCACGACCAGTCACACGGGCACTGAGACACGGGCCCGACTCCTACGGGAGGCAGCAGTAAGGAATATTGGTCAATGGACGCAAGTCTGAACCAGCCATGCCGCGTGGAGGATGAAGGTCCTCTGGATTGTAAACTTCTTTTATCTGGGAAGAAACCCATAGTTTCTACTGTGGTTGACGGTACCAGATGAATAAGCACCGGCTAACTCCGTGCCAGCAGCCGCGGTAATACGGAGGGTGCAAGCGTTATCCGGATTCACTGGGTTTAAAGGGTGCGTAGGTGGGCAGGTAAGTCAGTGGTGAAATCTCCGGGCTTAACCCGGAAACTGCCGTTGATACTATCTGTCTTGAATATAGTGGAGGTGAGCGGAATATGTCATGTAGCGGTGAAATGCTTAGATATGACATAGAACATCGATTGCGAAGGCAGCTCGCTACACTATTATTGACACTGAGGCACGAAAGCGTGGGGATCAAACAGGATTAGATACCCTGGTAGTCCACGCCCTAAACGATGGATACTCGACATCAGCGATACACAGTTGGTGTCTGAGCGAAAGCATTAAGTATCCCACCTGGGAAGTACGACCGCAAGGTTGAAACTCAAAGGAATTGACGGGGGTCCGCACAAGCGGTGGAGCATGTGGTTTAATTCGATGATACGCGAGGAACCTTACCTGGGCTAGAATGCAGATGGACCGTG
>Ga0335069_10000060_pt1 | contig 184507 bp, 154 predicted proteins | sample Lox_Sample_11_FD_206714 | JGI IMG/M metagenome (GOLD analysis project Ga0335069, IMG submission 206714) | Soil microbial communities from Loxahatchee National Wildlife Refuge, Florida, United States - Lox_Sample_1.1 | ecosystem: Environmental > Terrestrial > Soil > Wetlands | place: USA... | reverse complement strand
GAACACTTAGGCTAGCAATTGTAACACGGAGAACTGAGAAACCCAGAGATTTCGTCATTTCACTTTCCTCTTCCCGAACGTTGCGTGCTCCTGGCAGTACTTCCCTGCCGCAAGCACTAAGATCAACTTATGTTAGCTGAAGGACCTAAGTACTAGCTATAGGATTTTTCCGTAATGGATAAGGCTTAGAAAGCGCTCGCTTTAGCCTTAGCGGCGGAAGAGCCTGGAAATTTGGAGGAGAGAAATGTAAATATTTACAAAGCCCAATCCCGTCACCAGGCCCTTGAAGGAAGGCTCGTCCCAGAGGTTTGCAATCGCGGGGCTGATGGCTTGAAGATAATTGAGCGTCCAGGAATCCTGCCACGGAAATACGACAAGGAACAGGCCGATTTCAAACGCGAACAGCGCGAAGCAAATCGTCAACAGCCGCCCCTGCCAGCGGTTACGAGGTGGGGGAGGAACCGCAGCCGAGTCCGGCGGGTGCGGAGCGATACTGTCTGGCTCTAAAGGCATGCGAAGAGGGTGCTTTGTTCAGGATAGCCCGACCAGACTTCGTCCCGCGACCGGCAGGCGTTCCGGACGGGCTCGAAGCTGAACCGGTGGAGGCTGGTGGGTCCGCAGGCTTCGAGCGCCGCCAAGTGGTCCGGCGTCCCGTAGCCCTTGTTGCGGGCAAACCCGTATTCCGGGAAAACCTCGTCCCATCGCTCCAGGGCGGCATCGCGCGCCACCTTGGCAAGAATGGACGCCGCGGCGATGGAAAAACTTAGGGCGTCGCCATGGATCAGGGCCCTTTGAGGGAGTGGGACGTTCACGGTAACGGCATCGACCAGCAGGTAGTCGCACGAGGATTGCAGACGCTCGACGGCCCGCTTCATGGCCAGGCGGGAGGCCTGTAGGATATTTACGCGGTCGATCTCGAAGGCGTCCGCGCCGGCCACGGCCCAAGCCTTGGCTCGCTCCTGGATACGCTTCGCCAGAACGCGGCGACGGTCCGGCAACAGCAGCTTACTATCGTCCAGGCCGCGGACGGGATGTGACGGGTCCAGCACGACCGCAGCCGCGAAAACGGGGCCGAACAGCGCACCTCTCCCTGCCTCATCCACACCGGCTATGGCCAGATATCCGGCGCACCGGGCAGCGCGCTCGTGGCGGCTGGTGGGCATTCGGGCTCGACGGACCGCGGCGAGTCCTTACTCGCGCTCGCGCAGGCGCGCGGCTTTGCCCTTCAACCCGCGCAAATAATACAACTTGGCGCGGCGGACGCGACCTGTGCGGACGATGTCGATGTGATCGACGACCGGCGCGTTCAAGGGAAAGATACGCTCGACGCCCTGGCCGAAGCTGACCTTGCGCACGGTGATAGTTTCGCCCATCCCGGTGTTATGCTGCGCGATGACCACGCCTTCGAACACCTGCAACCGTTCCTTGTCGCCTTCCTTGATTTTCACGTGAACCTTAATCGTGTCGCCGGGACGGTAGCCGGGGTGCGCCGACTGGCGCTTGTTCTTATTCAGAATCTTCGTCATCACTGCGTTTTGCATAATCGTTCGCTCCAACCAATCTCAATAAATCCGGCCTCATGCGGGCCGTCTTTTCCGCGGCCGCGCGCCGACGCCATTTCCGGATCTCCTCATGATTCCCGCCGAGGAGGACTTCCGGAACGCCCCAGCCTCGAAACTCCGCCGGACGCGTGTACTGCGGGCAATCCAGCAAACCAGGTTCGCCGAACGACTCCGCAACCGCGGAATTTTCGTTGCCCAACACGCCCGGGATCAGCCGTGCCGTAGCATCGATCACTACCGCCGCCGGCAATTCTCCGCCGCTCAACACAAAATCGCCGATCGAGATCTCCTCATCGGCAAGATGTTCGACGACCCGCTCATCCACACCCTCGTACCGGCCGCAGATGAGAAACAACTCTTTCAGTTTACTGTACTTTCGCGCCCGGGCCTGATCGAACCTTGCTCCCTGCGCCGACAGTAAAACGACTTTCTGGCCCTCACCGCGTTTCGGCCAGACCGATTCCACCGCCTCAAAAATCGGCCCCGGCTTCAGCAACATGCCCTCGCCGCCGCCAAAAGGCCGGTCGTCCACGGTCCGGTGCCGGTCGCGCGTCCAATCGCGCAAGTCGTGCACGCGGATATCGATCAGCCCCGCCGTCCTGGCCTTGCCCACCACGCCCTGTTCGAACGCGGCCCGGAAAAAATCCGGGAAAATCGTCAGGACATGGAAAATCACGGGTCCGGCAATCCTCTTCCACCAACGGGCCGCTTAGTCCAGCAGGCCCTCGGGCAACTCCGCCTGGATCCTCTTCGCCGCGACATCGATCTCTTTGCAGATCGCGCGCGCGAACGGCACCAGAACTTCGCGGCCGTCTTCCAATTTCACGTCCAGCAGCGGTCCACCGCCAAAATCCTCGACTCCGCGAACCACGCCAGCCTTCACCGCGCCGTTCCAAAGGGCGCAGCCCAACAGGTCAGCGTGAGAATACTCGCCATCGCCGGGCAGGTCGCGTTCGGAATCCGCCACCAGAATGTCGGCTCCGGCCCATGGTTCCGCGTCCGAAATCGAATCAATCCCGAAAAACTTGAACACCGGCCGCCCGTCATGAAACCAGACTCGCTCCACTGTTGCCTGGCGCGTTTTTCCATCCGGCAACTCGAGCACCACTTCTTTCAACTTCTCCGCCCTGCCCGGCCGTGAGGAGTAAATCTCCCCAATCAACTCTCCCCGATTACCTCGCGCCCGAAAGAGGCGGCCGACCGCAGTCACGCTATTCCAGAATTTCCAGCGTGAACCGGCGGTTCAGCTTCATGCCCGCAGCGCCCAACAGCGTTCGGATGGAACGTGCTGTCCGGCCCTGCTTTCCGATCACTTTTCCCAAATCGGACGGGGCGACGCGCAATTCCAGAACGGTTACCTGTTCGCCTTCGATCTCACGAACGGCGACCTCTTCCGGAATATCAACAAGCGCCTTCGCAATTTCCGTCACCAAATTTTTCACCCAGTTCACCCTCCTAGCTTGAACCGATTCTAGCAGGTAATGGGCTCGTTATAAATTAGACGGCAGCCGGCGCGGGATTATTTTTTAACAATCTTGCGACAGTATCGGACGGCCGGGCGCCGTTCTTCATCCAGTGCTCGATGCGGTCGTGCTTCAGCTTCACCGCAGCCGGCTTTTCCACCGGATGATAGGAGCCCACCACTTCCACCGCCCGGCTATCCCGCGCGCGTTCCTTATCAATCACCACCACGCGATAGCTCGGCTTCTTCTTGCCGCCGAATCGCGCCAAACGAATCATCAACATCAACAAACTCCTGTTCTCTAGAAGGATTCTCAAAAAAGGGGACAGACTACTCTGTCCCTTCCACCAAACTCTGCTTCCATCATCCAACAGCGGTGGACAGAGCGGTCTGTCCCCCTTTTTGAGCATCCTCGTTCTATTGTGGACCAAATCCCATGCCGGGTGGTAATTTCAATTTTCCGAGCCGCTTGCCCAGAAAACCCCCTCCACCCGAAAATTGCTTCATCATCTTCCGCGCTTCCCCATACTGCTTGAGGAGCGTATTGACTTCCTGCACCGAGGTGCCACTTCCTTTGGCAATCCTGCGCCGCCGCGCGCCGTTGATAATCATGTGATTGGCGCGCTCCTTCGAAGTCATTGAATCCACGATGGCGACGAGCCGGGTGATTTCCTTGTCGTCCACCTTCATGTTCTTCAAATCCTTCATCGGGCCGATCTTGGGCATCATGCCGAGCAGCGATTCGAGCGGCCCCAGCTTGCGGATTGCCTTCATCTGGTCCCGAAAATCGGCGAGGGTAAATTCGTCGTCGAGCAGCTTCCGCTGCATCTCCTCGGCCTGCTTCTGATCGATCGAGTCACTGACCTTTTCGATCAGGCTGAGCACGTCGCCCATGCCGAGAATGCGTTCGGCCACGCGATCCGGATGAAACGGCTCCAGCGCGTCGGATTTTTCGCCGACGCCGACGAACTTGAGCGGCTGGCCGGTGACGGAACGGATCGACAGCGCCGCGCCGCCGCGCGCATCGCCGTCCATTTTCGTCAGGATCACACCTGTGATGCCGAGGCGCTTATGAAATTCGTCCGCGGACTTCACGGCATCCTGGCCCGTCATGGCGTCGGCGACAAATAGAATTTCGCTCGGCTGAAGCTGTTCTTTCAGCTCGGTCAGCTCCGCCATCAACTCGTCATCGATGTGCAGGCGGCCGGCGGTATCGACCAGCAGCACGTCGCGTCCGGTCTGTACGGCTTCTTTGCGCGCGGAGCGGGCCAATTGCGCGGGCTTCGTCTCGTCCGGCGTGCCCTCGTAGATCGGAAGCTTGAGATCGCGCGCCAGGACGCTCAACTGCTTGCGCGCCGCCGGCCGGTAAACGTCGACGGAAACCAGGATGGGCGAATGCCCGTTCTTGCTGAGGTATCGAGCCAGTTTCGAAGTGGACGTGGTTTTACCGGAACCCTGCAAGCCGACGATCATGATGACGCTGGGCGGCTCATTCGCCATCCGCAGGCGGGACTGGTGCGTGCCGAGCATCTTCACCATCTCGTCTCGCACGATCTTCACGACCTGCTGGGTGGGCGATAGCGCGGTGAGCACATCCTGGCCCATGGCCTTCTCGCGGACGGCTTCGATAAACTGCTTGGTGACACGGAAATGCACGTCGGCTTCGAGCAGCGCTACGCGGATCTCGCGCAGAGCGGCTTCCATATTTTCCGCCGTGAGTTTCCCTTCTCCGCGCAGGTTTTTAAACACACGCTGGAGTTTGTCGCTTAAATTCTCAAACATGATTTGCCCTGGTGAGGGCGGGAGCCATTCGGAAGGCTAAGCTATAGTGTAACAGAGGTGGTGCTCGAATTACATCGCCGGTAGAGTGCCTTCATAGGAGTCGGCTTTTGGAGATGAGCGAGACGAATTTTTCCCTCGAGGTTCAGAACCGCGATTTCACGCGGGCCTTAAAGCATCTCTGCCGATATGAAAAGGCGGCGCCCGAAGTCCGTCTTCATTATGAAGACGATTCGCTCTTCATTTCGTTGGGACGAACCTCCATGGACATTCCGGCGTCGGGATCGTGGCCGGGGACGGTATTCGTCACTGCAACCTGGGCTAAGGCGTTCGCGACTACCCCCTTTTCCGTGCCGATAATCTGGCTGAGAGTCATTGACGGGAAGCTCCACACCCGCGACCATATCGTATCTTGCGTGGTTAGGTTCGAAAGGGCCGAGACGGACGTCGTCCCTGACTCCAGAAATAAAAAAGCAAAACGGAATCAGCCTGACTCGCGGAAATCGGCTAACCGTTGACCACCCAATGATCAGCGCGATAAAAATCAGAAATTACAAGGGCATTAGAAGGTCACCGTGGATAGAGCTTGGGCGGTTCCACGTGCTCGTTGGACCCAACGCAAGCGGGAAAAGCACTTTCTTGGATGCGATTGAATTTGTGAAATCGTGCCTGATTCGTGGCCCGATCGAGGCCGTTGAAGAAAGAGCAGATTTTCGAGATCTCACATTCTTGCGCCAGGGTGGGCCGATCGAGTTTGAGATTCGGCTGCAACTCCCGGACCTTGTCATCGGCTCGAGTGCTTTAAATTATCGACTGGTATTGACTGCCGATCCCAAGCTAGGAATACGCGTCCGTGATGAGGTGTTGACCAAAGAATCAGGCAATGGTGTAAGGGCGGGACAAGGACACCGTATACTCGGCAAGACCCAAACCGGCAATGATTTCTATCGGCGCGAGCAGGGCACCTATACGGATTCCTTTCAATTTGGGCCCGGGAAATTAGCTCTGTCGCTAATTCCGCCCGATCGGCAAAGGTACCCAACCGGGAACGCGGTTCGTGAGTTTCTAACCCAGGGGGTCCGTTACCTCCAGCTCAATAGCGTCGCGATGCGTAGGCCGACGCCAGCTACGAGACCCGTCGAGCTTGAGCTAGATGGCACTAATTTAGCCCGGGCCGTCGGCAGTCTTGTAAGAGATGCAAAGGCCGACGCCAAGAGCGAAGGAGGCTTAGCGCTGAGCCGTTGGACCGATCACTTGCGTTACGCCCTGAAAGACCTAGAGTCGATCGGCTGGGCCGCGCGGAAGCCCGACAACGCCGAGTACTTAATCCTAAGATTCGCCGACGGCCTTGACTGCCCCAGTTGGCTCCTGAGCGACGGAACGCTGCGGATGTTGGCTCTGACATTGCCGGCATTCTTACCAGGCTATTCGTCTCTTTACATGGTCGAAGAACCCGAAAATGGAGTGCACCCGCACGCCATCGAAATAATTTTGAAAGCGCTCGCCGCCATACCGAAAGCTCAAGTATTTATTGCGACCCATTCTCCGTTGGTCATCCAGGAAGTCGGTCCCGGCCCGCTTCTCTGCTTCACGCGAGACCCGGAGGCGGGGGTGCGCATTATCCATGGCCCCAAACACCCAGCGCTTAAGGATTGGGACAGCAGTCCCGATCTGTCGTCGATCTTTTCCTCCCGGGTACTTGGATGAAAGATCTGTTCGTGTTTACAGCTGACGCCGATGCGGAGGGCTTAATCCGGAGCGTGCTACAACGTCCTGTCCATCTGGGTATCCGCCCTATTACATTCGACGTCGAGCGGTATACTGGCCGAGATTCGGGAATGGTCACAAACGGACCCGAGATCGCAAGAATGAAGGTCCAGAAGACCGACTACTCTCGTTTGATCCTTATCTGGGACCACCACGGCAGCGGTTGGCACGCTCACCGACCCGAAGTGGCAGTTGAGAGAATTCAGCTACGCCTTAATGGGGTGACCTGGGAGAAGCGTTCCGCTGCGGTTGTCCTGGTGCCGGAGCTCGAGGAGTGGCTCTGGTGTTGTCGAACGTCCTTGGCCCGACACTTTAGCCTTACTGCCATTGAGTTCGAACGAGCCATCGCCGAAGTTGCTGGCCGCCGTGGCGTTTCTGTGGACAAGTTTTCTAGCAAGATGCCAAAAGAATTTTTTGGTGAACTCTTTTATGGGCAGCGACGCGCCCAGCCACTGCCCGAAGACTTCGCGAGGCTTGGCGCCATGGCGAATCTGGATTCTTGGTCGGCCAGTTCGACCTTTCACAGGTTTCGGTCGATTCTGCAAGGATGGTTCCCAACTTAGAAGGCCCGAGCAATTCAGTCAGCCACTACGGCCGGGCCATGTACTTTTCGTACAGCTTGGTCTGCCGATTCGACAGATCCACTTCCTTGCCCTTGATGTACATCACTTTGATCTGCGTCGGCGTCTCCAGCGGATCTCCCGTAACCAGCATCAGGTCGGCCCACTTGCCCTTTTCGATGGAGCCCATCTTGTCGCCCGCGCCCCAGATCTCTGCGGCGTTGATCGTAATCGCCTTCAGGGCCTCGTCGTACGGCAGTCCATAGGCCACCGCGCGCGCGGCGTTGTACGGCAGGTTGCGCGAGAATTCGTTGTTGAACGTGGCGAACGCAAATTTCACGCCGGCCTTTTGAAACTCGGCCGGGAGCGATTCGGCGTAATCGTACCGCGCATCGGCGTTTTCCGGCAGAGCCTCGGTGCGGCCCAAGATTACCGGAACATTCTTCGCCTTCAACTCCGCGCCCTCGTTGCCGATTTCCTGGGGCGAAAGGATCACGATCTTAATGTGCTCTTTCTCGGCGAATGCGATCGCGTCGTGAATCGCACGGGCGCGAGCCGCAGGAACCGCCACAGGAACCTTGCCCTCCAGCACCGGCAGCATCGCTTCAAACTTCAGATCACGCTTGAACCCAGGCAGATTGGCCGTGCGCTCTTTTTGATATTGCCGCGCCTGTTCGAAGAATTCGGTTACCTTGGCCACCTGCTGATCGTACTGGCGCTTGGCTTCCGTGTACGTGCTCGGCGCGCCGCCGCCGAACATCGCCATGATTTCATCGGCGAAATCGACGTTGGCCATCCCTCCCCGTCCGCCGCGCGAGGCGATCGCCGGGAACAGCAGATGCACTGCGGCCGAGCGGTTGATCTCCATGTCTTCCCACGTCCAGCCGTCCATGTGGATCAGCGCCGCCTGGCCGGAAATATACTGCGCGCCCGCGCCGCCACGTCCGCCACGGCCTCCCGACGCCGGAAACGTCATCACGCTGGTAATGCCGTTGGCCCGGACCACAGGGAAATGGGCGCTCTCCGGATTCACCGCACTGAGCGCCTTCAACTGCGGCATGAACTCACCCAGCTCGCCGGTGTCGACCGTGACCCGCTCGGCCGAAACTTCGGAAAGACCCAGCTCCGTCCCGGAATCGATCAGGCCGGGATACAGGCGCAGACCCTTGCCCTCGACGATCTTCATCCCCTTCGGAGCCACGATCTTCGGCCCGATATCGGCGATTTTTCCGTCCTGCACCAGTACCGAAACGCCCTTCATTTCCGGGCCGGTCACCGGATACACGTCCACGCCGCGAATCAGGAACGAATCGTTCGCGGCCGCGCAAGCGAAAACCGCGCTCGCGATCAGTAGTCCAATCTTTCTCATTGAGGTCCCCTTCCACCGCGCGCCGGCGCCGCCGCCTTTTCCTTGTCGGCCAGCTTCTTCTTCTCCAGTTCCTTATTCGGACGCGCGCTCACATCGGAGTCGCGATCGAAATACTTGCTTCCGTCGATCCACACTTTTTGAACCTTGGAAAAATTCGACAGCGGGTCTTTATCGTAGATCACGATGTCGGCGTCCTTGCCGACCTCAATCGACCCGACGCGATTATCTACGCCCAACTGCTTGGCTGGATTGATGGTCACCAGCGCGAGTGCTTCTTCCCGCGTCAGCCCGCCGTACTTCATCGCCTTGGCGGCTTCGGTGTTCAGGCGGCGCATCAGTTCGGCGTCGTCCGAGTTGAGGCTCGAAACCACGCCCTTCTTCGTCATGACGGTGGCGTTGTAGGGAATCGCGTCGTAGGCTTCCACTTTATACGACCACCAGTCGCTGAATGTCGATCCGCCCGCGCCGTGGGCCGCGATTTCCTTGGCCACTTTATAGCCTTCGAGCACGTGCTGGAATGTCTTGATCTTGAATCCGTAGTCGTCGGCGACGCGGATCAGCATCAGGATTTCGTCGGCGCGATAGCAGTGCGCGTGCACGAACCGCTTGCCTTCCAGAACCTCTTTGAGCGCCTCCAGCTTCAAATCCTTGCGCGGAGGAATCGGATGCTCGCCCTTGGCGACCTTCGCGTCGTAGGCGTCCCATTCGGCCTTGTATGCCTTCGCTTCGTTGAACGCCTCGCGGATTACATCCTCGACGCCCATGCGCGTCGCTGGATAGCGGGCATTGGTCGCGGGTGCGCCGCGTCCGCCCGCGGGCGATCCGGCACGCTTGGGGTTCTCGCCAAGCGCGAACTTGATACCAGGCGTCGCGCCCTGGAAAATCAGCCCTTCGGCATCCTGGCCCCAGCGCATCTTCAGCACCAGCGTCTTGCCGCCGATGGCATTGGCCGAGCCGTGCAGAATATTCGCCGCCGTCACGCCACCGGCCAGCGCGCGGTAGATCGCGATGTCCTCGGGGTTGATGACGTCTTTAATATCGACCATCGACGAGACGGAGACGCTACCTTCGTTGACGCCTCCATCCACCGCGATGTGCGAGTGGCAGTCGATGATGCCGGGGATGACGTATTGGCCCTGCGCGTCAATCACGGTCGCGCCGGGAGGCACCATCACCTTGTCGCCGACCTCAGTGATCTTGCCGTTGGTCAGAACGATGGAGCCCTTGAATGTTCCCTTCGGACCCTCACTCATGATGGTGGCGTTTTGAATCACCGTCACTTCCGCACCTAGCGGCAGGAGCGCCAGAAAACCAGCCAAAATTGCTCGCTTCATTTATCGATTCCCTCCGTTCGGACCGCTGGGCGCAGTCGCCGCGCCGCCGCCCCGTCCCGCCGGAACCTCCGGCGCGGGCACATATTTGTTGCCGTCGACCACCACGAACTCCACGTGGGTCCGGTCGTCGAAAATGTCGCCCTTGGTCACCACCAGATTGGCGATCTTACCTTTCTCGATGCTGCCGAGCCGATCCGCCACGCCGTAAATCTCGGCGGGCGTCAGCGTCAACGCGCGCAGGGCATCTTCACGCGCCAGTCCATTGTCGATGGCTTTTTTCACCGCGCGCTGCAAATCGCGCGTTGCATCGATGCCGTCCGAATAGAGCGCGAACCTAATCCCGTTCTTCTTCAGAACCGCCGGCGTCGATGGAGCCTTGTCGCGAATCACCATCTGCCGGTACGGATCCTCCGCGTCGGGGTCCGGATCCCGCGCGGCTTCCGGCCATCGCAAGCTGACGAACACCGTCGCATTGGCGTCTTTCAAGTACTTCACCGAACGGTCGTCGAAGCCCTCGCGCAGGCCATAGTAAACAGCGGGCCGCTTCAGTTCCGCCGCGAAGTGGATCATGCGGTCGACCTCCACCCAGCGATTGGCGGGTAGAAGAATCATTTTCGATTCGAGCACGCCTTCGAGCGCGCGATCGTATTCCGGCCTCTGCATGCCGCGAGGGTTCTTCGCATACGCGTCCTTTACCAACTGATAGTGGTCGGCGTCGAGATAAATCTGCCGTACGTAGGCGATCATGCCCATCAGGGCGCTCGGGAACCCGCCGCCCATTCCGCCTCCGCCGCCTCCCGCGCGCGTGAACGAAATATACTGGCCCAGCGAAGGCACCAGCACCATCTCTCCTACTTTGTCGGTTTGGACCAGATCTACCAGCGAGCCTTGACCCGCGAAGAATCCGCGCGTCGGCCAGACAGCGGCGGTAGTAAACCCGGCATTGCGAGCCGTTTCAATCCGCTTGTCGCCCGGCTGAATTTCGTCAGCGGCCTTGATCCAGCTTGTGGTCGACGGGCGATCCTCGGGTCCACGCGCGGGCGGCGCAGCTGTAGCAGTCGTCGTGGTCGCGCCGCGGCCCGCGGTTGTGGCGCCTCCGCGCCCGGCTGTTGCAGCCGTTCCCGGCATGCCCCAGGTGCTGAGCGCATCGACCAGCCCGGGATACACCGTCATCCCCTCGCCGTCTACGACAACTGCATCGGCAGGAATCGCGACGTTCGCGCCTACGTCTTGAATCAGCCCGTTGCGGACCACCACCGTTCCCTTGGCGAGCACCGGTCCTGACACGGGAACGATCTTCGCGTTCCGAATCGCAATCGCCTGGTTATCGGCGGCAACCGCGCATCCGCAAAATATTAGCAGCGTTGTGAAGAGATTTCTCATAGTGCAATCGCCTAGTATAAAGGAGAATGGCGTTAAAGAAACGAATAGGTTACAAGCAGGCCGGCGTAAACATCGATGAAGCCGACGCCGCCGTGGGCTCGATTCGGGAAATGGCCCGGAGGACGTTCAACGCGAACGTCCTGACCGACATCGGCAGCTTCGGCGGAGGCTTTCGTTTAAAAGGCTACCGGCAGCCCGTGCTGGTGTCCTCGGCCGACGGCGTCGGAACGAAGCTGAAAATTGCGTTTCTCACAGGCCAGCATTCCACCATCGGCGAAGACCTCGTGAATCACTGTGTCAATGACATCGCCGTGCAGGGCGCGGAGCCTCTGTTCTTTCTCGATTACTTCGCCACGGGAAAATTGAACGCGCGCGTGGCAGCGAGCGTGGTGAGCGGCATCGCCCGCGGATGCGAGCGCAACAAGTGCGCCCTGATCGGCGGCGAGACTGCCGAAATGCCGGGTCTGTATCAGGAAGGCGAATATGACTTGGCCGGCTTCATCGTCGGCGTGGTCGAGAAAAAGCGCATGATCACCGGCGCGTCGATCAAGCCGGGCGACATTCTGCTCGGGCTGCCGAGCACGGGGCTGCACACCAACGGGTACTCGCTCGCTCGCAAGCTGCTGTTTGAAATCGCCGGGCACGACGTGAACACGAAGGTGGACCAGCTGGGCACATCCCTCGCCAAGGAGTTGCTGAAGCTGCATCGCAGCTATCTCGCTCCGCTGCGCGCTCTTCACAACAAGGGCATTTTAAAAGGAGCCGCGCACATCACCGGCGGAGGCATTACGGACAACACGCCTCGCATTTTGCCCAAGGGCCTCGCCGCCCGCATCGACATAGGCTCGTGGCCCGTGCTGCCGGTGTTCGAGCTGCTGCGCAAAATCGGCGATATTCCGGAGGCCGATTGGCGCAGGACGTTCAACCTCGGCATCGGCATGATTTTCGTCGTCTCGCCTGAGGACTTGAAGAGGGCCTGCAAGACGCTCGATAAGATGCGGGAGAAGTGGTACCAAATCGGCGTGGTGACGAAGGCGCGCGGGGCTCGGGTGGTTTATAGGTAGGGTGAAGTGCACCACTCCATTGCTCGCTGCCGTTGCGGTCGTCGCTGCATGGGGACAATCGCCGCGGTTCGAGCTCGCATGGGTCGAGGGCAAGTGCCCTACGTGCGATGGAGCCTGGAGTCTCAACTCTGCGCTGTTCACGTCGCGCACGGACGCGTGGGGGATCGGAGCTAACGGACCTACCCCTGGTAGGGAGGGGATGGGTGAACGCACGCTGCTCCATACCACCGACGGCGGGAGAACCTGGAAAGAAGTGCCCCGAACACGGGCCTACGCATGGCCTCCAAGCGTTGCGTTTCTCGATACGCAAAGAGGTTGGATTGAGACGCACCCAAGCCCGGTCCAAGAAGATGTCTTACTCGAAACGAACAACGGCGGCAGAACTTGGACGAACGTCAGCGGCAAATTCCCAGTTTTTCCGCGAATACTCGACGCGGATCATTGGTGGGGCATCAAGATGACACCGCTTGTCGGAGCGGAGGACGGGCGGTACTGGCGCAGAGCTCTGGAGCGCACATCGGACGGCGGCGGCACCTGGACCGAGACTCCGCTTCCGTACGAATCCGGCGATTTCCCGCGCGTGGAGTTTCTCTCCGCCGACTACGGTTGGATCGGGTCCGTTATCGGCGGGCAATTTGCCATATTTCGCACCAGCGACGGAGGCAAATCGTGGGAGAAATCACTCACCTCCACACCGAAGCCAGCCCACAATATCGTAGACCTCTTCTTCTTCGATAAGAGCCACGGCTGGGTGATTGTCGATTTCAACCTGCGTGAGGGATACAACGGTAATGGCTCGTATGTCTTTTCGACAACCGACGGCGGAAAAACGTGGACCCGCCAGGAAAGCAGAGTCCTCCAGTCAGGATACGCATTCTGGGTGAATTTCTTGTCTGAGCAGTTTGGCTTTGTGTACTTGGACAGACCGGCGCTGGCCTATACGTCCGATGCGGGAGTCGCCTGGCAGAAGATCGCCATCCGCGGCTACGTAACCGGATGTCAAGCTTTCGCGGGCGACCTTTTCTGCACAGCCCAAGATAAGAGGTCCAAGCTGGCGGTATTGACGATTCACCCGAGATGAGATGATTGTGGCGCAGGTTGGCAACCTGCGAACCGATTTGCAATCGGTTCATCTGCATCTGCACCGCATCACACGCCCATCAGCGTGTATCCCCGTTCCTGCGCTCGATTCACCGCCACGATTCCGGCCGGCACCAGGCGAGCGTTCGTGATCATATTGGCGCTCAGTTCCGTGAAGATGTCGTCGGCCTTACCACCGGTCGCTTTGGCGATGGAAGCCGCGAACGCTCGCGTCGACAACTGGCACACCGCGAACTGCGCGCCATGATTCGCCAGCCCGTCGAGCGTGACGCCGCGATTCAACAGAAGCTCGCCGTAGCCGACGGAGTTGTACATGTTCACCTTCGGCGCCTGCTTGGTCTTGGGATCCTCCAGTTTCGCGCGCGCCGCCAGGGGCTCACCGTACTTCGCCCACATTGCGTCGTTGTAGCCGAACAGAGCAGAGCGATGGCGCAGCACGATCACCACGGCTAAATCGCTGTCGTTCAGCCCGTAATCGGCCTGGTTCGCCAGGTAATAATTGGACGCGAAGGCGAGAGCGTCGCCGAGGCCGTCGGAAACAATCGAATCGAACAGAACGCGATGCTTGGCGTTATTCTGATCCAGCCAGTCGTCTTTCTCATGACGCGCCGGCTGCCAGCGCGACGTCTCCGGCGGTTTTTTAGCCGCCATGGCCAAGCCGGCCGTCGCCGCCAGCGATGCCAGCCCTGTGTTCAGACGCGTGAGAAACGACCGCCGCTGCCGCGACGGCAAAGAGTCCTGACTCATATTCCATCTAGTATGCCGGAAATCACCCCTTGGCGATCTTCTCCCAGGTCGTTTCCTTGCCCGTGACGCAGGCTTCCAGCGCCATCACGGCTGCGAACGTGCTCTCTGCGCCCCACAGGGCGGCATTCTCGATCTGGCCGGTACGAGCGCCTTCGATGAATTCATTCACCGCGTCATTCGTGATGTCGTACGTGGTCTCCACCCGTTCCACGTCGACGCCCTTGCGGAATACCGAAAAGCCCTTGCGCGAGGTCTGGACCGCCCCCTTCTCGCACATGAACGTTTCCGACACGTCGGACCAGCCGGGCGCGCCGAACTGGTTGGCGCTGTAGCTCAGGATCGTTCCGTCGCCGTACTGGAAGGAGCACGATACGTTATCGAACACGTCGCCGATCTGTGTGCGAACCATGCGGCTCCCGTAGCCTGCAACCTTGGCCGGGTTCTTGTCGAGGAACCAGTGCACAACATCCAGGTTGTGGCAGTCCTGTTCGACCAGAATGTCGCCGGAATATTTGCGATAGAAAAACCAGTTGCGGATGTGCTCTTCGGAGGGTGCGTGGCCGGATTGAACCGGCGCGCCGCCTCCCAGCCAGGCAGCGCGCACCATCTTGATGGCGCCTAGTTCGCCCGACGCGACGATTTCATGAGCGCGGCGGTAATCCTTGCCATAGCGCTGTTGAAAGTCCATGGAGATGCGCTTGGTCGGATCGGCCTTTCGCGCCGCGGCCTGGAAGCGGCGAACGCCGCCCGGATCGACGCCCGCGGGCTTCTCGCAAAAGATGTGTTTGCGTGCCTTCACGGCCGCTTCAAAGTGTTCGGGATGCAGGAACGCGGGCGTTGCGATCAGCACCGCATCCACGTCGGAGGCCAGCAGGTCGCGGTAATCCTTATAAGCCTTGGCGCCCGAGTATTTCGCGGCGGCCTTATCAAGCTTGTCCTGGTAAATATCGCAGTACGCCGCGACGCGGAGAAATTCGTTCTTGGCGAAGATGCCGCTGACGTACATGCCGCGGTTGCCGCAGCCGAGTAGGCCGAGCGAAAGAGCGGAATTGGCATCGGTTCCGCGCACCGTTTTAGCCGCGATAAGAAAGGAGGCCGCGGCACTTGAGAATTGGCGGCGGGATATTGTATGAAGCTCCATGGCCCATAGCATACACCTCGCCAATGTGGGGCGGACGCCCGCGTCCGCGCAGGACCCCCGGTCCGGCTTGTCAATCCGCAAAGGCCAACGAAGGCGTCGGCTGCGGACCTGGGGTCCGCCTCACTAGACTAGGTACAATCGAGCTATGCTTGTCCCCTGCCGGAGCCTATGAAGCGACTTGGAATCTTGCTCTCCGGCCGCGGCTCGAATTTCCTGGCAATCGCCGATACGGTCGCGGAGAAGCGTCTCGACGCTGAGATCGCGGTGGTGATTTCCAATCGTGCTGACGCGCCGGGACTCCTTGCTGCTCGCGAGCGGGGCATCGCGGCGGTTTCCCTGCCCTCCAAGGGCCTCGACCGCGAGGCGTACGACCGCCAGTTGATCGCCGAGTTGCGGGCCGCCCGCGTCGATCTGATCTGCCTCGCCGGATACATGCGCATCCTAAGCGGCTATTTCATCCGCGAATTTCCGACGCGCATTCTAAACATCCATCCGTCGCTGCTGCCCGCGTTTCCGGGGCTTGACGCGCAGCATCAAGCACTGGAGCACGGTGTCAAGATCGCCGGATGCACGGTGCATTTCGTCGATGAAGGGCTCGACTCCGGCCCCATCGTCGCGCAAGCATCGGTTCCGGTTCTGGCAAGCGACACGGCGGACACTCTCTCCGCCCGTATCCTCATCGAGGAGCACAGACTGTACTGGAAGGCTATCGCGCTGGTGCTCTCCGGACGGTATCGCATCGAGGGCAGACGCGTGATCGAGACCGAGTAGAGCCCGGTCGGTCAGCTCGGGGCTACTTCGTATATCCTGTAACGATGAACAACCGGCTCCCAGCAGAGCTCTTGGCCGAATTTCTCGGCACCCTGGTTTTGATTTTGTTTGGCAACGGCGTAGTCGCCATGGACGTTTTGTTTCACAAAGGCGGCTACACGAATATCACTCTGGGCTGGGGACTGGCCGTTACGATGGGCATCTACATCGCGGGAAAGACCACAGGCGCGCATCTGAATCCGGCAGTCACCCTGACGATGGCCGCCTTCCGCGGATTCCCTTGGAGCAAGGTGCTGCCCTACTGCATCGTGCAAACTGCGGGAGCCTTCTGCGCAGCTGGCCTCGTGTTTTGGAACTATCGCCTCCAATTCCTGCAGGTTGATCCTGGCCTGGAGAAAACGGCGGGTATCTTCACGACCTTTCCGGCGTTCCCGTTGCAGCCTGCGGCGGGCTTGCTCGACCAGGTGATCGGCACGGCGCTGCTTCTGCTGATGATCTTGGCCATCACCGACGAACGCAACACGCCTCCGGGTGGGAACATGACGCCGATCATGGTAGGCCTGATCGTGGTGGTCGTCGGCATGGCGTTTGGAGGGATGCACGGCTATGCGATCAACCCCGCGCGCGATTTCGGACCTCGCCTCTGGACCGTGGTCGCCGGGTTCAAGAACAACGGACTGACGGACGGCTCGATGGTGTTTTGGGTGCCGATCGTGGGGCCGCTGGTGGGCGGGCTGATCGGCGGCGCGGTGTACGATTTTGGGATCCGCAAGCGTCTGCCCGCGTAAATCGTCTGCTCCGGCGACACGAATCACGCGGCGACAACCACTAAGCCCATCGTGCGCCGCTAACATGCTTTAATAGTGAGAGATTAAAAGATAGTTCCCCGCAACCCGGGGGATTGGGAGTTACGTCTCACTACTCATGCGGTCTGCCCTATTACTCTTTCTCTGCACCGGCGCATTCGCCGCGACCCCAGCTAAATTCATCCCCCCGGCTCCAATTCAATTCGAGCACGCCTCGGATGATTGGACCGCCCGCGGCCTCGGCTACGCATTTCGATTCGAGAAAACCGGCGCCGCCATGCGGCTCGGTGATCGCACGCTGCGGACGGCGTTTGTCGGCGCGAATCCTGCGGCTCCGTTCACCGGAGTCGACCAGAGCGCGCATCCTACCAACTGGTTCCGCGGAAAGGCTTATCAACGCGTCGAAAATTTCTCAAAACTCCGCCGCACGGGCGTTTATCCCGGCATCGATCTGATCTATTACAGCCGCAACGGCGAACTGGAATACGATTTTGAAGTGGCTCCCGGCGCGGACCCTTCGCGCATCGCCATGCGCTTTGAAGGCGCCGATTCCCTCCGCCTAAACGAGCATGGAGATCTGGTTGTTTCGCTTGCGGGCGAGGAACTGACGCAGCGCGCTCCGGAAATTTATCAGCGCAAAGCATCGGGTGAGATGGTCGCCGTGTCCGGCTCTTACCGCGTGGCCGAGAATGGGATCGTCCGCTTCCAGTTAGGGGGCTACGACCGAAGCGCGGCGCTGGTCATCGATCCAGCCGTCGCCTACGTCGCGTTTCTCTCGGGCTCCGCCTCGGATCAAGGGATCTCGGTGGGTCACGATCCTCAAGGCTACATCTACTTCGGTGGCTATACTTACTCCACGGATTTTCCGTCCGGAGGCATCGGCTATAGCAAAACCTCCTACGGCAGCCTCGACTGCTTCCTGATGAAGATCAATCCCTACGCCTCCGATCCGACGCAAGTGATCGTTTACTCGTCTTATTTCGGCGGCACCTCCGACGATATTCTCACTGCGATGCAGGTCGACGCGGCGGGCATCATGTACTTCACCGGGTCCACCGACTCCACCGATTTCCCGGTATCCGGTGGAGCTTATGCCTCGCTGCCTGCGGCGCCGTACACGCACGCATTCCTGGTGGCGCTCGATTCCAACCAGGACAGCATCTATTCGGAGATCTACTCCACTTATTTCGGCGGCACTACCGGCAACGAAGTGGGCGAGGGGATCTATCAGGCGAACGGGTTCATCTACATCACCGGCTTCAGCAACTCGACCGACCTGCCTACTTCCGGCGCCTTTCAGGGGACGCTGGCGGGTAGCGACGACGCGTTCGTCGCGAAGTTCGACCCCACCCAGCAGGGCCAGGCGTCCCTGATTTTCTGCTCCTACCTCGGCGGCGGTGCGCAGGACCGGGGTCTTGACGTCGCGGTCGATAGCAAAGGTCTGATCTACGTCACGGGATTCACCTACTCCCTCGACATCGGGTACACCACGAACGGGTACTCCAATTACGCCGGCGGCGGGGACGCGTTTCTGGCAGTCATCGATCCATCTCAGTCCGCTTTAAATTACCTGACCTTCTTTGGCGGCTCGTCGGGCTACGACTCGGCGAAGCGCATGGTCGTGGATCCGAACGGCAAATGGGTTGCCATCGCCGGCTACACCATGTCCTCGGACCTGCCCCACACGCAGAATGCATATCAGCCGGTGATGCCTTCCCTTACCAACGTGGATTCTTCCGGCAATCAACTGGCGACAAACGGATTCCTCGCCGTCTTCGATATGACCAAGGCGACCGCTCCCGGCCAGGGGCTGTTGTACGCGACCTACTTCGGCGGCTATGCGGGGGAGGTGATCTACGGGGTGAATCGCGACTCACAGGGCCGCTTCTATCTCTGCGGCTATACTCTTTCGTCGAATCTGCCCGTTACCAACAACGCGTTTAATTCCGCGTCGGCCGGTGGAGGATTGAACGGCTTTGTGACCATCCTCGATATCACCGCGCCCAACCAATTGGTTTATTCTAGCTACGTCACCGGTCCGGGCAACCAGACCGTGCACGGCGTCGACATCGATTCGCACGGGACTGTTTGGATCACAGGCATGGCGTCGGGAAATATTTTCCCCGCGGGGTATGAAACGTTCCCCACTAATCCGCAGACCGGCGCTGCCCAGCCGGGTAAACAGGCGTCCTATATCTGGGGCTTCAATCTGCCCTAGGGCTTCTTGCATTCGCCGCGGCATACCGTCTCTGAAACGGTACGCGGAGCTTCCAGCCGGCTCGGATCGTTTATCGATGGCAACTGGATTGTTTGTCGTTCGATAATCGCTCCGTCAGCGCCCTTCGTGCGTTCCGTAACGCGCTTCTCAGTCAGCCCCGGAGCCGCGCCGATCTCCCGAGCGCGGCCATCGGAGGCGCGTCCGAAAATCTCCACCTCTTCGCTGCTCGTTCCATCGGGCCTTTGCGCCGATTTGATCACTTTCTGCCGGACCAGCGAAAAATTGCCGTTCACACCCGGCTCATAAACCGCCGTATTGGTGACCGTTTCATTCCCGCGCCGTGTTTCCACCGTGGCCGAGCGCTGCGCCTCAACCAATCGCCCGTTTGTGTCGGGCTGGTATACCGTCTCGTTCTCTTTTTTCCCGTCCCCGGTGATCTCGCTGCTCAGCGTCCTCCTCTCGGCATCCTCGAAAGAACCGCTGAGCGACTTCTTCTGTGTCACGGTGTCTACCACCGTGGCGTTTCCGTTCTTTCGCGTCTCCACAGTGGCGCGCTCCACTTCCGACATGTTCCCGCTGAGATCGCTCCGATAGGTCGTCGACTTCACGGTCGACGCGCCGTTGGCGCCCACCGTCTCCTCCCTCACCACGCGATCCGTGGAAACCACCTGCCCGTTCGGGCCGTATTCGCGGATAATCGTCTGCGTGACTGTCGTATTACCGGTCTTGCTTAGGATCTTTCGCTCCACCTGCTCCAACGGAATTTCCTTGCCGTTGATCGACCGTCGTAGGTCGGTGACGACACCCTCTCGTGCCGTAACCTGGCCGTTGGCGATACGATTACCGTTGATATCGCTGGTGTAGGTGGTCGAGGCAGACTGGCCGGCAGCGACCGCCATCGTGACGAGGAAAAGGTACGTTCGCACACCTTAAGACTAAGCGAAACCCCGAACGGCTTCAATACGGTGGAAGCCTTAATTTGGCGTGTTCGCCGCCCGTTCCCTTACAATAGGAAAGGCGTGAAGAACTTTTACATTGAGACCTTCGGCTGCCAGATGAATGCCCATGACTCGGAAAAGGTCGTCGGGACGCTCATCGCCGAGGGATATTCCCAGGTCTCGACCCCCGATGAGGCCGAACTGGTGCTGTACAACACTTGCAGTATCCGCGAGAAGGCTGAGCAGAAGGTCTTTCATCGGCTGCAGCAGTTCAAGCGTAACAATAAGGGAAAGAAGATCGTGCTGCTGGGCTGCGTGGCGCAGCAGGAAGGCGAGCGCGTCTTCGAAAAGGCGCCGTTCGTCAGCATGGTGTGCGGCTCGGCCAGCTATAACCAGCTGCCGCGGATGCTGGTACAACTCGAAACCGGAAACAAGCGCGTCACTGGCCTGAGCCTCGATACCGAGGACACCTTCGACACGCCTTTGACGCGGCGCGAAAATCCCCACCGCGCCTACATCACGATTATCGAGGGTTGCGACAAGTCCTGCGCCTATTGCGTCGTTCCATTCACGCGCGGGCCGGAGCGCAGCCGCTTGAGCGCGTCCGTCATTGACGAGGCGCGCCGCCTGGCCGGGGCCGGCTATAGCGAAATTCAATTGCTCGGCCAGAACGTAAACAGCTACCGCGATCCTTCACCAGCCGGATGGGATTTCGCCACGCTGCTCGACCAGGTCGGCCGCGTGCCCGGTATCCGCCGCGTGCGCTTCACCACTTCGCATCCGCGCGATTTCGTCAAACCGATCGTCGAGGCCATCGACGAGAATCCCGCGCTCTGCAATCACGTCCATCTGCCCGTGCAAAGCGGGTCGACGCGCGTGCTTCAGGCCATGCAGCGCCTGTATACGCGCGACGAGTATCTGCGCCGTATCGAGTGGATGAAAGCCGCGCGCCGCAACATCGCCATCACCACCGATATCATCGTCGGCTTCCCCGGCGAAACCGAGGCCGAGTTCGAGGAAACGCTCACACTGCTGCGCGAGGTCGAGTTCGACTCTATCTTCGGCTTCAAGTATTCGCGCCGCCCCAACACGCCCGCGCTGGCACTCGACGATCAGATTACGGAAGAGGAAAAGACGCGCCGCCTGCAGATCGTTCTGGAGATCCAGCGCGAGATTCAATTGCGCCGCAACGCGGCCTACGTCGGCACGGTGGAGGAATGCCTCGTCGAAGGCTTCAACAGAGCCACCGCACAGTGGATTGGCCGCACCTCACAGCACAAGACGTTGAACTTTTTGCGCCCCGCCTCCGACGATGATATTCTGGGCCGCTATGTGGATGTGCGAGTCACCCGCGCCGGCGCGAACTCGCTGGTCGGGGAGTGTGTACACTGAAAAAGGGAGGCACGCATGGAAGTTGAAATGAAAATCCGGGGATTGATGATGGACCCGGTGACCAACATGCCGATCGTCGTTCTGAAAGACGTTAACGGCACCGCGATTCTCCCGATTTGGGTGGGAATCTACGAAGCGAATGCCATCGCGCTCGAGATCGAAAAAATGCCCACGCCGCGTCCGATGACGCATGACTTGATCCGCAATTTGCTCTTCGGCCTGGAAACCGGAGTAAAGAAGGTTGTGGTGAGCGACCTGAAGGACGACACGTTCTACGCCGTGATCTGGCTGGAACGCGGCGGCCAGATGATCTCGGTCGATTCCCGCCCCAGCGACGCGCTGGCCATCGCGCTGCGCCTCGACTGTCCCATCTACGTCGACGAATCGGTGCTGAAGACCTCCAAGAGCGTGTCGGCCGTGGCCGAGGTCGGCAACAACGAAGAGCTCCGCAAATGGCTGGAGGGCCTCAACGACGAGGACCTCGGCCGCTACAAAATGTAGCCTGTTTTCATACGCTTCTCCAATAGGCTCTTGACGTGTGCCTCGATAGTGATAGCATTATGATATCACAAGGAGATCACATGAAAGAGAAGCAGCGTCACACAGCGTCTGGATTCGCGTATCTGGTCCTGTTGATCCTCATCCTTCCCCTGGCGTTCTGGGGTATTATTTACTTCGCACAGCCGGATCGTGCCAACCCAGCGGTCATCGTTGGATGCGCCCTGGTGCTTCTGATTGACACGTTCTGCTTCAAAGGACTCTTCGGCGTCTCTCCGAACCAAGGCGCGGTGCTGCAACTGTTCGGGCATTACGTGGGCACCGAGCGCCAGCCGGGACTGCGCTGGGCGAATCCGTTCTATACGAAGAAGTTTGTCTCGCTACGCACACGCAACTTCGAGACCGCCGAACTGAAGGTGAACGACCTCGATGGCAATCCGGTGGAGTTCGCCGCCGTGGTTGTCTGGAGCGTGGTGGATACCGCCGAGGCGATGTTTCAAGTCGACAATTACGAAAACTATGTGAAGGTGCAATCGGAAGCCGCGCTGCGCAACCTGGCTGCGGCGTATCCGTACGACGCGCATCAGGAGGGCGTGAAATCGCTGCGCGCGAACATGACGGAGGTCGCGGCGCATCTGCGCGACGAGATTCAGGATCGCCTCGCCGTGGCGGGCGTCGAAGTTAAAGAGGCCCGCATCAGCCACCTTGCTTACGCGCCGGAAATTGCCGCCGCGATGCTGCAGCGCCAGCAGGCGTCGGCCATTGTCGCCGCGCGGACGAAAATCGTTGACGGCGCAGTGGGCATGGTGGAGATGGCTCTCGAGCGTCTCCACGAGAAGGGCACCGTGACGCTCGACGAGGAGCGGAAAGCCGCCATGGTGAGCAATCTGCTGGTGGTCCTCTGCGGCGAGCGCGCGGCGCAGCCGGTGCTGAATACCGGGACGATGTATCACTAGAACGATCCCCTGGCTCACGCAGGGGCTGTTACCCATCGTTACGAGGCGCGGCGTACAGCCCCGTCCCGTAACGGCGGGGATCGCAGTTGGAGCAACACACATTGCGCAAGAACTATCCATTACGCATCGACGCGGAGGTCTTCGACGCCATGCGCCGCTGGGCGTACGACGACCTGCGCAGCCTGAACGGGCAGATCGAGTATCTGCTGCGCGAAGCCCTGCGCCGCGCCGGCCGCGAGCTTAAACCGGAAGGCAACAAAAAAAGCGGCGAGCCCGAAGGTCCGCCGCCCCTGTGAAGCTAAATCCGCTTGCCGGTTACTCGCCCTTCTTGGTCGTTGCCTTTGGCGCGGGCCGCGCAGCCGGAGCGTTCTTTCCGGTCCAACCCGTCAGCTTTTCTTTCTCCACTTCCAGCGTGAGCATGTAGGGCTCCTTGGTGAAGGCCTTCGCGACGCCTTCGAACTCCAGCGTCTCGCCCGCTTCCATCTTGCCCGGGAGCGCGGTCTCGAACGTGATGGTGCAATCCGCCAGGCCTTCGTTCTCCACCGCAAGCACGATCGTCTTCGGACGAACCACCGGCGTCATGGAGACGATCTTGCCCTTGAACTTCGGCAGCGCGCTATCCTTGATTTCGCCTTGGAACTTCGCGTCTCCACCATCACCGGTGAGAATCGCCTTCAGGTCACGCCACTGCGCCTTCATCGGGTCCTTGCCGCGAATTTCTTCCTCCCTGGCAGCTGCTTCCTCGGCCATTTTGACGGTGCTCTTGATCACGAAGCCATCGGGTAGCGCCTGACTCGCGGCCGTCGCCAGTAGTTGATCTTCGCCGTCCATCGTTCCGTGGTAGGTCTTGTACGCCTTATCCACGAAGGTCTTCATCGTCGCGCGCTCGTTGGGGGGCAGCGCGCCCGGGCCGGTGTAAGCAGCGGCGCGAGCATAATGGAAAATTGCGTCGGATTGGCGCTCCGGATGAGCCTTCGCTTCCGCAAGAATCTGCTTGCCGAGCCATACGTTGATGCCGACACGGGTCGGGTCCTTCTTTAGACGCGCGATAGCGGCCTCCTGGCCCTGCTGTTCCGCCACCCAGTCAAGCTGGACCTGCGCATAGGCCACTAACTGCGGTTTCAGCGCCGACCACTGCGCGTCGGTCTGGTTCGCCGGCTTGTTGGCCGCGGAGAACACGTCGTCGGCGTGCTCGATCACGTACGTCGCGGCATCGGTTATCGCCGCCAGATCCTCCGCGCTCGGCGACTTGATCTGCGGCACGTCGGCGAAAATGGTCCGCAGCAGGTCGAGGTTGGCTAGTGCGTTGGGTACCTTCTTGCGTAGCTCCTGCGCCATCTGCACCTGCTCATGGTACATTTTCAGGTTGCCGTACACCTGAAAGTACAGGCCGGTCCGCTGCACCGCGTACTCGGTCTCCGGATAGTCGGCCTTCCATTTGTCCAGCTTCTCCAGTTGAGCTTTGGGATCCTTCTCGGTGTTGGCCGCGATGGCTTCCGTCTGCTCCTTGTCGTCCTTGAACTTCGGCGCTGCCGGGGGAGTCTGGGCCGCTGCCACTGCCATGAAGGCGATGCAGCCGATTGCGATTTTATGGGTATTGAAAAAGGTCACGTGAGCCTCACTCGGGTGAATTTGTCTTTGTCGAGGCGCTCTTCTTTGCGCCCGAATTCTTTCTTATCGTTTCGTTCTTGCCGGTCCAGCCAGTCAGCTTGGCCTTGTCCGTGTCAAACGTTACCATGAACGGATCTTTCGTAAAGCTCCTGGCGATACCCTCAAACTCGAGTTCCCCGCCGGGCTCCATTCTACCTGGAAGTGAGCCGTCAAGCTTTAATATTACATCGCCCGCGGGATTTTCGATGGCAAGGGTGAGTTCCTTTGGCTTCACCGCCGGATTCGCCGACACAAGTCTTCCCTTTAAACGAGGGACGAGTGCATCCTTCATTTTGGTTTCAAAGTATGTTTCGCCGTCCGCGTCCGTCAGCGCGGCCCGCAGATCCTTCCACAACGCGCGCTCCGGATGGGTCTTGTCGAACATCTGCTCGGCTTCAATACGCTCTTTGGCGATCTGCGCCGCACTCTTGATCTGAAAACCCGGAGGCGGCAGGGGTTTCGCTTTGGCGTCGGCCAGAAGCTGCGCCAACCCTTCATCCGATCCGTGATACTTCACGTAGGCCGTATTCAAGTATGCGGTCAGATTCTTGCGATCGGATGGCGGAAGACTACCCGGTCCATCGTAAGAGGCAGCGTGGGCAAAACAGTACAGCGCCGCAGGCTGCTTTTCCGGACGGGTCTTGTTCTGCTCCAGCATGGCGTCGGCCAGCCAGTAGGAAACCTGCCCCTGCTTCGGGTCCAATTCGATGGCTTTGCGAAGTTCCACTTCGGCGCGGGCGAAATCCTTGCGCTGCCAGTCGATCCAGCCCGCGGTTCTTTGCGCGAAGATGCGCATCTCCGGCTTCGCCTTGGCGGCGTCGGCATCCGTCATCTCTGCCGGGCGATTCTCGGTGGAATAGATTCCATCCAGATTGGCGAGAATGGTTGTCGTCGCGCGCTCAGCGACGTCCAGGTCCGCCGGTGCAGGCGGATCCAGTTGATAGATCGCACCGACGATGGTGGACAAGGCAAACAGATTGTTCGGGTTGTCACGCAGCACGTCCACGGCTGCGTTAAAGGACTCGCGGTTGCGCCCCAACTGCCGGTAGGTCTCCAGATATAGCTGGCGGCGGACAGTGGCCAACTCGCTCTGCGGGTACTGCTTGCTCCATTTATCGAGAGATTCGAGCCAGATTTTCGGGTCCTCTGTCTGCGTGATGGGTTTATAAAGATCGTACTCAGCGGGATCTTTCCAGTCCGGCTTTTTCTTGTCCTGCGCGGCCACGCGGGGCGTCATGCTGCTTACGAGCGCGGCTCCGGCGACAACGGTCGCGGCGCTCGCCCTCAGCAGCAATGACAACGTTCTCGCCCAATCTGAGAAGCTCATGAACCTTTCCGGGATTTTGGTACTTCGGGGAGTATAGCGGAATGCGGCGCGTAGCTGCAACCGTCTGCTCATCTTCATTTTGACACCAAGGCGTCCGAAGTTGTTCCCGGAATCGATTATCCTGACGTAAGTCAAGATGCGCTGGACAGACCTGGGAGTTATTGTAATTTACCTCGCCGGCATTACGTGGTTTGGAACCCGTTTTCGCGAGTCGCAGAAAACGCTGAAGGATTATTTCCTCGGCGGCCGGACCGCGCCATGGTGGGCTATCGCGCTCTCGATCGTCTCGGCGGAGACCAGCACGCTGACGGTCATCGGCACGCCGGCCCTTTCGTTTCAGGGCAATTTTGGATTCCTGCAGGTCGTATTCGGATACCTTCTCGCCCGCATCGTGATCGCGTCCCTGTTCCTGCCCGCCTACTTTCGCGGCGAGATGTACACCGCCTACGAGCTTATGCGGATCCGGTTCGGCCCGCGCATCCGGAAGCTGACCGCCGGAACGTTCCTGGTCCTGAGGGCCCTGGCCGAGGGCGTACGCGTCTTCGCGATCTCCATCGTCATTTCCATTATTCTCGGCACCGGCGAAATGACGTCCATCGTGGTGATCGTGCTCCTCACCTTGATCTATACGTATGAAGGCGGACTGACGGCCGTCATTTGGACCGACGTGGTGCAGATGGTCCTTTACGTCATCGGCGCCGCGCTGAGCTTTTACGTACTGCTTCACACCATCCCCGGAGGATGGGCCCACGTTGCGGCCGTCGCCGGACCGTTGCACAAATTCCAGGTGTTCGATTTTCGCCTGGCCCCGCCCGCGATCTTCTTCACGCGCACCTATAGCTTCTGGGCCGGATTGATCGGCGGATGCTTCCTGACCACCGCCAGCCACGGCACGGAGCAGTTGATGGTGCAGCGCCTGCTCGCCGCCCCTAGCGAACGGGAGAGCCGCGCCGCGCTGTTCGCGAGTTGGGTGGTGATTCTCATTCAATTCACCTTGTTCCTGGTGATCGGCGTCTGCCTGTTTACGCTCTATTCCGACAACGGCTGGAAAACACCCGCCGTGACCGATCAAATCTATCCCCTATTCATCTGGCAGCAGCTTCCGGTGGGCATCGCCGGCCTGGTGATCGCGGCGATCCTGGCGGCCGCAATGTCGAATTTGAGCGCGGCGCTCAACTCGCTGGCTTCCACCACGGTGATGGATTTTCTGAAACCTCTGTCCGGCTCTTTGGCCAGCGATGCGGACTGGCTAAAGCGCGCGCGCTACGCGACCGTGCTGTGGGGCGCGATTCTGTTCGGCGTCGCGCTGGTGGCCCGCCACTGGGGCAGCGTCCTGCAGGCTGGCCTGTCGATCGCCTCGATTATCTACGGATCGCTCCTGGGCGTGTTTCTCTTGGGCCTGCTGACGCAGCGCGTGGGAGAAGTCTCCGCCATGATCGCCATGGCCGTCGGCCTGGTGCTGATGCTGTACATCCGCTTCTTCACTCCGGTCGCCTGGACGTGGTACGTTCTCATTGGCAGCTCCGCCACGTTTGCGACGGGTTTCGCCGCATCATTCCTTATCAGGGAGAATCCTTCTGGAACAACATCCGCCTGAACCCACTCTGCGCCGCGCGCTGGGACTTTGGGCCGCCATCGCCATCGTGATCGGCACGGCCATCGGCAGCGGCATTTTTATCGTCCCGGCGAAGATGATCCGCTCCGTGGGCTCGCCCGGATTGGTGTTCGGCGTCTGGATTTTCGGAGGCGTGTTGACGCTGTTCGGCGCGCTTACCTACGCCGAGTTGTCCGCCGCGCTCCCGGACGCGGGCGGCGAATATGTCTATCTGAATGCCGCCTACGGCCCGTTCTGGGGATTCATCTACGGCTGGACGCAAACCTGGGTGGCCAAGAGCGCCAGCATCGCCACGCTCGCAACAGGATTCGCAAATTATTTGGCGTTCTTTTTCCCGAAGCTGGCCAAGCCACTTTTCGTCGTGCCTCTGCATATCGGCCCGGAGGGCGGTCTCTTGGAGATTCAATACGGGCAACTGCTGGGCATCGGACTGATTCTCTTTCTGGCCGCAGTGAACTATCTGGGCGTGCAGGTGGGCGGCGACGTGCAGGTGGTGGTAACCGCCGTGAAGCTGGCGCTGATCGGAGCCTTGATCGTCGCGGGACTCACCTGGGGCCACGGCAGCTACAGCCATTTCTCCGAATCGATTCCTGCAAACCCCGGAGGCGTTTCTGGCTTCTTCGCCGCCCTGGTGGCTGCACTGTGGGCCTACGACGGCTGGAATAATGCCGGAATGCTGGGCTCGGAGATCCAGAATCCGCAGAAAAACCTGCCCCGCGCACTGCTGGTGGGCACCACGCTGATGATTGCCATCTATTTGCTCACAAATCTCGCCTATTTTTACGTATTGCGGGGAGCCGAAGTGGGCGCAACGCCTCGCGTCGCGGCCGAGGCGATGCAGCGCGTCCTGGGCAACTCCGGCGCGTCTGTGGTGAGCGTCGCGGCCATGATTTCGATCTTCGCCGCGCTGAACGGGTCCATTCTCTCCGGCTCGCGGGTCCCCTACGCGATGGCGCGCGACGGCATGTTCTTCCATCGAATGAGCCGCATCAACCCGGTCTTCCGCACCCCCGGCGCCTGCATCGTGCTGCTGGGAGTGGTTTCTTCGATCATCCTGCTCAGCGGCCGCTACGACGAATTGGCCACCCTGGTGATCTTCCCCAGTTGGATTCTCTACGGCATGACCGCCGCCTCGGTGATCGTTCTGCGGAAGAAAAGGCCGGACATGTACCGGCCGTACCGGGTCCCCGGCTACCCCATTGTTCCGATTTTCTTCGTATTCGTGGCGATCGCCCTGCTTTATTCCACGCTGCTCAACTCGCCCCGGGAATCCGGCATCGGCTTGGTGCTGATTATCGCTGGATTGCCATTCTATTTCCATTGGAAACGCCGCTTAGACGCTGATCCCACGCGGTTTCCAGGTTCTTGAACCAGCGGGACCGCCCTCCCTTCCCCAAGATCGGGGGCCGTTTTTGCTTTTTTGTTCTGATTTCAGAACAAACCCCTTGAAATTGGCCTAAACATAGGTTTATGCTTGGGGAGCGCCGGTCGAATTGAAGTTCCGTTCTGTTCTTTTTTTGGAACGGGGCGGGTTCAGCGCTGAATTTTAGATCCTCGGAGACAGGATAGGAGAGAAGACAATGGATGTCCTGAAAATACTGGCGGATTTACGCCGGGAACGCGAGCAGATTGAAGAGGCGATTATCACCTTGGAGCGCTTGTCTCAGGGCCGTACGAAGCGGAGAGGTCGTCCGCCGGCCTGGATGGCGAATCTCAAGCGGCGGGGCCGTCCGCCGGGGAGCAAGAACAAAGTCAAGGAAATCGCCGCGGCATAACTCGCGGCGAACGCGGCATGGGTGGCCACGCTCCACATCCCAAGTGCGGCCCACTGTACACTTGAAGGAAAGTGTCCCTACAACCCACCGCGAAATTAACCGGACAGGTGAAGGCCGGCGGCTGCGCCTCCAAGCTCAGCCCGAGAATCCTCGATCAAGTTCTACCTCTGATCCCGCGAGTCGCCGACCCGAATATCCTCGTAGGCTTCGATACCGCCGACGACGCCGGTGTCTACCGCGTCTCTCCGGATCTGGCCATCGTTCAAACCGTCGATTTCTTTACCCCCGTCGTAGACGATCCTTACACCTTCGGCGCCATCGCGGCAGCCAACGCCCTGAGCGACGTCTATGCCATGGGTGGCCGCCCGCTGACCGCGCTCTCCATCCTCGCCTGGCCCGCCGCTACCGATATCGCGATCCTCGAACAAATCCTGAGGGGCGGAGCAGATAAAATTCACGAGGCCGGCTGCGTCATCCTCGGGGGCCACAGCGTCAGCGACCCGGAGATCAAGTTCGGCTACGCCATCACCGGCACTGTCCATCCGGACCGCGTCAAGACCAACACCGGCGCCCGCCCCGGTGACGTGCTGATGTTCACCAAGAAGATCGGCACGGGAGTCATCTCCACCGCCCTGAAAAAAGGCATCGCCAAACAGGAGCACGTCGACGCGGCGATCGCCCAAATGATGACGCTGAATCGCGCCGCGGCGGAAGCCCTGGAACCTCTCGATGTGCATGGCCTCACCGATGTGACCGGCTTCGGCCTGTTCGGACACGCGCGCGAAATGGCCATCGGCAGTAAGGTGACGCTGGAAATCGATTCCAAGCTGGTCCGCTTCCTGGACGGGGCGCTGGAATACGCCGAGGCCCAGGCATTTTCCGGCGGATTAGGAAATAACCGCGAATTTGTCTCCTCCTGCGTGGAAGGTTTCTCCGCCCTGGACGACCTTTTCTACGATCCGCAGACCTCCGGCGGCCTCCTGGTGTCATTGAGCGAGCAGGATGCGCTTGCCTTCGAACGCGCGTATCCGCAGGCGTATCGCATCGGCCGCGTGCTGGAGCGTCAGGCGAGGCCGTTACGCATCTTATGAAGCCATCAGTCGCGAGAACTTCACCAGCGATTATCGCTCTGGACGTGGCATCCGCGGCGGAGGCTCGCGCGCTTGTGGACGCGCTGGGAGATTCGGCCGATTTTTATAAAGTCGGCATGGAGCTGTACGCCGGCGCCGGCATGGAATTCGTGCGCGAGCTGAAAGGCCGCGGAAAGCGCGTGTTTCTGGACCTGAAGCTCTACGACATCGGTGAGACGGTGAAGCGAGCCGTGGCCGTTATCTCTCAAGTTGGGGTGGACTTTCTCACCATTCATGCGGTGAAGCAGGTGATGCAAGCCGCCCTCGCCGGCCGCTCGGGCGGGGTGAAACTGCTGGGCGTCACCGTGCTCACCAGTTTCACGCAAGAAGACGTACGCGAGGATGGCTGCGCGCTCGGCATCGCTGAGTTAGTGGAACGGCGCGTTGGGCAGGCGAAGGCCGCGGGCATGGACGGCATCGTGTGCTCGCCTCTAGAAGTGGCTCGCGTCCGCGCCATCGCCGGTCCTGACATGATGCTGGTGACGCCCGGCGTCCGCTCGGCCGGCGCATCGGCCCAGGATCAGAAACGGGTGGCGACTCCTGCCCAGGCCATGGCGGACGGCGCCGACTATCTGGTCATCGGCCGCCAGGTGACCCGCGCCGAGAATCCCCGCGCCGAACTGCTCAAGATCCTCGACGAAATTCATTCATGACCACTATCACCCACCTGGAGTGCGCCGCCTGCGGCAGGCGGCACGAAGCCGGAAAGATTCATAACCTCTGCGAATGCGGAGGACCCCTGCTGGTCCGCTACGATCTGGACAAACTGCGCGAAGGCTGGAGCCGCGAATGGATTCCCAGCGGTCCCACCAGCATGTGGCGCTACGCTCCGGTGCTGCCCGTGTCGAAGCCGTCGGCGATGATTTCGCTCGGCGAAGGCATGACGCCGCTGGTTCGCACGCAGCGCCTCGGCGCGAGGCTCGGGAGTGACGATCTATGGGTGAAGGATGAAGGCGTCAATCCCACCGGCAGCTTCAAAGCTCGCGGATTGTCCTGCGCCGTCTCGATGTGCGCGGAACTGGGCGTGAAGAAGGTGGCAATCCCCTCGGCCGGCAATGCCGCCGGCGCGATGGCCGCGTACGCCGCCGCCGCCGGCATCGAAGCGCATATCTTCATGCCGAAGGATGTTCCGCAGGCCAATTACATCGAATGCCGCGCGGCAGGCGCGAAGGTCACGCTGGTGGACGGCCTGATCAGCGATTGCGCCAAGATCGTGATGGCGCGCAAGGACGAAGAGGGCTGGTTCGACGTCAGCACGCTGAAGGAACCGTACCGCATCGAGGGCAAGAAAACGATGGGCTACGAAGTGGCCGAACAGTTTCGCTGGACCCTGCCCGACGCGATTTTCTACCCCTGCGGCGGCGGCGTAGGCTTGATCGGCATGTGGAAAGCCTTCGCAGAGATGGAGGCGCTCGGCTGGATCGGACCCAAGCGCCCGAAGATGATCGCGGTTCAAGCGGAAGGCTGCGCACCGATTGTCAAGGCGTTCAACGACGGCAAGCCGAAGAGCGAGTTTTTCGAGCACGCAGAAACAATAGCCAGCGGCCTCCGGGTCCCGAAAGCCTTGGGTGATTTTCTGGTGCTCGACGCCGTGCGCCAAAGTGGAGGCACCTGCGTCGCCGTCAGCGATCCGGAGATGATTGAAGCCGGCGTCGAACTGGCTGCCGACGAAGGAATCTTCGCCGCTCCCGAAGGAGGCGCATGCGTCGCGGCGCTCAAGAGACTCCTCGCCAGCGGTTTCCTGAAGCGCGAAGAGCGGGTAGTAATTTACAACACCGGCAGCGGATTGAAGTATCTGGAAGCCTACTCCACGCGGTTTCCGCGCTAATTCGAAATCATCGTGTGCGACGCAAGGTCCACCGTCACGGCGTCCGACGGAGACTTGTAAGCCTGCCCTTGCTGGGCGTCGTGAAACTCAATTCGCAGCTGTTTTGCATCGACCACGATGCGCAGATATCCGTAATCGGTATCGTCGTAGTTTTCCAGAATTAGACCGGCGTTGATGCTCAGCGGCGTTCGCAGCGTGCCCTTGATGGTGGACAGAGGCGAATGGCCTCCATTGCCGCAAACAACGTACGGAATATCGAGCTTATTCACCGTGCGCGTGAACCGCTGATAATTGTGCGCGTGACCGGACAGATGCGCGTGCGGCCAGTAGCCCGCCTTGGTGCAGGCCGCGTCGATATCCGCCAGCATTTTCGGGCTCCCTCCATGGCTCGCGCCGCCGCTGTATGGAGGGTGATGCGTAACCACGATCGTCGCACCCCCTTTTTTCTTCGCCTGCTGCAACGCGCCGACCAGAAACGTCAGTTGCTGATCGTCCACGGCCGAGTGTTTATCGCCCTCGCTCGAAATCACGCCCGGATCCTCCAGCACGTTGCTATACAACCCGATGATGGTAACAAGCGGTGCATCGAGCACGAAATAAACAGCCGGTTGCGTCATCGCCGTACGCACCAGGCCTCCGGATTCGGGCGTCTTCACCGCGTCCGCGCTCACGAAGTTCCTGAGAAACGCCTCGAGCGACGGCACTCCTTCTCCGCTGTAGACCAGCCCGTCATGATTGCCTGGGACGGCAAAAATCGGCGCAGGGTAGTCGCGATAGGGCTCGTAAAATTGGTCGTAATAAAACTTCGCTTCGCCGAAGCTATATACCACATCGCCAAGATGGAAACAAAATGCCGGATGGTCCGCCGCGTTTGGATCGTCAAAATCGGCAACCATTTTGTCCACCACCAACGACTGCGTGGCCGGACCCTTGACCGATCCGGTGTCGCCGAGGGAGTGGAACACAATCTGTCCCGCCTTCTCGATCGCCGCAAACGTCGCGGCTCCACGTTTGCCGAAAGCGTCCGCTAGCGCCATCGTCAAACTGGCGCCAGCGCGCGGCGCGGGGATCGCCTGCAGCAGCTTCTTCTGAACCTTGTTGTACAGTGGATTGTCGTTGCCGTGCGCGACCGTGAAGTGTTTTGGATCTGGCGAAGCGGTAGGTTCTGCAAACTGCGGCTGATTTGACGATTGGGTTACAGCGGACTTCTTTGTCGCCATACGGATTTCGCTCCTTCTCTCAGAAAGTGCGAATACGCGCGGAAACGTTACATCAGGCGGGAAAGAAAACTCTCACCAACCAAAATTTTTGCACCGAAATTCTCCGCCACGGTCTGTCCGATATCGGACAGCGATGCGCGAGTGTCCAGATCCACGCCATGCTTCACTCGCGGGCCATAGACCAGCAGCGGTACGTATTCACGGCTATGGTCGGTCGAAGGCGTGGTGGGGTCGCAGCCATGATCGGCAGTGAAGATCGCCAGATCCGCAGGCCGCAGCTTCGCTTTGAGCGACGGAATCCAGCGGTCGACTTCCTCGAGCGCGCGGGCGTAGCCTTCCACATCGTTGCGATGCCCGTAGAGCTGATCGAAGTCGACCAGATTCACGTAGATCATTCCTCGATCTAGCTTGTCCATCGCGCCGAGCGTCTTCGCCGTGCCGTCGGCATTGCTCTTCGTCTTTTCGTACTCGCGAATCCCCCTCCCTAGGAAGACGTCGAAGATCTTGCCGATGCCATAGACCTCCACGCCCCGAGCCTCAAGCTGATCCAGCAGCATCCCTTTGGGCGGTGGAACGGCATAGTCGTGGCGATTCGCGGTCCGGGCGAAATGCCCCGGTTCGCCGACGAAGGGCCGCGCGATCACTCGCCCCACTTCATATGGCCCACGCAGAAGCTCGCGCGCCGTTTCGCAGATCTTGTACAGCTCAAACAGAGGAATTACTTCCTCGTGGGCGGCCACCTGAAACACGCTGTCCGCCGACGTATACACAATCGGCGAGCCGGTCCGCACGTGCTCCTCGCCCAGTTCCTTGATGATCTCCGTGCCCGACGCCGCCTTATTACCAATCGCATGGCGACCTATGCGGCGCTCGAATTCGTTCATGATTTCAGGCGGGAAACCATTCGGGAACAGCGGAAACGGCTTTTCCAGATGAATGCCCACCATTTCCCAATGGCCGGTGGTCGTATCTTTCCCCGGCGAAGCCAGGGCGCATTTCCCGAAGGCTCCAGCAGGCTCCGCTACCGGTCCAAGACCCGTCAAGGGCTTGATATTCGCTAGGCCCAGCGCACAGAGATTCGGCAGATGCAGAGGCCTTTGCCGCGCGATGTTGCCCAGCGTATCGCTGCCCACGTCGCCGTACCTCGCCGCATCCGGCATCTCGCCGATGCCGACGCTGTCCAGCACAATCCAAATGACCCGATCAAACTTCATCGCTGCTCCGCGAGCGCCGTTCGGATCCGGTCGGTCAACTGTTCCACAAACCGGTCCGGAAGAAAACCGTTCATGCGGCTGGCCATTCGTCCCTGCTTGTCAAACACGATCGTGGTGGGAATATCGTTCACCTGAAGCAGCTTGATGAGGCCGTCGTCGAAATAGACGCTCGACTTGTTCCATTTCTGCTGATCCAGGAACGGTGTCACGACAGAGTGATCCTCGTCTGCGTCGATGGAGAGCAGCACCACGTCGTCGCGATTCTTGAAACGCTCCTTCACCGTCTCATACATCGGATGCTGCACACGGCAGGGATGACACCAGGTGGCCCAGAAATCCAGAATCACCACCTTGCCCTTGAGGCTAACCAGCGGCAGCTTCTTCCCATCCAGTCCGCTGATGGTGAATCCCAGCGGATCGGTGATGGAAGCATTCGGGTCCATCGCGGCCAGGCGCTTCTGGCGATCCTTCATCAGAGCCGAGGTCCGGTCGTACGCCTCCAGAATCACGTCGCCAAGGCCTTTTTCCGAGGAGTGATTCTTACGGTACCACTCGCCCAGCCTGGCCCGATCGACGGCGCGGTCGGAATCCTGCGCGCGTAAATCGGGAATCATCAGCGCATCGGCGTAGTGCATCATCGCCTGATCGTCGAAGTTCATCGCGGCGAGCGCGCCCGCCCATTCGCGCGCCGATTCCTCGTTGGGATAAACCGAAAACGACAGCGCCGCCAGCTTCGATGCCTCGGCCAGATCGCCCATCGCCGCTTTCGCGCGCGCCTGGTAGAGCAATGCCCGCCCCTCGCCGCGATCCCTGTCCTCCTGCAACTTGGCCGCTCCCGCTCCCGATGCGGCCGGAAGCTTGTCGACAATCTGCTGGAAAAGCTTGGCGTACTCGAACGCTTTCAGCGCTCGATCCTTGCCGCCCAGAGCCAGTTCCGCTCGCGCCACGCGATCCAGAAAAAACATGTCGTCGGGCGAGGAGACCAGTACGCGCTCGCCATATTGAACGGTGCGGCGGTCGTCCTTGGTATCAATGGCTGCCTTGGTCAACGCGCGCTCAATATCCTTCAATTGCGCGGCGTTGGGATATTTTTTCAAGAATTCCTCGAGCAGCCGGATCAGGTCCAGAGGACTCGCCGCCGCCTCATCCACTACGTGCTGTAGTTCCTGCTGCTCCGTGTTGGGCTGCGCGGGCGTTTGCGCGAAACACATCGCGGACACCGCTAGATAGGCTACCCACCTCATTGCGATTTTGCCTTCGCCGCCCGAATCTGCTCGCCCAACACCGCCGCGCGCTGCCGAGCCATGTGGAGATAGATTTCGTTCTGCGCGATCTGGTCGAGAAGCGGAAGGAACTGCTCCGCGCCGGTCAGCCGCCTCATGTTCCACTCCTGCTCGATACGGATCAACGCGTCGTGCACGCCCAATTTATCGTGCCGCGCGGAGCGCTTCAGTTCGGCGAATAGACGCTCTGTTTCCGTGATCGCCTCGAACCAGTCGTGCAGAGCCTTGGCGCTTTCATCCAGCGAATAATTGAACTTCTGCTCGTTGGTCTCCCCGCCGTCCTCCCAGCGAAATGTTTTTACGCCCATGTTGGCGACCTTCAGGCCGGATTCGAGAGGCCTCTTGAAATGGTCGAGCTGCGAGGCCAAATCGAACATCGTGTCGCGGCCGGCGTCTTCCAGATGGAATCTCTCCGGATCGTCGTCGGGGTCTTCTCTATAGGAAACGTCGCCGGAGTGTGTCACGGAGATCCACACGTACGCCGGCGTCGAGCCAGGAAACGATTTGGTATACACAATTCTTGCAGCGTCACTTGAAAACGCCGCTGGTATGGCGATGCACAGCGCCAGGATGCTCGGCATCAGAATGATGCGCCTCATCGTCCCACTCCCACGGCCGACGTCGCGTGACAGATCGCCACGGCCAGCGCGTCAGCCGCGTCCTCGGATTCAATCGCCTCGCCCAGGCCGGTGAGCGACCGCACCATCATCTGCACCTGCTGCTTTTCCGCCCGTCCATAGCCGACGACGCTGACTTTCACCTCAAGCGGAGAATATTCACCCAGCGCGATGCCCGCTTCGGCAATCGCCAGCAGAGCCACGCCGCGGACATGCGCGAGTTTCAGGGCCGTTTTCACGTTTTGGGAATAGAACACTTCTTCGACCGCGGCGGCTTGCGGGGAATGCTCGGCCATGACCGAGCGCAGCGCGCTGGCGATCGCCACAAGGCGCGTTTCCAGCGGATCGCGCGGCTTCAGACAAATGGTACCGTGGGCGACCACGGTGTGCCTGCGCCCATCGCTATCGATGACGCCCCAACCGGTGCGCTCCGTGCCGCAATCGATGCCCAGAACGCGCACATCCTTCCCGGGCGCTTACGCCAGGGCCTCCAGCTCGCTCTCGTCGATGTCGAAATTGGAGTAAACGTTCTGCACGTCGTCGTTTTCCTCCAGAGCCTCGGTCAGCTTCAGCATGCCGGCCGCGTTCTTGCCTTCCAGCTTCATCAGGTTCTTCGGCACCATGGAGATTTCCGCCGACTCCGGCGTGATGCCCGCCTTCTTCACCGCGTCGAGCACCGTTTCATGTGCCTCCGGCGCGGAGAGAATCTCCCAGTTGCCGCCCTCGCTGCGCAGATCGTCCGCGCCCGATTCGAGCACCAGGTTCATCAGATCGTCTTCCTTGGCCTTTTCGCCGTCGATGATGATCTGGCTCTTGCGCTCGAACATCCAGGACACGCTTCCCTGCTCGCCCAGGTTGCCGCCGTTCTTGGAAAAGACGTGGCGGATATCGCTCACCGTGCGGTTGCGGTTGTCGGTGGCCACAGCCACCAGTACCGCCGCGCCGCCCGGACCGTAGCCTTCGAACATGATTTCATCGAGCTGCCCGCCTTCCAGCTCGCCGGTGCCACGCATGATGGCGCGCTTGATATTGTCGGCCGGCATGCTGACCGCTTTGGCCGCGGTGATCGCCGTGCGCAGGCGCGGGTTCATGTCCGGGTTGCCGCCGTTGCGGGCGGCGATCATGATTTCTTTGATCAACCGGGTGAAGATCTTGCCGCGCTTGGCGTCGGCAGCGCCTTTCTTGTGCTTAATCGTGGCCCATTTGGAATGACCGGACATTGTCGAATCCTCTAGTATTTACCGAGATTTATGGGCGTTTGTACCCAACTTTTGAGGATACCACGCATGGCGCTACTTCACGAAATTCACCACGCCCCACTTCTCCGGAATATGCATATTCACCGCCCCCTGCGGCGACCACACCCAGTTGTCTTCCTTCAACCCCTTGATCTTTTCGTATTTGCCCTCCACCACTCGCGTCCGCCACTCCACGCGGGAGAAATTCATGCGCCACGAATCTCCCGGATTCGGACGCCCTTTGCCGCTGCGCTCGACAAACGCGCTCCACGGCAGAGCCAGTTCCGCTGACCATACGCGATCCTTATCGCGAGGATCGTTCAGCGTGCCGTCGATCCACACCGCCGATTTGTACCCCGGCATCTCCCACGAGTTGTCAGCCTTCCCGCCTTTGTTATAGGCTTTCGGGAGAAACAGGTCCCATCCGGTATTCAGTGCGTTGATCTCAAATTCGAAGTACTTCAATCCGTCGCCGGTGGGATTGAGGAACACCTCAAAATCGTTGTCGTGGAAGATGACGGAATCGTGCGCGGTCAGCGTGGCCCAGACGTCAGGCTCCTCAAGTTCGGCAGCGATGTAGAGGAATTCGTCGTCCCACAGCATTTTGACGCGAGTCTTGAAGCGCGGCGTGGGGTGATCCGGCCCAAGGATGTCGATGAAATCGGCCGTCCATTCCGCCTTGCCCCACGCTGGGTCGTCGAGATGACCGTCGATCTTCACCGCAGACGAGGCGCGGTGACAAACGTACTGCTTCGGCTGAGCCAGTAGCGCGGCGCAACCCAATCCTGCAAGCAACAGATATTTCACGGCGCCAGTATACCCAGCCCGGAAGATCAAGAACATGCGCGCTGAACCCAATGGCGGGAGCGGCGGAGCCGTCGTCACCCTTCGGGCAGATTGAGCTTCCGCATCAACCCTGCCCAGCGCGGAGTGGAGCGCAGCTCCCTTCCGTACCAGATCCTCAAATATATCGCACCGTAAGGATCGTGCTGATCGATGGCCTTCTCGAGCCAGTCCGCCTCCGCGTCGAATTCACGGATGACCCAGTGGTAAGCGGCCAAAGCTCGGGGAACGCCGAATGCATCGGTGGGCTGGAGCTTTCGGAGTAGCTCCTCCGACCCGCGCGCATCTCCGGCGCGCTTCAATAGCCCGGCGAGCCATCCGATCGCACTAGGAAGAGGCGCGGGCGTGTACGCCCTCTTGCAAAGCGTCAGCGCCTGGTCGAACTCTCCCCTCGTCGCATGCAAACCGGCCAGGGCTAATTGCGCAAGGACCATGGCCGGATTGAGTTCCAGCACTTCGCGAAGCCCCGCGGCAGCTTCCTCGTCGCGGCCGGCTGCAGCTAGGTAGGCCGCACCGTTATTTCGCAGTGTGAGATTTAGGGGATCTTCTTGCAGTCCAAGCTCCGTCTGCTGAACGGCCTCGGCAGGCCGGCCGATGAGCACAAGGTACAGGGAGTAATAGAGGCGCACATTGATCGGAACAGGATCGCGAGCAATTGCTAGGCGGAAGCGCCTCTCTGCTTCTTTCCAGTCGTAGTCGAGACAGGCTGCGACGACGCCCAGCATCGCGTGCGCATCAGAGAGGGAAGGGTCCAGCTCCAGGGCCTTCTGCGCAATAGAACGTATCAGGGGCAAGGCCTGGTTGGCCGGCAGCGCTCCCGCCAGCGTCATGCCCCAGAAATAATTTCCGTACTCGCAATGGGCCTGCGTGAGTTGAGGGTCCAGCGCGATGGCTTGCTCGTAACACTCCTTCGCGCGCGGAAGCAGATCCGGGCGAAAAGTTCCAAAGTAGTGCCGCGCCTTCAACAGAGCCTCATAAGCGGCAAGGCTCGGTTTGTGCTGCTCAAGCGGCGCCGGCTTTCCGGAGAGCTTCACCTGCAGCGCGGACGCGATGGCCTGCGCGATTTCGTCCTGCAATTCGAAAAGGTCCGCCATCTCTCTGTCATACCGTTGGGACCAGAGATGACATCCGTCACTGGCGTTGATGAGCTGGGCCGTGACCCGAATGCGCGACCCGGATCGCCGCACGCTGCCTTCGAGAATGGTTGCGACGCCCAAAGTATCGGCGATCTTGCGAATGTCCTCGGTCTTCCCCTTGAAGGCGAACGCGGAAGTGCGCGCGGTCACTTTCAGTCCCGGAATCTGGGCCAACAGATTGATGATCTCCTCAGCCAGGCCGTCGCTGAAGTACTCGTTTTCTTTGTCACCGCCGATGTTGGCGAGCGGCAGCACCGCGATCGAAGGCGTCTTTTCTCCCGGCGTAGCGATCACTTTTTCGAGCGCCGCGCGAACCTCGTTGATCGTCTGGAACCGATCCGCCGGCGATTTGCGCAAACAGCGTGCGACAATGCCGGCCACATTCGCCGGTACATCCAGCGCGGCAGGCTCATCGCGTAGAATTGCGGAAATCGTGTCGATGGAAGAACTGCCCGCAAACGGCCGGCGTCCACCCAGCATCTCGTACGGCACCACGCCGAAGGAAAAAATGTCGGAGCGGGCATCCACGTCCAAACCCTTCGCCTGCTCGGGAGACATATAGGCCGCGGTGCCCATGATTGCTCCCGCCTCGGTGAGAGCCATTGTTTGCGTCGCACCATCCGAATTCTTCGCCTCCGACACTTTGGCCAGTCCAAAGTCGAGCACCTTAACGCCGGAGGCAGTCACCAGAATATTGCCCGGCTTCAGATCGCGATGAACAATGTTCTTCTTGTGCGCCGCTTCCAGCGCGCTCGCGATTTGCGTAGCGTATTGCAAACCTTTCTCCAGCGGCACAGGACCTTTGAGCGGAGCGCCTTCGATGAACTCCATCACCAGGTAGCCATGACCATCTGGCAAAGCCCCGACATCGTAAATCTGGCAAATATTAGGATGATTCAGCGCCGCAACGGCCTGCGCCTCGCGCTCGAAGCGGTCGCTGAATTGAGCAGCGGATACTTTTATCGCAACATCGCGTTTTAAGCGTGGGTCTCTGCCGCAGTACACCTCGCCCATGCCACCCGCGCCGATGGGCGCGAGGATCTGGTAGGGGCCAAGTCTGTCGCCAACAGAGAGCGGCATGTGAGTGATTTTCCAAGTGTACTCCGTCACGAACGCAACCTTGCACCCCTCCCGCCGATCGCGCGATAGTGAGGAATGCACGTCCCCATCTACCAGGTCGACGCCTTCTCAAGCAAGCTTTTCTCCGGCAACCCCGCCGCGATCTGCCCTTTGGAAAACTGGCTCCCTGACGCGACCTTGCAGGCCATTGCCGCCGAGAATAATCTCGCCGAAACCGCGTTCTACATCGTCAAAGACGGACAGTATCATCTCCGCTGGTTCACCCCTGGCGTCGAGGTTGATCTCTGCGGCCACGCGACCCTCGCTTCGGCGCACGTCATTATGGCCATGCGGCGCGAAATCGCCGGGCCGCGCGTTTCGTTCCTCACCAAGAGCGGCGAACTGATCGTCACCCGCGAAGGCGACCTCTACGCTCTCGACTTCCCCGCCCGTCCGCCCGTGGAAACGTCTTACGACAGCAAGCTGTTCGAAGCCCTCGGCGCAACGCCCAAGCAGGTGCTCGGCGCGCGCGATTATCTGTGCGTCTTCGACACCGAGGCCGAGGTGCGGGCGGTGCGTCCCAACATGGAAAAGCTCGCCGCCATCGACCGCTTCGCCTCGATCATCACTGCTCCCGGAACCGACTGCGATTTCGTCTCGCGCTTTTTCGCCCCCGCCAAGGGCGTGCCCGAGGACCCCGTCACCGGATCGGCCCACTGCACGCTGATTCCCTACTGGGCCGCGCGCCTCGGCAAGACGAAGCTGTTCGCCCGCCAGGTTTCCCCGCGCGGAGGCGAGCTGTGGTGCGAACATCGCGGCGACCGCGTGACCATCGCTGGAAAGGCTGCGGCGTATCTCGAAGGGACGATCGTTGTACCCTAGTTGATTCATGCCCGTTCGCATCTCGCTCTTTGTCACGTGCATTGTCGATCAGCTCTTCCCGAAGGTCGGCATCGCCATGGCTGACGTGCTCGAACGCCTGGGCTGCGAGCTGGAGTTTCGCGAAGGACAAACCTGCTGCGGCCAGCCAGCCTTCAACTCCGGCTACCGCGACGAGGCCCGCACGGTCGCCGAGCATTTCCTGGCCACCTTCGACGGTGCTGAACACATCGTCGTTCCGTCCGGCTCCTGCGCCTCGATGATCGCGCATCACTTTTCTGAGATGTTCCCTGGCGACAAGCGCGTTCACGCACTGGAGCCTCGCGTCTGGGAGTTTTCTCAGTTCCTGACCGACGTTCTGAATGTCGAAGACGTCGGCGCGGCGCTCGAGGCCACCGCCACTTATCACGACGGCTGCCACTCCCTGCGTGAAATGCGCATCAAGAGCGGTCCGCGCAGGCTGCTTCAAAACGTCCGCGGCCTGAGGCTCGTCGAACTCGATCCCCCCGAGGAATGCTGCGGCTTCGGCGGCACCTTTTCGGTGAAATTTCCCGAAATTTCCGGCGCCATGGTGCGCACTAAAATCGAGGCGATCGAACGTACGGGCGCCAGCGCCGTCATCTCCACCGATCCCAGCTGTCTGATGCAGATCCAGGGCGCGCTGCATCGCGCGGGCTCGAAGATCCGCACGATGCATCTCGCGGAGGTGCTAGCGTGTCGTTGAACAAGAAAAGATGAAGACCCCCGACGTCTCCGCCGCCCTCGGCGACAAGAAGCTCCAACTCGCGATCTACTCCGCCACCGGCCGCATGGCCGAGCGCAGGCGCGAAATTGTGGCTCAAAACGTCCTGCCGGATTATCAGGACCTGCGCCAGCACGCGCACAACATCAAGAAGCACACGCTAGATCATCTTGACTACTACCTGGAACAGCTCGAACGCAGCATCGAATCGCGCGGCGGCAAGGTGATCTGGGCCAAGGACGGCGCGGAAGCCTGCGCGTTCATCCAGAAACTGGCGCGCGAGCGCGGCGTGAAGGTCATCGTCAAATCCAAATCGATGACCACCGAGGAGATCGACCTCAACGAACACCTCGAACAAGACGGACGGGAGACTGTCGAGACTGACCTCGGCGAATACATCCTGCAGTTGGCCGGCGAAAAACCGTTCCACATCATCGCCCCTGCGCTGCACAAGACCAAGGAAGACGTTTCCGGAATTTTTGAAAAGCATCTGCACTCGCAGCCCGAAAGCACGCCTGAGGGCCTGACGAAAATCGCCCGCATTGCCCTGCGCGAGAAATTTCTCCAAGCGGGCCTCGGCATTACCGGTGCGAATTTCCTGGTCGCCGATTCCGGCGCGGTTGTCATCGTCGAAAATGAAGGCAACGCGCGCCTTTCCTGCTCGGCTCCGAAGATTCACGTCGCCGTCGCGGGCATAGAAAAGCTGATCCCGCGCGCGCAGGACCTGGGCGTGTTCCTGAAGCTGCTCGCCCGCAGCGCGACCGGTCAGGCGTTAAGTGTTTACACGTCCTTCGTCGCGGGAGCCAAGCGCTCCGGCGAGCCCGACGGCCCCGAGGAATTCTATCTCGTCCTCCTAGACAACGGCCGTACCAAGCTCCTGGCCGACCAATCGAAGCGCCAGTCGCTCTACTGCATCCGCTGCGGCGCGTGTCTGAATCACTGCCCTGTGTATCGCAAGATCGGCGGCTATAACTATCCTTGGGTGTACTCCGGGCCCATCGGAAAAATTCTCACGCCGCAATTCAAAGGTTTCCACGACGATCCCTGGGTGCCCTTCGCCTCCAGTCTCTGCGGAGCCTGCGGCGAAGTCTGCCCGGTGAAGATCGAAATCCCGCGCATTCTGCTCGAGCTGCGCGCCGACATAGCCAAGCAGGAAGGCGACCGCGCCGAAAAGCTCGCCTTCCGCATATGGGCCTGGGTCATGCGGCATCCGAAGCTGTTCGGACGCCTCGGTTCACTCTCCTCCGCGGCCATCGAGTCGCTGCCAGGATTCCTTGCCGTCGGTCCGATCAAGAACTGGCTCAGCCAGCGCGACCTTCCCGAACCTCCCAAGCAGAGCTTCCGCGACTGGTGGAAAAAACGATGACCTCGCGCGAGGAAATTCTCGGCAACATCCGCGCGGCCCTGAAACGTCAGCCAAATGAGCCCGTTCCCTCCCCGCCGCCCGCTCTGCTGCGCGAAGGCTCGGCGGACAATCTGGTTGATCAATTCAAAACAGCATTTGAGGCGCTGGGCGGAAATGCGGTCCTGGTGAAAACGGCTGCGGAAGCCCAAATCGCTGTGGAAGAACTCCTCAATGGCCGCACGTTTATGACCTCGGTGAAAATGCGCGGCGGCGAATTCTCCCGCGACGCGTGCGCCTCCGCCGAGGTCGGCATCACCTCAGCCGATTACGCGCTGGCCGACACCGGATCACTCGTGATCTTCACCGAATCGGGGGAGTCGCGTCTCTTGTCGCTGCTTCCGCCCTGCCATATAGCAGTGATCGAGCGCTCCAAGATCGTGCCGAGCCTCGACGACCTTCTCCGCCAGCGACCGATGCCCGGCGAAAACTCCAGCGCGATGGTGATCATTACCGGCCCGAGCCGCACCGGCGACATCGAGATGAGGTTGGTGCGAGGCGTCCATGGCCCGGGTGAGGTTCACGTCGTCATTGTCGATGAGATGTAACCCTTCCCGTTAGGTAGGCATCACACGGCTATGAAACTACCATTAGCCATTTGTGTGTTGGCTTTCTCAGGGGCGGCATTTGGTCAGGTCGCCGAATTTTGGTTCAGCGCGGGTGAATCGTTATTTTGGGATCGGGGGCTCGGTTCCACAGACCCTGTGCTGGGCTCGCCGAACGATTTCCAAATCGGCCAGGACGGCTTCCGCTTCGGCTTCCGCTTCGATCTGAACCCCGGCGACCGCGTCGGCTATGAGATGAATTATGCGTACACGCGCGCCTCGCTCCTCTACGGCGGCATTTCGGAAGGCTTCGGCGAGCACACCGTCTCCGGCGACGCCCTCTACCACTTCGTGAAGCGAGACTCGCGCGTGCGGCCCTTTGTGTCGGCCGGACTCGGCTTCAGCAATTTTGTGGAGCCGGGCCAGTCGGCGGCCTATGGCGGCGGATCCAATGAATTCGAGGTAAACTACGGCGGCGGCGTAAAGGTGAAGGCATTTTCCAAATGGGGCCACGATTGGGGCTTCCGCGTGGACCTTCATCAATTCCAATACTTCTCCAAACCGTTCGGTTTGTATTTCTCCAACGGAAAGCTTCAGCAGACGGAAATATCCGCTGGATTCGGTATCCTCTTTTAGTCAACGCTCGAACGTTGCATAATCAGGAGTGAATGAATCCGCGGTTTGCTCTGATCGTCCTTGCCGCTGTTTCTCTGCGTCCGGCTCTCGGATTGGACCCGAACCGGACCCTCACACAGTATTATCACCGCATCTGGCAGGCGCAGCAGGGGCTCCCTGAGGGAACCATCTACACCATCCTTCAAACTCATGAAGGATACCTGTGGCTCGGCACGCAAGGCGGCCTCATCCGCTTCGACGGTGTGCGTTTCGACAAGTTCGAGAATATCCGGCGCACTCCCTCGGCCAACGCCTGGATTCGCGGCGCCGTCGAGGACTCGCGCCATGCCCTCTGGCTCAGCACGGCGGATTCCGGCCTGCTGCGCGTCGACGGCGATACCGTCCAACGCTTCCTTCCGTCGGAAAACGTGCAGTGTCTGGCCAAGTCCAGGAACGGCGACATCTGGGCCTGCGCGGCCCAAGGGATCGCGCGCGTCACGGCAGACGGGAAGTTGACCATTTACTCCACGGTGGAGGGCCTCGCCAGCAAGAATACGCGGGCCGTGTGTGAAGGCGGCGATGGAACCATCTGGGTGGCGAGCGACAACAAGAGTCTCAACGCCTGGGATGGCGCCAGATTCATCCCGCGGAAACTGCAGAAGCTTCCCGCCGATGGCACCATCCGGGCGATGGAATGCTCCGGAGACGGAGTCTGGGTCGGCAGCGCGGAGGGCCTGCTGCACGTGACTCCGTCCGGCGAACGATTGTTCACGGTCAAGGACGGGCTCGCTGACACGCGCGTCCTGTGCCTGTCGCGCGGCCGCGACGGCAGCCTATGGGTGGGCACGCGCAACGGCTTCAGCCGGATGCGCAATGGAGAAATCGAAAGCTATCGGCCGGAAGAGGGACTGTCGCAGAGTACCGTCTACTCCATTGTGGAGGACGCGGAAGGCAGCCTGTGGGTGGGTACGAAAAACGGCCTCAATCAGTTCCTGAGCGGGCGCGCGCTTCCGTACACCGCCAAGGAAGGCCTCCCTTCCAATGAAACCGGCCCGATCCTGCAGGACAAGGCAGGCACCATCTGGATCGGCATGTTGGGCGCGGGCCTGTCCCGTTTCGACGGCAGGAAGTTCGCGACCCTGACCACCGCGCAGGGCCTGGCATCGAACACCGTGTACGCTCTCGCCGAGGATCACCAGGGAGCGCTGTGGGCGGGAACCACGGCGGGCATCGATATGCTCCGCGAAGGCCGGATCGCCAGGCATTATGCCACCGGGCAAGGTTTGCCCGCGGCCAGCGTACGGGCGCTGTTTATCGACCACAAGGGAACTCTTTGGGTCGGAACGGAGAAAGGGCCGGCGAGCCTCCGTGACGGCGCCTTCTCCGTTCCTGCCGGAATCCCTCCCGAGTTGCGCGGCACCATCGCCGCCATTGGCGAGGACCGCGAGGGACGAATTCTGTTCGCCCTGGAGCACGCCAGTCTGTATATATACGAGAACGGAGCAGCCCGTGAGTTGCTCGATAACGGAGCACCGGTTCGCGACGTGGATGCCATCTATCTCGATCCCGATGGCGGAATCTGGATCGGCACGCAAGGCTTCGGGCTGAAACTGCTGGACCGAGGGCGCATCACCACTTTCCTCATCCGCGATGGCATGTTCGACAACGAGATTTACGGCGTCATGCTGGACCGCAAGGATCGTCTGTGGATGGCTTGCAGCAAGGGCCTCTTTTCAGTAAGACGCTCGGACTTGGTCAAATTCGCCAATGGCGGCCTGAAGAAGCTGTTGAGCACCACCTACAGCCCCATGGACGCGCTGCGCACCATCGAGTGCCGTTCCGGCGTGCAGCCCGGATCGATTCACACGAGCGACGGCCGCCTATGGTTCTCGACCATCCGCGGCCTTTACGTGTTCGATCCGAACCACCTCACGCTGAACATCCCCGCGCCGCCGGTGGTGATTGAGGAAACCACGGTGAACGGGGAACCGGTTGCACCGCAAGCGATCGGCGCGATTCCTCCAGGTCTGAAAAATCTCGAATTCACATATACCGGCCTCACGTTCGTCCAGCCGAATCGCGTGAAGTTCCGTTACATGCTGGAGGGATTCGACAAGAATTGGATCGATGCGGGTACGCGGCGCGAGGCGTTTTACACTAATCTGCCACCGGCCAAGTACCGCTTCCGCGTGACTGCCTGCAATGCCGACGCGGTGTGCAATGAAGCCGGCGCGGAGGTCGCGTTCTCGCTCGCCCCGCACTTCTATCAGCAGCCTTGGTTCGCCGTGCTGTGCGTGCTGGGGCTGGCCTTGGCCGGCTGGAGCATTTACCAGATGCGCATCCACCGCCTGCGGGAACAATTCAACATCATTCTCACGGAGCGCAGCCGCATCGCGCGCGAGCTGCACGATACGCTGATTCAGGGCCTTAGCGGCATCACGATGGAGATGCAGGCGCTCGCCGCCCGGCTCCGCTCACCCGAGGAACGCGCCAAGCTGGAGGAAATCGTGCGTGACGCCGGAACGTGCCTTCGCGAAACCAGGCGCTCCGTTGCCGGCTTGCGCAGCGCCCGGGGACCCGGTTCAGGACTCGCCGCCGCCATCGCCGAGGCGGCCAAGCACATCACCGAAGCGAAAGCCGTGCGGTTGAGATTGCGCCTCGGTAAGAGCCCGGCCGATCTTTCGCCGGAAGTGCAGTATAACCTGCTGCGGATCGCCTCGGAGGCGATGAATAACTCGGTGAAACATTCCGGAGCCAAATCGATAGAAGTTGCCATGGAATCAACGGCGGAACAGTTGAAGCTCTCGGTGCGCGACGACGGCTCCGGTTTTTCGCGCGAGAATGGTAACGTGGGGCCGGGTCATTACGGTCTAATTGGTATGCGCGAACGCGCCGCGCAGATCGGGGCCGAACTTGAAGTAGACACAGAACCGGGACGCGGCACGACGATCACGGTGCTGCTACCGGCCGGATCAAGGCAGACTGCGGGAGTACATATATCATGACCACATCGGGCACTATGCAGAACGGCACAGGGATCGGAAGCGACGGAACATCCGTGATCCGCGTTTTGTGCGTCGACGACCATCCGCTGGTGCGGAAAGGCATCGCCTCCATACTGGCCAACGAGGCCGATATGGTTTTGGTTGGCGAAGCGGGCAGCGGCCGCGAAGCAGTGGCTCTGTTTAAGGAACATCATCCGGACGTTGTATTGATGGACTTGCGCATGCCTGATCTGGACGGCACGACCGCCACGCGCCTGATCCGCCAGGAGACGCCCGACGCGCGCATCATCGCCCTGACCAGCTACGACGGAGACCAGGACATCTACCGGGCCCTCGAAGCAGGCGTGCGAGGCTATATCCTGAAGGAAATGGTGCACACCGAGGTCGTTAAGGCTATTCGCACCGTTTACTCCGGAAAACGGCTGATGCCCCAGGAGGTCGCCGAGCGGCTCAGCGAATACTTCCCGCAAGTGGCCCTCACGCCGCGCGAGGTGGAAGTGCTCGGCTGCGTGGCCAAAGGTATGGCAAATAAAGAGATCGCGGAACGCCTGGGAACCGCCAGCGGCACCGTGAAGATGCATATCCAGAACATCCTCGCCAAACTTGGCGCCTCGGATCGCACTCACGCGGTGACCATCGCCATGGAGCGAGGCATTCTGCATCTGAACCCCTAAGCGCTTTCCCACCAATAACTTATCCAGGTACTCCAAATGGCATATCAGGATATTTGTCTGAAGACAGTCGCCTAATCGCTTGGCAAAAGCGATAATGATTTAATTCGTTTTATCTCCGTATGAGCCCTGAAAATCCTAAGACTGCTCCGGCGGCCAAGGCGACGCCCGCCAAGAAGAGTTATGGGTGGATCTGGTTCCTCCTGCTACTTGTAGTAGCGGGAGCTGCCGCCTACCTGTGGTATCCACGCATTGCTGAAGGCCAATCGAAGGCCCAGAAGAGCGCCAAGGACGACAAGGCTTGGATGGCCGGGCGCCCCGTACCCGTCATCGCCGCCTTGTCCCGGCAAGGCGATATGCCGGTTTATCTAAATGGTCTCGGCAACGTGACGGCGTTCAACACCGTGACGGTCCGTTCGCGCGTGGACGGCCAGATCATGAAGGTCGCCTTCACCGAAGGCCAGTTGGTGAAGGAAGGCGATCTTTTGATCGAGATTGACCCGCGTCCGTTCCAGGTTCAGTTGGCGCAGGCCGAAGCGCAGAAGGCCCGCGACACCGCCCTGCTGCAAAACGCTCTGCTCGACCGCGAGCGCTACAAGGTTCTCTACACCCAGGAAGCGATTCCCAAACAGCAGTTGGACACTCAGCTCGCCACCGTGGCTCAGATCGAAGCTACGATCAAGAGCGATCAGGCCGCCATCGATAACGCGAAGCTGCAGTTGGTCTACTGTCACATCACGTCCCCGCTCACCGGGCGGATCGGGCTCCGGCTGGTGGATCAGGGCAACATCGTCCATGCTACGGACACGACAGGCCTGGTGGTGATCACGCAGCTGCAGCCCATCGCCGTGCTGTTCAACATCGCCGAGGATAGCCTGCCTGCCGTGCGAAAGAAAATGCAGGGCGGGAGCCTGCGCGTCGACGCATATGATCGCGATCTGAAAGCAAGACTCGCGCAAGGCAAGCTGCTCACCATCGATAACCAAATCGATCAGTCCACGGGAACCGTGCGCTTCAAGGCGCAATTCGAAAATGAGGACAACTCGCTGTTCCCGAATCAGTTCATCAACGCCAGGCTGCTGCTCGATATGAGGCACAACGCGGTGATCATTCCGAATGCCGCCATCCAGCGCAGCCCTCAATCGGCCTTCGTTTACGTGGTGAAGCCGGACAATACCGCAGAGGTTCGCCGCATCGTCACCACGCTCGCCGAGGGCGATGAGGCCGCCGTGGACAGCGGCCTGGAGCCGGGCGAAGCTGTCGTGATCGACGGAGTCGACAAGCTACAGCAGGGGACCAAGGTTTCGGTGCATATGGCCGCCCCAAAGGGCGTGCGCGGTTAAAAAATGAGCCCGTCCCGTCCGTTCATTCTACGGCCGGTGGCAACCGCCTTACTAATGGCGGGGTTGCTGCTGGTGGGCGCAGTCGCCTATAAACAGCTGGCCGTTTCGGCCCTGCCCCAGGTGGACTATCCCACCATTCAGGTGGTCACGTTCTACCCCGGCGGAAGCCCTGACGTGATGGCATCTTCCGTCACCGCTCCGCTGGAGCGCCAGTTCGGCCAGGTGCCTGGCCTGAATCAGATGACGTCCACCAGTTCGGCCGGAAGCTCCGTCATCACCCTGCAGTTCGCCCTGGAGCTGAATATCGATGTGGCCGAGCAGCAGGTACAGGCCGCGATCAACGCGGCCCAGACGTTCCTGCCGCGGGACCTGCCAAATCCTCCCATCTACAGCAAGACCAATCCGGCCGACACGCCGATCATCACGCTCGGCCTGACCTCGAAGACCATGCCGTTGTCCAAGGTCGAGGATTACGCAGACACGCGCCTGGCCCAGAAAATCTCCCAGTTGCCCGGCGTAGGACTGGTGAGCATTTCCGGCGGGCAGAAGCCTTCGGTGCGCATTCAGGCCAACCCCATGGCGCTCTCTTCCTACCACCTCAATCTGGAGGATCTGCGGGCCGCTCTCGTCGCCGCCAATGTCAATCAGGCCAAGGGAAGCTTCGATGGGCCCCAGAACGCCTACACCATCGGCGCCAACGATCAGCTCCTCACCAGCGCGGATTACAAGCCGCTGGTGGTCGCCTATCGCAACGGGGCTCCTGTGACGCTGTCGGATGTGGCCGACGTCATCGACGACGCGGAAAATGTAAAGCTCGCCGCCTGGATGAACGAGACGCCCGCGGTGATCGTCAATATTCAGCGTCAGCCTGGCGCCAACATCATCGACGTGGTCGATCGCGTCAAGAAACTCCTGCCGCAGCTCCGCGCCTCTCTGCCCAGCGCTATCGAAACGACCATCCTCACCGACCGCACGGTCACCATCCGCGCCTCGGTCGAGGACGTGCAGTTCGAACTGATGCTCACCATAGCGCTGGTTGTGATGGTGATCTTCCTGTTTCTGCGGACGCTGGCCGCGACGGTGATTCCCAGCGTCGCCGTGCCGCTGTCGCTGGTCGGCACCTTCGGCGTGATGTACCTGCTCGGCTACAGCCTGAACAATCTCACCCTGATGGCCCTCACCATCTCCACCGGATTCGTGGTGGACGACGCCATCGTGATGATTGAAAACATCGCCCGCTACATCGAGGAAGGCGATCCGCCGATGCAGGCGGCATTGAAGGGCGCCGAGCAGATTGGCTTCACGATTCTCTCGTTGACCGTGTCGCTCATCGCCGTGCTGATTCCCTTGCTGTTCATGGGCGACATCGTCGGCCGCCTTTTCCGCGAGTTCGCCATCACGCTGAGCGTCACGATCCTGCTGTCCGCCGTCGTCTCCCTCACGCTGACGCCGATGATGTGCGCGCGCCTTCTGAAGCACAAGCCGGAATCCGAACAAGGGCGCTTTTACCGCGTCTCCGAGCACGCCTTCCAGAGCATCATCGCGTTCTATGGACGCACACTTCAGGTCATCCTGCGTCATCAGTTCCTTACATTGATGGTCGCCGCCGGAACGCTGGCCGCGACAGTGATTCTCTTCATCATGATTCCCAAGGGATTCTTCCCGGTGCAGGACACCGGCGTGATTTTGGGCGTCTCCGAAGCCGCGCAGACCGTCTCGTTCCCGGCCATGGCGCGGGCGCAGCAGGAACTCGCCCACATCATCCTGAAGGACCCCGCCGTATCCAGCCTGTCTTCGTTCATCGGCGTCGACGGCACCAACACCACCATCAACAGCGGCCGCATCCAGATCAATCTGAATCCCATCGAGGAGCGCCACATCAGCGCCAGCGATATCATCCGCCGCCTGCAGGCGGAGCTGGCGAGGGTGGAAGGCATCACGCTGTACATGCAGCCTGTGCAGGACCTCACCGTCGAGGATCGCGTCAGCCGCACGCAGTTTCAGTACAGCCTGGAAGATCCTGACGCCCGCGAACTCGCCACCTGGGCGCCGCAGTTCATCGCCAAGTTGCAAAAGCTGCCAGCGCTGCGCGACGTCGCCAGCGATCAACAGAACGGCGGCCTTTTGGCCCGGCTCGTCATCGACCGGCAGACCGCCGCCCGTTTCGGCATCACGCCGCAGATGGTGGACGACACGCTGTACGACGCCTTCGGCCAGCGCCAGGTGTCCATCATGTTCACGCAGTTGAACCAGTACCGCGTGGTTCTGGAAGTCAAGCCCGACCTGCAACGCAATCCGCAGGAGCTGCGGAACATCTACATCCGCGGCACGCAGACCAGCACGATGACGCCCAGCTCCAGCCAAACCGCCTCCGCGCAGAGCAATGCAGCCGCGGGCGGATCGGCCAGCGCGGCCACCGTCGCCGCGCCCGCCGCCGGACAGGTTCCCCTAAGCGCGTTCACGCACTTCGAGCCAGGAACCACGCCCCTGGCTGTCAATCACCAGGGCCAGTTCCCGGTGGTGACCATTTCGTTCAACCTCGCGCCCGGCGCATCGATCGGCGATGCTGTGGACGCTATCAACGCGGCAAAAGACGAATTGCACCTGCCCGCGAGCATCCAGGCGACGTTCCAGGGCACCGCGGCCGCGTTCCAGGCCTCGCTCAGCAACGAGCCGATTCTGATCCTGGCGGCGCTCGTCACCGTCTACATCGTTCTCGGCGTGCTCTATGAAAGCTATATCCATCCGTTGACGATTCTGTCCACCCTGCCCTCGGCCGGCGTCGGCGCGCTGCTCGCGCTGATGCTGTTCCATGAGGATTTCAGCGTCATCGCCCTGATCGGCATCATCCTGCTGATCGGCATCGTGGAAAAGAACGCCATCATGATGATCGACTTCGCTCTCGAAGCCGAGCGCAAGGAGGGCCGGGAGCCCTTGGACGCCATTTACCAGGCCTGCCTGCTTCGCTTCCGCCCGATCGTCATGACCACCCTGGCCGCCATGCTCGCCGGCGTTCCGCTCGCCATGGGAACCGGCACGGGAGCCGAGTTGCGCCGCCCTCTGGGCATCGCCATTGTCGGCGGGCTGATCTTCAGCCAGTTGCTTACGCTCTATACCACGCCGGTGATCTACCTGTTCTTTGACCGCGTCGCGCGGCGCATGACTGGCCGTAGTGGAGCGGGCGTCGTTGTCCGGCGTCCCGGTCTCGACCCGAATCCGGAGCACGCATGAGCATCTCCGAGCCATTCATCCACCGCCCCGTCGCCACCACGCTGCTGACGCTTGCTCTGGGCCTGGCCGGCGGCGTCGCGTATTTCTTTCTGCCCGTCGCGCCGCTGCCTGAAGTCGAGTTCCCCACTATTCAGGTAGGCGCGGGGCTGCCCGGCGCGAGCCCGGAAACCATGGCCTCCTCCGTCGCCACGCCTCTGGAGCGGCAGTTCGGACGCATCGCCGGCCTGAATGAGATGACCTCCTCGAGTTCGCTTGGGAGCTGCAGCATCACCATGCAGTTCGACCTGAGCCGCAACATCGACGCCGCCGCACGCGACGTGCAGGCCGCCATCAACGCCGCCCGCGGCCAATTGCCCTCCACCCTGCCCCAGAATCCGAACTGGCGCAAAGTCAATCCGGCGGATTCCCCGATTCTGATGGTTGCCTTGACCTCGGACACCATGCGCCCCGGCGACATCTATGACATCGCGTCCTCCGTCCTGCAGCAGAAACTGGCGCAGATGAGGGGCGTGGGGCAGGTCTTCGTGGGCGGAGGCGCTCTGCCCGCGGTTCGCGTGGACGTCAATCCCACGCTGCTCAATCATTTTGGCCTCGGCCTGGAGGACGTGCGCGCCATGCTCGGCGCGGCCAACGTCAACCGCCCGAAAGGCGAATTTCACGACGACAACCGCTCCTGGACCATCGCCGCCACCGATCAGCTTCGCTTCGCCGACGAGTACAAACCCCTGGTGGTCGCGTATAAGAACGGCGCCGCGGTGACATTGGGCGATGTCGCTAAGGTCACCGATTCGGTGGAGGACATCCGCAGCATCGGTTTCGCCAACCGCGAGCAGTCCATCCTGCTGATCGTCTTCCGCGTCCCGGGCGCAAATATCATCGACACAGTCGACCGCGTCCGCGCCGCTCTTCCGCAACTCCAAGCGGAAATTCCGGCCGCCATTCACATGCGCGTCATCATGGACCGGACGATCACCATTCGCAATTCCGTCCATGACGTCGAGATCTCCCTCGGCATCTCCATTTGCCTGGTGATCATGGTGGTGTTCTTCTTCCTGCGCAGCGTGCGCACCACCCTGATTCCCAGCGTGGCCGTTCCCTTCTCGCTGGTGGGCACCTTCGGCGTGCTGTACCTGTTCGGCTACTCCATCGACAACCTGTCGCTGATGGCGTTGACCATCGCCACCGGATTCGTCGTCGACGACGCCATCGTCGTCATTGAAAACATCACCCGCTATCTCGAGGAAGGCATGCAGCCGATGGCCGCCGCGCTCAAAGGCGCCGCGGAGATCGGCTTCACCGTGCTTTCCATCAGCATCTCGCTGATCGCCGTATTCCTGCCGATCCTGCTGATGGGCGGAATTGTCGGCCGCCTGTTCCGGGAATTCGCCGTCACGCTCTCCGCCGCGATCCTCGTCTCGCTGGCCATTTCCCTCACTGCCACGCCGATGATGTGTGCGCGCCTGCTGCGCCCGCATGAAGAAGAGCGCGAGCACGGCTGGATCTACCGGCTCAGCGAAAACGGTTTCAACGCGATCCTGAAGGGCTACGACAAATCCTTGACCTGGGTGCTGCGCCACCAGTTCCTCACCTTGATGGTCACGCTATCCACCGTCGCCCTCACCGTCTATCTCTACATCGCCATCCCGAAGGGATTTTTCCCGCAGCAGGACACCGGCCGCCTTACCGGCTCCATTCAGGCCGACCAGGCCACTTCCTTCCAGGCGATGAAAGACCGGTTGTTGCAGATCAACACCATCATGACGCAGGACCCGGCCGTCGAGGTACTCAATTCCTTCACGGGCGGCGGCGGATTCGGAGGCGGCGGCGTCAACTCCGGACGCATGTTCGTCATGCTCAAGCCTCTGAGGGAGCGAAAGATCAACTCCGACGAAGTCATCGCCAGGCTTCGTCCAAATCTGTCCAAAGTCCCCGGTGTCAGCCTCTTCCTGCAATCCGTCCAGGATCTGCGCATCGGCGGACGCCAGAGCGGCGCGCAGTATCAGTACACGCTGCAAAGCGACAGCGTGCGCGATCTGAACGAATGGGCGCCGCAGGTCTTCCGCAAATTGCGGACGCTACCCGAGATCGCCGACGTCAACACCGACCAGCAGGATAAGGGCCTGGAAGCCTCCCTCGTGGTCGACCGCGTCACCGCCGGCCGCCTCGGCATCACGCAGCAGAATATCGACGACACGCTCTACGACGCCTTCGGCCAGCGCCAGGTCTCCACCATGTACACGCCGCTCAATCAATATCACGTGGTGATGGAGGCCGATCAGCAGTTCTGGCAGAATCCCGACGGCCTGAAATACATTTACGTCGAAGGGCCCAAGAAAACCCAAATCCCGCTGAGCGCGGTGACGCATTACGTCGCCTCCACCACGCCGCTCTCTGTGAATCACCAGGGCCAATTCCCCTCGGTCACCATCTCCTTCAACATCCCGGTCGGCCTCGCCCTGGGCGACGCAGTCCCCGCCATCGAGCAGGCCACGCGCGAGATCGGCCTGCCCTCCAACGTGAAGGGCAGCTTCGCGGGCACTGCGCAGGCGTATCAGGATTCGCTGGCCAGTGAGCCCATCCTGATTGCGGCGGCCCTGGTAACCGTTTACATCGTTCTGGGCGTCCTTTATGAGAGCCTGATTCATCCGGTGACGATTCTGTCCACGCTGCCCTCGGCCGGTGTCGGCGCGCTGCTGGCGCTCAAAGCCACCGGCAACGAGCTGAATGTCATCTCGCTCATCGGAATTATTCTGCTCATCGGCATCGTGAAGAAAAACGCCATCATGATGATCGACTTCGCCATCGCCGCGGAGCGCAAGGAGAAGAAGACGCCGGAGCAGGCCATTTATCAGGCCTGCCTGCTGCGCTTCCGCCCCATCACCATGACCACCATGGCCGCGCTGCTGGGCGGCATGCCCATCGCGCTCGGGCGAGGCGTGGGCAGCGAAATGCGGCGCCCGCTGGGAATTGCAATCGTCGGGGGACTGTTGTTCAGCCAGATGCTGACGCTCTATACCACGCCGGTGGTTTATCTCTATCTCGACCGGATGCGGCTGCGCTGGGCCCGGTGGAAACATCCTGCCCCGGCAGGAACCTCCGAGCCGGCCGAAGCCTGAAGCAGGGGACTTACAGTATGCTGAAAATCGACGTTAGGTTTGACAGGGACAGCGACGCGACGGTCGCCTTAGCGGGAAAATGCTGCGGCAACTCGCTGGGGGAACTGCGCCGCGCCATTCAGCGCGCGCGCCAGGCCCACAAACATGTGGTGCTCGACCTGAGCGAGGTAACCTTGCTGGACAAGCCGAGCGCCCAGTTTCTTGCGGCGCAGGCGCGGGAAGACGTCACGTTGAGAAATTGTCCGGAATATATACAGCCTTGGATTTACCGGGAGTGTTCGCAATGAGAGGGTTTGGAAAATGGATCGCCGTGGGTGCGCTCACGCTCCTGGCGGCCTCGTGCACCGTGGGACCGAAATACGTCCGGCCGACGTCCGCCGCCGCGCCGAATTTCAAGGAGCCCCTGCCCGACGCTTACAAAGAGATGACCGGCTGGAAAACGGGACAGCCACGCGACGAAGTTACGCGCGGCAAATGGTGGGAGATTTTCGGCGACCCCGATCTCAACGCGCTCGAGGAGCAGATCGACCTCAATAACCAGAACATCGCTCAGGCCGAGGCGAGTTTCCGCAGCGCCCGCGCCGCGGTCCGCGTAGCGCGTTCCGGATTGTTCCCTCAGGTCACGACGGCGCCCTCGGTGAGCGGCTCGCAGAGTTCCGGCAACACCTCGATCGGCACCTTCAAGACGTCTCCGAACGCGATGTTCAGCCTGCCCTTCGACGCATCCTGGGAAGCCGACGTGTGGGGTAAGGTGCGCAAAGGAATCGAGGCGAACATCGAAACCGCCCAGGCTTCGGCTGGCGATCTCGAAACGCTGCGCCTCAGCCTCCAGGCAGAGCTCGCGCTCGATTATTTCCTGCTTCACGGCCAGGACGCGGTGAAGCAGTTGCTCGATACCACCGTCGGGGCCTATCAGAAGGCGCTCGACTTGACTAATAATCGCTACAATCAGGGCGTCGCCTCGCAGATCGACGTCACGCAGGCGCGCACCCAGCTCGAACAGACCCGGGCCCAATCCACCGATACTCAGGTCAGCCGCGCGCAACTGGAGCATGCCATCGCGATCCTCACGGGAAAGCCTCCCTCAGCGCTCACGATTCCGGCAAAGGTGATCAAAATTACGCCGCCGCCCGTTCCCGTCGGCATCCCCTCGCAGCTTCTGGAGCGCCGGCCCGACATCGCCGCCAATGAGCGACGCGTCGCCGCCGCCAACGCGAACGTGGGCGTGGCGCAGGCCGCATTTTATCCCGATATCACGCTCAGCGCGGCAGGAGGCCTTCAAGGAACCAGCCTGGTGAATCTGTTCACCTGGCCCAGCCACTTCTGGTCCCTCGGGTCCACGGTTTCCTATACGCTGCTTGATTTCGGGAAGCGCCAAGGCACGCTCGAACAGGCGCAGGCCGCCTACGACTCCGCCGTCGCGGCGTACCGGCAAAGCGTGTTGCAGGCTTTCCAAGACGTGGAAGACAACCTGTCCGCGCTCCGTATCCTCGATGAGGAAGCGCGTGAGCAAGCGGTCGCCGTCGCCGCCGCCGAACGCTCGCTCGAACTTGCCAACAACCAGTATCAGGGCGGCATTACCGCTTATCTGCAGGTGATCACCGCGCAGGCCATCGCGCTCAATAACGAGCAGGTCGCCGTCGAGCTTCTGATCAAGCGCCAGGCCGCCTGCGTAGCGCTCATCAAGGCCATCGGCGGAGACTTCAACGTCGCCGGCCTGCCCAAACCCAAGGAAATTGCCCCTTGGAAGGGCGTGCAGAAGGTGGCGGAGAAGGTTCCGGCTGCCACGCAGCAATAGTATTAACGAGCGGAGCCTTGGCGAGTGGACGCAGTTTTTGCTTCGGGCATCGTGAGGGTCAACGCCATGGCTGCCCAACTGGTGGCGGCCGAGGAGATCCATTGGTCGTGGCCGCCGGGAAATCCGTCGTCAAAATAGGGCTGAAACGCCAGGGCGCGGGACTTGGTGAACCACGACCCGTCGGTCTGCTGTGTCGTCAGCAGATATTCAACGCCGCGCTTGTACCCGGGATCGGTCACCGGCAAACCCCCGATTTGCAGTGAAACCAGCGCCTTGCCGGTGGCGTAAGCCGAACTTTCCATGGTGGGCAGATCGGACCACCCGCCATCGGAACGCTGGGCGGCCAGCAATTCCTTGACGGCCCGCATGGTCGTGGCTCTATCCGTACTCGCCCAACCAAGGCCGGCGGCGCGCCAACCGAGATCATCGGTATTCAAGGGCTTAGCCGCCGCAATCCATGACGCGGCACGCTGGATCGCTTTTTCGTAGTCGGCGCGGCCCAATTTTGGCGCATACAGCTGGAGCGCTCGCATGGAGAGCGCCGTCTGGCCGATATAGTCCAGGCAGATCGGGGGACGCGTGTCGGCTTTGGGATAAGCCCAGGAGCCATCGGGCATTTGGTGATTCTCCAGATAGATGGCGACGGCATCGGTGTCGAGGTCGGCCGGCTGGTTTTCGGCGTGCAGTCCCAACAGTGCGTAAGCCAGCACATTCGGGCCGAAGTTGTCGCCGACGGGAACGAAAAAGCCTTGATGGTGCCGGTCCCGCGATGCTTGCAAGACTTTTAGGTTGGCCCGTACTTGCTCCGCCGCGCTTTTCTCATCGATGCGGAAGGCGCGGGTGCGCGCCAGCCCAATGGCCATCGCCGGGATGCTGTCATTATGGCAGGAGAAACACCCCGCCTTCGGGATGAAATTGGCGTCCGAGCGCTGAAGCAGGGGAAGGCTATCCTGAACGGCCTTCTGCGCCGAGTTCTCGCGGCGGGGATTGAGGACCGGAGCCGCATACGGCCCGCCGGGCTTGGCGCCCGCGTTCACCAGAACATCCACCACCGGAGTGTTGCCGCGTAATTTCGCGATGTCGAGCGCGGTCCAACCCGTGTCGGTTCCGTTGGCGTGGCCGTCTTTCGCGTTCACGTTCGCGCCCTTCTCGATCAGCAGCTTCACGGCGTCCGCCGGCAGCAGATCGGAGCCCGCGGCGTACATCAGAGGCGTGCGGCCGAACGAGTCGGCCGCGTTGACATCCGCGCCGTGATCGATCAGCATCCGGATGGTCTTCGCATCGGCCATGTTCGCGGAGTCCTGCAGGGAGCCGGTGTACACGGCCTTGTCGGAGATGCGGGCCGTGAGAAGATCCACGCACTTCGCACATTCGAGCGCGATGGCGATGGAAAGCGCCGCCTGCCCGGCGGCTTTGGCATCCGCGCCGTGGTCGATGAGCACCTGCATGCTTGCTCTGTCGCCGGCGGTGGCGGCCTCGATCAGCGGGCTGGACTGAACGGCGGGGATCCGGTTTGGATTGGGGTTTGCGCCGTGGTCCAGCAAATACTTCACGATCGCGGAGCCTCCGGGGCGGCGCGCGGCAATCATCAAGGGCGTACGGAAGTCGTCCGACGCGGCGTTGACGTCTGCGCCGTGTTCCACCAGCACGCGCGTCTTTTCCAGATCCACCGCGGCCCAAATCAGCGCCGTGGCCTTGACGTCGTTCCGGGCGTTGGGATCGGCGCCTTGTTTCAGAAGACCGGCGAGGGTCGCCGCGTCGGCATAGAGAGCGGCATACATAAAGGGCGTGGAGCCTTCCGGCCCGCGCGCGTTCAGCAGCTTCGGATCGGCCGAGGCCTGCTTGAGGAAGCCGACCAGGTCACCGTCGTGTAAAGCGCCCACCATGGCCACGGCTTTCGGATCGATTGGCGGCAAGGGCGCGTCGTTAGCGAGCGCGTCCGGCCATTCCGCGCCCTGATCGATCCAGCGCTTGATAGTGGCGATTTGCTCGGGGCGTAGCGGTCCGGTGGGAGGCATCTGCGGACCGTATTCGGTTCCCGCGAGGCGGTGATAGAGGAAACTATTCTCGCTACTCCCCGCCGAAACCCGGCGGCTCCCGCTCTTCATCGCAGAGCTTCTGCGGTCCAGACGAAGCCCTCCATTTTGCTGCGCCGGTCCGTGACAGCCGACGCAATTCTGCCGGAAAATAGGCAGGACGTCGCGGCTAAAATCGATTCTGGTTTCGGGCGCTTGCGCCATGGTGATCGTTGTACTTAACGCGAGCAGCAGCGACAGAGTCCAAGTCCGGTTCATAGCTGGTCAAATCTAACACATTCCTTTAAGCGGAGTCTGATACCCTGAAGGCAGAACTCGCCCGATGCGCCTCCGCACCGCTTTCGCCGTGGCATTCCTGGGATTGGCCGCCTGGAGCGCGCTGCGCGCCCAGAAGCCCTTCAAGGAGTGGCCTGCCATCGAGTACGAGAACTTCGCTGTGCCGCCCGATTATGAGGACAAGCATGAATGGACGCGCGCCCGGCTGCGGTATCCGGACATTTATGGCTACCCGGGCCGCATCATGTTTCTAGAGAACGGCCGCCCGTTCCCAGGCTACTGGACCATGGATTATCCGCGGTCCGACCGGCATTTACTCCAGGGCGTGCGCCGGCTCACCCGGATCGATTCGAAGAGCGTCGAGCAGGTGGTGACGCTCGACGGCACGGACGAGGTGTACAACTGGCCCGTGCTGTATGGCGTTGAGGTCGGCCACTGGAATCTGGGTGAGCCGGAAGCAAAGCAACTCCGTGAATACCTCCTGCGCGGCGGATTCTTCATGTGCGACGATTTTCACGGTACCGAACCCTATCACGGCGTCCGGGAATGGGATACGTTCACGCACAGCATGAGCAAGGTGTTCCCGGAGCGCGAAATCGAGGATCTGCCGGACAACGACCCGATCTTCCATACCATCTATGATTTGCAGGAGCGGTTCCAGGTGCCGGGTGCGCTCTACTTTGAGAGCGGCCTGACCTATGAGGCGGGCGAAACGGGCAAGGTCCCGCACTGGCGCTGCATTCGCGACGACAAAGGACGGGTGATGGTGGCCATCTGCCACAACATGGACCTGGGCGACGCCTGGGAGCATTCCGACGAGCCTCGTTATCTGGAAAAGTGGGCGTCCTTGGCTTACCGCATCGCAATGAATTATTTCACCTACGATCTGACGCATTGATGAAGGGACTGACAAGGGATGTACGGATCATCCCCGCACTGACGTGCGGGGTCATAACCCCTGGCGTAAGACAGGGGATTGGGTGCCGATGAGGGGGCTCACCAAGCAGGTTGCGCTGGCCGCCGTGTTCGTCGCCTACGGAGCGCTATGGGCGCAAAGGCAGTTTAAATTGCCAAGGCCGTTCAGGGAGTACCCCGGCTACGAATACAACGACTTCCCCGTGCCCGAGGATTTTCAGGACAAGCACGAATGGACGCGCGCGCGTCTGCGGTATCCGTCTTTCAGGAACGTCCATGGCTACGCGGCCGACGGCTATAACCGGTGGACCGTCGATTATCCGCGGTCGGACCGGCACTTGCTCGAAGGAGTGCGCAGGCTGACGCGGATCGACACGAAATCCGTAGAGCAGGTGGTGGATCTGGACGGCGATAACGACGTCTACAACTGGCCCCTCATGTACGCAGTGGAGGTGGGCTACTGGAATCTACCCGACGATCAGATCGCGCAGTTGCGGGAGTACCTGCTGCGGGGCGGATTCTTCATGTGCGACGACTTTCACGGCACCATCGAGTGGGAAAACTTCACGCGAGTAATGAAAAAAGTGTTTCCCGAGCGTCCAATTGTAGATTTGGATAACAAAGATCCGATCTTTCACGTCATATATGACCTGGACCAGCGTTTTCAGGTTCCCGGCATGCAGTATGTGGTGTATCCGCCGCACCGTTTGTACGAATACGACGGGTTCGTGGCGCGATGGGAAGGGATTTACGACGACAAGGGCCGGGTGATGGTAGCGATCTGTCACAATATGGACCTGGGCGACGCCTGGGAGAACTCGGATGATCCGAGGTATCCGGAGAAGTTTGCCTCGCTGGCATACAGGATCGCGATGAATTATTTCGTGTATGATTTGACGCACTAATGTTCGAATTCTTCTTCAAATATCCGGCTTCGGTCTTTTCCAAAGGCACTTTTGTGTTCGCCGGAGGATGGCCGGTCTGGCTGCTGATCGCGGCGATTGCGGCGGTGGCTGCGGCACTGGCGTTCTTCGTGCGAAGGAATGCGGGCGCGTCGGCCCGGGTGAAGGGCGCCCGATCGATCGCCGTGTGGCTCCTGCAGACATTGCTCGCCGCAGTGCTGCTGCTCATGCTCTGGCATCCGGCGCTGAGCGTCGCGACGTTGCGCCCGCAGCAGAATATCGTGGCGGTGGTGGTGGACGATTCGTCCAGCATGGCGGTGGATGACGCCGGGAGCGGATCCCGCAAGAACGCCGCGGTAAACGTACTTAAGGGCGGCCTCGTCAAGCAGTTACAGGATAAATTTCAAGTCCGGCTGTATAAGCTGAGCGATCATCTGGACAGGCTGGAAGCATTTGACAAAGGCGGACTGGACAAATTGACGGCCTCGGGCACCGCGACGCATATCGGCGACAGCCTGAAGCAGGTTCTGGCCGACGCGGCGAGCTTGCCCATAGGCGCGGTGGTGCTTTTAAGCGATGGTGCGGACAATTCCGGCGGCATTGATCTGGAGACGATCTCCGAGATCCGCCGGCAAAGGATTCCGGTGCACACCATCGGATTCGGCCGCGAACAGATGGCTCACGACGTGGAACTTACGGGAGTCGAGACGCCGGCGCGGGCGCTGCCCGATTCGCGTTTGTCGGCCACGGTGGCCTTTCACCAGCATGGCTACGCTGGGCAGAAGGCGAACATCCTGATCAAAGACGGCGGCAAGGTCCTGGCGGCGCGGGAGGTGACGTTCAAGGCCGATGGCGTCGAGCAGACGGAAAACATCCTCTACAACGCAGGTCCGGCGGGGGTCAGGGCGATTGACGTAAGCATCGATCCGCGGCAGGGCGAGGAGAATCCGCGCAATAACAAGATCTCAAAGCTGGTGAACGTCGACAAGAGGACAGCGCGAATCTTGTACATGGAAGGCGAGCCGCGCTGGGAGTTCAAGTTCCTCCGCCGCGCGGTCGAGGACGACAAGAGCATCCACCTGGCGACCATCCTTCGCACCACCCAGAACAAGATTTACGTGCAGGACGATCACGCCGATGCGCCGAAGACCATCAAAGACGGGTTTCCCACACGCGTCGAGGATCTGTTCGAGTTTGACGGACTGATCCTGGGCAGCGTCGACGCGCCGTATTTCACCACAACGCAGCAGCAGATGATCAAGGATTTCGTCGATCGCCGCGGCGGGGGCCTGTTATTCCTCGGCGGGCGCGAAGCGCTGGGCGATGGCGGATATAAACAGAGCGTCCTCAACGACGTTCTGCCGGTAAAGCTGCCGGATCACAAGAACACCTTCGTGCGCGATCCGGCCAACGTCGAACTGACGGCGCAGGGGCGCGACAGCCTGATCACGCGCATCGAGGAAGATCCGCAGAAAAACGTCGAGCGCTGGAAGACGCTTCCCTATCTGATGAATTTTCAGGATGTGGGCCAGCCGAAGCCCGGCGCGGTAGTGCTGGCGGATGCTCTGCCCACGTCCGTGGGACGGCTGCCATTGCTGACAATCGAGAATTACGGGCGTGGGCGAACCGCGGTGTTCGCGACGGCGGGAAGCTGGCGCTGGCAGATGCTGCAACCCGTAGCCGACAAGAGCCACGAGATTTTCTACTCCCAGCTGCTGCGGTGGCTGGTGAACGATACGCCGAAACGCATGAATCTTTCCACGCCGAGGCAGATGCTGAATGACGAGGCATCGGTGAAATTGCGCGCCGAGGTCCGCGATAAGGCGTACCTGCCTGCTGCCGATGCCACGGTGGAGGCGCATATCGTCGGCGATGGCGTCACCGAGATGGTCGAGATGCGGCCCGATGCGCTGGACGCTGGTGTCTACACCGCGGATTGGACGATTCCCAAGGCCGGTTCTTACGTGGTTGAGGCGACGGCCCATCGCACCACGGAAGACCTCGGCCGTGACGTGATGACATTCCGGCGCGACGACGGCGTGGCGGAAAACTTCCACGTCGAGCAGAATCGCGAGCTGCTGGAGAAGCTCTCACAGGAGACCGGCGGTAAATATTACAAGCCTGAGGACGCCAATAAGCTGGGCAAGGACATCAACTATTCCGAGGCGGGTATCACGGTTCGGGAGACGCGGGATTTGTGGGACATGCCCATCGTGTTCTTCTTGCTGTTGCTGCTCCGGTCCGGCGAATGGCTGCTGCGACGCAAGTGGGGGGTGATTTAATGCGGGCGTCACGCGCCTGCCGCCAGGCGGCAGGACTGTTGGTCGCGGCTTGCGCTTTGCGGGCGGAGACCTTCTACTACTTCACCATTGCAGGCCTGGGCGGCGAGCCCGAATACGAACAGAGATTTTCCGGTTGGGCGAAGGATCTGGATAAGGTTCTGCATCAGGTCGAGCCGAGCGCCAAGATCAAGACGCTGTACGGCGCCGAGGCCACTAGGGCCAACGTCGAGTCGTATTTTCGCCAGATGACCAGCGAGGTCAAACCGGACGATTCGGTGGTGATCATGATGATCGGCCACGGGACATGCGACGAGTTCGACTACAAATTTAATCTGCCCGGGCCGGATCTGACTGCATCCGAACTGGCATCCATGCTCGATAAACTGCCGGCCGCGCATCAGGCGGTCATCAACATGACCAGCGCGAGCGGAGGGTCCCTGGCCGCCTTAAACAAGGCGAAGCGCGTGGTGATCACGGCGACGAAGGCCGGCACGGAGAAAAACGCCACCGTGTTCGCGCGGTACTGGATCGAAGGCATGCGCGATCCGGCGGCGGATGCAGACAAGAATGAGGTGGTCACCGCGCTGGAATTATTCCGCTACGCCGAAGACAAGACGGCGAAGTTCTACGAAACGCAGAAGAGGCTGGCGACGGAGCATGCGCTGCTCGAAGACGCAGGCAAGGGCGAAGGCGTGAAAGCGCCGTCGGCGGAAAACGGCGAGGGATTGACCGCCGGCCGGTTCGCAGTGCTGCATCTCGGGTCGATGGCGGCCCAGATCCGCGATCCCGCGAAATTGGGCCTCCTGAAGCAAAAAGAGAATCTCGAGGCGACGATCGACGATCTAAAATACCGAAAAGCGTCCATGCCTCTGGCCGAGTATCGCCAGACGCTGCAGAGATACCTGCTGGAGCTGGCAAAGATCCAGGAGGCGCTGGACAAATAGCGATGCGCGCCCTGACGTTCCTGATCGCATTGCCGGTATTGGCGCAGATTCCCGCCGCGGTGGAGCCGTGCGCGAAGATGCGACTGCATGGGAGTTCGCAGGCGGCGGCGTGCTACGAGAATCTCACCAGGTCCTCGGACCGCTGGGTGCGGGCCGAAGGTCTTTGGGGCGTGCGGAACTACATCGCCGCCAACGATCTCTTCCGGGACCTGGTGAAGGAGCGCGATAAAGATCCCGCGCTGCGGGTCCGCTGGGGCTATCTCTACCTCGATCATTGGCAGGAGGGCGAGGCCGGCAAGCTGTTTCAGGAAGCCCTGGGCATCGACGAGAAGTACGTGCCCGCGCTCATCGGATTGGCCCGCGTGGCGGCCGACGGATACTCGGTCAAGGCGATCGAGTTTGCCAAGAGAGCCCTGGAACTGGATCCCAAGGCATACGAGGCGCAGGAAGTGCTGGCGCGGGTCGCGCTCGAAGATAACAACGACGCAAAGGCGCGAGAAGAAGCGCAAAAGGCCGTCAACCTGTCGCCCGAAGCTCTGGAGGCAATGTCGATCCTCGCCACCATCGATTGGTTGAACGATGAGAAGGACTCGCCTTGGCTTGCGAAAATCCAGAAGGTGAATCCGCACTACGGGGACGTATACGATACTGCGGGCCACTACTTCGTCATCAACCGGCGGTATGAGGAAGGAATCGCGCTGTATCGCAAGGCTCTCGAACTGGATCCGAACCTGCAGAAGGCGCGCGCGGCGCTGGGCCTCAATCTGATGCGGCTCGGGCGCGAGGAAGAGGCGCGCACACAGCTCGAAGCGTCCTGGAACGCTGGCTATCAGCCGACAGAGTCTAAGAACACTCTGATGCTGATGGACAAGTATAAGGACTACGACACCTTCAGGACGCCGACCACCATCCTGAGGCTGGGCAAGAAGGAATCCGCGCTACTGCGCCCGTATTTCCAGGAGCAGATGGACAGGGCAATCGCTACGTACGAGAAGAAGTACAAGTTCAAGCTGCCCGGCCCGGTGCAATTGGAAGTGTATCCGAACCATCCGGATTTCGAAGTCCGCACGATGGGCATGCCAGGACTTGGCGCGCTGGGCGTTACGTTCAACATGGTGGTGGCCATGGATTCACCCAACTCAAGAGTGCCCGGCCAGTTCCACTGGGCAAGCACAATGTGGCACGAATTCAGCCACGTTTACGTGCTGGAAATGACGCGCAGCCGCGTGCCGCGCTGGTTCACCGAAGGACTCGCGGTGTACGAGGAAACCGCCGCTTCGCCCGATTGGGGCGACCGTTTGCAGCCGGAGGAGATCGAAGCCATTCGCACGAAGAAGCTCTTGCCGGTCTCGGATATTGACCGCGGCTTCATTCATCCGTCGTATCCGCAACAGGTCGTCGTGTCGTACTTCCAAGCGGGAAAGATCTGCAATTTTATCGAGCAGAGATGGGGCGCGGACAAGCTGTTGGCGATGATCCACGATTTCGGAGCGCTGAAGACCACGCCCGAAACGATCGAGCTGGAATTCAAGATGAAGCCCGAGGAGTTCGACAAGCAGTTCCTCGCCTGGCTCGACGCGCAGACCAAGCGCACAGTCGACGGCTTCGACGAGTGGAAGAAAACCGTCCGCACCATTGCAGCTTTCGCGAAAGATAAGAAGTGGGACGACGTGATCCGCGAGGGCGTCCGCGTTCGCGATCTTTATCCTGAGTATGTCGAAGCGGCCAGCGTCTATGAATTTCTAGAAGATGCGTACGAGGCCAAGGGCGAAAAAGACCAGGTGATCGCCGAACTGGCGCGCTACAGCCACGCCGGAGGGCGCAATCCCGCCACGCTGAAGCATCTGGCGCAGCTTCAAGCCGCCGCCGGACAAAAAGCTGAAGCCGCGGCCACGCTGGAACGTCTCAACCTGATTTTTCCCAAGGATGAGGAGCTGCACAAGCGCCTCGGCGGGCTGTATTTCGATTTGAACAAGGCCCCGTTGGCCGTGCGCGAATACGCGGCCGTTGTGGCCATGCCCGCCATCGATCCTGCGGGGGCGCACTACGATCTGGCGCGCGCGCTGAAGCTCGCGAATCGGACAGAGGAAGCCAAAGAAGAGGTATTGTCCGCCCTCGAGGTGGCTCCGAACTTTAAGCCGGCACAAAAATTATTGCTCGAATTGAACGTGAAACAATAGAAAGCTAACTCATGTCAACCATTTCTTTCGCTTCTCCCGATTCCGCCGAACTGCAAGGCCGGATCGCGCGTTTTCAGAGGGTTCATTCCGACATATTGACCGAAGTCCGCAAGGTGATCGTCGGCCAGGAAGAGGTGATCGAGCAGGTTCTCATCGCCCTGTACGTCGGAGGGCATTGCCTCATGACCGGACTGCCCGGGACTGCGAAAACCCTGCTGGTCCGCACGCTGGCCGAATCGCTGGGACTCAACTTCAAGCGCATTCAGTTCACACCGGATTTGATGCCTTCCGACATCACCGGTACGGACATTATTGAAGAGGATTCCACCACCGGGCATCGCTCCTGGACGTTCGTACCAGGCCCGATTTTCGCGCATGTACTGTTGGCCGATGAAATTAACCGCACGCCTCCGAAGACGCAATCGGCGCTGCTCGAGGCGATGCAGGAGCGCTCCTGCACGGTGCGCGGCAATCAATATAAAATCTCACCGCCGTTCTTCGTCCTCGCCACGCAGAACCCGATCGAACTGGAAGGCACGTATCCCCTGCCCGAGGCGCAGCTCGACCGCTTCATTTTTAATACGCTGCTGGACTATCTGTCAGCCGACGATGAGCTGAAGGTGCTGGATCTGACCACGACAACGCATCTGGCCCAAGTCGACGCGGTGACCAACGCCGAGGAGATCATCGACTTTCAGCAGGTGGTGCGCATGGTGCCGATCGCCGATTCCGTAGCTCGCTACGCGGTGAACCTGGTGCGCGCGACGCGCTCGAGCGATCCTTCGGCCCCGGACTTCATCAAGAAGTACGTCAACTTCGGCGCGAGCGTCCGCGCGGCCCAGTTCCTGGTGCTGGCCTCAAAGGCTCGCGCGCTGGTGCATCGGCGTTATCACGTGACATATGACGACATTGCGAAGCTGATGCGGCCGATTCTGCGGCATCGCGTGTTGCTGAATTTCCAGGCAGAATCCGACCGGCTGACCACCGACGACATTTTGCTGAAGCTGTTGGAGGCGATTCCGCAGCCGAAGGCGTAACCAAGATGCTGCAGCGATTCCTCGATCCGAAAGTGCTGGGGGGCATCTCCGGCCTCGACCTGGTCGCCAAGACCGTGGTGGACGGCTTTGTCGCGGGCCTGCACCGCTCGCCCGATTTCGGATTCAGCCAGGAGTTCGCGGAATATCGCGCGTACACGCCGGGCGACGATCTGCGTCACGTGGATTGGAACGTATTCGCGCGTACCGAGAAAATGTTCCTGAAGCGGTACCGCGGCGAAACGAACTGCCAGTTGACCATCCTGCTCGACATGAGCCGGTCGATGCAGTTCGGCTCGCAGGGCATGGAGAAGATCGAGTACGCGCGTTTCCTTGCTGCGTGCCTGGCGTATCTGGCCCACGGCCAGCGCGACGCGGCGGGAATCGTCATCTTCGACGACGATGTGCGGAATTTTGTGCCTCCGTCCACCCGCCAGGGCCAACTGGCGCGAATTCTGCACGCCATTGAGAGCGCCAAGATCGGCACTCGGACGCAGTTTGAGAACCCGTTTCGCCACGTGCAGGAGTTCATGCGGCGGCGAGGCATCGTGGTGACGATTTCCGATTTCTGGGAGTCGCCCGAGAAGATCATCAAGACGGTCTCGCCGCTGCGATTCCGCGGCACGGAGCTTGTGCTGTTCCATGTTCTTGACCCGGAGGAGTTGCACCCGAAGCTGAACGGGCCAGCGCTGCTTGAGGATCTGGAGACCGGCGAACTGTTGGAGGTGTCCCCCGATTACGCGGCGCGCGAGTATCCGGCGAAGATTCAGGCGCACATTGCGGATATCAAGTCGCGCGCGCAGAGGGCTGGCATCGACTATTTCCTGATCGACACCAGCCGGCCCCTGGACGACGCGCTCCGCGAGTATCTGGCGATCCGCAGGGGGAGACTGTAAATGGGTTTCCTTGCACCCTGGTTTCTGGCCGGACTCGCCGCGGTCGGGCTGCCGATCTGGATTCATCTGCTGAAGCGGCATAAGACCGACCCTCGCCTGTTCCCATCCCTGATGTTTTTTGAAAAGCGCGAGATGAGTTCGGTGAAGCACCGGCGCCTTGAGTATCTGCTGCTGTTCGCGCTGCGCGCGGCGATGCTGATCCTGCTGGCCTTGCTGTTCGCCAATCCGTTCCTCCGGCGCGACGCCGCGGCCGTGGACGGCAAGAAGGTCCTGGTGATCGCCGTGGACCATTCGTTCAGCATGCGAGCCGCGGATCATCTGGCGAAGGCCAAGGACGAAGCGCGGACGTTGATTGCGGGACTGAAGGCAGGCGACCAGGCGCAGGTGATCGCGTTGGGCGGCACCGTGCAGGCGCTGACGCAACTTGTCTCCGATCCGGCGGAGTTGCGCGCAGCGGTGGAGTCCATTCAACAAAGCGATAGCCGCGCCTCGTTAGGAGAGCTGGCGCGCTATGTGAGGACCTTGTCGGAATCGACGCATCTGCCGCTCGAAGTGCACCTGGCGAGCGATCTGCAGAAGTCAGCTCTGCCGCCCGGGTTCGCGGATTTGCGGCTGGATCCTTCGACGACGCTCGTTTTTCATCTCATCGGTAAACCGGCTTCGAATTTCGCGGTGGAGAACGTGGTCGCGCCGCAGCGGATTTTCGATCCCAAGAAGGTCCGCGTGCAGGCCACCATCGCCAGCTTCGCAGGGCCGGACGACAAGCTGGAATCGGTGAAGAAGAACGTCTCCCTGGTGCTGAACGGGAAGGTGCACCAGACCAAAACGGTGGACATCGCGCCGGGTGGCCGGGCGCAGGCCGAGTTCCTCGGTCTCGACGCGCCGTATGGATTCAGCAAAGGCGAGGTGCGGGTCGATGGCGGCGATGTTCTGCCGGCCGACGATCGCTTCTATTTTTCGGTGGAGCGCACCGATCCGCGCAAGGTGCTGTTTGTGGACGACGGCAGGCATCCCCGTGCGCAGTTGTACTATCGGGCGGCGCTGGAATCGTCCGGCGACGCGCAATTTCAGATGGAAATCGTCCGGCCGGATGTGGCAGCGAACCAGCAGCTTTCCCATTACGCCTTCATCGTGCTGAACGACATCGGGACGGTCTCTGCGCCGCTCGAAGACGCTCTCAGGAAGTACGTCAGTTCCGGAGGGTCCGTGCTAGTGGCGCTGGGACCGGCGTCGGCGGCGCAGGTGAGAGTGCCGCTGGCCGATGAGTCGATTGAAACGGCCAGCTATGCGGGCCGCGAAGGCGACCGGTTTCTGAATGTCTCCGAGATCGACGCGGGGCATCCGGCTCTGCGCAGCGTGGAACGGTTTTCGGGCGTGAAGTTCTACCAGGCGATTCATGTGACCCCGGCGAAATCCCGCGTCCTGGCGCGACTGAACGATGGGACGCCTCTAGTACTGGAACGGACGCTCGGCGAAGGCAAGGTGCTGGTGTTCACGTCAACTTTCGATAACGTGACCAATGACTTGCCGTTGCACGCTTCCTGGGTGCCGTTCGTGGAGCGGTCGGCGGCGTACCTGGCTGGGAGCGGCGCGGAGCAGCCGGTCAACCTAATTGTCGATTCGTACGTCGAATTGAGAATGGCGGACAATAAGTCGGCCGCGGCGGAGGTGCTAGACCCGGACGGGAAGCGCCTGCTCTCGCTCGAGGAAGCGACGTCGGCGCGGAATTTCGCCGTCGGCAAGGAAGGGTTCTTTGAATTGAAGACGGCCAGCGGGCGCCACACGCTGCTGGCGGTTCATGCGGATCGAAGGGAGTCCGATCTGGCGGTGATTCCGCAGGAGACGCTCGATTTGTGGCGCGCCACTGGAGGCGAGCAGAGCACTCCCGGAGCCCCCGGAACGAATGCAGACAAAAAGCCATGGCCGCTGTGGCCGTGGTTCTTGTTGCTATTGTTGTTAGTAGCGATGGCCGAATCGTTGGTGGCGGACCGGCATCTTCGCCCCGCGATCAGTTCGGAAACGGCACGAAAGGAAGCGGCATGAACACGCGCGATCAGTTGAACCATTACCTGCGCGGCCTGGAAACAAGGCTGCGCTGGCTGACCGTTACGAAGGGCATCGCCATCGCCCTGGGAGTCGCGCTTGCAGCCACGCTCGCCATGGTGTGGTTCACCAACGCCCTCGCGTTCTCGAACACGAGCATCACCATCGCTCGCGTGGTGCTGTTTCTGGCGCTGGCGGCCGCGCTCGGTTTTGCGCTGGTGTTGCCGCTGCTGCGGTTGAACGTCCGCAACGCGGCGGACAAGGCTGAAACGACATTTCCGGAGTTCAACCAGAGGCTGCTGACGTACATCGAACGGGGCGATGCTCGCGATCCGATGCTTGAATTGCTGGCTTCGGATGCGGTTTCCGTAGCGAATCATACGGATCCGGAAAGAGTCGCGCCCAAGAAGAACATCTGGGCATTCGCGACGAGCGGAGCGGTCGCCGGCGCGGCGCTGATCTGGTTGGTCCTGGGTGCACCCGGTTTCCTGGGCTACGGTTCCTCGATGTTGTGGGCGGGCTTGCCGAAAGGCATCAATAGCGGCAATTTCTACGACATTCTGGTCGAGCCAGGCAACAAGCTGGTGCGCCGCAAGGCTGACCAGATGATCACGGCCACGCTGAAGGGCTTCCAGGCACCCGAAGTTCACCTGTACGCGCGCTATAAAAGCGCAACGAAGTGGGAAGAGGCGGCTATGCTGCCGCGCACGAACGGGACGGCGTACGAGTTTCTGTTCGCGGCGCTGCCGGAGCCGGTGGAATATTACGTGGAAGCGGCCGGCGTAAAGTCAAAGCTGTTCAAGCTGGACGTGGCCGACCTGCCCGGGATCAAAAACATCAAGGTGACGTATCACTTCCCCTCCTGGCTGAATTTGAAGGATGTGGTTGAGGATCCGGGCGGCGATCTGCGCGCCGTGGCGGGCACGGTGGCGGAATTGACGGTGGAGACCGACCGGCCTTTGACCACCGGCGAGATCCTGATGGACGACGGCACGAAGATAGCGCTGGCGGCGAAGGAAGGAAACTTCAGCATCGCCAAGGTGCCGGTGGAAAAAGACGGGATGTTCCATTTCGCGGCGACCGAGCGCGGCGAAAGCGTGCGCCTGAGCGAGGACTACTTCATCGAAGCCCGGCAGGACCAGGCGCCGACGGTCAAGATCGTCACTCCACGGGGCGATGCGAAGGTCAGCCCGATCGAAGAAGTCACTGTGGCGGTGGAAGCCTCCGACGATTTTGCGCTGGAGTCGTTGGAGCTGCATTATTCGGTGAACGGATCGGCGGAAAAGGTCGTTTCCCTGCTCCAGAATCGAGGCGTGAAGGAAGCCAGCGGCAAGACGCTGATCACGCTGGAGGACTATAAGCTCTCCCCCGGCGACGTGGTCAGCATTTACGCTACGGCCAAAGATGCGCGGAATACGGCGCGCACGGACATCGCTTTCATTGAAACACAGCCGTTTGAGCGCAATTTTTCGCAGTCCCAATCCGGCGGTGGAGCGATGGGCGGCGGCGAGGCCCAGGATCAAACGGAAATCTCCAAGCGCCAGAAAGAGATCATCGCTGCAACGTGGAACGAGATTCGCGGCGGCGCGAAGGACAAAGTCAATTCGGCGGAGAACGCGAAGTTTCTTGCCGGCATTCAGTCGAAGCTGAAGGAGCAGGCGAAGTCGCTGGCGGATCGCGCTCGCAGCCGCGAGCTGGCGGGTGAGAATCAGGAATTCCAATCGTTCGTCAAGGATCTGGACGAGGCCGTGAAGCAGATGGATCCGGCGTCGAACAAGCTGGGCGCGCAGGCTTGGAAAGACGCGCTGGAGCCGGAGCAGAAAGCGCTGCAGCATCTGCTGCGCGCCGAGGCAACGTTCCGGGACATCCAGGTGGCGTTCGGCGGGCAGAGTGGGCGCGGTTCGGGCGGAGGAGGAAACGCCGGACGCGACCTCGCCAACCTCTTCGACCTGGAATTGGACACGGAAAAGAACCAGTACGAGACGGGCCAGCAGCAATCGGCCAGCGAAGCCAGGGAAAAGGCCGTCGACGAGGCGCTGCAGAAGCTGGAGCAGCTGGCCCAGCGGCAGAAGCAGTTGGCCGAGCAGGAAGCCAAGTCTAAGCAGCAAACATTCGAACAGCGCTGGCAGCAGGAGATGCTGCGCCGCGAGGCCGAGGAGTTGAAGAAGCAGATGGAACAGCTCTCGCGCGACGGCACACAATCGTCCAAGGGCGGGCAGCAGTCCTCGCAATCGCAGAATTCTGGCGGACAGAGCGCTTCGATGCAGGGCGGAAGTCCTTCTCAGGATCGAACGCCGAAGAACGGGCAAGGCACGCCGCAGAACGGCGATATGAACGGTGCCCAGTCCCAGGCTCAGCAGAACGCATCGCGGCAGCAACGGGCCCTGGGGCAGCGCAACAATCCGAACGATCAGCGGCTGCAGCAGGCGCTGGAGAGGCTGGCGCAGGCGACCGACGATATGAGGCAAGCGCAGAAAGCTTCCCAGCAGCAGCAGATGCAGGGCGCGGCGTCATCCGGCTCCCAGATGAAGGGCGGCCAGCAGCAACAGGGCTCGCCTCAGGGACAAGGCGGTCAGCCGCAGAATCAGCAGCAGGGCGGCGAGCAGGCTTCGCAAGCCAGCGCAGACGCGCGCAGGGCAGCGGAACGGTTGCAGGACGCGCAATCACTTCTGAACAGCATGAGGCGGCAGCAGTCGTCGTCGCAATTAGGCGACCTGGCGGATCGCGCCGAAAGGCTCGCCGAGCAGCAGCGCGACTTCGCCAATCGCCTGCGCAAGGAGTTCGGCCAGCAGGCCTTCGGGCAGCAGCCGACCGGCAGTCGCCAGACGGCGGAGCAGATGGCCTCGGAAAAAGAGAAGATGGCCTCCGATCTGGACAAGCTGGAATCGGACATGAAGAAGGCGTCGCGCGAACTGGCCGCGACGCAGCCGGACGCGTCGGCGCGTGTGCGCGACGGACTGGCCGAGATTCAACAGAACGAGGCCAGGCGGCGCATGGAGGCGTCAGCCAATTGGATTCGCCGCGGGCAAGGCGGCATGATGGTGCCGGGCGAAGCTCCGGTGACGCAGGCGCTCGATAGGGTTGCCGAGGATTTGAAGAAGGCGCAGAGCTCGCTGCGGAGCGGCGCTCAGGGTCAGGGCAACAACGATCTGGAACGGTCTCTGGCTCGCGTGGAGCGGATGCGCGCGCAGATGGAGCAAATGGCGGGCAACGGCCAGCAGCAGGGCGGCCAACAACAGGGCGGGCAGCAGAACGGTCAACAGCAGGGTGGCCAACAGCAAGGCGGGCAGCAGAATGGAGGCCAGCAGGGCGGAGGCCAACAGCAGGGCGGCAATCAACAGGGCGGGCAGCAGTCCGGCGGCCGGCGCGGCGGGGATCAGTTGGGCGGCGGGCAACAATACGGCGCCTATGGAAATCCAGCCGGCACGTATGGCGGCAATCGCCAATATGGCCAAGGGATGCGCTACGGCCGTTACATGCCGGAGGGCGTTTATGACGCTCCGCTCGATCACCCGGTGGATCCGAATGAAGCCGTGCGCAACGCGGCTCGCGACCTGAACGACATGCGGCAGCTGTTCAAGGACAATCCTGACGTGCAGAAACAGATCACCGAGGTGGAGCGCGAGATTCAGAAGCTCACCATCGGCGATATTGCCACGGCCGAGTTACAGCAGCGCATCAATCGCGTGGTTCTGCCGAATTTGCAGGCGCTCGAAGTAAAGCTGCGGCGGCAGGTGGAAGAGCAAGGCGGAGGTCAGGTGCGCAGCGGAGCCACCGACAAGGTCCCGGCGGGATTCTCCGATGCGGTAGCGGAGTACTTCCGCAAGCTCAGTAAGGGAAACTAGAGGCGCCCTGGATCGCGATCCCCGCCCTTGCGGGACGGGGCTGTATCGTCGCCGGCTGCCCACCACTAAACCGCCGAGGCGCCCTGTGTGGCCTGCCCGGCCCTGTTGCCGAATAACGGCATCGACCGCAGCCGCTCCCCGGCGGCCGCAAACACTGCATTCGCGATGGCCGGAGCCAGCGTCATAATCGGCGTTTCGCCTGCGCCCGCGGGAGGCAGGTCCTTGCGGTCGAGCAGCACGACGTCGATCTGAGGAACGTCGCGGAATCGCGGCACGCGGTATTGGGCAAAATGCGGGTTTAGGACCTTGCCATCGGCGAAATCCACGGCTTCAAACAGCGCCCCGCCGAGGCCCATGATCACCGCGCCTTCGTTCTGATTCTTTAACTGGTCCGGATTGATCACCGCGCCGCATTCGAACACCTGCGCCACGCGCAACACACGAGGCGTCTTGCCCGGTTCGGCTTGCACCTCGACGGCCGTGGCCACGTAGCCGCCTTTTTCGAATCCTCCGGCGATGCCGAGTGCTGCCTTGCTCTTGCCCCAGCCGATGCGGTCCGCAGCGGCTTGCAGCACGGCTCGGAGGCGCTCGTCTTTCAGGTTCCGGAACCGGAACTCCAGCGGCTCGACGCCTGCGAGCGCCGCCAGTTCGTCCATATGCGCCTCGCGCGCGAAGTGATTCGCCGTGCCCGCCAAGCCTCGGTAGGAACCCTGGCGAAGCGGCGAATCGACGGGATGAAATTGGATCTTCCGGTTCGGCACGTCGTAAGGAGTATTGATCCCCGAAGGGCCGGAGTTGTAATTGTGGAATTCCCACGCCGTGATGCGCCCGTTCTTGTCGACGGCGCTGCGCACATCGATGACGCCTGCCGGGCGGAAATAGGCCCAGGTGAACTCCTCTTCGCGCGTCCAGACGAGCTTCACGGCCCTGCCCGCGGCCTTGGCGAGCCTCGCGGCCTCGATGGCCGCTTCGCCCGTGTGTTTGCCGCCGTAGCCCGAGCCGGTGTCCGGCATCGATACGCGGATGTCCTGCTCGGGCATGTGGAAACTCGCCGCAAGCTCCTGGCGCACGCCAAAGGGCCTCTGTGTACCGGTCCAGACGGTGAGCTTCTCGCCGAACCACATCGCAACGGCTGCGCGAGGCTCCAGGGGAGCGTGCGCGATATAGGCGACGGTGTAGGTGCGTTCCAGTTTCTTGTCGGCCTCGGCCATGGCCTTTTCGACCGAGCCGGATTCAGTGTTGCCGCCGCGCCCGCCTCCTCCACCGCCCGCGCCGCTGGTCTTGCGCAGATCGGAGAACAGGGTCTTCGCCGAAGTCTGCGAAGGCGCTTTCCATTCGGCCTTGATCGCCGCCAGCGCTTTGTCCGCCTCGTGGGCCGACGGCGCGGCGACGCCCAGGAAATTCTCGTCCTGCACGACGGTGACGCCAGGCATGGCCTTCGCGGCGCTCACGTCGGCGGAGACGAGCTTCGCGTTGAACCGCTCCGGCCTCAGAACTCGGCCGTGGAGCAGGCCGCGCAGCTTGATGTCGGAGGCGTACTTGTGCGCTCCGGTGACGATGTCCCGGCCGTGTACCTTGTGCTGGGAAGTGCCCATCACCGTCCACTGGGACGTTGGCTTGAAGACGCCGTCGCTTGTCGAGCCGTGCTCGAAGTTCTCGTCGATCTTCGAAAAATCGATGGACGCCCAATCGCCTTCGGGGAGCAGCTTTCGCGCAGCCGCCGCGGCGCGGCGCATCTGCGGGACCATCTGCGGCGTGGTCATGCTGCCGAAGGTGCCCATGTCGAACGGCGTGTGATCCGTATCGCCCATCACCATCTCGACGGCCGACATCGGGGCACCCAACTCCTCAGCGACGGCTTGCGTGAGCGACGTTCGCGCGTTCTGGCCGACCTCGACCTTACCGGTGTAGGCGGTCACGGCGCCCTTGCGATCAATGTGCAGCCAGGCGCTGATCTCTTTCGGCGCCGCCTGACCGCCACGGCGCCCGCCGCCGGATTCCTGAGCGTCGGCTTCTGCCAGGAAAGCCGCCACCACGATGCCTCCACCGAGGGACTTGAAGAATCCGCGGCGGTCGAGCGGGAAATTGTACGCGGGTCCGGCGAGCAGTTCATAACGCTCTGGTTCTATGTGCGTCATGCCGTCACCTTCGCTTTCGCGGCCATCCGCACCGCGGCGACGATCCGCGGATATGTACCGCAGCGGCATATATTGCCCTGCATCGCCTGCTTGATCTCGGCCTCATCGGGATTGGGACTCTTCTTGAGCAGGGCGACGCAGGACATGATCATGCCCGCCGTGCAGTAGCCGCACTGCATGGCATCGACCTCGAGAAATGCTTCCTGCAAGGGATGCAGGCGGCCGTGATCGGCCAGCCCTTCAATCGTGGTGATCTTGCGCCCAGCCATCGCGCCGATCCTCGTTTGGCAGGATCTCGCCGGCGTACCGTCGATCAGCACGGTGCAAGCGCCGCACTGGCCTTCGCCGCAGCCGTACTTCGTGCCGGTGAGATCCAATTCATCGCGTAGAACGTTGAGCAGCAGGCGTTCCGGCTCGGCATCGATCGGATGCTTCGAGCCGTTGACTTCCACGGTAATAATACGCGCCATTTGGCTTGAGTATACCGCCGGAGCGCCTGGCGTGAGAGTCTGTGTGAAACCCCTCCTTCTTTGACTGGCGTTCCGGGAGCAAAGGGGACAGACCGCTGTGTCCGCTGAACACGATTTGTTGAAAGTGCGGCGTTTGTGGGTCGGGGACACAGTGGTCAGTCCCCTTCGCCAGGGAAATTCCGCGCGCTAGTTGCTTCCCGTCGCCGTGCCTTCGCCCAGAAACCTGTGCAGGAACGTCTCCATCCGCCCGAGCGTGTAGAGCCACCGGCTGTGGAGCAGAGACTCGTGCACATCGTCGGGGAAGACGATCAGTTCGTGATACACATCGCGCTGGCGCAGCAGCTGCACCAGGCCCACTGTCTGCAGGAATGCCACGTTGCGGTCGTCGTCGCCCTGCACCAGCAGCACAGGCGACTTCCAGGTATCGATGGCGCTAATCGCCGAGGATTTGTAGGATACCGATTCCGGATCGAGCGAGTTACCCTCCAGATGCACGCCGGCCAGATCGACGCCCGCCTTGAAGATATCCGAGTTGCGCGCCAGAGCTTCCGCCGTCAGCAAGCCTCCGTAGGACAAGCCCCAGATCCCGACGCGGTTCGGATCCACATCGGGCCTGGTCTGCAGGTACTGCCCGCCCGCCAGGACGTCTTTATACTCGCTGTTGCCCTGCGCTCCGCCGTCCTTCGCTTGACGGAACGAGCGGCCGTAGCCCACGCCTAGGCGGTAATTGATCGACATCACGATATAGCCTTGGTTCGCGAGCCATTGATTTATGCCGTACGCCCAGTGATAAAACTGCATGTAATGATAGGCGGGCATCATCTGGCGCGGGGGGCCTCCATGCACGAAGACGATTGCGGGCCTCCGCTCGCCCGGCTTCAAATCCTTCGGCAGGAACAGCTGATTGTGAATCTCCAGTCCGTCCTCGGCCTTGGTGAGGACGATGTCCGGCTTCACGTGGGCGTCCTTCGGAAAGCCGGGCATCGATGTGGGGAACACGATTTTCTGCGTCGCCGTCGTGCCGAGTTTCCAGACGCCGACCGATTGCGGCATGTTCCAATCGGCGCTGAGCGTCGCCAGATACTTGCCCGAAGCCAGCGGAGTTGGATACGTTTCCACCGCCTCGCCTGTGGTGATCCGCGCAGGCGTGCCGCCGGTCACGGGCACGGCCCAGATATGTCGGCGTTCAATGTCTTTCGCGTTGGTGCAGTAGTAGAACGTCTTGCCGTCGGCCGATAGCGCGATGGACGTTTGATTTTCAATCAAGCCGTCGGTGGGTGTCAGCAAGACTGGACGCGCCGAAGCATCCATCACATTCACCGCGTAGTAGCGATCCCACTCATCGACCGGCTCTTCCGGCTTCGGCGGCTCCTTGATCTCGGGGCCACCCCTACCAGCCGCCGCGCCTCGGCCCGCTCCACCACGGCCGCCGCGACCGTTTTGAGGAGCAGGCACGAATAAGGGGAAAATCACGAAATCGCCCGCCAGACGCGCGTTTTGGATTGTGCCGGCGACCTTGTCGTTGGGCTGGTTGTGCCAGATCTCCCGTGCATCGCCCGTGGTCACGTCGGCTTTATAGAACTCGATGGTATAGCCGCCCTTGAACGTCGCCCGCATGATTCCGGGTGCGTTGTTGACCGGAGGCGTTTCGGCGTTGGCCTGCGTTTGCCCGCCCCGTCCACCGCCTCGTCCAGCCGGCGCCGACGCGGGGCTCTGAGGAGGAGCCGCGTAGTTCGCGCCGCTTCCCGCGCCTGTCTGAAGCGTCTGTTGCCCAAACGGCAATCCGGGCCGCCGCAGGAAAATCAGGTGTTTGCTATCGGCCATCCACATGGGCGACGCGTCGAAGTCCACGCCCGGCGACATGTACTTCACCGATCGCGTTGCCAGATCGTACACCATGATGAAGCTGTGATCGACACGCGTGCTGACCCAGGCGATCTTCTTTCCGTCGGGCGACCACTTCGGATCGCTCTGCACGCCCCATTCGGTGATGAAGGCCTTTTCGCCGCGATCGACCTCGGTTGCGGGCTTTGTGGGAGTTACCTTGGCGCGATGAATTTGCCCGTCCTTGATGTAGAGAATCGAACTTCCGTCGGGCGCCAATTCGGGATTGGCGGCGTCGGCGACCCTCCAGGCGCCTCCGCCGGATGTGCGAGCCGCCCAGATGGCGTGTTCCGGCCCATTCGGATCGGCCGTCGGGTTCGGCGACCAACCGGAGCGGTTCGGAGCCTCGCCGCGCAGGAATACGACCGTGCTGCCATCGTCGGAGATGCGGATCGCCGACATCATGATGCCGTCGTCCTTCATGAAATTGGTCAGCCGCACGGGCGTGAATTGCGGCGCCACCGCCGTATAGGCATTCCTCTTGCCCTCGGCGTAATCCACCCAGGCGATGCGGTCTACCTTTCGCGCCGCGACCACTTCCTGCGGCGATGCGGGGCTCAAAAACTCCTTGTACGTGGGAGCGGCGGACTCGAGCGACGCGGCAGCCGCCATCATGAGGATCGAGAGGGATGTGAACGTTCGCATAGGAGCTCCGTGAGCGAAAAGTATAACACGGGCAAAGCACGTTAGAATCGGTAGAAATGAAAAAGTACTTCCTCGGTGGCTGCGCCGCCGTCGCCTTCAGCGCGCTGATTCTCTCCGCCGATCCGAGCTCTGTTAATCCTTCCCTTTGGTCCGGCCTTCGCTACCGCATGATTGGACCGCTTCGCGGAGGCCGCGTCACGACCGTCACAGGAGTCCCCTCCGAGCCGCGCACCTTTTACATGGGCTCCACTGGCGGAGGTGTCTGGAAAACCACGGATGCTGGGCATTCCTGGTCGAACATCTCCGACGGATTCTTCCAGGTCGCGTCCATGGGTGCCGTGGAGGTCTCGCAGTCGGACCCGAACATTGTGTTCGCGGGAACCGGGTCGTCGAAAATCCGCAGCAACGTCTCCATCGGGCATGGCATTTATAAGTCCACCGACGCGGGTAAGACTTGGAGCTTCTCCGGCCTGCGCGACGTGGGCCAGATTTCCACCATCCGCATTCATCCGGCGAATCCGCAGATCGCGTATGTGGCCGCGCTCGGCAATCCGTTCATCCCCAACGGCGACCGCGGCGTGTATCGCACCAACGACGGCGGCAAGACATGGAAGAAGGTCCTCTATTTGAACGACGCTATCGGCGCTGCCGACCTGGAGCTTCAGCCCGGCGACCCGAACGTCGTCTTCGCGTGCATGTGGTTCGGCCAGCGCAAGCCCTGGACCATCCTGAGCGGCGCGAAAGAAGGAGGCATTTACAAATCTACCGACGGCGGCGAGACGTGGAACAAGCTTGCCGGGGGCCTTCCCCACGAATTGTTCGGCCGCGCGAATGTGGCCATCTCCAATTCCAAGCCGAATCGCATTTACGCGCTGATCGAAGCTCTGCCTGGCTCCGGTCTCTATCGCAGCGAGGATGCGGGGGCGACATGGACGCTCGTCAACGGCGCGGGCAACCTCACCACGCGACCCTTTTATTACGACACGCTCGGCGTGGATCCGAATAATTCCGATATCGTCTACGTCGGCAACGAGGGCTGGTACAAATCTACCGACGGAGGCAAGACATTCCGCACTGCGCAAGTTCCCCACGGCGATAATCACGACGTCTGGATCAATCCGAACAATTCCGATTACATGATCCAGTCGAACGACGGAGGCGCGAACGTCTCGCTCGACGGCGGGCGCACCTGGAGCACGCAGACCAATCAGCCGACGGCGGAAATTTACCAGGTCGCCGTGGACAATCAATATCCGTATCGAGTCTACGGAGCGCAGCAGGACAATACGACGGTGATCGCGCCTTCCCTGCCCCTGGGCGACGGCGAACAGTTCCGCATCGGCCCGGGCTGCGAAACCGGTCCGATTATTCCCGATTTTTCCAACCCCGAAATCGTCTACGGCAGCTGCAAGGGCCAGTTCAGCCGCCGCAACATGACCACGACCAACGAGCAGCGCTACTGGATCGGCGCGGAATCGCTGTACGGCAACGGAGGCGAAACGCTGACCTACCGCTTCCAGCGCGTGTCGCCGATGGAAGTGTCGCCGCACGATCCGCGTGTGGTGTACTACGGCAGCCAGTACGTTCATCGCACGCGCGATGGAGGGAAAACGTGGACGCGCCTTAGCCCGGACCTGACTCTGAATCCGCCAGGGACGCAGGATGCATCGGGAGGCCCCATCACTCGTGATGCCACGGGCGAAGAAGTCTACAGCACTCTTTATTCCATCCGCGAGTCGCCGGTGCAGAAGGGTCTCATCTGGACCGGTTCCAATGACGGCCTTGTGTTCGTGTCGCGCAATGACGGCGAGAGCTGGTCCAACGTGACGCCCCCGAATCTGGCGCAGGGCGGGCGCGTACAGAACATTGAACCGAGCCCTCATCGCCCCGGCACGGCTTACGTCGCGCTGTATCGCTACCTGCTGGGAGATTTTGCGCCGTACATTTATCGCACCGGCGATTATGGGAAAACCTGGACGCTCCTTACCGACGGGCATAACGGAATCGCGGCCGACGAGCCGACGCGCGTCGTCCGCGAAGATCCGGACAGGCCGGGCCTGCTCTACGCAGGAACCGAGTTCGGGATTTATATTTCCTTCGATAACGGCGGGCACTGGCAGAGTTTTCAGCTGAATCTGCCGGTGACGCCGGTGACCGATATCAAAGTGGCTCACAAGGATCTGGTGCTGTCGACGCAAGGCCGGTCGTTCTGGATTCTCGACAATCTGACGCCTCTGCACCAGTTGAAGGATTTCACGGGATCGCAGCCGGTACTGTTCGCGCCTCGTCAGGCCGTCCGCACGCCGGGAGCACAGGCTCTGGAAGGCCTCACCCGCACGGAAACCATTCGTTATCCACAGACCGGAGCGCAGATCGACTACTACCTGCAATCCGCGGCGGCTGAGGTGACGCTCGAGATCCTGGACGAATCGGGCAAGCTGATTCGCAAATTCTCGTCGAAGGCGACGGCACCCGCGCCCGTTGCAGGCGAGGACGAAATGGGATTTGGCGGCGGTGGGCGAGGCCGTGGCGCGGTTGTGCCTCCCGACGCCATGCCGGGCATGCATCGCTTCACTTGGGACCTGCGCTACCCCGGACCATGGCAGAGCGCGAGGAATCCGGAAGGTCCCAACGGGCCGGTCGCGGTGCCGGGGAAATATCAGGTGCGGATAACGGCAGGCTCATTCACCGCGACGCAGCCGTTCACGGTGATCGAAGACCCTCGCATCACGAAGGACGGCGTAACGCAGGCCGACCTGCAGGAACAGTTCGATCACAATATGCGCGTGCGCGAACTGGTGAGCGACATGAATAAGATGGTCGCGCGGATCCGCTCGGCGCCGAAGAGCCCGCAGCTCGATGCATTCGCGTCGCACATCGTTACGCCCACGATTCGCTACAGCAAGCCGGAACTGCAGACGCACATCCAGTATCTTTATCAGCTAACCAACGGAGCCGATCAGAAGCCGGGCCGGGATGCTGTGGAGCGATATGAGGTGCTGCGGAAGGAACTGGATGGTCGGCTGGCGGAGCTGAGTAAGCTGCTTGGAAACTAGAGGAGAGCGAGTGAACTGGACCTTTCTGGGACTTCGCCACCAGAGACAATTCGGCCGTGAATGAACCTCCCGAGTTGTTGGTGAGCGCCTACCCCGAAGCCGCGAGCTTCTTTCTGTCCGCCGCCGCGCTCGGAGCACTGGCGATTTTCGTCCCCACACAGCGCCGCGGCGTTGAGTCTCAGGCGGGACACGGCCCTCGACGCTATGTTGGGCAGCTACATGCGCTGCCCTCTGGTGGTAGACTTTCAGCCGTGAAGTTCACGTCTGCGCTCCTGCTTTGTTCAACGCTAGGCTTTTCCCAGCTATCGTCGCCAACCGAGTTGGCGAACTACGTTGACGCGCATCCGCACACGAGCCTCGACAACGTATGGAAAGGCCTCGGACTCGACTCGCGCTACGCGCCTTGCCGCGCGGACACGCCGCCCTGCGTCACGGAGATCGTCAGCGTCCTCCGCCCGGACCAGGCAATCGTGGTCATTGGGGCGGACTGGGTGAAGGTCAGCGACGTTTACGTGCGTTACGTCCGCGCCGAAAATGGCTGGCGCCTGGAAGGCGCGCGTATGGCGAGCCGGAACACGGGCAATTATCCGCGCCGCCACGGCGTCGTCAAAGTCGGCGGCAAACCCTTCTTCCAGATTGCAAGCGATCGCGGGCAGAACGGTTTCGCCATGGGCCAGGAACTGGAAGAGTGGTTCGACCTGACGGAGGGTGGCTTCGATCCTGTCTTCGCTTACACACATGAGGGCCACTTTTCGCCGTTCGGCCCCGCTGTCGGCCGGGAGGTCCAGGCGACAGCCCGCGGAATGGGAGGATTGGAAGATATCGGCGTAGATGCCTCGATTTTTTTCGTGGGTCCTGGATTCAAGCTTCCAGCGCATTACCACGGCATCTACGAGCGGCATCAGGGTGACAAAAAGTATACGCTCAAAGAAGCTACAGCAGGAATCATCGGCGGCGCGCCGATTCCCCTGGAAGATCTTGAAGGCTTCGTCGGACCGGAGTTCTTCAACATGCCGCATGAGCGTTTGCTGATTTACGCCATGCCCGCCCTCGAAAAGATCGCCTCCACTGGCGACAAGGACGCCAAAGCGTGGCTCAGATCGGTGCTCGAACACACCAAGGACACGCCCGAAAAGCGCCATCTGCTGGAATTGCAGAAGTAGCCTAAGCGCGACTCAGGATCCCAACAAGTCGGTCAACCGCTTCGCCGAGCTTCGCGTCGGAGATTCGCCCAGCCCGATAAACGATGATCCCAGCATCAGCGGTGAAGAGGCGGTTTGGCCGAATCCGGCTGGGGCGATTCAAACCACCCGAGACGAAGTCTGCCGGATTAAGCGCAATAGAGTAGTCGTCTCCGGCGGACTGGCTTGTGATTTGACAAAGGATCACGTCGTCGCCAGCAATCGTTGCCAAAACCAGCGCGGGTCGGCGCTTGGTGTCACTCAAGTCGGAGAAAGGAAATTCGAGAACGACAACGTCGCCTTTTACAAATCGGCCCACGCCGCATCCTCCTCGGGCGTAAGCCAGTCCCTACGCAGCGCGGATTCCGCGGCGAGCCTCGGCATGGCCGCATCGGCATGAGCTTCACGAAGAGAGCGGAGGTAAGTAAGCAGCTTCTCCAGATCCTGCTCCGGCATGGCGTCCAGTTCCCGGAGAATTTGCTCTCTGTTGCTCATAGTCCTATGTTAACCCGGGGCCCGAAGGGGACAGGTCGCTGTGTCCACTGAAGGGGCGTTCGATTAAACTGAGGGTTTGCGGACTGGGGACACAGTGGTCAGTCCCCTTCGCTCCCGCAATGCCAGTCAAAAAGTGGGTTTTCACACAGCCTCTGACGCATTGGGCTCGAACAACCTAGTAAAGCCCCATTGCTGACGACACGGTTTGGCCTTCAAGACAGGTTCGACGTCGGCGAAGAGGGTCCTTGGCGGGCGGCACTTAGCGGGAGCATGGCTGCTATCTGGACGAATGTCGTGCAAATCGCTACTTTTGTATGAGTTGCGATTTCAGCTTGCTGACGAAGGAAGCCTGCTGCGGCGACAGTGAAGCGCGCTGGTCGGCCAGGATCAGCTTTGCTTCGTCGTTGCGCTCCTCGGCGGCCAGTTCCAGCCAGGCGATGGCTTGCAGGTAATCGCGCTCCTCGCGAGGGGCGTTTTGCAGCAGTAGCTTGGCCAGCTGCACCTGGCATGGGGTCTCCCCTACGGCCGCGCAAAGGCGAAAATTCTGGTTCGCGCGGCTGGCGTCGCGCGGCAGCTCATAGCCGGTCAGATACGCGACGCCCAGGAAAAATTGCGCTCGCCGGTTCCCGAGGATCGCCGCGCTCCGCACCAGTTCCAGACCTTTTTCCGGATCCTTGGGCAGACGGCGGCCCTCCATCATCATGCGCCCGGCGTCGAACATGGCCGAAGGATAGTTCGCGCGGGCAGCCTCGATCACCAGCCGAAACGCCTGATCGCGATCCTGCTCGATGCCATCGCCTGCTTCCAGCAGCTTGCCGTAGAGGTACACTGCGGGCGGATATTTTTGGGCCGCCAGCTTGCGGAGGGTCTCAACCGTTTCCGGGTCAATGGGTTCCTTGTTCCGGCGTTCGCGGTGGACAGCGTCGACGGCCAGGTTGAACTGGTTGCGGCGGTCGTCGGCGGAGGGATCGAAACGGCGGCGGAAGATGCGAAACTTCACCCCGACGGCAAGCGCCGCTGGCACCGGCTTCCCCTCCCGCATCGCCGGGCGGAAGGTCCACTGGCGAACGGCATCCACCGCGCGGCTGTCCAGTCCAAAGCCAATGGGGCTTAGCACCGATACGCTTGCTGGCTTCCCCTGTTCATCCACGGTCACTTCCAGCAGAACGGTGCCCTGGACGCCCATGGCTCGTGCCTCGCGCGTGTAGCGCGGCTCGATGCGACGCAGGACTCTGGGCGTGGACAAGGCATCGCGATCGGCGGCGGCAAGAACCAGGGGGAGCGCGATCGGGAGCAGGCGTCGCCAAATCATGTTTTTCTTTTTCTATTATGCGCCGGGAAAAACCTGTATAATCCTCCCCATGAGCCGGACAACACTCGTACGTCTTTGCGGAGGAGCGCTGTTCTTCCTCGGCACCTGGGTTGCCTATACGCAGAACGCGAACCAGCCCCCGCAGTTGACTATCAGCAAGGTGAAGGACGACCTGTATCAGATCGTCGGCGACGGCGGCAACGTGGCCGTCTACGTGACCGGCGAAGGCGTGATCATGGTCGACGACAAGTATGAGCAGGATTACGACCAGATCGTGGCCAAGGTGAAAAGCGTCACTTCGGAGCCGATCAAGTACATCCTGAGCACGCATCATCATGCCGACCACAGCGGCGGCAACGTGAAGTTCGCGCCTACGGTGGAGATTATCTCCACGGTCAACGCCCGGGCCAACATCGTGGAGAAGAAGCAGCCCAACGCACCGGCGAACATCACGCCCGCGCGGATCGCATTTACCGATCAAACCTCGGTGTTCCTGGGCGGGAAGGAAGTGCGCGCGAAGTATTTTGGACGGGGCCACACCAACGGAGACGCGGTGATCTACTTCCCCGCCCTGAAAACGATCCACACGGGCGATCTGATGGCCGGCAATACGCCTCTGATCGATTACCCCGGCGGGGGCAGCGTCATCGAATGGACCAAGACTCTCGACGCCGCAATGACGCTCGACTTCGACACGGTGATTCCAGGCCATGGACCGGTGGCGAACAAAGACGGGCTTCAGAAGTATCGCGATAACGTGGAAAAACTACGGACGCGCGCGCAAGGACTGATCCGCTCCGGCAAGAGCCAGGCCGAGGTCGCCGAAGTGATGACCAAGGAGTTCGGTTGGGCGCCCACCGGTCTTCAAATGCAGTGGAGCCTGCCGGGGATCATGAACGAGTTGAAGTAAGAAGTAACGATTGGCAGGCAGATTCGTACCTATGGCCCGCATGCTTACGCATGGCGGTTCAGAAGCGTTACACCGGCATCGGTTCCGGATTGCGGCGAGCCAGCATCGCGTCGGCGTTTCCGCGCAGGACAGCGTCGAATTCGGGATGCGTCAGGATCCAGAATTGATCGGCGCGAATGGCGTCGAAGACCTTTTCCGCGATGGATTCCGGTGAAACGCCGGTTTCAATAAGACTGCGGATCATCGCGGCAAATTCAGGAGAACCCGACTGTGCCTCCCCTGCACCGGGGCGGTTGCGCTCGCTCTCTCCAATTCTCGTCTTGACGAACGCCGGGCATAGCACCGACGCGCTGACCCGCGACTTGGCCATTTTCAGTTCCAGATAGAGCGTCTCCGATAACGCGACCACGGCGTGCTTGGTGGCGCAATACGGCGCCATCCCGGCGGCCGAGCGCAAGCCCGCGACCGATGCGGTGTTGACGACGCGGCCCTCTTCCCCGCCGGCGAGCATCCGAGGCACGAAGCTGCGGATACCGTACAGGACGCCGTAGAAATTCACGCCGATCACCCATTTCCACGAATCGAGTGCCTGCGCCCAGCACGGCGTGCCACCGCTGGCCACCCCGGCGTTGTTGAACAGCAGATGGACTGCGCCGAACTCCTTGTAGACCGCCTCCGCCATGGCGTCGACAGCGGAGGGCTCGCTTACGTCGATCCTGTACGGCATCACGATCCCGCCGGACATGGCTCTTGCGGCGGCGTCGAGCGCGGGCGCTTCGATATCGGCCAGCACGACACGCATTCCCTCCGCAGCGCAGCGCTCGGCGATCGCTTTTCCGATGCCGCTGGCGGCTCCGGTGACCACCGCGACCTTATTCTTAAACTCGCGCATCGGAGGCTCCTTGTTTCTCATTGATCCGGGCCGTCAGAAACTGCGCGGTCTCGTCCATCGATTGGCGCGCTTCCGGCATATTGGGGACGAGCTGCCAGTCGTGCGGAACGACGGGCCAGATTTTGAGGTCCACGGGTACGCCCGCAGCCCGGGCGCGCTCGGCCAGGCGCGTCGAGTCGTCGAGCAGGAGCTCATCCTCGCCGACGTGAATGATCATCGGAGGAAGGCCCGCCAGATCGGAATACAGCGGAGACGCCAGCGGATTTCGAGGATCGGCCGAGCCCAGGTAGTACCGAGCGACACGGGCGATACCCTCGCCGCGGAACATCGCGCAACGCCTGTCGTTGGTGCGGATGGAATCGCCAGTGGCCGCCAGATCGGTCCAAGGGGAGAATAGCACCACCGCGGCAGGAAGAGGGACACCGGCTACGCGCAACGAAAGCAGCAGGGCAAGGGTGAGCCCACCGCCGGCCGAATCGCCTCCCACCGCGATGGTTTCCGGTGCGATGCCATCGGCGAGGAGCGCCCGGTAGACAGCCACCGCGTCCTGAATCGCGGCGGGAAACAAGTGCTCGGGCGCCAGCCGGTACTCCGGCGCGAAGACACGAAATCCGCGCTGCGCAAAGCCGATGGTAATCGGCCGGTGCGTCTTGGGCGAGCATCCGACATAGCCGCCGCCATGAAGATAAAGCAGTGTCGCGCCCGAGGGAGCCGGGTCCTGCAGCCATTCCCCCGCAACATCGCCGACGCGGGATGCCGTGATGGTGACTTCTTTGGGGATGGAAACCTGACGCGGTTTCATCAGTCTTCGGACGTGCAGGGCATCCTCTGCTCCCGCCAATTTGCGCTTCAAGGTCAGTTTCAAAATCCAGGTCGTGACATGGGCCTGCCAGCTTGCCATAATCAACGCAGTGTACCTCAATATGAGAAACCTCCTGAAATTCGCCACTGCCGTCCTGTCGATTTCCGGCGTCGCCCACGCTCAGAACCTGACCGCCGCGAACCAGCGCTACTTCACCTCCGTCCGCCGCAGCCTGGAGGCGAGCGCCGACGCCATGCCGGCGGAGAAGTACGGCTATCGCCTCACTGAAGGGCAGATGACGTTCGCCGAGTGGCTGATCCACTCCGCGCAGCGCAATTATTCCGACTGCGCGACCATCCAAGGCGAGCAGGCTCCGGAGGCCTCCAAGCAGCTGGCCGGGCTGAAGACGAAGGAGGAGGTGAGCAGGGCGCTGAAGGAGTCCTTCGCCTATTGCGCGGCGGCGCTTGACAAGGTGGACGACGCGAAGATCGTCTCGTCGCAGCAGATCAGCTACGCGTTCATGCACATCGCCGTGCACAACAATGAGATCTACGGAAACATCGTGGGTTATCTGCGGTCGAACGGCATCGTTCCGCCCTCCACGGCCGGACGCGGGGCACAGAAGAAGAACTAGAATAAAGTCGTGCTGACGCGATTTGACGATGCCGTGAGGAAACACTCGTCGCAGCTTCTCCACCTGACGGAGTCGACACTGTACGCCGCCGTGGGCGTGCTGCTGGGCGCGGCGGCGATCGCGGTTTTGTTCGAAGCGGGCACGATCCTGTGGCGGGGCATCGCCGATCACACGCTGGCCAGTTCCGGCCTGCAGGAACTCGACGCGCTGCTCCTGGTGCTGGTGCTGGTAGAGATTCTGCACACCGTGCGGATCTCGATCGGATCGAAGCAGATCATCCTGGAGCCTTTCCTGATTGTCGGGCTGATCGCATCGGTGCGACGGGTGCTGGTGATCGCGATGCAGGCCTCGAAGTTGACCGAGGATGGGCACGCCATCTCCGACGCCTTCCAACGGTCGATGATCGAATTGGGCGTCGTGGGCACCCTTGTTCTCATCTTCGTGTTTTCCATTTACGTTTTGCGTCGCGCAACGCCGAAAGACGCCGCTGCAGGCGAGTAACGCCAAGGGCGCTCTGCGTTTTCCCTACCCCGCTTCCAACGTCATCCCGCGCGCGCGCAGCCGCGCGACGAGGGCGTCGCCAAGAGCGGTCGATGGCGTCAGCACTCCGGCCCGCTCGGGCAATTTCTCGATAGCAAGGCACATAGCCGATTCGCAGAGGCACTTCACCGTCACGCGATTACCGGGATCGCCCTGATCGCTGATCACCCCGCGCGCGGTTCTGCCGTCGCTGGCGCGACCGAAAAGGTCGCAGCGAAACCACCCGCTGTTCATCGTTTTCTCCGAGGGCCCCTGGCCCGGCGCGGGCGCGAGTTTCTTCAGGAAACCGCGCATGGTGGCGGAAGCGAGTGCTTTCTCAAAGAACGCGCTGCCGCTGGAGACCAGCGATGCCGCGAAATGGCTCCCGGCGTTGGTGTACTCCTGATACGCGAAATCGGCGCCCAGAATCTGGCAGCTTCGGCGCACTACACGGGTATTGATGCTGCCCATCACGAACGGCGCAATCCAGCCTTGCAGATCCTGGTCGAATAAGGCCGATGCCGGGTCGCGTTCCAGATCGCGGGGTGGGCGCGTGATGCCGGGGCTCAGCAGAAAAAGGTCGCGCACGACCATCTGCTGGCCCGATTCGAACAGATTCACGGCCGAGGCAAACGTTCCTCCGTTCAGACCTCCCTTCATCTTGAAGAATGCCTTCACCTCGCTCGTTTCCGGCCCCAGCGCACGGGAGATCAGCATCGCGCCGATGTCCGAAGGAATGGAATCGAATCCGCAAAAAGGCACGATGCGCGTACCTTCCGCCTCGGCCTTGGCGTGATAGCGGTCGATCAAGCCGCGCACCCACGCCGTTTCGCCCGTGATGTCGGCGTAATGCGTGCCGAAACGGACGCAAGCGTCGACGATGGCGCCGCCGTATCGCGCGAACGGTCCGGCAGTGTTGAGCACAACACGCGTGCGGCCGGCCATCGTGTCGATCGCCGCGGTGTCAGTAGAATCGGCGGCGATCACCGGTACCCCGGCGTTGAGAGCCTCCAGCTTGGCGCGATTTCGTCCCGCGATGGCCCAATGCAGGTCCGGTGGCGCATGCTTCTTGAAGTAAGCAACGGTCTGGCGGCCGGTGAATCCGGTGGCGCCGTACAGAATCACGTCGAAGTCGCGGGTCATAACGAAAACGCTCTTCGGATTTTTTCGAGGAACGCGGCGACGCGCTCGCGCGGATCGCCCTCGCCCAGCGCCTCAAACGGCAGCAAGCCCCGATAACCAACCTTGTCGATGATCGCCTTGACGCGCTGCAGATCCGTGTCCACTTCCTTATCGCCGTAGCCGACCTTCTCCTTGATCTGCCAGGAAACGGCCCAGGGAACCAGCTCCTCGATTTCCTGATACGGATCCTTCGTCCGCAAGCTGCCGACGTCGAGAATATCGCCGAACCATCCGCTGGCTTCGGGCGCGGCGTTGACGGCCTCAAGTACGCGGATCGTTTCGTCCGCGGTCTTCAAGAAATCGTTATGCTGCTGCAGGCCGAGCATCACGCCGTGGCGGCGGCCGTAGGCGGCGCACTCCTGAAACTCGGGAATCATCCAGCCGAGAGCCTGCTCGAACGTGTAACCCTCCGGCCTCGCCCGGCCTGAGAACACGCGCAGCACCGTCGCGCCGAGCTTCTGGGCGACTTCAATCCAGGCCATCACCATTTGCACGTCGCGCGCACGGGCTGCGGCATCCGCGACGGCGAAATCGTTGCGCACGCCGGTTCCACTGATCTGCACTCCGTTCAGGAATGCGGTTTTCTTGAAGTTGTAGAGAAATTCGTCGGAAGGAACCTTGGGATAACCTGGGAAATAGTAGCCGGTGGCGTCCAGTGCGTCCACTTTATGCTGGGCGCAGAAATGCACGACGTCATCGAGCGTCATCGAACCGGCTTTGAGCGGCTTGTCGAAGGAGTATGCGTTTAGTGCAAGCTTCAGCTTGACGCCCGGATCTCTGGGAACCCCGGCCGAAGCGTATCCGGCGGCGGCCAAACCAAGAGAGTGGGAAAAGAATCCGCGGCGAGAGAGAGGGGAGTGAGCCATGGCCCCCTCATTATGTCAACATCTGTTTCCAGGCGTCCTCATCCCGGCCGATGCTGACAAGATGGGCACATCGAACCAGAGGGAGCCGCAGAAGCTTCGGGTCACGTTCGACCTTGGCCAACAACTCGGAGTCGGGCACACGAAGATACTTCAACCCGGCGTCGATGTATGCCTTGCCGTCTGGGTCCAGCAGGCCCTTCAACCCGAAGCGTTCGATGAACCGCTTGATCTCGCCCGGGCTCATGGGCTTCTTGTCCAGATCGACGAGCTGGATCGTCGCGCGGCGTTCCTTGAAAAAGCGCTCCGCCGCGCGAGTATCCTGCGAGCCTTTGACTCCGAAAATCTGGATGGTGGCCATCCACTCGATTCTAGCGGGAAGGCTATTTCTTGTTCTTGTTGGCTGCCTCAGCGGCTAGCTTCAACTCATTGTTGACCTGCTCCAGAAGTTCCTTCGCCTTGGCCGCGTGCCCCTGCATATCCCATTCATTGGCCTTCTGAGCTTCTATGATCTTGTTGTACGCGTTCCGGCTCGCCGCTTGGGCTGCGGCAAGGTTGGGGTGCTTACCCTTGGAGATGTTCTCCACCGGCTTCTGGGCAATGGCAAAACCTCCCAGCAAAAGCAGGGAGGCGAGGACAGGGGTGAGGATACGTGACTTGGTCATTGCGGAATTATATGATCTTTTAGATGGACGAAGCAATGGCATATCCGGAGCCCAAAGAGCTCCCGGCCAGCGAGGCGGCCGAGGAGAACCTGCATTTCATCTGTCCGAACTGCGAGGCTCGAATGATGGATCGGGGCTGCAAGCTGATCTGCCGGCGCTGCGGGTATTTCATGGGCTGCTCGGACTTCGTCTAACGCGCTACAGTGGTACGGTGCCTAAGGTGAAATTTCTCCTCACTAGCGCCACGTTCGTGTCTTTCGCCTGTGCGCAGACCGCTGCCGACCGAGGTGCGCAGTTGTTTGTTTCCCAATGCGCTTTCTGCCATGGGCGCGACGCCGGCGGAGGCGAGACCGGACCGGATCTGACGCGCTCCAAGCTGGTAGCGGGGGACGCCAACGGGGACAAAATCGGACCCGTTATTCGAGAAGGACGCCCGGAAAAAGGCATGCCGCGATTCAACGTCTCCGATTCCGATATGGCCGCCCTGGTGGCCTTCATTCACGATCAGAAGACAAAGGCTGAAGCACTGGTGGGCGGACGACGGGGCGTGGAGGTGGCGGATCTGCAAACCGGGAATGTCGAGGCGGGCCGGCAGTATTTCAACGGCGCAGGGAAATGCGCGACGTGCCATTCGCCCACGGGCGATCTGGCAGGGGTAGCCAAACGGTTTGAAGGATTGAAGCTCGAAGAGCGCCTGCTCTATCCGAGGGGCGCGAAGGCAAAGGTTACGGTGACGCTGCCTTCGGGACAGACGCTCGCCGGCGAGGTTGCGTATAGAGATGAGTTCACTATCGCCATGCGGGATAGCTCGAAGCGCTACCGTTCCTGGCCCGTGAATCAGGTGAAGTTTACCGTAGACGATCCGGCGCAAGCTCACGTGGATTTGCTCGCGAGATATACCGACGAAGACATCCACAATCTCATGGCCTACCTGCAGACGCTGCGTTAACCGGAGACCTCATCCATGAAATCCTTTTTTCTCTTCACGATGGTTGTATCGATGGCCGCCGCGCAGGGCGTCGATCCAGCGATGCTCGCGCATCCTCCTGCCGACAGCTGGCCGGGCTATCACGGCGATTACTCCGGGCGCCGGCATAGCGCGCTCAAACAGATCACGCCGGAAAACGTGGGTCAGCTGGGGCTGGCCTGGGCGTTCCAGACCGGGCAGGTCCAGGAGATCAAGAGTTCGCCCCTGCTGGTCGACGGCGTACTGTACTTCACGGTCACAGACAACGTCTGGGCCGTCGATGCGCGCTCCGGCCATCAGGTCTGGCACTACACGTATCCGCCGAACAAAGGCTTTCATATCGGCTCGCGCGGCGTATCGATGTACAAGGACTGGCTCTACTTCATGACGCCGGATTCGCACTTGATCTGTCTGAACGCGGCCGACGGCACGGTTCGCTGGAACGTGGTCGTCGCCGACGCTGAGAAGGGCTACTGGACAACGATGTCGCCCTTGATCGTCGGCAATCACGTAATCGCCGGCGTTTCAGGCGATTTCGACAACCTCACCGGGTTCCTGAAGTCGGTCGATCCGGAGACGGGCAGGACGCAGTGGCGCTGGGACAGCACGCCGCCCGCGGGCACGCCCAACGCGACCACGGGCGGCATGACCTGGATGACGGGAACCTACGATCCGGCGCTGAATCTGATCTATTGGGGTACCGGCAATCCCACGCCCGTGCTGAACGGGAACGCGCGGCCGGGAGACGACCTCTATACGTGCAGCATCGTTGCGCTGAACCCGGACACAGGCAAGCTCGCTTGGGCCTTCCAGCCATCGCCGCACGACACGCACGATTGGGACGCGGTGGAGACGCCCGTCCTGGTTGACGCAAACTTCAAGGGGAAGCCGCGCAAGATGCTGATGCAGACCTCGCGCAACGGCTATTTCTTTGTGCTGGACCGGACGAACGGCGATAGCCTGCTGACCACCACGTTCGGACCGGTGAACTGGAGCCTCGGCGTGGACAAGAAGGGCCAGCCCATCCCGAATCCCGCGAAGGATCCCGCACCCGACGGGCGTCTGATCGCTCCCGATGAGGGCGGTCTGACGAACTACCGCTCGCCAAGTTTCGACGCGAAGACAGGGTTGTTCATCGTCGATGCGCACCCCAGCTACGGTATTTACTTCACCAAGCCCGCCGACGGCGCCTTCGGATGGGCCGGCGCGGATTACGGCGTGTGGGGCAAAGCGGTGCTGGAGGCGATCGATTATCAGACCGGCCAAATCCGATGGAGCCACGAGTTGGGCCCGAACGGCTCCGGCGCGGGTGTGCTGACCACCGATTCCGGTTTGATTTTCACGGGCGACGCGCTCGGTAATCTGCTCGCGTTGCGGACCAGCGACGGCAAAACGCTGTGGCACGCGGGCCAGGGATCGCCAATGCAGAGTTCGCCGATTGCGTATGAGTTGGATGGCCGGCAATACGTCGTCACCAGCGCGGGTGGCGTGATGTTTTCCTGGGCTTTGCCCGCGAGGTGACGCACGGAATGTTCACTTAAGCGCTCTGTTTGCAGACGCTTCCCTATTTCACTTGGCGCAAACGGGATTTTCCGCCGTTAGCTTAACTTCGGAGGCTGTATGGAGCCATTTAAGCTCGGGATCAACATGGCCGGTGCTATATCGGCCGGAGCCTACACCGCGGGAGTTCTCGATTTTCTCACCGAGGCGCTGGACGAGTGGTACACAGCCAAGGAGAATGGCGACCCGGTTCCGTCGCACGACATTTCCATCGAGGCGTTCTCCGGTGCGTCGGCGGGCGGGATGTGCGCGGCGATCTCGGCGTGCTTGCTTCAGGAAGACTTCGACCACATTCACGACGTTTCGCGCAGCGGTTCGACCAACAAACTGTACGAAGCCTGGGTGAATACGATCGATATTCGTCACTTGCTGACCACGGGGGACCTGGCCGCAGGCTCCCTCATTTCCCTGCTCGACTCCACGATCATCGAGTCGATCGCGGATCAAGCCCTGACGCCGGGAACCCCAGAACGCAGGAAATACGTCTCACCGAATCTGACTTTGTTTCTGACGCTGACGAATCTGCGCGGCGTTCCCTACGCGCTGTTCGAGGGCCAGACGCTGACGCCCGATGAGTACGTGACCTATCATGCCGACCGTCTGCGTTTTGAAACGGTCGAGCCGGGCAGCGAACCGAAATCGTCCGATGCGCGTCCGCTTACTCGTGGCGGGAATGATGAAGTTTGGGCCCTGCTCAAAACAGCGGCGATGGCCACTGGCGCGTTTCCGGTGTTTCTCGCTCCGAGGGTGATCGACCGGTCGAAAGCCGAGTACGACCGTCCATTGTGGGAGCCGATCTGCCAGGGTCGATCTTCGGATCGCGCACCGGCGTTTCCTCCCGGGCAGCAGGATCCGTGGACGACAGTAAACGTCGATGGAGGCGTGACGAATAACTCGCCGTTCGCCTTGGCGCACGATTACCTGGCCACGCTCGAGCCCCGCCGCGGAGGCTGCGAAATGGAGGGAAGCGCGCATCGAACCGACCGGGCTGTGCTGACCATCGCTCCCTTTCCCGGCAACGAGGATTGGAACAGGAAATACGATGCGCCCCGTCACCGTACGGTGTTTGCCGTGCTGGGCGACCTCCTCTCCACGCTGATTGCGCAGTCGCGTTTCTTGGGAGAATCGCTCTCGGGGGTGACCGGCGGGCCGTCCTTCAGCCGGTTTTTTATCGCGCCCTCCGACGAGCAGCGCAGAGGCGAGCATCCGCTGCAGTGCGGCCTGCTCGGATCGTTCGGGGGATTTTTTGAGCGTGACTTTCGCGCTCACGACTTTCAGCTCGGCCGCCGCAATTGCCAACGTTTTCTGGAAACGAGTTTCCTGTTGCCGGAGAGTAACCCGCTGTTTGCCGGCGCGGGGCAGGAGATTCGCGCCCAGTTCGCCCGGGAAGCGCCGGAGGGAGCCGGGCAGACCGCGGAGAAGTGGCTACCGGTGGTTCCGTTGGTTGGCTCCGCGCTCGAAGAGGTTCCGCATCCGGCGCCCGGCACGATCACGCGCGCGTCCTTGAACGAAATCGTGGGCCTGATCGCGCAGCGCGCCAACGCTCTGCTGCCGCTGATGATCGCAAAGCTGCGCAGCAGACTGCTGAGATTGCTGATCCGCTGGGGCGCGCGCGTGGTGATCGCGGTGCGCGGCAAGCAGGAACTCACCGAGTATCTGGAAGAGGCGCTCGAAGGTTTCGTGGTCGACAAGAAAATCGTTACGCCACAGCAATCTTCAGCGTCACCGCGTGATCGCACGGCTTCCCCGGCGGCATCGTGATCTTGAGCCCGGCCTCGTTTTGTGTCCATTTCACACGGCCGCGATGCCCCAGCAGTTCCACGCTGTGAACCCTGGCCGGGTTTAGCGATTTGATCAGGGTATCGCCCGCCGGCCACCCCATCACGAAGGCGTATACATGGGAGCCCTTTGACGTAAACCGGATTTCGCCGGCCGTCAGATCCTTGCGCCTATTTTCGTTGAATGCCCCGCCTGCGTCGGTCGCCGCCAGGCTCGGACCCTCGCCGCTGACTCTCCATGGACGGGTACCGTAGATGCCTTCGCCGTTGACCCGCATCCATGCCGTAATCGCCTCGAGAATCCGCAATTCATCGGCGTCCAGTTCGCCGCTTCCGGGTAGCGGAAAGTTCAACAGCAGATTTCCGTTGCGGCTGACGATGTCGACCAACATGTCAACGATGGTTTTCGGCGTCTTATACGTAATCCCCTTCTTGTAATGCCAGTTGCCGATGCAGGTATCGGTCTGCCAAGGATCGGGCGAGATCCTGTTCACCATGCCTCGTTCCAGATCGAGAACGCAGGTTCCCTCCGCGCAGTCTTCGCGCTGCTTGCTGCTGTAGATCGCCTCGATCTTACCGCCGCGCGCCTTCGCGCTGGTGTTATAGGCGTGGGCCACCAGACTCAAGCCGAACTCGCCGTACGGGATCGCGCCGTCGGTGTAGAGAAGATCGGGTTGATGCTGGTCGACCAGGTCACGGATGCGGTTGAAATACTGCTGCTTCCAGCGGTCGATAGGAGGCCGATCCATGGCTTTGGCCTTATCCATGAAATCCGGCGGGACCAGGCTGTAGTCGTGATACAGGTCCGAATATTTTTCGTCTGCGCCGTCGTAGGGCACGCCTGCGAATTCGCCGGTCTTATCGCTCCTGTGCGAGGTGGCCATCCAGGCAAAACTATTCGAGAGATGCTCGCTGACGCCGAAGCGCAGGCCCCGCTTCCTGGCCGCCTGTTTCCAGATGCCTACGATGTCTTTCTTCGGCCCCGCCGCCGCGGCATTCCATCGCGGCTGATAGCGCGAGTCCCACATATCGAAATTGTCGTGATGCACGCCCATGCTGACGAAATATTTCGCCCCGGCCCTGACATAGAGATCCATCAGATGTTCGGGGTCCCATTTCTCCGCTTTGAACGTCGAAATCACATCCTTGAACCCGACCTTCGAGGGATGCCCGTAATGCGCCAGATGAAATTTATATTGCGCGTCGCCCTCGATGTACATGTTGCGCGCGTACCAATCGCCCGCCTCGGCCGCCGATTGCGGGCCCCAATGCGCCCAGATGCCGAACTTCGCGTCGCGGAACCAATCCGGTGCGCGAAATGCTTTTAAGGACTCGCGGGTCCCTTGAAATGGACCCTTGGTGATCTCCACTTCGGCCGGCTGCGCCCAAGCAAGCGCGGGAACCGAACCCGCCATCGCCGCCAGCGCGTGTCTCCGGTTCAACAAAATCATGGCGGGATCCTCTTTCGATCAAGATGACACAATTCGGGGCGGCTTTTCCGCTGGACGGCTCATGGCCGCGCCACCGATCAGGCATCCAAAGAGAATGAGGTGCATTTCCGCATTTGCGATCAGGGAATCGAAATACCGTGGGTTCTGCAGAGAATTCCTTGCCAAGCGAAGGAGCCATGGGACGTTCAGCGTCAGGAGCTCTCCGAAATTCCAGCAGCACAGTGTCAGCGCGAAGATACCAGTGGCAAGCAGCGGACGCGGGCGAGACGATCGGCCGGTGAGCCATCCGGCCGCTGCCATAGCGGCGCAATCCAATAGTAGGTGGAACGTCGCGATCCACTCAGCGCCCGCCACGGGGGCGATCCAGCGCAGGAGCGGCCTTTCTAAAAATGCGAGCGTCATCAACGCGGCCCATCCGAGGATGAGTGATCGAGCCAGCGCCGCCGCATACGCCATTTCTCTTATCTCCGAATCGGCCGGAATCATGTCGGACCCACTACAGGAAGTAATCCGGCAGGCCGTTTTTCGTAGCGCGGAGGATCTCGGCAATGGCGCGACGATCCTCCGCGGACAGCCTTGCGTACTTTTCACCGCGCTCACCGCCGGAGAGGATGGCCCACATTCGTTGATAAATCGACTCCTTCACCTGGGTGGGCAGCGCATCGAAGGCGGCGGAGTAGATCATGTAACTGCAGGGATACTTCATCATGCGATGCTGCAGATCGAATTGCCGCAGCGACCTCCCTTGTCCGTCGAAAGGTCCCAACGCGGCGAACGCTTCCTGAAATCGCGAGGTTCCCTGCACACGCGGCTCGAGTCGCGCCTCATCGACGAACAGCATGTAGTCGGTCACCTCAGCGGCCATCTGCGCGAGTTTTTCGGGGGTCAGCGATTTTTCATACGCGTCGAAGCGCGTCTCCCAGCCGACGCGCGTGAGCAGGTTCATCAGATGCATCTGATGGTCGAAGACCATCAGCGCGGCGATATCGCTGCCGGGAGCGAGATAGCCGTTCAGTTCGGGCTGCAGCGCAGCCGTCTCCGTCTCCGTGCGGAAGGACGTATTCGCAAGGCTGCGCGGCAAGTCCTTCGTGCCGGTAACGAACCAACCACCCCAGCGGCGCTCGAACGGCGATCGGTGATCGATGTTGGAGCTTCCAAGCTCGCGCAGGATATATCCGTCGCGGGCCGGATAGACGCTGCGCAGCAGCATGCCGGGGACGCCAAGCGTGTCGTAGGATTCGTGGCAGGTGAGGCAGTCGTCATGCCGGACGAGCCTAGGTTTCACGCCGGGCTGCTGGTTGAGCGTGTAAAAAATGGTTCCCTGGCGCGGATCTTCGGACGCAATCTCCAGCATTGCGCCACTGCGGACCCACCCGACCGCGACGGCGTCATTGAAATAAAGCGCGCGGGCGTTGCGGGGATGGATGAGATGCTGCTGGAAACTCGCCTTGGCGAACGTCGCGATCTGAGATTCCACCGGAATGCCGAGAGCGTCGAGCAACGCCCGCAGATAGCCATGTTCCGGCTCAAAGGCGAGGGTAAGCCCGTGGTCCAGGCGCCGGTTTAACCGCGCCGCAGGATCGTCGACCGGACGTGTCGAATACTCAATCGCCGGATGGTCCAGCGCGCCCGAGAATACGCCCGCCAGGTCGGCCAGCGCCAGCGCGCCGGTGGCGATCCACAGTGCGGCAAGCCTCATGAACCTACTGTACAGGCATCGGGCCCGCCACCGCCGGTACTCCTCTAAGTGCATTACCCTACTCAGGATTCAGCGGTTTTCCTTATCGGACAAGTGGGTTTCGTTGCCCGCCTTGGTGCTTTCGGCTCATTGTTACCATGAGATCCTCCTGCGAGAATGAAGGCAGTTCCGGCCCATGAACCGTTCGGTACGGGCCGCAAGAGGTGTACAGCAAATGCCGCCACAATTCGGGCGCGTAGTCGCCGTCTCAGTGATGGCCATTCTGGTGGCGTTATTCACCTGGATCTACCTTCGCGACCGGCAGCAGCGCGTACGACTTTGGATGATGGGTTGGATCGCCATCGTCGTCCATCTCGGGGCCGGTCTGGCGGCGGCCTACCACATGATTCCCCCGCGTCTCGCCGATTGGATGGCATACACCACCCTGCTGGCGACGGCGGCGTGTTTCTACCTCTCCGTTACTCGCGTCGCTAATACCCCACGGGGACTTCTCTTGTATATCGGGGGCTTTATTACCCCCGCCATTGCGTACTGCACGTGTCTGGTTTACGAGGTCAGGGCCATCGGAGCGTATCGCGGACTCCTGACCCTGGCGACGCTCTCCTTTGCCCTCTTAGTGCTGTGGAACAAGCGGCGCCAGGTCCCGGCCCGGGTGTTAATCCTCGTCATCGCAATGCTTTTCGCGACACTGAGCACGTATGAGGCGGGCAGGCATCCGGAGTACGGGATGGATCTGCTGATGTTCGGCTCTTACGCGTCCGTCGGTGTCGCTTGGTGGGAATACTACAGACGCGTCAGCCCCGGAATTCTGGCGACCTCGGCCTCGTTTCTCGCCTGGGGACTGGTCTTTCCTGTCGCGGACCTCTTGACAGCTATCTTCGGCAGCACAATTCCTGGCGACCACGTGATTTGGGATCTTCCCAAGTATTTTGTGGCGTTCGGCATGATTCTGACTCTGTTTGAGAATCAGGCGGAGATGCTGAAGCGGGAGATCAGAGAGCGGCGCCGCGCCGAGGATGAGGCTAAAGCCGCAAATCATGCAAAAAGCGTCTTCTTGGCTTCCATGAGCCATGAGATTCGCACGCCAATGAATGGGATTCTCGGCATGACGGAGCTGGCGCTCGACTCCGAACTTACCGAGGAGCAGCGCGAAAATCTGAACATCGTCCGCAACTCGGCCGAATCCCTGCTCACCGTGATTAACGATATCCTCGACTTTTCCAAGATCGAGGCCGGGCGGATGGACTTCGAATCGATCCGTTTTTCCATCCGGGACGAACTGGGCGAAGTGATGAGCACCATGAGTTTCCGCGCCCAGCAGCGAGGCCTCGAGCTGATCGGCGACATCCGCCCGGATGTGCCGGGGTTTGCCGTGGGAGATGCGGGAAGGCTCGGCCAGGTGTTGATGAATCTGATCGGCAACGCCATCAAGTTCACCGAGCGTGGAGAAGTGGTGGTGAGCGTCCGACGCACGCCGGAGGATCCTGGCCTGCTGCACTTCACCGTCACGGACACGGGCATCGGCATCCCAGAGGAAAAGCGCGCACTGATCTTCGAAGCCTTCCGGCAAGCCGACGATTCGATCACCCGGAGGTTTGGCGGCACCGGATTGGGCCTGGCGATTTCGGCGCGCTTGGTGGAAATGATGGGGGGACGGATCTGGGTGGAATCGGGACCTGGCTCGGTGGGAAGCGCCTTCCATTTCACGGCACGGATCGGCGAGGCGGATGGAGAACGCCGCATTCCGGATGCCAAGGGTCTGCTTACCGGCGCGTCCGCACTGATCGTCGACGATAACGCCACGGTGCGGTCCTTGCTCACCGAGACGCTCCGGAGCTGGGGTATGGAAACCGAATCGGCACCGGATGGAGAAACCGCGCTGGCATTGCTGGGGACTCGTCACGCCGCGGGGCGCGCGTTCAGCGTCGTGCTGCTCGATTCGCAGATGCCCGGCACCAGCGGACTGGAGGTTGCCGGGCGCATGAAGATCGCGCGCCTGGACACTCCGGTGGTCCTGATGTCCGTGCTCGCCGACCGGCAGAGCGTAGAACGGTCGAAGGTCCTCGGCGTCGCGGCCCGGTTGAACAAGCCTTTACGGCAGTCTGAATTGCTGGAGACGATCCGCGCCGTGCTGGCCGGCCAGCGGCAACGGCAAGACGGCCGCGAGCTGAGCAACCGGCCGGAGCCGTCTGCCCCGTTGCGAATCCTTGTTGCCGAGGACAATCCGGTCAATCTCCGGCTGACGCAGCGCCTCGTCGAGAAGCTCGGTCACCACACGACCGTCGTTGCGAATGGGCGGGAGGCCGTGGAGGCCGTGGATCGCGAGAGGTTCGATGTCGTCCTGATGGACTCGCAGATGCCTGAGATGGATGGTTATGAAGCCGCCGCCACGATCCGCGCCCTCGAGCGGAGAACCGGACGCCACGTTCCAATCATCGCCGTGACGGCGGACGCGATGTGCGGCGAGGACAGAAAGTACCTGGCGGCCGGAATGGACGGCTATCTCACCAAGCCCATCGATGCGGAGCGGCTGAACGAGCTGCTCGCCTCCATTGCGCCGGCGGAGGTATCGGTCACCGAGCTCCTCGCAAGCGCAGACATTTGATGAGTCAGGTCCTGCAGGCGGCGGAGCGCATTTCTAATTCCTCGCGGCTTGCCGCAAACCAGATGTGCTGTCCGCGATTCGACTCCGCCACAAAGTCCCGCAAGGAATCGCTCTCGCTCACGTGCCGTGAAATATCGCCGATGATCGCCAGCCGGACGCCATAGGTGACGAACTTCGAGATAAACTCTCCGGCGACGCGCGTCCTCAGCCGGAAGAAATCGCCGTCCAGCCGCTCCGACGGAATTAGGACACAATGGGCCCCTTGCGCGATGGCCTCGCCGATCACCTCGACCGCATCCCGGTCGCTGCGCAGCTTGTTCCCCTCGGCGGGGCAGATGAAGACCGTCATTTCGGCGATTATAGCCTTCTGGACCGGGCGTGCTAAAATCACCAAACACCCCCCATGTACTGGAGTAAACTCTTCATCCCCACCCTGCGTGAGGATCCTGCTGAAGCAGAGGTCGCTAGCCATCGTCTGCTGCTGCGCGCCGGCTACATCCGCCAGCTCGCCGCCGGGCTCTATAACTACCTGTTTCTTGCACAGCGCTCCATCTTGAAGATCACCCAGATTGTGCGCGAGGAGATGGACGCCATCGGCGCGCAGGAATTTTACCTTCCGGGCCTGAATCCCGCCGAGGTCTGGCAGGAATCCGGACGCTGGGACGTGATGGGCGACAATCTCTTCCGCCTGAAGGACCGCAACGGGCGCGACCTCTGTCTCGGCATGACTCACGAAGAGGTGATGACCTATATTGCACGAAACGAGCTCCGGAGTTACAGGCAGCTTCCGCAGATCTGGTATCAGATCCAGACCAAGTTTCGCGATGAGCCCCGACCTAAGAGCGGGCTGCTGCGCGTGCGCCAGTTCATCATGAAGGATTCCTACACCTTCGACCTGACGCCCGCGGGACTGGATGAAGCCTACGAGAAGCATGATCAGGCCTATCGCCGGATTTTCGACCGCTGCGGCCTCGAGTATGTCGTCGTGGAGGCACACTCCGGCGCGATGGGCGGCAGTCAGTCGCACGAATTCATGGTGGTCTCCGACGCTGGGGAGGACTTCGTGGTGAAGGGGCCCGGTTACGCGGCCAATTTGGAGAAAGCGGTGAGCGTGGCCAAGCCTCCCACCGCACCGGATCCCGAAGGCGACCTTCAACCCGAAGAATTTCACACGCCGGGTCAGAAAACGATCGCCGAAATCGCAGCGTTCACGGGGCTTCCGGAAACATCGCAGATGAAGAGCCTGGTGATGGTGGCCGGCGCCGACGTGGTGCTGGTGCTGCTTCGCGGCGATCATCAGTTGAGCGAGACGAAATTCGCGAGCGTCACCGGCGCGGCCGATGTCCGCCCGGCGCATCCCGAAGAGATCCGGCAGCACTTCGGCGCCGACGCCGGTTCGCTCGGACCCATCGGCGTGAAGCCGCGGATTCTCGGCGATGAAGCTCTCCGCGGCCGCCGCAACATGATCGCCGGAGCGAACAAGAACGATTATCACTTGCGCCACGTCACGCCAGGCGAGGATTTTCGGTGCGAATTTCACGACCTGCGGCAGGTGGTGGAAGGCGACACCTCGGTGGTCGACGGGAGTCCTCTGACGGTTCATAAGACGGTCGAAATCGGCCACATTTTCAAGCTCGGCTACAAGTATTCCGAGTCGATGGGCCTTCGCGTTCTCGACGAATCGGGCAAAGAGGTCACGCCGATCATGGGCAGTTACGGCATCGGCATTGAACGCATCCTGTGCGCCGCGGTCGAGTTGTTCCACGATAAGGACGGCATTGTGATGCCGCCTTCCATCGCGCCGTTCACGGTTGTCGTGACGCCCGTCCACTTCGCGGACCCGGCCCAGAAGAGCGCAGCGACCGAGCTTTACGCGGCCCTGAAGGCCGGCGGCGTCGACGTGGTTCTCGACGATCGAGATGAACGCCCCGGCGTCAAGTTTAAGGACGCCGACTTGATCGGCATTCCCTATCGCATCAACGTCGGGAAGAAAGTTGCGCAAGGGCTCGTTGAAGTGGTCGACCGGCGCACCAAGACATCTACCGATGTTGCCGTGGCGGAGGCGGCTCGCTATGTCACAACCCGACTGGCAGAACATACGAAGTGAGTTCCCCGCCCTGCGCAATCGCGCGTATCTGAACACCGCTACGTTCGGACAACTGCCACGCCGCGCCACGGAAGCCGTGGCTGCCCACTGGCGCCGCCGCGACGTTTTCGCCTGCACCGATTTCCTAAGCTGGTACGACGATGCGGACCGCCTGCGTGCATCCATCGCGAGGCTTGTCGGCGCATCCGCCGATGACATTGCGTTCGTAAGCAATGCGGCGTCCGCGCTCGGGATGGCGATCGCCGCGCTCGATCTGGCGCCTGATGATAACATCGTCACGCTTCAGGAGGAGTTTCCCAACTACCTTTACATGCCGCACGTCCGCGAGGTCGGCTGGAACGACCTTTTTCGCTCCATCGACGCGCATACACGCATGGTTGCAATCAGCGAAGTAAATTATTCGACTGGCTTCCGGCCGCCACTCGAGGAGATCTCGCGGTTTGTGCGCGAGCGGGGCGTCATTCTTTTCGTTGATGGCACGCAGAGCCTGGGAGCACTGACGATCGACGTGGGGAAGCTCGGGATCGACATCTATGCCGCGCACGGATACAAATGGCTGATCAGCCCCACCGGATGCGGATTTATGGCCGTTTCGGAGCAGATCCGGCGTAGGCTGCGGCCGATCGTCGTCGGCTGGAGGAGCCACAAGACTTGGCGCGACGTCGACAACCTGCATCACGGTGCTCCGGAATTTCTCGATTCCGCGGAAAGATACGAAGGTGGGGGACTGCCTTTTCCTCTGCTGTATGCCATGGAGCAGTCGGTTGGGCTCTTCCACGAAATCGGACCGCACACCGTGGAGGAACGCGTGATGTACCTGGCGCGATCCGCGCGGGAACGGCTGCGCGAGCTTGGAGCGGAGGCGGCGGACAACGGCTCGCAAATCGTTGCCGCGAAGTTTCCCGGCCGCGATCCGTCGCATCTGGCGCGCGAACTGAAGGAGGAGAGCGTGAACGTCGCCGCCCGGCATGGGTTTCTCCGCGTCTCGCCGCACCTTTATAACAACGAAGAGGACTTGGAGCAGCTATGCGCAGCACTGAAACGATTGATTTAGGATTCACGACGATTCCGATTACCGTCATGAAGGGCGCGAAACCGGGTCCGACGCTGGCGCTGACCGCGGGTGTTCATGGGTACGAGTATCCGCCCATTCTGGCCCTGCAGCGGCTGGATGTGAAGCTCCGGGCTGGTACGCTGATCCTGGTCCATGTCGCGAACATGCCTTCGTTCCTGGGGCGAACCGTTTACTTCAGCCCTCTGGACGGAAAGAACCTGAATCGCGTGTTCCCGGGCCGCGAAGACGGCACGCCTTCGGAACGGATCGCGCACGCCATCACCACGCAGGTGATCGACAAGTGCGACTATCTGCTCGATCTGCACTGCGGCGACGCCAACGAGGCGCTGCGACCGTATGTGTACCAGACGGTAACGGATCAGGCGGCTCTCGACGGCAAGATAGCCGAGCTGGTGGCCCATCTCGGCTTCGACCATATTGTGATCGACAAGAACCGCCCTAAGGATGCCGCCACGTCGATGTACTGCTCCAATACCGCAATCACGCGCGGCAAACCGGCGGTGACGGTGGAGAGCGGATACCTGGGCTCGACCGATGAGAAATCGGTCCGCGCGATCCTGTCGGGCGTCGAGAACGTCCTGCGGCACCTCAACATGATCGACGGTAAGCCGAGGCGCGTGGCGAAGCCGGTCTATCTGGATCCCGCAGATGTGCTGAACAGTCCCGCGACCGGAATTCTCTATCCTCGAGTTGAGCGCAATGCGATGGTCAAAAAGGGTCAAGTCCTGGCAAATATCACCGATTTCTTCGGCAAGAAACTCGCAACGGTGAAGGCCCCGTTCGCGGGCGTAGTTCTTTATGTGGTCGCGACGCCGCCGATTACCGTGGGTCAACCGGTGGCATGTGTGGGTCGTATTCGACGCTAACGAGAAAGAGTCCACGCGCCGGAGCGCTGGGTCCAGGATCCACTTTGGCGCCGGGCGTTAGATGCGCACGTAAGTCAGGCACATTACCCTTCCCCGCTTCGACCAGCACTCCGACGATGTTGCGAACCATGTGCTTCAGGAATCCGCTGCCGCGGACGCGATAGATCAGGCGATCTTCTTCGCGAAACGCTTCCGACGAAAAGATGCGACGTACTTTGGAGTGGCCCAGCGAGTCGCGATCATCGGCGGCGGCGAAAGCCGAAAAATCGTGTTCCCCTTCCAGCGCATGTGCCAGTTCGAAGATGCGTTCCTCATCCAGAGGATACGGATGATGATGCACGTAGCGACGCTCAAACGGCGAGCAAATCGCGGCGCGCAGGATGCGGTATTCGTAGGTTTTCGCCGTCGCTTCGTAGCGGGGATGAAAGGTCTCCGGAGCTTCGCTAACCGTGAGCACTCTGATGTCCCGCGGGAGCAGCCGGTTCATTGCCTTTTCGAGATTCGGCGCGGGAATCGGGTTCTCGATCGAAAATGCCGCCACCTGAGCCAGCGCGTGCACGCCTGCGTCGGTGCGCCCGGATGCTTCCACTTTTACCGTCGCGCCTTCAATTTCCGATACGACGGACTCGACCACTCCTTGAATCGTCGGCAAGCCAGGCTGCACCTGCCAGCCGTAATATTCGGTGCCGTCATAGGCGAGGGTGATCCGGATCCGCCTCATGCCGTGGGACGCGAGCCCGGCTTCTCCACCGGCAGGCCCTGCTGGCACAGAGGGCAGAACTCCGGCGGCCAGGAGGTCACTTCGAGCGTCGCCAGAGCCACGCGCGGTACCCCGAGGTCGGCTTTGCCGCCGCTGCGGTCGATAATCGAGCCCGCGCCGAGCACCCTGACTCCGGCCGCTTCCAGCGTCTCGATTACGTCGCGGGTGCTGCCTCCGGTGGTCACTACGTCCTCTATCACCACGGCCTTTTCACCAGGTTTGACCGAAAAACCACGGCGGAGGATCATCTTGCCTGTGGCGGCGTCGCGCTCAGTGAACAGAAATCGCGCACCAAGCGTCCGTGCGACCTCATGGCCAATGATCAGCCCGCCGATAGCGGGCGAAACCACGATGTCGCAGGGGCCGAAGTGCGATGCCAGTTCTCTGCCGAATCTCTCGGCAATCGAGGGATGCTGCAACACCAGCGCGCACTGCATGTATTCGTTCGAATGGAGCCCGCTGGTGAGGCGGAAATGTCCCTTCAAATACGCGCCGGTATTCAAGAATTCCTGAAGGATAGAGTCGGACACGAAATCAAGATAGCACGGCGGAATGAACCTAGCGGCGGCTCCAGCGGTCGAAATGAGTCAGGTTGCTTAACGATTCGCGATGTTCCCAGCCTCGTTTCTCCAGGGCCGGCTGGGAGCCGAACTCCGAGACGTAGCCTATGCACAAATACGCCACTGGAGTAATTTCTGGAGGAATTTCCAGCGCTTCTTTCAACGCTTCCATATCGAGGATGCTCACCCATCCTACGCCCAGCGATTCCGCGCGCGCGGCGAGCCATAAATTCTGAACCGCGCATACCGTCGAATACAGATCCGTCGAGGGATCCGACTGGCGGCCCAGGCCACCGCCTCTGGCCCTCTGACGATCGCATGTGACACAGATGTTGAGAGGCGCATCCGTAATTCCAGCCAGCTTCAACGCGTCGTAGAGCTCTCTCCTTTCGCCCTCATAGATTGCAGCCGCCCGCTGATTGGCGCGTTGGAAGTTCTCGCGAACCGCTTCGCGGACCGCCGGGTCCCGAATCACGATGAAATCCCACGGCTGCATGAATCCTACGGACGGCGCATGATGCGCGGCGTCCAGAACGCGGGCCAAAACGTCCTCCGGTACGGGTGCCGGTAGAAAATGGGAGCGCACATCGCGACGCTCATAAATCGCGCGGTACAAACCCGATTTTTCTTCGCTCGAGAAATGTTTCACGGCTCGAACGTTACAGGGTGAGAGCGGCCTTGTGTTGCGCCTTCTTCTCCTTGCGCGGGAGCCGGTGTTTGTTCTTCTTCGCGAGTTTCGGGATCTTGATTTTCGCCGGCTTGGGCTCTGGAGCCACCGGCGCTGCGCTTGCCTCGGTCTGTTTCTTAGCCATATAGCGAGTCTAGTCGATCCACCCTTCGGCCTGCTCACTCGAGCTTCTTCAGATTGTCGCCCGGTACGCGATCAATCAGCATCTTCAGCGGATCGATGCCGGCCTCATAGGGCTTCTCCGCAATCTCGAACTGAAACGTCTGCTTCCCGCCAGTGATTCTTACGAGCTGACGGTAGAGCACTTTGCCGTAATGATGGTTCTTTTCCGCCTTCGCCAGCGCACCGATCTCGATCCAGTCGTTCACCGGAACCTCGGTTTCGTTGCCCTGATCGTCGGCCTTGAATTTCTTCGATTCGACCTCCATCGTCACACGGTACTTGCCGTCCGCCTTCTTCTCCGCCGTGGCCGATAGTGTCCGGTTGGAGAACAACGTAATGTCCTCAAAGAGATCCTTGAGCAGGTAACGGTATTGTTCGGGCGTCTCCTCACGAAATGCCTCGAGAAGGTCGTACGACGTGGGATAGGGCGGCTGCGCGTACGCGAATTTCGAGATCATTTTTCGAAGGGCCCGATTCACCGCTTCCTCGCCGATCCGCTCCTTCAGGTAGTACATCACCGCGCTGCCTTTGCGGTAATGCACGTATCCCTGGTTTGCCTCTACCGTCAGCAGAGGATGCTCCTTCAGCGTTTCGCGGCCGCGGCTCCTCAGATAGTTGTCCATTTCATATTCCAGGAACTTGCCCATCATGTCCCGGCCGTATTCGTGTTCCATCACCATCAGAGCCGAGTATTGCGCCATCGTCTCGGAGAGCAGCGTCGCGCCCTGCATGTTCGCGCCGATCACCTGATGGGCCCACCACTGGTGGCCCATCTCATGCGCGACGACGTAGTACACCATGTCGATGTCGTCCGGCTTGGACAAATTCGCGATGAAGCCGATGGCCTCTGAATACGGCATCGTCCCCGGAAATGCCTGCGCGAAGCGCGCAACACGCGGAAACTCGATGATGCGGGCCTCTTTGTGCGCGTAGGGGCCGAAGTTCGCCGTGTAGTATTCCAGCGACTTCCGAATCGACTTGAGCATCTTCGGGACGTTCCAGACATGCTCCTTGTCGTAATAGACCTCGATCTTCACGCCGTTCCATTCGTCGCTCGCCACCTCATAACGGGCCGAAATGAACGAATAGAAGTTCAGCGAAAAATGGTCGAGCTTGTAATGGAAATACCGGCGGCCATTTTCGGTCCATTCCTTTTCGAGCGACCCCGGCGCGACCGCGATCTGATCCGGCGAAGTGCTGATGACGGTTTCTACGTCGACCCAGTCCGAGTTGTTGGAGAGGTAGGTGTTCCGGCAGTGCTCGTCGCAATTCCGCTCCAGCGCCGGCATGCGGTCTTTTTCCTTCAGGCCGTACTTCTTTCGGTCGTTCTTGTCATCGAGTTCGCCGCCGGTCTGATATCCGATCTGCGGAGCGATCCCGTTGTTGAAGAACGTGCCGTTCTGCACAAGATCCAGGTGAGATACCTCGTTCTCAATCCCGTGCACATGGCTAAGGACGGTAAAGCGCATGGGACGAGATTCGCCGGGAGCCATCGGCTGCGCGAGTTTGTAGATGCGGTAATGCAGGTCCTTATCGTCGCTGGCCAGCGTGGCGCCCTCCAGACGGACTTCCGTATCGAAATCCAGCGCAGTCACGATGTGAATCTCCGGGATCGGCTGCGTGGACTTGTTCTGGATGACCTGATCGCCGCGCATAACCATATTGCGCGTCTCCGGGAAAATATCGATCGTGTAGCGGACGCTCTGAATCCGCGGCTGCGGGGTGTCCTGATATTTCTTGTACTTCTTCTCGTATTCCGCGCGGCGGCGGTCGCCGGCCTTTGGAGTGACGATTTCATTGAGGACCTTCGTGTTGTAGTACAGCCAGCCGCCAGTGGCAAGGAACAACGCCGCGGACGCCACGGTCGCCGAGCGCCAGCCGCCCCGGAAACGCTGCCCCGCGACGCTCCAGCGCTTTTCGAGCGAGATTTCCTTTCCGCGGGGCCACAACAGACACGTCGCGGTCACCACCAGGACGCTGAAAGCCAGCCAGTAAACGGTGAACCACGTCCAGCTGTTGATGTATGGCGCGAAATGGAACAGATCGGAGTACGTCATGCTTGGCCGCGAGCCGTACCGCACCAGCAGCGAACTCACGTCCAGTGGGATCCACACGAAAGCGTTCACGATCAGGAACGCGACGTAGGCGAAATATCCGATATATTTGTTCGGCGACAGAACGTGGATGAAAAACGCCAGCAAAGACAGAAAGAAGAACAGGCTGAAATCGACAATCAGGATCGACTTTACATACAACCCGATCTGAAACCGTGTATAACCGTGCGACGCTTGCGTAACCACTCCCGCCAGAATCGCCGTGCACAGAATGAGCAGCACGATACCGAGGAGCGCCGCGAACTTCGAGGCGAACGCCGTCCAACCCGATTGCGGCGCCGCGTCGCAAATCTCGTCCATCCGTGCGTCGCGCTCCTTCCACACCAGGACGCCGGCATAGTAAGTCACGATGCCGACCAGGAACATATACAGCGTGCCGGCGATGATGTCGCAGACCCAATAGGTGACCGGGAAGGACTGGTTGCCGTACCCTTCGCTCGCCGCAAAGATCAGCGATGGGATCAGGTTCAACAGCGATGCAAGAAGAATCACGATGAAGGACGTTGACTTGATCACGCCGAAGAATTCCGTACTGACCGAGCCGGCGAACTGACGAATCGCCGCCGAAAATCCAAATGACGGATGCACGTCAGGCATCGCCACAGCGCGCGCTCCCAAACCGGCCGCCTCTTCCACTGTCTTGGCTTTCTTGGCCCGTTCGGAAAAACTGAACCGGTTGTAGGCGAACGCGAATACCGCGCCCGCCACCCCCAGCCACAGCACGCGATTCCACAGCAGCAATCCCTGCCATCCGATCGACAATTTGTTTCGATCGGCAACCGTCCAGTACTTCGTCATCAGCGCGAAGGCGCGCGCGCCGAAAGGGTCGGTGATTGCGGCGATCGTCTCATTGCGGATGTCGCTAAGGAAGGCGTCTGAGACCGCGTAGCCCACCAACAGGATCAATGCGGCAATGAAGGACGTAATGGTGCTCCGCGTGAGCGCGGCAACTGCGAAAATCACCGCGGCCATCAACAGTGTGTTGGGAATCGCGAAAACCAGCAGGGATTTCACGTGCGCCGCCCAAAAGACAGGCCCGAAGCGGTCAGCGTCGGCCCAGGGCATGTAGGGTGCCAACAGCATTCCCACCGAAACGCCCGTCACCGGGATCAGGGACACAAGTGCCGCGCCGAGGAATCGCCCAAACAGGAAATCCGACCTCCTGAGCGGCATCGAAAATACCATCTGCCACGTATTGGAAGAGAAATCGCGAGCGGCGGCGGCGTTGACGAACGCGGTCGTCATCAGCAGCGAGAGGAAGGACACCATCGCGTAGTAGTTCTGGATGACGAACGGAGCGTTTCTTTTGGTATTTTCGAGCGCTCCCCCAATTGTGACCTTGTCCGAGCTGGTTGCCGCCAGAAACATGGCGGCGATGATGGCGAAGAATACCCACACCATGATGCCGCGCAGCCAATAGCGTGTTTCAAACTTGAAAATCTGAAAGAGCATCAGGCCTGCTCCTGGGCAGCGGATGCCGGCGAGATCTTCGAGAAGAAGACGTCTTCGAGATCGGGCGTCGCCGTTTCAAAACCGTCTCCTGGAGCGGCGTCGCTGTAAATATGGATCTGCGGCCGCCCGGCGACCAGCTTATTGGAGATCACGCGGAATCGCCTCTCATAATCCGGCAGTTCCGCCTTGGCGATGGTGCGGCGCCAGATCCTGCCGGCCAGCTCGCGAATGGCGACGTCCGGAGCGCCGGCGAACATCACGCGGCCCTTGTCAATAATCGCCGTGTTCGTGCAAAGCTCCATCACGTCCTGCACGATGTGCGTCGACAAAATGACGACGACGTTCTCACCCACCTCGGAAAGCAGGTTATAAAAGCGGTTCCGCTCGCTGGGATCGAGGCCCGCCGTCGGCTCATCCACGATTAGCAGGGTGGGATCGCCGATCAGCGCCTGACCGATTCCGAAGCGCTGGCGCATGCCTCCGGAATATCCGGAAAGAGCCTTCTTGCGAACGCCCCAGAGGTTCACCCGGTGCAGCAGCGCATCCACCAGTTCCCGGCGCTCGCGGCCATTGACGAAGCCTTTCAGCAGCGCCAGATGATCCATCATGTCCAGCGCGGAGATTTTGGGATACACGCCAAAATCCTGCGGCAGATAGCCGAGCATCTTGCGCACTTCTTCCTTCTGTCGCAGGACGTCGATGCCATCAAGCGTCACTGTTCCGGAATCGGCCTCCTGCAGCGTGGCCAGGATGCGCATCAGGGTCGATTTGCCCGCGCCGTTCGGCCCGAGCAGTCCGTAGAGTCCGCGCGGAATGGTGAGCGAAACACCGTCGAGGGCGCGAACGCCGTTGGGATAGACCTTCGTGAGGTTTTCGATGCGCAGTTCCATAGATGCAACTGTACAGTACGCGCAAACCTCGGCGCGAGTTCCTTGTCGCCTATGGGATCAGCATCACCGGCGCCTGCCAGAACGCGGCCTTTTGCGTGGTCGGGTCGAGCACCGTGACCTGACAGTTGTATTCTCCCGGCAGAAGCTTCGCGAGCGACAGGCTGAACTTGAGCGGAACCGTCTTTAGCTTGTTTGGCAGCCCGTCGCTGACCGGAAGCGGGGGCGTTTCGAATACCTTCGTTTGCCCGCGATAAAACGTCACGAAGGCGACGAGCGGCTCGACGCTTGCGGCCGAAGGCTCGTACGCCTGCAGGTAGACGTACATGTCGCGGTTCTTTGAAAACACGCGAGTAATGCTGGGAATCAGCTTTTGGCCGTCCGCAACCAACGGATTCGCAACCTCTGGCTTGTCCTTGTCCTTGAGCGCGTTGTAAATCGCTGCCTTCAGATCCTGGCGCTGGCTGCTCAAAACAACGGAGCTGATCGGGATGCGCTTGTCTTCTTTATTTAAATTGGGGATCAGGAACTTCGTTTCAAACGTGCCGATGCGGCCGGTTTCGGCATCACGAGCCAGAAACTTCAGTCGATACTTGCCGGGCAGGAGCGTGAAGCCGGTTTCGTACTGCACGGGACGCCTGGCTAACTCCTGCGCGGTCGAGTCGCTGAGTTTCACGTCGACCTTATCCTTGACGTTCTGAATCGTGGTTCCGAAGTCGTCCTTCACTTCGCAGATGAAGTCGATCACGGTGTGTTCCGCGCCACCTTTGCGCGCGAGCGCCAGTTCGCTGCCCGGGATCTTCACGAAGATCGGCACGAAGTACTCCGCGCGATTCAACTGGAAATAATCGATCTCCATGGCGATGGTCAGCTCCGTGATCGGGTCGCCCAGCATCAGCGCGTCTTCCAATTGGCGCTCCTTATCGGCGGCGGTAAATTTCGCGAACACCTTGCCCGCATAGTAGCCTTGGCGGTAATCCAGGCTCGCTTGCATGCCGTTGCTCAGGGCGATCTTGATGCGGCGGAACTTTCCGTTGAGCGCGTCATTCGACGTGTAATAGCCGATGATGTAGTAGCTCGAAACCGACTTTTGCGCTCTGACGATGCCCTGTGCGAGGTCGTTATTGTCGAGCAGCGCTTTGCCACCGGTGTCCGACGCCATGGTCCACAAGGTGTCCTGGGTCTTCTGGAAATTCGACGTCGCGTTCATTGCGGCGAGGCCCGTATACATGCCGACGCCGCCGGGCGAGCCTCGCGTCGCATCGCCCAAGGGAGACGATGCCACCAGGCCCCGCGCGTCGATCGGCCAGAACGACACGCCTGCGCGGATGGCGGCATTGACCGTCGCGTGCAACTGCGCCTGATTATCCAGTCCGTTCAGACTCAACCCGCTGGCGAAGTACAGGAGAGCTTTCTTTTCGTTCAAATGACCCAGCATCTTCGCCGCCGTCTGTAGCGCCGAGAGCTGGCGGTCCGTATTGAAGATGTTGAACTCGCTGTCGTCCTGGCCGAAGGCCGCGCCGCTATCGGCGGTCGAGGCGTCGTTCGTCGTCGTATCGAAGCCTTCGCCTTCGCCCACGATCATTGTCTGCAGAATGCCCAGCAGCCGCTCGCGGTTCGCCGTAAAATCCTGCGTCACGCGCACGGCGCCGCCCTCGTACTGCATGATGGCCACCAGGTCCGCCGGGGTCATCTGCGTTTTGATGAATTTCTGCGCCGCCGTCAGGGCCCGAAGCTGGTCCTGCGGAGGCATCGCGGTCAAGTCGAAGTAAAGCGCCAGCAGGCGGTGGTCCTTGTAAAGCGTCTGCCCCGGAACCTCGCCCGCGATCTGCGAATGCGGCAGCTTTTCAAAATAGACCGGCGGACCGACGGGCGGCAGAGGCTCCGCTTTTGCGAGGATCTCTTCCACTTTTTGATATTCGAAAAACTTGATCTCCTGCGGTGCGCCGTCCTCGGTCACGGTGAAGTCCTTCGCCGTCAGGCCTTCTATTGGATTGCCGCTCTTGTCCTTAACCAGTACCGTCTCGATCACCAATTGCTGGCTCACGCTGAACGTCGCCGTTCCGGACGGCGCCTGCGTGTTGTTCTGTCCCACCTGCTGCCCGTAGGTGATCGCGACTGCGAAGATGGCGGTGAATTTCCTCATTAGAACCTCAATCGCAGCGTCGTCAGCATGGTTCGCATGGGATTCGCCGCGCTCGGAGGAGCACCGAACTGCGGGCTATTCACCACCGTGACCCAGCTTCCAAATGTGACATGATTCAGGATGTTTGTGGAGTCGATTCGCAGGTCCAGGCTCATGCGGTCCGAAACGCGGAACGTCCGCGCCAGGGAAGCATTCATGGAGAACTGCGAGGGACCGGTGATGGAATCGCGCCCGGCATTGCCCCACTGCCCGCTCGCTGGCGCGACGTATGCTGCGGGATTTAAGTAGCGTCCGGCCGGAGCGTTGTACACGTCGGCGCCTGTGTAGTCCGGCCGGATGGAACCCGTGACGCCGGTGCCCTGCACCGCCTCAGCATAGGTCGGCGTTAACGGCTGACCTGTCCCGGCGGTGATGTTGGTGGAAATTGTCCACTCCTTGAAGAGCGCGCCCTTCCAGCCGTTCATCAGAGTTCCGCCGCCCGCTCCCATTCCCGTCGAATATTGGCCCTGAAAGGTCACCTGGTGGCGCTGGTCGAAGCTCGAAAGGCCCCGCTCCGCCGCCAGATCGAGCCAGTTCTGCGCAATCACGGCATTTCCCTGGGCTCGCCCGCCGAGTGCCGAATCGTCGATGGCCTTCGCATAGACATATTGGACACTCGCCGTGATGCCGTTGTGCATCCGGCGGCGCAACTGGATTTGCCCTGCCTCGCGCGTCGAGTTCCCGTTCGACGCTGCATAGGTGAAGCCGGTAGGACACTTCGGGCAAGGATCCGTCGCGCCCAGCGGATAGGTATTTGGCAGGAATTCCTGCGCACCGCGCGTGCCCTTGATGCCCAGGTACGTCGCGGTGACGATCAGTGCGCCCGGCAGGTCCCTTTGCACCTCGGCCCGCCAGGTCTGCGCGTATCCGATAAGGAAATGCGGGTCAATGCCGAACGTGGTTTCGGTCACCCCGGGAGTGGCGTTGAATCCATTCGCCAGCGTCAGTGGATTCTCCGGCGTGTTGGGTACGCTCAGGCTCTTCGACAATGGAGCCTGCTGATCCATCTGTTGCGCGATTTGCTGATATACAGACGTGTTGTAGGTGACCCCGTAGCCCGCGCGCACCACCATCGACGAGGCTGCAAACGGCCTCCAGGAAATGCCAATGCGCGGCTGAAACGCGTGTTTATCCGGATGAATCAGCGAATCCGGATATCGCATGCCTGTCAGTGAGCCCACCGGCTGATTCGCCACCACGGGCGCGACCGCCGGGAATCCCGGCACGACATCCAAGTTGACGAGCCGTCCGTACAGTTCCGTCAGGGGCGTCCAGTATTCCCAGCGAACGCCTGCATTCACCGTCAGACTCGGGCTGACGCGCATATCGTCCTGAAGATAGGCCTCATAGATCGATCCCCGCAGATATTTGTCGGCGTTTCCATAAGCAATGTTGCTTTGATCTGGAATGCCCAGCATGAATCCCGCGAAATCGTTACCCGCCGCCGCGCCGTTGAACTGGAACGAGCCTCGCGGATTCGTCTGGCCCAACACGTTCGTCGACTGGCGCTTATAGTCGCCTCCGAACTGCAAGTTGTGACGACCGTGATTCCAATAATTGTCGTCGGAAAAAGCGGTGCTCTGGCTGTGCGTCGAAAGGTGGTTCGCATCCGACAACGGATAGATGCCGCTCGAGAAATTCAGCGCAGGAGGACCCCAATTCTGAGGCTCCTGATTGTTCCCCATGACCCCCGCATTGCCCGAAATATTCTCCTTATAGGCAAAGTTCGGGATGACGCGCACGCCTTGGCGGCTGTAGGTAAGACCCAGTGTCGTCCAGAATCGATTGGTGAAAGCATGCCGCCAATTGACCGTGACTTGCTGCCCAAGCGTATCGGTGGTATCGAGAAAATCGAAAAGGGTCGGCGTGGCTGTGCGAGTACTCTGGAACCCGTAGCCTCCGTAAACCTGGTTCTTGCGGTTGATGGACTTGTTGAGCCGCGTCTGCATGCTGTCCTGATGCTGCTCCGTCACCAGAGGCTGTTGGTAGTTGTAGAGACTACTTCCGGAGAAATTGGGCAGTGGATAGAGCTTCAGCAGGTTGAGAGCCTCGGCTGCAATGCGATTCGGCGGGATCATGTTGCCCGGAAACGGAACACCTGTCGCCGGATCCAGAATCGGCGTCGGAAGCGAGGAAAAATCTCCGGCCCTCTGCGCCTGCGTCGGCATCAGCCCACTGGTCGTTTGCGCCGTCCGATTGCGCGTCCACTGATAGGCGACAAAAAAGAACGGCCCGTTCGAGATCAGGTGCGGAATCCGGATTGGCCCCCCGAACTGGCCCAAACCCTTGAAATTGCTCGTGTCCGGCTTCGGCGTATCCTGCCCGGTGATCGAATACGGTCGCGCGTCGAACGCCGAAGTATCGAGTGAAAACCCGAGACTTCCGTTATAAAGCGACCGCAATCCCGGCCGGCTGTTTCCAAACGCGGGCGACAGTGCAAAGGGCGAATTGGCCGCGTTGTTCGACGTGCCGTTAATGAGAAGTCCATCGGCCGCCTTCTTGTTCAAGTCGTCATTACCGGAAAGATCGCTCCCCGCTGCTGCATTCGCATTAGACTGCGCGGCCGCGTCTGATTTCGACGCGTTCACGTCGGCGCGCTGAAATCCTCCCGGCGTGTTCGCGGCTTGCGGCGCAACCTTCCCCTTCTTTCCCGGCTTTGCGGAAGGCGTGGGCGCAGGCGCGGGCTCCACCGGTGGCGCCGGTGCAGCCGCCGCCAAGGTCACTGCGGGAGCTGCGGCCGCCACTGGTCCAGCAGCCGCCTTGATCTCCTCCATCGGAAGCAGTTTCAATTCCACATCGGGAATCGACCCGTCCGCGGCCAGCGTCAACCGCTGTTTCGATGGCGCAAAGCACAGCATCTCCACTTCGATGTTCCACGCGCCCTCGGCCAGGTCAGCAAACGTATACACGCCGTCCTGATTCGTCACAGTTGTGAACTTCTTGTCGCCCTCGATGGCCGTCACCGTCGCTCCCGGCACCGGCAGGCCGCCGAACTTGACGGTGCCATGACGCTCCGCGGCGAGCGTCAAACCGGCAAGCGCAACAACAGACAAGAATTGAGTGAGCAGGGGCAACTTGTTTATCCGTCTCTAGTTAGACGCCGGCAGAGCCGTCTTTGTTCAGTCTCGGATCAATTTTCGAGCGGAACTCTTTCCGCCCGGTCCACCACCAGGACCTCGACAGGACCCTTTCTCCACAGCAGCTTCAGACCCAACTGCTCCTCCACCGCCGTGAAAATCGATGGTCCCAAAGGATTTTCCTCCGCCTTGCCCTTCAAATCCTCCGGCGACCATTGCAATTTGATCTCATAAAATCCGTTCAGTCCCGTGCCGTCTATCACCGGCATTCGCGTCATGCGTGACATCAGCATGGCCAGCTTATTCATCTGCATTCGATTCGACGCGATGCCGTCCAGTCGCGCCGCGCCGCGAGCGTCCAGCTGCTCGATCGTCGATTCATGCATCTTCGGCCCGTTCCTGCCCACCACCAATTCGTAATGCTTCATCTCGCGCTGTTCCGTGTGCAGCGTCAACTGGAACCGCTCTGTCAGCAGGCCCTGAAGCATCCGCAAGAGCTCGTCCTGCAGCGTGTCCGGCGACGCTTTGCCCGTGATGTCGTAGATGAAGCGCCCCTTCGCCGTCACCCATTCCGGCGCGACCAGTTGCGCATCGGTGGTCAAGGAATATGCAAACTTCAGGCAATCGCTCAACGTGGCGTTTCCCAGCGTCACCACGCCATGCAGAATTCTGCCCGTATTGATGTCGTACGTATCGCCCGTGATCGGCGCGCTGGGCTTCACAGTGGCTGCATCGAATGCCGGCCGCGGGGCTTGCATGTAGTATGCGTATGCAGGCATGACTTATACTAACGCATTCGTACTACGCGGTTAATTTTCCGACGGCTTCTCCAGCCTGTCCACAACCACGATTTCAACCGGACCCTTGGTCGATTCCAATTTCAATCCCAACTGTTCCTGCAGAGCCGTGAAAATCGAAGCGCCGTCGCCATCGGTCCGCGCCTCATCGGGCGTCCATTCCAGCTTGAAATCGAAATTTCCCGTTAGCCCTGTCTTATCGATCACCGCGCGGCCCAGCACCTGCTCTACCGCGTGCGCGATCGCCTGCACCGGCAAGCCCTGCCCCGTGAAGGAGCCTCTCGACATACTCATCCGGCCGTCCTTGTGCTTGCCGTCGGCGTCGGCCTCCGGCGCTTTCAGCTTGGACCCGCCCTTTGCCACCACCAGCGCGTAACACGGCATCTCCTTCTTTTCCCGGTGCACCTGCAATTGAAAGCGATCGGCGAGCAGGGATTGCATCATGGTCCGCATCTGTTCGCTGGTCGGGTTACCCTCGATTTTGGCATTGATGTCGTATTGCTGGGACCCGATCCAGGAAGGCCCTCCGACCACCTGGAAATCGCGCACATCATAGGCCTGCTCAATCAGGAATTTCGCCGTCATCCCGGTGGCGCGGAGCATCCCTTGATCGATGCTCATGCCGATTTCCATCTGGCCGGGCGCCTGCGGCGCGCTCGGATGGATGGAGGCCACCTCAAATTCTTTAGGCTGTGCCCAGAGCGCCGCCCCGCAAACTGCAAACAGAATTAGCTTCACAAAACCTCCCGATTGCACGTTTAGACGGGAAACGAAGGCAAATGTGCCGAAAAAAGTTAGCCCATGCGTCGGCTTGGGCTCGTGCGGGGATTCCCTAGCAATCCACCCAAGCTCTTTTCGTGGAACTCTCCAGCACCCTTTCGAGCAGTCCCATACCGTGCGCCCCGTCGGCAAACGTCGGATACTCCACGGGCGCCGAGGCATCCGCCACGCGCCTGTAAAACCGGCGGAAATTCTGCTTGTGGGAATCGTCGTATCCTTCGCTGTGACCCCCCGGCAGATCGGCAAACGTCGCCGCGCGCGGGTCCATCAGCGAACCGTCCTTGATCATGAGTTGGTTGGGCGTGTTGCGCTGGCCGATCCACAGCTCATCCGGACGCTCCTGGTTCCAGGCCACGCCGCACTTCGTTCCGTAAATCTCAAATTCGAAGCGATTCTTTCGTCCCGCCGACATCTGGCTCACCGCAAAGGTGCCGCGCGCGCGGTCGCCCAGCCGGAGCAGCACGGCTCCGAAATCGTCGGTGGTGATTTCCACCTGGTCATAATCGGTGGGATTCAGTTTCTTGCCGGTGAATGTCTCCACCGCGCCCTTGGGCCGCTTGCGGGTCTTATGAAACGTCTGCAAGTCCGCGCACAGCGAGGTGATCTTCAACCCTGTGACGTGCTGGATCTGGTCCATCCAATGCGATCCGATATCGCCCATCGCGCGCAGCGCCCCGTTTTCATTGGCCTGCGCGCGCCAGTTCCAGTCCGTGTCGTAAAGCAGCCAGTCCTGGAAATACGTCCCGTTGACGATCAGCACCTCGCCCAGCTCGCCCGAGGCGACCATCGCCCGCGCCTGCTGCACCAGCGGATAGCAGCGCAAATTGTGATTCACGCAATTGGCCAGCCTCTTCGAGTCGGCCAGCGCGGCCAGTTCCCTCGCCTCGGCGGCCGTCATCGTCAGAGGCTTCTCGCACAGCGTGTGCTTGCCCGCCTCGATCGCTGCCTTGGCCATCGGATAATGCAGATAATTCGGCGTGCAGATGTGCACCGCGTCGATGTCTTTATCGGCCAGCAAGGCTTTCCAATCGGCGGCCTTGGGGATGCCGAATGCGGCGGCGAATTTATCGGCGTCGGCCTGATCGGCGCCGGCCACGGCCACCACCTCCACATTTCCTAAGCGGCGGATCGCCTCCGTATGCACCTTGCCCATGAAGCCGGTGCCGAACATCGCGGTTCTGATTTTGCGCATAGGTTCTATTCTACTTCGACGCCGCCTGCCGGGCTTTCGCCGCGTCGTAGCTTTCCCCGTAAATCGACGGCACCTTCGCACCCATCGGCCGCAGATACACCGACAACTGTCCGCGATGATGAATCGAATGCTGTATCACGAAGTTCAGATACATCACCGCCGGCAGCTGGAACATCCCCCGGAAATCGACGATCTTCATCAACTGCTCAGTCGACAGGGTCTTTAGAGCTTCAAAATGCGCGTCGAAATTCTCCGCGTACCAGCCCGCGAGCTCGTTGGAATGCTTGATGGACTCGGGCATGGGCCTCGGCGTCAGATCGAACGCGCCCGTCTGGACGGCGTCCATAAACCGCATCTCCGTTGCCACGATGTGCCACGCCAGTTCCAGCGCCGTTTTCGAAACCGGATCGGGACGGTACCCGCCCTTGTCCAACGGAATCGCCTCAATCACGCTCTTGGTAATGCGAAATTCGTTCCTCAATCCCTGCAGATAGAGGCCGAGAAGAAAAGTAGCCTGTTCGGGTTGGATGGGTTGCATGCATACAGCATATCTCCCCGGCATCCGAGGTGGCATCCCGGGAAGCAGCGTAATCGCTACACCTGCTCGACGGCTTCCTTCTCCAAAAACTTCGCCAGTAGATAGAACCCCAAGAAAATCGCCACCGCGATCAACACCATGTGCCAGGTGTGGGCCTTCACCCACGCCTTGGAGTTGTCCACTGTACCGAGCTTCACGCCTAAATACGCCAGCGCCGAATAGCGGATGATACGCCCCACCGCGAGCACTGCCAGGAATCGCCAGCGGGGCACGTTCATCGCACCCGCGCAGGCCGCGAACACCTTGAACGGGAGAAACGGCAGGGGCACCAGCGCGGGAATGAACACCGTGACCAGGCCGTAGCGCTGGAACCAGAGGCGGAACTTCATGCCCCGACTGGACGACGTATATCTCGCCAGCAGCTTCTCCCCGCCCCGGCGCATGATATCGAAAAAAGCCGCTGTTCCGATCAGGGAGCCGAGCACCGCCATCGCCGCGCACATCACCGCGTCGTCCGGACGCGCAATCGCCATTCCCACCAGCAGCCAATCCGTTCCGCCTGGATTGGGGATTCCCAGCGACTCGATGGTCGAGACGATCAGCACGCCCCAAGGTCCCAGCGCCACCAAGGCCGCCCAGAATTTCTTCATCCCAACATCCCCATCAGTTGCCCTTCGTGGAGGATCTTAATTCCCAACTCCTTCGCCTTGTCGAACTTCGATCCCGGATCCTCGCCCGCAACGACGTAGTCGGTTTTCTTGCTCACCGCCTTCATTACTTTGCCGCCCGCGGCCTCGATCCGCTCCTGCGCCTCCTCCCGCGTCATGTTCGGGAGCGTTCCGGTTAATACAAACGTCAGCCCGTGGAGCTTTCCCACGTGACGGCGGACTTTGTATGTAAAATCGAAGCCTTCCTTGCGCAGGCGCTCAACCAGTTCACGATTGGCGTGCTGCGCGAAAAACCGGCGGATGCTATGGGCCACCTTCGGCCCCACTTCCTCTGCTTTCTGCAGTTCCTCATCGTCCGCAGCCATGATCTTGTCGAGATCGCCGAAGGTTTCGGCCAGAATCTGCGCCGTGCGCTCGCCGACGAACGGAATCCCGAGCCCGTTAATTAGCCGATTCAGCGGCTGCTTCCGCGAGGCGTCAATCTTCGCCAGAACGTTCGAGGCGGACTTCGAGCCCATTCGCTCGATTTTCACCAGATCGTCGTGGGTCAGCTTATACAGATCCGCGACGTTCTTTACCAGTCCCGAATCCACCAGGTTGTTCACGAGCACTTCGCCCAGTCCATCGATGTCCATGACGCCCCGAGCCGCGAAGTGGAGTACGGATTCTTTCAGGCGCGCCGGGCAATTCGTGTTAATGCAGCGCGAAATCGCTTCGCCTTCCGCGCGCACCACGTCGCCGCCGCAATCGGGACAGGTCTTGGGCATGACAAAAGGCCGGCGATGATGTCCTTCCTTCACGACACGGACGACCTTCGGAATCACGTCACCGGCGCGCTCCACCAGGACGGTGTCGCCGACTTGGACGCCGAGCCGCCCGATCTCATCCTCGTTATGGAGCGTCGCCTTGGACACAGTGACGCCGCCGATGTTCACCGGCTTGAACACAGCCGTGGGCGTGACAGCTCCCGTGCGCCCCACGCTGACGATGATATCCTCCACCACGGTCTGCGCCTGCCTCGCGGGAAATTTGAACGCGATAGCCCACCGCGGAGCCTTGGCAGTCCACCCCAGATTGTCCTGCTGGGCGACCGAATCGACCTTGGCTACTACGCCGTCGATTTCAATCGGCAGTGAGTCCCGCTTGACCTCCCATTCCTTGCAAAACGCGACCAGTTCTTCGATATCCGCGCACAAGCGGCGGTGCTTGTTTACCTTAAAACCGAGTTCTTCCAGCGTATCCAGCGACGACCACTGCGTCGGCTTGGGCGGAATCAGAAAATACGCATAGTACTCGAGTTGGCGCAATGCGGTGATCTTCGGATCCAGCACACGCAGCGATCCGGCGGCAGCGTTGCGCGGATTGGCAAAGAAAGGCAAGCCCGCCTGCTCCCTATCATCATTCAGCCTTTCGAAGGCTTTCTTGTTGAGCAACACCTCGCCGCGCGCCTCGAAGCTGCCTTTCGAGCGCAGCGGGACGGACTTGATCGTCTTGGTATTCTCCGTAACGTCCTCGCCGACAAGGCCATCGCCACGCGTCACCGCCTGGACGAATTTGCCGTCCCGATAATGCACGGCCAGCGACAGTCCGTCCAATTTCAATTCGGCGACATATTTGAACGGTTCCTTGCCCAGCAGATCGCGAACGCGCCTGTCAAACTCGCGCAACTCCCCCTCATTGAGCGCGTTGTCCAGGCTGAGCATGGCGCTCGAATGCGGCACTTTGACGAAACCTTCCCGAGGCTCGCCGCCGACGCGCTGGGTGGGCGAATCGGGCGAAGCGAACTCCGGATGCGCTTCCTCTAACTCCTTTAGTTTTAGCATCATGGCGTCGTACTCGGCGTCCGTGATTTCCGGTGCGTCGAGCACATAGTACAGATGCTCGTGGCGGCGCAGTTCGTCGCGCAAATGTTCGATTTGTTGGGATATTCGGCTCACTGTCGCTATACTGAAAAGATCGCAACGTATCGGCAGCCAGTTCTCATATACAACCCAGCCGCCGGCAGATTCCGCCGCAATCCTGAGCGTACACTACAACGTACCCTGGACGCTCTCGACCGCGTGAGTCTGCGGCCGCGCATTCTTCCCACCGAGGAAGCAGGACACGCGTCCGATCTCGCCGAGCAAGCCATCCGCGAGGGCGGAGACCTGATCCTGGTGCTTGGCGGCGATGGGACCATCAACGAGGTGGTCAACGGAATGACCGGGGGAATGATCGGCGGTCCGCTGGGATCGGATGTTCCGCTGGGCATTCTTCCGGGCGGCACGGCCAATGTGCTGGCCACGGAGTTAGGGCTCGGATCGCGATTGGAGCGCGCCATTGATCGGTTGTCGAGATGCAAGCCGAAGCGGGTTTCGCTCGGAAAGCTGTGCATGGTCGGCCATCCGGCCCGGCATTTTCTGATGATGGCCGGAGTGGGGCTCGACGCCGAGGTGGTGTGCGCGCTTAACCCCACCTTGAAGGCGAGAACCGGAAAGTTCGCCTATTACGCGGCCGGATTCATGCACATTTTCAAGCGCGTGGGCCAGTTGGAAACACGCATTAACGGCGACGCATACCCAAGCGGGTTCACGCTGGCTTCGCGTGTCAGGAACTACGGAGGCGACCTGGAACTGGCGCGCGGCGCATCCCTGCTGAAGGACGAGTTTGAGATCGTCATCTTTGAAGGCGAAAATCCCCTGCGCTACGCTTTTTATCTGCTCGGCGTCGCCGTGAAACAAGTGCAGAAAATGCCCGGCGTGCACACCGTGCGGACCACCAAACTCGAGCTCAAAGGCGACGCGCCCATTCAGATCGACGGCGAATACGCTGGCAGGTCTCCGGCCACCATTGAAATCATTCGCGACGCCTTGACGCTTCTCATCCCCGAATCCTATGGATAACCTGACCCACTCGCTGGTGGGCCTGATGATGGCCCGCGTGTCAGGACGGCGCGCGGCGATGATGGTCGTCGCAGCGAATCTCCCCGATATTGACGTGGTGGCGATGCTCGGCAGCCAGGTGACGTATCTGGAATACCATCGCGGCCTGACCCACTCGCTCGCCGCCGCGCCACTGCTGGCGCTCATTCCGATGCTGCTGTTCCGCCGCCGCGACTGGGCGTCCTACAGCGGCTGCCTGGCCGGCGTGCTGAGTCACCTGCTGCTCGACTGGACGAATATCTACGGCGTCCGCCTGCTAATGCCCTTTTCGTCGCGCTGGATGCACCTGGACATCACCGACGTGGCGGATCCCTGGATTCTGCTGGCGCTCCTATTAGCCGTCGCCGCGCCCGCGCTGGCCGGCCTCGTCAGTTCGGAGATCGGAGCGAAAACAAGTTCCGGCGCTAAATTCGGCTGGGCATGGGCGGCTCTGGCTTTCCTTATGCTCTACGAAGGCGGACGCAACGTGGCGCACCAACGGGCTCTCTCGATGGTCGGCGCGAGGCTCTGGAACGGCAGGCCGGCCCTGCGCATCAGCGCGATGCCCAACCGCTGGTCGCCTTTCGCCTGGCGAGGCATCATCGAAGGTGAGGGCTACGCGATCAATGCAGACGTGGATCTCCCCAACGACGTCGACTCTGGCCGCATCGATTATTCCAGCCCGCCCGATCAAGCGGTGCTCAAGACCCGCCCCTTTGAAGTCTTCGCCCGCTTCAATCAAGTGCCGTTCTGGAAGTCCGAAAAGCTCGCCGACGGGACCACGGAGGTACGCCTGATCGACCTGCGCTTCGGCACACCCGATGAGCCCGGTTTCATGGCAACTGCAATCGTCGACGAATCCGGCGCGGTGAAGGAATCCCAGTTCGGGTTCGGCCGACTGCCCAGAGGCAAGTGATTCTACTTCAGCGTCGTGAAAATCGGTGTGGCGTAGTTTGTCTGGATAGCCGTATGATTCAGGCCGGGGACCGAAAAAGTGCCGTACGTGTACGACACGAAATTCCACACGCTTCCGTAGAAGGCTCCCGGGGGAAGCGCCAGCAGCACGCCCGGTGGAATGGTGAATGTACCCGCGCTGGCCGCAGCGAAGCAGGTGAAACTTGCGCCGAGCGAGCCGGTGTTGTCCGTGGAGTTTCCCCCTTGAATCTGGATAATCGAATTCCCCGCCCCTCCGCTCCAGGTGAGAGTGATGCCGTCGGCGCGAGTCACGGCAATGTTCGGTCCGCTCGCCGGACTGGTCAACGTGGGTGGCGCGGGAATGGTGAATGGCGCGGAGAAACTGGCGACGTCCGCGCCTCCCGTTCCGGCAAACGTGTACGCCCCGGGTGAGAGAAACGTTCCCGGGGCCAGCGCGACGTTTTTCCCGTTCGTCGGGATATTTTGGATTCCGTTCGGACCCGTCACCTTGACGCTGGGGCCCCCGTCGAGCTGCTTGAAATTCGTGAGGTAGTTGCCTCCGTTAAACCCACTGAGGCTGTTGTACACGGCGCATGTGCCAGCCGGCAGATCATCAAGGTAAGTTGCCATAAAGGGCTGAACCGCCGGAGGAACCGTGAAACTCAGGAACTGCGACGATCCAGAGTCGGTGTTCGCGGTGGTGCTGACATTTCCTTGCGCATCCTGGTTCGGAAAGCGCGCCACGTCGATTTCGCCGTGCGTCAGCGGCCCCGTGTTGGTGGTCAGGCCCTGAACCAGCGCGCTCGTAAATGTGGGATTGGTGGCGGTGCAGGTGCGGCTCCCGGCCGGCGCCACCGGCATCACGGTGTAATTGCTGATCTCATTGCCGATCTGAGCTACCAGCGGAACCGCGCAGCCTGTGGGTGAGTTGGCCGGCACCGTGAAAACGACCTGATCTTCTCCGATGCAGCATCCCGACCTTCCTTGATATAGGACGTTCGCCTGGACTCCCCCCAGCCATAGCGTCAGAGGCAGATTTGACATATTGACGCCCAACCCCGCGCCGCCCGCGTCGCTGCCGTTCACCGGACCCAATCCCGTCCCCCACAGGATCAGCGTGTCGCCTGGGTTCGCCGCGCCGCACGTAGTATACGGACCTCCGCAGTTCGATGCCCTGCTGACCGAGACTAGGCTGTAATCCGCGTTCGTCACGATCCCCGCGCCCTGGCCGTCCGATGTGACGGTAAAGATGCCGAAATTGCTCGCCACGACCGTGATCGGCGCCGCGAGGCCCACCTGACCGTTGTACGTAACCGTAATCGTTCCCGTCCCGACGGGTGTGTTCGACGGCAGCAGCGCGGAAACCTGCGTCGCCGAGGTGTAGTAAAGCAGCGGAGCCACCGTGGTCCCGTTGACTGTGACGCTGATCGACGTTCCGCTCAGGCTGGTCGCTTGAAACGCGTTTTGTGCGACCGAGATTGTGCCCGGCCCGAGATTGAGGCCATAAATGGTAAAAATGGCCCCCTGTGCGATCCCAGCGTTCGGCAGTCCCGCGCCGATGTTGCTGGCCGCGTTCGTCACGTTCGTGATGGTGGGTCCGACGAAAACCTGCATGGTCGTCAAATTGGAGGTGAGCCCTCCGATGGAGAGCCAGACAGGAGCGCCGCCAGCAGGCTGATTTTGGGGCACGGTGAAGATGACGTAATAGGATCCGATTTGATAGGAGTTCGCCCCCGCGGTTATGCCCGTGGTGATCGCGGCGCCCCCTATGTTCACTGTTGGCGTGGTGACTGTAATCGCCGGCGGGTTGTTGGGTGCCGTGGTCCCGGTGGGCACCACTGGATTCGTCGGTCCCAGCCCAAACGCAAGGACAAGAATCTGCTCGCCTGGCACGGCAGGATTCGCCGCGGTCACCGGCGCTTGGCTCGTTAGATGGTAAGGCGGATTTGTGCCGCCGTTAATGGGGATCACCGGCGCGTACTGCGTCAGGGTGATGAGGAAAGGCGCGGAGGCCGGGCCGGTGCCGAGCGTGAGCACAACAGTTGTTTGACCCAGCGGCGCGTCCACCGGAATCTGGACGGTCATCTGATTGCCGTTGTTCGGCGCGTTGATGGTAAATGCCGCCTTGCCGCCAACCGCCACTGCGGGATTTGCGCCGAGGTTCAGCCCGCTGATAATCGCCTGATCCCCAGGGCAGAGCGCTGTCTTTCCTGTTGGACCAACGACCGCCGTGATTACCAGCCCGGCCGCCGCCGTGCCGACCGATAGCATCACACTGTTGCTGGTGGCGCCTCCGATGGTCAGGGCGACGGCATAGCTCCCGCTAGCTGTACCCGGCGGCACGTTGAACGAGACGATGTAGATTCCGAAAAAGGCCTGCGTGCTGCCGGCCATGGGCCCAGAGTACGATGCCCCAAAAAAAGCTTGCCCGTTCGCCAACCGCGCCGTCGCGCCGGGAACGGCGTTGCCGCCGAGAGTCACCGCCGGTGCCGTGGTGGTGGCGTCGTTGGGGGGCGCCGGGGCTCCCGTATTCACCGGCGTAGTGACCGGTCCTAAGCCGATGGCGTAGAAGACGATGGGTTCTCCCGCAGCGGCGGGAGTGCTCGCGGTCACCGCCACGCCCGTCGATTGATGCCTGGGCGAAGTCAACGCGCCGGACGGAGTGTTGATCAGCACCGGCGCGTACTGCGTCAAAGTGATGTTAAAAGGCGCGGAGGGGCCGCCGCCGCCAGTGGTGACGATCACCGGTATATTTGAGCCAACCGGCGCGTTCACTGGAATCTCGATGACAATCTGGGGCCCGTTTTGAGGCGGCACGAGGTTAAACGCGTTCACGCCGCCTACTGTCACCGAAGGATTGATCCCGAGGGCGGATCCTGTAATTACCGCCTGGCCTCCGGGACTCAATTTGGAGCCACCCGTATAAGGATCTAACACTGAAGTGATGACTGGTTGAGCGAAACCTAATCCTCCAGCGGCTAGCGCCCATAAACACGCAACGCGAATCAATCTCATCGGTCCCCTCCAGAACTTGGACTTCAAAAGACGACTGCCTAGCAGGTTTTCGGAAATTCAATCACATTCGAACATCGGTGTCAATCCCGATTGGCATCCCGATTGGCGCGCCGTAGAGAACTACTGCTGAACGGTGATGAACGCCCCCGCCGGGGTGCTAACGCCGTTATAGGTACAGGCCACCGGATTATCGCCGCTCTGTGCAGAGGGTGGAATCGTCAAATTTAACTGGTACAACCCTGGCGAAACCAGCACCGCGGCGACGCTCGCCGACAAGCCTCCCACCGTGCACGAAGGAACATAAGGCAGCGATCCCGTCTGCGTCGAGGATCCGTTGGTCAAAGGCGTGGTCGGCAATCCTAGGCCGACCGCGTACACCGCGACCGTTTCTCCCGGCGCGGCGGGCGTCGAATATCCCGGATACAGAGCCGCCGACCCTGCCAACGTGTAATTCAGATGCGTGGCGACAATCGGCCCCAGCGGATTAAACAGCAGAGGCGTCGGAACCGTCGCCGCCATGGTCGCTGTGAACGCCGCGGTTACCGTGCTTCCGCTGGTGACGATAATCGGCACCGGCCCGGTGGTGTTATCGAGCGGCGTCAGCACGTTGATCTGATCCTGCTTGCACGCGCTGGTCGCCGCGCTGCAGTAGAAATAGACGAACGCAGGCTGGCCGTTCACCGTCACGCTGACGCCGCCGAGCTGGGTCGGCATCTGCCCCTGCTGGAACGATGGCGCGCTGCTCCAGATCACTCCCGAAGCGGGCGTCGTCGAGGGAACCAGGTTCGCGCCCTTGATTTCGATATACGTGTTTTGCGCGATCGTCGTCCCGCCCGAGGTCGTATGCACGCTGGTGATCGCGCTCTTGGCCTTCGGAGCCGCGCTGAGCGTGTTCATCAGGCTCGTCGTGCCCGGCTTGGGATTGAAGCTTGTGTCGAACAGCGTCGCGGCTCCGTATCCGGGGTAGAAGCCGGGAATCCATGAAAGGGAGTCGTCAGCGCCCCAGAACCAGACGCCGGTGCAATTGGGACTGTCCAGACACGCCTGAACGGTCGTGCTGAAGATCGTCGCCTGCGTGGCGAGCGCGGCGGAGGATGCGGGCAACAGAATGCGCGAGTCCAACTCGGAAATGCGCACGCTGAGCCCCATCTTCGCCAATTGCGCCATGTTGGCGACCATCGAATCGTGCTGCGGCTGCCAGTTCGGGTCGGCGTTGCCCTGGATCCAATGGCATTGCAGCCCCACACCGTCGATGGGTACGCCGCGCTGTTGCATCCCAGCCAGGAACGGATACATCCCCACCGCTTTGGGCGTCTGATTCTCGACGTAGTAATCGTTGTAATACAGCTTCGCTGCGGGATCCACCTGCCTTGCGGTTTGAAACGCCAGATCGATATAGCTCGGCCCGATGACCTGGGCCCAGATGTTTGCCGACGTGCTGACGGTACCGTCGGACGCCAGCGCCTCGTTCACCACGTCCCAGCTCGCACATTGGCCCTTGTAGTGGCCCATCACCGTCTGAATGTGGTTCACGAGGATTTGCGAAAGCTGCGCCGCGGTGAACGCTCCGGTCGTGAGCCACCCCGGCAAATATATGTTCGGACCGATCAGATGATGGCAATGGACCTGAAGGCCGTTTGCCCTCGAAGCCGCGATCAAGGCATCGCCGTCGCTCAGCCTGAAGTCATTCTGGGCCGGTTCCGTCTCGCTGTAATACATGGTGGCCGCGATGAAGCCGCTGTATTGGCTGGCGGCCTTCGGACCCACGGTGACGTCCGGAACTCCACCAGTGGGCCCGGGCGAATTCCCTTCGCGTCCCAGCGCTAGCTCCCAAACGCTAAAGGAAGTGCCGAGGATTCGCCCGGTAGCCGCGGCCAGCGATCCCGGCGTGGAGCCCTGATTCGCATACGAATACGGACTGATGGGGACGCCGATTTTTGCCACCGTGTCCGACGCCGGAACTTCGAAGGCGTATTGCGTCATCTGCATCTTCTGGTTCGGGAACAGCTCGAAGCCTGGAAGGATGTAGCCGGTGGTGAACACTCCCGGATCTTTGACCGGCCCGTACTGCGTGCCGTTAAAATACATGGTGAACTGCCCGGCTTGATGCAGCAACTCAACCGTGACGGTTCCCGTGGAGGCCGAAGGGAACGTCTTCAGCACGTTGTAGGACGCCGGGGAGGCAGAGGTCCCATCCCAATACGCGAACACATAGTTTCCGCTGTTATCGATGCCGCATTCAATCTCCGTCATCCCCTGCCAGTACTGCGAACCGGTGTTCAAGGACCCGAACAACGTAAACAGACCATTGGTTCCCGGCGATGTTAGAAACGTTGCGATGGCGCCCCAGTCTCCCGTCGTCACCAGGCGCGGCGCCAGGGGATTCATCGCTCCGAAGTAGCCGCCGGTCGCGTTGGCGGTCAGCACTCCGCTGACCACTGAAACGGTTTGCGGCGGACCGCCCATATCGGTCGAATTCCAATAGCCGCTCGAAATCAGATTTTCGCCGCCGGGGACGAGCTTCCATCCCGCATGCGGCTGTGGATATTGCGCCAGCGCGGAAGGAGCGAGGATACAGCAAAGAAGAACAAGAACTCGGACGATGTTCATGGCGATCCCATTGAATCAAAAATCGACCTCGTCAGGTGAACCAGCTCGAAGCCGGTTCGCAAACTGGGTTCCAGGCATCGCTCGAACGCCTCCGGCCGCCATAGTAACTTGAGAATATCCACCGCTTGCCGCCACCTACTCAAAAAGGACTCTTGCGCTCGAACAACGATGAAAGTGGTGATGGTGGACGATTCTCCAGCCGACCGTAGGCTTTGTCAGATCCTTCTATGCGAAGTCTACGGTCCGGATCTGGCGTTTTTCGAGGCGGGCGGAGCGGCGCAGGGTCTGGAGACCTGCCGCCGGGAATCGCCAGACTGCGTTCTGTTGGACTACAAGCTGCCGGATATGACCGGCCTCGAATTTCTGGCCCGCCTTTGTCCCCATGACGGCGGCGACGTTCCCGGCACCGCCGTGGTCATGCTCACCGGACTGGCCAGTGAACAGATCGCTATCCAGGCAATGAAGAACGGCGCCCAGGATTATCTGGTCAAGGATCGCATCTCCGCCGAGTCCCTCAGCCTGGCGGTTCGCAAAGCAACGGAAAAAGTCAGCCTAATCCGTGCGCTCAAGGGCGAACGGGACCTTCTCGCTCAGTCCCTTGCGGAAAAGGAAGTCCTCATTCAGGAAGTACACCATCGCGTGAAGAACAATTTGGCGGTGATCGCCAGCCTGCTGCGGCTGCAAGCCTCCGCCATGCCCGACGAGCGCCTGGCCGCGGCCCTCCACGAAAGCCAGCACCGCGTGGAATCGATGGCCCTTATCCACGAGCAACTATATTCCAACGGAAACCTGCGCGAGGTTGACCTGGCGCGTCACGCGGCGCTTCTGGCGAGCAATCTCTTCCATTCCTTTGGCGTCGATCCCGCGCGCATCGCCTGCCATGTGGCGGTGGAACCCCTGCTACTCGGCGTGGATCAGGCGATTCCCGCAGGAATCATCCTGAACGAGCTGATTTCCAACGCGCTCAAGCACGCCTTCCCGAATGGCCAAACCGGCTCCGTGACGCTTGAAGGCAATCGCGAGAAGGGCCGTATCCAGCTCAGCGTCCGAGACGATGGCATAGGCGTTTCCCCGGGTGTCGATCTGGTCCGTCCTCACTCCCTGGGCATGCAGATTATTCAGATATTGACGCGGCAACTGAAAGGCACCTTCGAAGTGTCCTGCGGCCGCCCGGCAACGTTCAAGATTTCTTTTCCGGAGGGAGAGTGTGGAGAACAAGAACTGTAAAGTGCTGGTAGTCGAAGATGAAGGGCTGATCGCGCATGACATATCGGCGCGCCTGGAGGCCCTGGGCTACCAGGTGGTCGCGGCGGTGGGCACGGCTCCCGAGGCATACGAAAAAGCTCCCGAGGCCGACCTGGTATTGATGGATATCCGCATCGACGGCCCGGAGGATGGAATTCACGCCGCCGAGCGTATCCGCGAGCGCTATCATGTGCCGGTGCTCTTCCTGACGGCGCACGCTGATCGTCATACGCTGGATCGCGCCAAGAAGGCCGGCCCGTTCGGATACCTGGTGAAGCCCATCGCACATGCCTCCCTGAGCACGGCGATCGAGATCGCGCTTTACAAGCACCGCACGGAGCGGCAACTGGAGGAGCGCGAGGCTCTGTTGCGGACCACTCTCGGCTCGGTCGCGGATGCAGTCCTGGTGACCGATCACCGGAGCCGCGTGCTGATGCTGAATGCCGCCGCGGAGCGCCTGACCGGGTGGACGCGCGCCGAGGCCGAAGGCCAGCCTCTGGGTTGCGTGGCGCGGCTGGTGGACGCCGAATCGGGCGAGCCGGCCGAGGATCCCGTGCCCCTGGCCATCCTTCAGGATGCCGCCATGCCGCTCGATCCTGGCCTGCAACTGGTTTCGCGAGCCGGCCGCCAGATGACCGTGGAGGGGTCGTCCGCGCCAGTGAAAGCGTCCGGCGCAACACTGGGCGCGGTCCTCACGCTGCGCGACGTCGGCGCCCGCGTGTGGGAGGAAGCACAGCTTCGGCAGGCGCAGAAAGTGGATGCGGCCGCCCGGCTCGCCGCGCGCGTCTCCGAGCCGTACACCGCGCTGCTGGCCGGCATCCGCAGCAAGTCCGAACAACTGCTGCGCCAATTCGGCGAATACTCGCCTGCGCGGCAAACGATCGAAGAGATTCAGGAAGCTGCCGCGGACGCCGACGCGCTGAACCGGCGGCTTACCGCGTTCGGAACCAGGCAGGCCGCGCTACAGCCGGAGATTCTCAGCCTCAACGGCCTGCTGCGCCGCCTGTCGAGGCTGATCGAATCGGTAGCCGGCTCGCGCATCGATCTAGCGATTCGCCCCACGCCTGAGCCGGCGAAGGTCCGCGCCGATGCGGGCCAGCTGGAGCAGGCCATCATGAATCTGGTGCTGCACGCCTGCGCCCGCATGCCGGAGGGAGGCCGCCTCCTGATGGAAACAAGCGTGGCCGAGCTCCCCCGCTCCGCGTCGCCCGCCCAGTTCGTGAGCTTGACCGTGGCCCACACCGGAATCGAGCCCGATTTCGATAAACTGTTCGAGCCCGCCTCCCTGGGCGATGACGGCCTGGCCCTTACGATGGTCCACGGCATCGTCGCCGAGCACGGCGGCTACATCTCCGCCCAGCCCGTCTCCGGAGGCTGGCGCTTTGAGATGCTGCTGCCCCGCGCCTCCGAGGCCCCGCTGCTTGAGAACCGCTTGGAACCGCTCGGCGTGCCCGCCGTACTTCTGGTTGACTATCGCGAGCGCGTCCGCGGACAGCTCCACAATTTCTTCGAGGCTGAAGGTTACAACCTCCTTGAAGCCATGGACGATCAGGAGGCCATCGCGCTCGGCGACATGCACGAAGGGTCACTCGACCTTCTCGTCGCCGAAGCTGCCGACGCGGACCGAATCGGAGCGGCGCTCCGCCAGACGCATCCCCGGCTGCAGATTCTGCGCATTGTCGAAACCTCCGGCTGCGAATTGGGGCCCGGAGAAATCCGCCGTCCGTTCACGCAGGCGGAATTGCTCGAGAAAGCCGCGCGCCTTCTCGCGCCGGCCGCGGTAGCGGTCACTTCTTCTTCGGTTTAGCCGATGGCTTCGCGCCTGGATCCGGCTCGCTGAACAGATTATCGGAGAAGCCGGAGTTGATCTTCACCGACTCGGCGAAGATCTCGTACACTTTTTCGCCGTTACGCTCCCGGCGGATCTGGCGCGGCCATTGTACGCCGCCGGCTTCGAAGTAGCGCCCGAACAGCGTCACCTCGTCGTCCTGTTCCTTGGTCACCGGATTCTTGCGCTTGTAGATCTGCCGGACCGGCAGCTTGGTCGACTGGTGGAAGTGCACGTGCAACACCCGGTCTTCCGAATCCGTGATATCGACAATGTCCACGGGCAGGTTATCCACCACATCGGAGCCCTGCATCTCGAATATCATTCCAGGTTCTTTCAGCCGCTGGCGGAAAATGTACAACACGTTGCGCAGCGTCGTGTCCTTATAACGCTCGAAGCGGTCCGGCTCCATCTGCTTCGATCCCCTCCAGCTGGTCTCCCAGCCTCTATCTTCGAGAAACAGCACCGATGTGTCTTCGTCTTTTCCAAAGACCTCTTTTTCGCGCTGCCCCAAGTCGGAGCCCACCTTATCCGGCGGCACGGTCAGATACCGCGTGTAGATCTTCGCCACCGATAGGCCGGAGATTTCCTCGCGATAGTACGAATACGCGCGCCCAACTTCCGTGCGGTCCGCCATCGTGAGAAACGCGTTGCCCCCCAGCGCGGCGATCGCGTTGTCGATCACCTTCCTGCCGCGAATCTCCGCCTGGGTCTGTGCTGCCTGGCCATAGACAATAGCGCTGGCTGAAAATAGAAAATGCCGCCGCGTCATTTCGGTTTCTTGCTCAACTCCGCCGGGTCCAGGCCCGAATTCAGCTTGATCTCGGAAACGGTCACCACTCTCAGGCTGTTGCCGACCTGCTCGATCTGCACTTTAAACGGCAGCTTCACGCCGCCCACATCGCGCCAGTCGGCATACGTCTCCTTCACTTCGGACGGAGCGCCGCGCATGTCCGTTTCGCTGTAGACTTGCCGCATGGGAAGACCCGTGGCTGGATCAAACTCCACGCGGACTTTCAACGACCCTTCGGAGATCTCCGCCGCGTTCGCATCCACTGCCGCGACGGTGCGGGATCCATCCTCGCCGGACAGCATCAGTGGAATCCATTCGCGGAAGAGTTCGCCGCGCGCCTGCGCCAGCACCGGCGCGGGCATCGACATCGTGCCTTGCGCCGAGGCCAGCCACCCCGTTTTCCCGTCGAAATACGCCACGAGCGTGCCCGTCGGCGGAGGCAACAACTGATCCTGCCTCACAATTCCGGGCGCAAGCCAGCGGGTGACCTGGTTGACCTTAATCGCGCCCATCGGCCCGCTTTCCATATTCATCTCCGTGTACGTCGTGATGTCTTTCACCGCGGCGAGTTTTTCCGCGCCGCCCATCGCATGAACCGCGCGCGCCAGCAGAGCCTTGCCTCGATCCACCGAAGCCGCATCCGACTTCGGCGCCTCCGCCTTCGGCTCCGGGATCGTCAAATCGAGCGTATTCACCTTGCCGAGCGTCGACAGAGGCTTCCCGAACTCCTTCGGATTCCCCACCGCGACGATCGCCAGGTTCTCCGGCAGGAAGCGCTCTTTGGCCACGCGCAACACGTCGGCACGCGTCACCCCCTGAATCGCCTTTTGATACTGGAACAAGAAGTCCTTGGGATAGCCGAAGTATTCATAGCGCATCACCCGGTTCAGCGTCTTCGCCGGGCTATCGAAGAAGAACACGAAGCTGTTTAGCACGCCCTCTTTGGCTTCATTCAGCTCCCGCTCCGTCACCTCCGCCGAGCGCATTTTGTCGAGCTCAACCCGAATCGCCTGCAGCGTCTCCGTGGTCGACTGCGACTTTGTGCTGCCGCCGATGCGGAACGTCCCCGGATGATCGTAATTCGCCGCCCACTGCGCGCTGATGTCGTACGCATAGCCGAGCTTCGTCCGGATCTGCGACATCAGCCGGCTGGTGAATCCCTGCCCCAGAATGTTCGCCGCCACCTGCAGGGCCGCGTAATCCTTGTCGCGCAGCGTGCCGCCCAGCTCGCCGATGGCGAAAAATGTCTGCGTCACGTCGGTCTTTTCGGCGAAATAGATTCCTGGAGCGGGCTTGGCCGTTACGTCGGGGAACTTGGGCACCGCGGGCTGCTCCACTCTCCAATCCGCGAACGTCGCCTCCAGCTTCTGCTTCATCTCGTCGATCTTGAAGTCGCCGTAGACCGCCAGCATCACGTTCTTCGGAAAGTAATAGCGGTGGTAAAAATCGATCAAATCCTGGCGATGGATGTGGTTTAAATCCTCGTACTCCACCTGCCAGCCATAGGGCGTGGTCGGGCCGTAGAGAATGCGCAACAGCTCCCGGTCCGGAATGCCGCCTGCATCGTCGTTGCGGCGCGCGATCGCGCTTCGTGTCTGGGTGATCGCCAGATCCAGCTTGTCCTGCCTGAACTCCGGCGCCGTCATCACGTCCTTAAACACCTTCAGCACCGTGTCGGCGTTTTCCTTGAGGGCGGAAAAGCTCATGCTGGCGCTGGTCTCTTCCATGGCCGACTCCACAGACGCTGCCATGTTCTCCAGTTCCTCGTCGATCTGGTCGCCCGTCTTCGTCTTTGTGCCGCCGGAGCGCATCACCTCCGCCATGAACTCGGAGAGCCCCTTCTTATCGGGCGGATCGAACAGGTTTCCGCTGTGGATCATCGCGATGCCGCGCACCAGCGGCAGCTCGTGATCCTCCAGCAGAAACACCCGCATGCCGTTCGACAGGGTGACCGACAGCGGCTCCGGAATCTTCACCTGCTTCAGCGGCGGATATTTCAGGTCCTTGTATGATGGAACAACGTTCGCCGGAACCACCGCCGTCTGGGCAAGCATCGCGCCGGCCGCGCATAGAGAAAAAAGAACGCGCTTCATTTCGCGCCCCCTTCCGCGGGAGCCTGCGTATATGCGACCGTTCGCCCGCTCTCGATGAGATACTTCTGCGCCACGCGCTGCACATCGGCCGCAGTCACCTTGTCGTACTCCTCAAGCTGCGTGAACAATTTTCGCCAATCGCCGAAATTCGCCGAATAGGTGCACAACTCCGACGCCAGACCCGAATTACTGTCCAGCTTCCGGATCAGCGCCGCCCGCAGCTTCGTCTTCACCCGCGCGATCGCCGCGTCGTCGACTTTTTCCTTCTTCACCCGCTCGATGATTGCGTATAGAGCTTTCTCGTTCTCCTCGAGCGTGTGCCCTTGCGTCGGAATCACGAAGAACAGGAACAGTGACGGATATTTCCCCGAAGGAAACGTATCCTGGCTGCCTGCCCCCAGTGCGATCTTCTTGTCGCGTACCAGTTCCTTATAGATGATTCCCGTACGCCCATCCGAGAGCACATCGCTTAGCACGTCGATCGCAGCGTCGTCCGGGCTGTACTGCGACGGCCGCTTGTACGCGATCGCCAGGACCGGCTGCGCGGCGACCTCCACGGCCACTCGCTTTTCGCCTTCCTGCTTGGGCTCGACCGTGCGCACCATCGGCGGCAACGGAGCCTTCGGCAGCCGGCCGAAATATTTCTCCGCCATGCGCCGGGCCTCGGCCGGATTCACGTCGCCCGCGATGCCGATCGTGATGTTGCCCGGCGTGTAGTATTTCTTGTAAAACTGCTCGGCTTCCGGTTCGCGAAAATTGTCGATATCGGACGCCCACCCTCCCGGCATCACGCGATACGGATGCGCCTCAAACGCGGTGGCCAGCAGAGCCTCCACCAGCTTGCCCTGCGGGTTCGATTCGACCCGCATGCGCCGTTCTTCGCGCACCACGTCGCGTTCTTTATAGAACTCCCGAAACACCGGATGCAGGAAGCGTTCCGATTCTAGATAAAACCACAGCTCAAGGCGATTCTGGGGAAAGCTGTAAAAGTAATTCGTCGAGTCCTCGCCCGTGCCGGCATTCATCCCGACGCCTCCGTTCGACTCCACGATGCGGTCGTACTCATTTTCTTCGACAAAGCTGTCCGCGGTCGAGATGGCGTCCTTCAACTCGGCCTCAATCGCTTGAATTTTCTTTGGATCGGCGCGATAGCCCTTGCGCTTTTCCTGATCGAGCCTGTCGTACACGTCTTCGATATGCGCCAGGGCGGCTTTTTCCTTCGGCCAATTCTTGCTGCCGATCGTAGCCGTGCCTTTAAACGCCATGTGCTCGAACATGTGCGCGATTCCCGATTCGCCCGACGGGTCGTCCACCGAGCCGACGTTCACGTAAGTGTGGAAGGAAACCACAGGAGCCTCATGGCGCTCGATGATCAGGAACCGCATCCCGTTGGGCAGGGTGAATTCCGTGACCTTCTTCTCAAAATCCTTGAGCGACTGCGCACACAGCATGGCTGGCAGAAGCAGCCAAAGAAAACGAACCCTCATGGTTTCAGGGTAACGCAGCCGGGTCCGGCCGACGTGGCGCACGCACTCTTGCGTGCCGCGTCGAGACTCATCTCGACGCCTGAAGTGAGGTGGCACAGCGTGCGCTCCCTACTTATTGCGGCGGCAGCCGTCTTAGATATGCCTCCAGCAAACGCTCGGTGTTGGCGATCGAGCGCCGCAGCTCAGCCAACTCTTCCTGGTGCTTCTCTGCTTTCGTGATGAGGCGCTCAATTGGATTATCGTGCCTCGCGACACGACCAGCCAAGGAATCGACGATCCCAGTGAGCCGGCCATGCGAGAATAACTCTTTGACTCGCGAACGAACCTATTTGTTGGCCCTGGTCACCATCCTCGGAGCCGGGCTGATGGCCTACGCGCAGACCTGGGCCTTCGCCTGGGACGAGGGCTTCCACCTGCTCGCCGCCCAGCTCATTTTAAAGGGGATGCGCCCCTATATCGACTTCTTCCACGCCCAGACCCCTCTCTACGCCTATTGGAACGCTTTTTGGATGCGGATATTCGGAGACACCTGGCGAACCGCACATGCTGTTTCCGCCGTCTGCACCACGCTCGCGCTGTGGCTGGTCGGCGATTACGTACTCGACCGGTTCCAGGGCGATGTTTGGCGGAAGAACTGGCGTGTGCCCCTGGCGCTCGCTGCGGTTGTGATCACCGGTGCGAACTCGCAAGTCGTCCAATTTGGGACGATTGGCCAGGGATATGGAATCTGTCTGTTGGGGATCGTCGCCGCCTTTCGCTGCGCTGTCGCCAATGCCAAGAAGGACGACCTTTGGTCCGCCTTCGGGGCCGGGTTCTTTGCCAGCGTCGCCGCGGCATCCTCCCTGCTCACCGCTCCGATGGGGCCGACCCTCTTCGTCTGGATGCTGCTGCCACCGGGTGCCCGGCTGAAGCGGGCTCTCGCTTATATTGCTGGTGGCGTCATCCCGTTTCTTCCTCTCCTGCGGCTCTTCCTGATTTCGCCTAAAGTAGTCTTCTTTGGAGCCGTCAAGTACCACCTGTCTTACCGAACCGTGGACTGGAGCGAATCTGATAAACAAAACATAGACGTTGCATCGAGTTGGCTTGAATCACCTCATGCAATGCTGATGTTTTTCCTTGGCCTGCTGGCTCTGGTATTCCTCGCCCGAACCAATATCCCCATGGCGCTGCGTCGCGAGTTCCGATTGTGCATCTGGCTCACCGCTATGGAGAGCGCCTACCTGCTCTACGTCCGGCCGACCTTTCCGCGTTACTATCTTTTCGTTGTTCCGTTTGCGGCGATAATTTGCGTGGTCGGTTTATATTACGCTGGGACGCACATCGGTCGTCCGGACAAGCCCGCCTGGGCGACCTTAATTGCCATCGGCTTGATGGGCCTGGGCATAGGGCGCACCTTCTACAACGGCAAGGGCGATTTCCATTGGAGTGATCTCGTGAAGCTCGCCAACAAGGTGAACGAAGTTACCCGCGCGGGCGGCGTCATCGACTCGGACGAGGCCGTCTATTTCCTCACGCGCCGCACGCCGCCCTCCGGCATGGAGTATGAAGACACGCATAAATTACGATTATCCAATGAGTTATCGGAACAACTTCATGTATTTTCGAAAGAAGAGTTGAAGCGCCGCGTAAAGGCTGGAACCTTCGATACGGTCGCCACCTGCGAGGACGATGAGAAGCAGGACAAAGACGACAACCTGCCGGAACTCTACAGGCAGAAAACCAGCGTCGGCGACTGCACCGTTTACTGGGATCTCAACAAGAAGCCGTAGATTTTACTCGATCAGGCCGAGCTTTTTCAGGGTATCCGCCGGCTCCGGTTCATCGTAGTGCGGCACAGGGGCGCGCTCCCTGCCATTCTCCAGCATCACGCCATACGGCGGATCTCCGAACGGAAAGGTCTTCTTGAGAAGCTGCAGATCCAGAGAGGTCCTGGCCTTGAACCCCGTGTCGGTGAGGAACGATCCCGCCCATTGCGGCTGCTGCGTGGGGATGCCGATGACGGTCACGTCGCTCTTCCAGGAATACTTCGACATGTGGCGCGCAGCGGCGTCGCAATGGCCGCATTGCGGATCGTAAAAGAACAGGAAGACGCGCCCATGCTGGAGTGAAAACGGCTTGCCGTCCACGGTGATGGTATCCGGAGCCTTCGTTCCGCTTTGAGTGTGCAAGGCGAACCCGAACCCGGCCACGGCGCATCCGGCGACAATCGCCAGCGTAATCGCTGGTCCGCGGAGGGCGCTGAAGGGTTTGGACCAAAAAGCGGCAATCATCGCGGCCAGCAGCATCGCTGCGTCGCCTTCAAAGAACGCCGGGCCGACGGTGCGCTTCACCCAAGGGAAACAGGAGCAATCCTTACCGATCAGGGTTTGATAATTTACCCCGATATAGATCATGAAGACCGCCAGCAAGAGTACGGCCAGCCAGGCTCCCCAGCGGCGGAATCGGGGGATTAGAACCAGCGCTCCAGCCAGCGTTTCGCCGATCGCCAGTGCCATGGTCAGCGGCAGGCTGAACTGATAAGGGACGCGAAGATCCTCCACCATCCGGGCCCAGGTAAAGGGCTGGGACATCTTCCAGATTCCCGCAGTGAGGAAGAGAATTGCCACGGCGGCCGCCGCAATATGGCCGCAGACGGACTTCCAGGCGGGCAGTTCCCGGGTGGGTGTCATATGTTGGTTATTCTAATGGATCATGACGTATCAGGTCACAATCGGTGAGGTCGAACGGCAGTGGATAGCCGCAGCGCGAGGCCCGATGCGGAAAGACGTCTCCGCTGCGATGCTGGCGCTGCTGGACCAAGCCTGGAAATTTGTTCGGGAAAACGGCGTTCCCACCGACGGGCAGAACCTCGCCATCTACCGGTCGGACCGGATCGAGGCCGGTCCGCGCGTGCTCGCGCCGTTCGAAGGTTGCACCGCGACGCCCTCGGGCCTGGCGGCCAGCGTAGTGCACATGGGGCCATACGAACTGCTCGGTCAAGCCCACACAGCCATTCTCGAATGGTGTGCGGCCAACGGGCACGAAATCGAAGGCACGAATTGGGAGATTTACGGGCACCATGAGGAGGATCCGGCCCGCCGCAGGACGGACGTCTATTATCTGCTGCGCTCGTAGATCAGCCGGCCGTTGCGGACGGTGAAATGGACCCGCGAAAAAGCCGCGATCTCCACACCCGGGTCGCCGTCGAGTACAACAAGATCCGCCATCTTGCCTGGCGTCACGGTTCCCCGCTGCGCGTCGGCCTTGAGCCGTATGGCCGGAGCCACCGTCAGCATCCGAAGAATCTCGCGAAAATTGAGGCCGCATTGGGCCAGGGCGCGGAACTCGTCGTCCGTCGAATAATCCTCCATGTAGCCGACGTCCGTGCCGAAGATCAGGTCGCCGCCGAGGGAATGGTAGCGGCGCACGATGTCATGGATCGGATCGATAAACTTCGCATCGGCGGTGACCGTGGTGGCGAACATCTTGAGCGTCGGGATCATCGACATCCGGCGGTCAAAGATGGACTGGAGCAGCGCCTGATCGATGCCATCGGCCACACTAGGCGCGTGCGCGAGTACGTCCACGCCGCTGTCGATGGCCACTTTGGTTCCGGCCAGATTCGACGGATGCGCAAAGGCGACCTGGCCGTGCCGGTGCGCGACGTTCACCGCCGCGCGAGCGATGTCTTCGGGCATGGGCAGGATGCGATGCGGCTCGACGATCGAGCCGGTAAAGAGCTTCAGGACATCCGCGCCCCTCGCAATGCCGCTTTCGACGACTCTCTCCGCGGCCTGCGGCGTCTCCGGCTGCGGCATCAGCCAGCGGATGAACAGCGGCATTGAGCCGAGGTAATAGGGAATCCCGTGCGGAGGATAGATGCCCGAGCCGGCGGAATAAATCGTGGGGCCTTTCAGATCACCGGTCTCAATGCGGCGTCGCAGCGAGATGGTCTGGCGGATATCGGAGCCCAGGTCCACCACGGTGGTGAATCCACGGCTGGTCAGCATGTCTGCCAGTTGGTCGTTCAGCGTGTCCGATGATTTGTAGGCCGCGAAATCCCACTTCGATTCGGTGAAGTGCGCGTGCGCGTTCCAAAATCCGGCAGTAACGGTGCAGTTTGGGCACTCCAGAATTTGCGTATTCTGCGGAATCACCACGCCCGCACCGGCGGCAACGATCACGCCGTTTCGGGCGAGTACCGTCCCGTGTTCGATTTGGTTGGAATCGGGAGTCGTATAAATGCGCACATCGCGGATGGCTAGTGTGTTGTCCGGAAACACGATGCGCGGGTGCGGATCGCGCAGCGGGAAGACGAAGGAAAAGTACAAGGCGGCGGCAGCCGCGACGACGATCGGGATGAAGTGGCGCAAATAGCGCATGCGATCAAGTATAGGAGACCGCTCAGTGCGTCAGATCGTAGGTGAAATAATTCATCGCGATCCGGTACGCCAGTGACGCCCACTTTTCGGCATACCTCGGATCGTCCGACCACTCCCACGCGTCTCCCAGGTCCATGTTGTGGCAGATGGCCACCATCACGCGGCCGTTATCGTCGGAAATGCCGGCCCACTTTGCGTTGTATCCATCTCTCTCGTACGTGCGGCCGCTGCGGTAAAACTGCCAGCCAGGCACCTGGAAGCGATCCTGCAGATCGTAAATGGTGTGAAAGATGGGGTCGTGGTTATCCAGATCCACGATCTGCCGGTCCGGAAACACCTTCATCATGCTGGCGACGAAGATGCCCCACTCCTGCGTGCCGTGAAAATCGTCCACCATCAGGAATCCGCCGCGCAGAAGGAACTCCCGCAGTTGCGCGGCCTGCGCGTCGCTGAGCTCCCAGTACCCGACCTCGACTGCATAGAGCATCGGCCAGTTGTAAATGTCGTCGCCGCCGTCCAGGTCGACCACCTGTTCCACGGAGCGGCTGTCGATGCGGGTAAGGCGGCGGACGCCTTGCAACAGGTGCCGGTCCGAGCGCGGATAGTCCATGGTCCAGGAGCCGATGCCGCCGCGCCGCAGACGCGGCGAGCCCATGAAGTCCTGATAGTGCAGACGCGCGCGCGTCCACTCGGTTTTCTTTTGGTAGTCGGCTGGTAATTCGAAGTCGTCGTACTCGATGCCCTGATACTGTTTAAACGGCTTCTGCGCGCGGAGCACTCCCCAAGCCGCAAAAAGCAAGAGGATGCAGAGGACGCCCCGCATTCATACAGCTTACTCTAAGCGGCAGCGCCCCGAAAATTGCCTACTCTTCAGGAGCGATTGCGCCCGCAGGCTTGGTCCAGGTGGACGCGTTCGAGGTAGTCTTCCAGAGGCTGTCGCCCCACCAGTCGCTCCCAGGCTTGGTGGGAGGGCTCGCTTTGGCACCGGCATCGCTGCGGGACGGGCTCTTCGCGGTGGCGACGGGCGCCGGCCTCGCAGCCGCCTTCACTGGCGCTGGCGCGGCAGCGGGAGCCGCTTCCGGAGCAGGCTCGGCCTTCGCCACGGCCGTGTTACCCTGGTGCTCCTGAATCGACGTCAGCACCGCCGGAGCCGAGGCTTGCGCCAGTTCGAGTGTCATGGATTTCTCTTCGCCATCCTCGCTCTTGAATTCCACCTTCAGGAACTGCGTTTCGGTCTTCTTGTGGCGGGCCCAAACCTTGTAAATCGGTGCGCCGTGCGAAACTTCGCGCGTCGCGCCCAGTTCCGCCTTGCTGATCGCCGTATAGGGCACGGCGACCGTGGCCAAGCCGGTCCGGAAGTACATGGTCTTCTCGTCGGAAACGACCAGGGTTCCACCGGTATTGGGGGCGATGCCGGCGATGTTGCCTTCGACATAGGTGGTGGTTTCAGAGCGAGAGCCGCCGAACGCCACCGATCCGCACGCCAGAACGAAAGAGAGAATACGCGTCATGCGGAAAGTATCGGCGGGTAGTACGAAAAGCTTTAGCGTACCGGTTTAGGGCGTGTACAGGACGTACCGAATGATCCACTTCGCTTCGTGATTCGGCTCCACCTGGATTCTGATGTAAGGCTCCGGACAGGCCACGGTGCGGATCGACCAGAAGTACAGCTTCGCGAGTGGCCGGTCGCCCGTAATATGAACACCCGCATGGGCTTTTTGATTTTCGATGCGGACGTCGTAGGCGCCGAATCCGCCCAGATCTGCGGCCACGGTCTCGCCAGTTTGCAGTTCCTTTTGATAGCGGATTTCTTCCCCCCGGACCTCGCCGCCATTGGCGAACGGCTTGTCGGGCTTCGGCGCCCAGGGGAAGCGAATCACGACATCCGGCCCGACGACCTCGTTATCGATCACGAAGAAATTGTGGTTGTAAACCAGCGTGTCGATCGGCTTCGTTCCGGTATTCTTCAGCACGTGCTCAATCAGGAACTCCGGCTTGTCATTTTCCAGGCGGATGGTCTTGCGGTAATCGTAGGCGTATCCGGCCGCGGCGGCCTGATGGCCAAACTCGATCCAGTTCTTGCCGCTGCGGACGCTCCGTTTCCCAGGATCGACGATTTCATAGGTCGCAAAGCGCCGGTAAGCTTTTTCCTCCGGCTTGCGCAACGATCCCACGCCGATCCGGAGGAAGGTCTCCCCGGGCTTCACCTCGTCGTAGCCTAGGCCGGCATCGTTTGACAGGAATTCCTCCACCGGGCCGGTGATGGCGTCGTGAATTTTCGGGTCGTGCTTCGGATACCACTGGCCGAAGAATTCGTGACCGTTCCACGTGAGGCTCCAGATGATTCCCGACCAGTCAAAACGCGTGCCCTGATACGAACCCTGCTGCGCGTCTGGCAGCATGAGCTTCGCGGTGACGACGCCGTTGGAGATGGTCGCTTGCGGATAGTCCGCCGCCAGCGCCCAGAACAGAAGCGTTGGGATCATGCGTGAATCTTCCGGAAATTTGCAAGGCAGCGCTCGGCCGTTTCGAAAGCCGGCAGCGAGTAGCCCTCCTGCTCGATCAGATAATACTCGATGCCGCCGGTTTTCTCCGCCGCTTCAAAAATGCTCTTCCACGGCACGGCGCCCTCGCCGAATAGCACGCGGTAGCCTTTGTCGGGTCCGGGAGCCCAATCCTTGCAGTGCATGGAGCGGATGCGCCCAGGATTCTGGTTGATCCAGGCGACGGGATCGGAGCCTGCCTCGACGCAGGTGCCGACGTCGAATTGCAGCACGACGTCCTTGTGCGTATTCGCGGCCAGCAGATCCATGGGGCGTTCGCGATCGCTGTCGAGTAGCCCGGCCGTGAATTCGGTTTGATGATTGTGATAGCCGGCGCGGAGTCCGGCGGACTTCCAGGCATCCGCGGCCCAATTCAACGTGTCGGCGACAGAGGTCCATCCGGCTACGCCCTTCGGGTTTCCGGCGCTGGCCATCACCACGATCTGCGCGCCCAGGATTTTGTTCATGTCCGCAGTCTTTTGCAGATTTTCGGGCGAAAAGCTGCGGATGTCGTTATGAGTCGACAGGCACTTGATGCCGAGATCATCCATCAGCTTGCGCACGTCCTTGGTTTGGTCCATGGTCCAGGCGTAGTAGGGGGAGAAAAACTCCACCACTTCGTAGCCCATCTTGGCGACAGCGCGGACGGTGCCGTTGAGGTCGGCTTTCAACTCGTTGCGGACGGAGTAAAGCTCGAGTCCGACTGGGATTTTCTTCGCGCCGAACAGAAAAGAAGCAAGAGGCGCAGAGGCGGCGAGGCCGAGTAAGGAGCGTCGACTGAGAGTGTCCATCGGTAGAGATGGTATCAATTTTCAAAGAACTGGAACTACTTTCATTCAGGGGCTAGTCATCTCCTGGCTACACGCTACGCTCTTTTCCTTCGCGCCAACACGAGCGTGAGCGGTAAGTGTTGGGAATCAGGGCGAAAATAGTCTATTGTCCCCCGGCTGACGCCGGGGGCTGCAGTCCCGTCGCGTTAGCGCGGGGATCGTGCTCAAGCCTCATTCTAGTGGGCTTCGTAGCAGTGGCGCGTTTCGTTGCACTCGTAGTCGTCGGCGATTTTCGCGTCCGGGCCAATGCACTGCTGGGTCTTATGACACCAGAACAGGCGGTCGCCGGAGTGGGGCATGTTACTTTCCGACAGAATGAACATGCCCTTCCAGCGCAGCCACTGGCAGCGATCCTCGTCGATGCGAGCGGTTCCTGCGTACTCCATCTTCAGGCCTTTCCGGCAGTGAGCAGCGCGCGCTTCACGCACACCTTGGCGAGCTGCACTTTGTAGCCGTTTTGCGAAAGAGGCTGCGCGCCGGCGACGGCTGCTTCGCCTGCTTTCTCCGCCGTCGCCTCGTCGATCGTCTTGCCGACGAGCATCTTTTCCGCGTCCGACGCCATCCACGGAGTCGGCGCGACGTGACCGAGCACGATGCGCGCGCTGGACACCTTGCCGCCCGTCATCTTCAGCGCCACCGAAGCGGTGGCCAGAGGCCAATCGAGCGCCTCCTTCTCCCGCACTTCGTACGTGGCGTTCTTCGTGGCCGCGGCCGGAATGAGCACTTCGGTAACGATCTCATTCGGATGCAGATTGACTTCCCGCGCGGATTCGTATTTCGGATTGACGAAGAACTCCTCCGCGGCGACCGTGCGCGTGCCGCTGGGCGAGACGATCTTCACCTGCGCGCCCAGAGCGGCTAGCGCCGGCCCGAAGCTCGATGCACTGACGAAGTACGCCGGGCCGCCGCCGAAGATGGCGTGATACTTGTTTTCGCCGTTCGGCACCAGACTCTTGCCATCCCGCATGGCGAGCAGGCCGTGGCCGTTGCGATAGTACCAGCAGCGGGGACGCTGGCACAGATCCCCGCCGACCGTTCCCATGTTGCGAATCTGCGGACTGGAAACGCCGAGCGCGGCTGTCACCAGCGACGGGAATTCCGCTCGGATGATGGGATTCATCGACAGTTCGTCGAGCGTGACCTTCGCGCCGATGCGAACGCCCGCCCCCGTCTTGGCGATTCCGCCGAGTTCGGCGATGTTCTTGATGTTGACCACTCGCTTAGGCGAAGTGACGAAGTCCTTCATCGCGCTGATGAGGTCTGTGCCGCCGGCCAGCACTTGCGCGTCATTCCAGCTTGACCCGAGCAGCGCCGCAGCGTCCTTCACCGTGGTAGGGCTTGCGTATTCGAAGCGTTCCATTTATGCGTTCCTCCCGTTGGCAAGAGCGGCCAATACACGATTCGGAGTCAGAGGCAGAATCCCAACACGCACGCCAATGGCGTTGGCCACGGCGTTGGAGATCGCGGCCATGCCGCCCACCGCCGGAGGCTCGCCGAGGCCGATGATGCCCCGGGCGTCGTGTTCGGGCGAAATATCCATGTGGACCAGGATCTCGCCGATGTCCCCGATGCCGGACAACTTGTAAAACTCCATGTCGGCGTTGAGTACACGGCCGGTCTGTTGATCCATCACCCGCTCCTCGAACAGAGAGGCGCAGGTGCTCATGATGCAGGCGCCCAGCACCTGGCTCTCGGCCGTGCGCGGATTCACCACCAGGCCGCAATCCTGCACGGCGACCATGCGGTTCATCTTCACGATGCCGGTTTCGATGTCGACGCTGACGTCGGCCATCTGCACGCCGGAAACGCCTTGATTGATAAGGCCTTCCTTCGGAGCGTTGCGCGGCAGATTCTCGCCCATCTCGGAGATTGTCTGCGCACCCAGCTTGGCGCATGCCTGCTTCCAGCTGATGGCCTTGCCGGGATTGCCCTTTTGCTGGATGCGGCCGTCGATGGCTTCGAGCTGATCCGCGGGCACGCTCATGCTGGTGGCGAGAAGATCGAAAATCTTGCCCAGAGCGTTGACTGCGGCCTTGCGCGTCGAAACGGTCACGCCGCCGATGGTGGTGGATCCGCCCGATCCGCCCGACGGCGGGAACTGCGTATCGCCGAGACCGATGGAGATCTGCCCCACCTGGAGGCCGAACGTTTCCGCGGCTACCATGGCGATCATGGTGCGCGTCGCCGTGCCGAGGTCCTGGCTGCCCAGATCCACTTCGACGCTGCCGTCGGCTTGAATCGTGATGCGGCACTGGCTCTCGTGCCCAAGTCCGCCCCACGTGTTCACGCCGATACCGAGTCCGCGCTTGATCGGCCCCTTGGTCTGATCGGGCCGCGCATGGCCGTACTTCGACCATTCGATCATCGCCGCGGCCTTGTTCAACTGCGCGCGATACACGTCTGGCTTGTTGGTCAGATCAGCGTTCTTGAGGAAAAACTGTAGCGGATCCATGCCGAGCTTGGCGGCCAGATCGTCCAGCGCCGAACAAGTGATCAGCGAGACCTGCGGATGATTTGGAGCGCGCCAGGCTCGCGCGCTTCCGGCGTTCAGCGATACACCGGAGTGGTTCACGCGCCGGTTCGCCACCTTGCGATAGACGTACGGAAACAAGTCGGCGTTCAGGCCTGCAGCCTGGAATCCGCCGCTGCCCCACGTCTTCGATTCCCAAACGGTGAAGGTGCCGTCCTTTTTCGCGCCCAGCTTCACCTTGGCGAAGGCCGACGGGCGGACGCCCGCGATGGTCAGTTCCGTCTCGCGGTCCAGGAACATCTTCACCGGCTTGCCGCCGCTCGCTTTCGAAAGCTGCGCGGCTTCGGCATCCCAGAGGTCGAGAGGAAACTTGCTGCCGAATCCTCCGCCGACGTGATCCATGTGGACGTGAATCTGGTTGGCAGGAACCTTCAGCGCGGTGGCGAACGCCGCGGGGACCCCGGAAACGTTCTGCGTGGAGGGCCAAACCTCGACGTGGTCGCCGTTCCATTGCACGATCGTCCCGTGCGACTCCAAGCAGCAGTGCGTGATGACCGGGACGCCGTATTCGCCTTCGACCACTACATCCGCGTCCTTGAACGCCTGATCGGGATCGCCTGAAACCTGTTCGCCGGCGGGCTTGGCGCGGGTGCCGGCCTTGGCCAGATCCTGCTCCTGTACGAGGTGTGGCAGGACCTCGTATTTCACCGCGACGGCGCGAGCCGCATCGCGGGCGACCTCTTCATTGATCGCGGCGATGGAGGCGATTTCCGTACCTGCCCATTGAACTTCATCGCCGGCCTTCTTGATGGCGCGCACGGCCGTGACGCCGGGCATTTTCTCGGCGGGCGAAAGGTCGATCGCCGTGATGCGGGCGTGGGCATGCGGCGAAGTCACCAGCGTCGCCCAGAGCATGTCTTTCGGGTGAACGTCGGAGTTGTATTTGGCGCGGCCGCTCGCCTTCACGGGGCCGTCAAGGCGCTTAATGGGCTGCCCCATCACGCGCCGTTTATCCATTGCCGGCCAACTGTAATTAGGCATGCTTTCCTCCCATATCCTTCGAAGCCTGCAGCACCGCTTTGCGAACGCCGACGTAGGTTCCGCAGCGGCACAGGTTGCCGCCGAGGCCCTTCTTCACCTGCTCATAGGTCGGGTTCGGATTACGATCCAATAATCCCTTCGCGGCCATAACGAAGCCCGGTGTACAATAACCGCACTGCTGGGCGTCGTTATCCCAAAACGCTTGCGAGACCGGGTGCAGCTTGCCCTCGGGGGCGAGCCCCTCGATGGTCTCGATCTTCTTGCCCTGTGCGTCCACCGCCAGGATCGTGCAGGAGTACATGACCTTCTTATCCACGATCACGGTGCATGCGCCGCAGGTCCCGCGATCGCAGACGCGCTTGGCACCGGTCATGTCAAGTTGATTGCGCAACGTGTCGAGCAGCGTGGTTCGTGGCTCAACCGTGGCCTTGTAGCTCTTGCCGTTGATTTCGAGCGTGATGGAGACCGCATCGGGCCCGCTGACTGCAGCGGGCGCGGCTTGCGCCTCCTGTTCTGCCAGGATACCGGTCGAGAGCACTCCCGTGCCCGCGCCGAGCCCCTGCAAAAAACCTCGTCTGGAGAATGCGCTCTTGCGCTTGTTCTTGGAATCGCCTCTTGGGGAACTCACAACTTGGCCCTCCTTGTCCTGCGGAAGACCTGAGTTTATCAAATTGGAGACCGATCAGCGTTTCGGCCGGATGGCAAGGCCCGCACGGCGAGCAAGTTTGGCCTGGCCTTTGTCGAACGTGAAGAAAGTGCCGGCGCCGGCTTCGAGGGCGATGGCGACGTGGAGGATATCGAGCGTGCGGCATCCCAGGGTCCGGGTTAGCCGACTGGACAGAGCGGTCGCGCGGTCGTAAGAGTCCGGAGGAATGGGGGTGCGTATGAGAACACCGGTTGCCAGATCGGCTCGGAACGCGCGACTGGATGCCTGTACCTCATCCGCAGCCGCCAGCTTCCTGAACGCCGCGGCCTTCATGGCTGTTACCAATTCGAGTTCATTGAACGGCGTGATTAGAATCGCGGGCCGCAGTTCCTTGAATTCAGCCACCGCCCAGAAACTGTTGGCATCCGTCCGGTAGAGCGATGTGAGAAAGCTCGTATCGGCGTAGGCGATCAATAGCGCCCCTTGCGATCCGCCGGAAACTCCGCCCACGTGACCTTCATCACTTTGTCGCAATAGATCTTCTTCATGCGACCCATAAAATCGGGGAGTTTCACCTTCGCGGGCACCGGAGGAGGCGTCAGCATTCCTACCACGCGGTTTCGCTTGGTGATCTCAATGGATTCCCCTTCGGCCAGCATCTTTTCGACCTTTGGGAAATCCTAGCGCAGGTCTCGGATCGTGGCCCTCTTCATGTGATACATCACATCAGTTCGCCGCGGCCATTACGTCCACCGCCATCGCCGCGTCGAGCGAGGGCAGCGCTTCGAACATGAGAATGGTTCCCGCTGGAGCGTTCGCGCGCGGGAAGAACCCGGCTTCGAACGCGCGGACCTTCTCCTCCACCGATCGAGTGAGCGTGTAGGTGCTCGCCCAGAAGACATTGTTGTTCGACGTACCTAGCGGCTCCAGGACCCGGCCGAGACGGTCGAAGGCCAGGCGGAAGTCCGCCTCGGAGGACCGGAAAGCCATCTGAATCCCCGTCATGACGATCTTGGGCGAATGCACGCGGGCCACGCCGTTCTCGATCGCGATGGGCGCGGCCGGCGCGGATTCCAATCGGGACACAGCCTCACAGACGTCCACCCGCTCAAGTCCCAACCGCTGCAACTGCACGAAGTTCACTGTTGCACCCGGGAATGCGGCGGTTATCGCAGGCTTCACGGCGGGCAAGTCGTCCAGCGAACTCAAGAAGCACGTCGCATGCAGAACGTCGGCAACCGGGCGCAGATCCGCCACCGGGCGGCCCGAATAAAAAGCCAACCCGTTCGGATTAACCGCTCTCTTGTCGACGGCGATGCTCTCGATCACGACCTGGGCGCCTTCCAGCGGCAATGCGCCGACCGCAATCGTCGAGACCGCCGGCAGAGCCAGCTTGTGTTCGGTGAACACTTCACTCACGATGGCGGGAACGCGGCGCATATCGCCCGTACCGGCGACAAACGCCCGCAGTTTCACGATGGTGGCCCCGCGCGTATCGCGCAGCAGCGCTTTCAACGCATCGCGCACCTGCTGTGACAGCAGACCCTTGCCCGACAGAGGCGAGAGATGAAAGACCAGGTGATCCGTTTCCGCGGCGACCGCCGGCGGAGGGTCTTTCAACACAGGCAGCGTTTGCGTGGCCATTTCGTCCTCAGTCTTCTTCTTGCTTTTTTGCGCCGGGGCGGGAACCGCCACGAGGACTGCCAGGGTAAGGAGAATCGATGCGCGGGTAGTCAATCCCGGATTGTATCAGGCCCGCGCGCCCAAGTTTAAGCAGATCAGGCGAGGCTCAGGTACCGGAATCCGGCGCGAGCCAAACGGGGGCGATCCAGAGCATTGCGGCCGTCGAGCACGATTGCCGAGCGCATGGTAGACGCGAGCGTCTCCCAATCCAACTCCAGATACTCCGACCACTCCGTCACTAGAACCAGTGCGTCGGCGTCGCGGGCAACGGCCGTTGCCGATTCGCACGCCGTCACCGCGAGATCGGGGTGCTCGCGCTGGAAGCGGGCCATGGCGACGGGATCGTGAACCCGCACCCGCGCTCCGCGCTCCAGGAGCTTGCGGGCAATCTCGATCGCGGGGGCTTCTCGCAAGTCGTCGGTATTGGGCTTGAACGCGAGGCCCAATAAGCCGATCGAGCGCCCCTTCAGAATCTTCAATTCGTGTAGCAATTTTTCGACAATTCGCTCCCGCTGGCGGCGGTTGATCTCGCGCGCCGCTTTAACGATCGGCATGTCGAGGCCGTATTCGGAGGCGGTCGAGACCAGCGCCGCCGTGTCCTTGCCGAAGCAGGACCCACCCCATCCGATTCCGGCTTGCAGAAACCGGTTTCCAATGCGCGTGTCCAGGCCGATACCCTTGGCAACCTGCGTGATATCCGCGCCGACCTTCTCCGCCACGCAGCCGATTTCGTTGATGAAACTGATCTTCAGCGCCAGAAACGCGTTGGCTGAGTACTTTATCAACTCGGCGGACGCGAGGTCGGTGGAAATGAGAGGTACTGCGGCAAGATCCTCCGGCCGGGGCAGGTACGGCGGCGGCTGGAACGTCTGCTCGAGCAACGGCCGGTAAAGGGTATACAGCACTTCCGCGGCGTGCTCCTCATCCGTTCCGATGACGACGCGATCGGCGTAGAGGGTGTCGTAAATCGCGGTTCCTTCGCGTAAAAATTCCGGATTCGAAGCCACGGAGAACCGGCGGTCCGGGCGGTCGCCGACGGCATCCCGCACCAAGGATCCGACCCAGTTCCCGCTTCCGATGGGAACCGTCGACTTGTTCACGATCACGGTATAGTGCCGCCCCAAGTGTTGACCCACGGCCCGCGCGGCGGATTCCAGGTATTGGAGATTCGGAGCGCCTGTTCCGCTCGACGGCGTGCCTACGGCAATGAACACGACCTGTGCCTCGGGAATCGCCTGCGCGTAATCGGTGGTGAACTGCAAATTTGCACGGGCTCCCGCGATCAACTCGGCCAGATGCGGCTCATAAATCGGGATCTCTCCCCGCTCCAGCGCGGCGATTTTTTCCTCAGCGACATCGACGCATGTGACTTCATGCCCAAGGAAGGCGAGGCATGCGCCCGTGGTCAAACCTACATATCCGGTGCCAATAATGGCGACGTTCACAGTGTCATATCCTCCGTTACTCGCTCCATTGTCCGGCAAATTGCTCCAGAGCGATGCGAACCAACTGGCTGCGCGTCCTGACCCCTGTCTTATGAAAGAGCTGCTGCAAGGCTGCCTTGACGGAGGTTTCCGAGATCTCCAGCCGCGCGCCGATCTCTTTGTTGCTCAGGCCTTCGAAGACGCCTCGCAGAACTGAGCGTTCGCGCTCGGTAAAATCCCTGCTTGGCCGCCGGTTTCCCGGGTTCGCGGCAGCCTGGACGATTTCGCGGAGACAGCGTTGATCCACCCAGGTCTCGCCAGCATGTACCTTGCGAATCGCCTCGCGGAGCAGCGCCGGCGAACTGTGTTTCAGAAAAAGGCCGGAAACGCCGGAGTTGAGAATCCGCACAGACTCGGATGGGCTGATGCCGGCGGTCACCATCAAGACTTTGGGCTTCAATCCCAGCCCACGGGCGCGGTCGAGAAAATCCGGGGCGCGTTGTGGGCCGAGGTCGTAGTCCAGCAGAACCAGATCCACCGGAGAGGACTTTAGCACGATGATGGCCTGCTCCACTGAGGAACATCCGCCCACCATCTCGAAATCAGGCTCGGCCTCGAGCAGCCGGCTCAGGCTCTCCCGGAACAACGTGTGATCGTCCAGCAGTAAGAGACGTATGTTCGGCATGCTTATTCTGATCGCTCCCATCCGCGGCGGCCGTCAACGAAATTGTAAAACAGCAGCCATGAGAGCGCGGAACGTAGGCGAGGTCGCCGTGAAATCCTCGCACCAAGGCCCGCGACACGTAAAGTCCAAGGCCGGTCGATTCGGCACCCGGCTGAAACGGCTGGAACAAACGCTCCGGCGCTGCAACGCCGGGACCGGTATCCTCAACACGAATGAGTACGCGGCCTGCCTCTACATCGGCGCCGATGGTGAGCACTTTGATTTGCGACGATTCCATGGCGCGGGCGCTATTCTTGGTCAGGTTCAAGAAGACCTGGAGGAGCGTGTGGCGATCGGCGAGAACCAAGGGCAGCGAGCCGGGCAGGCTCCATCGAAGGTCGATGTCCGCCTCCCGCAGGGGCGGTTCGATAACGATTTGCACTTCGTTGAGTAGGGCTTGCAAATCGACGCCTTCAATCGGCGCTTCCGATGCACTCTGGCGTAATTCGAGCGAGGCGATGCGCTCCAACCCGGTGACCAGCGTCGCCAGCGCTCGATAGTCCTCACTGCAGGCGACGGCGGCGTTCCGGCCGAGGTTCGCGTTCACCACGCCGATCGCTCCGCACAGGTTGCGGATCTCATGGCACACCGTGGCAACCAAAATACGCGACCCCGTCATGAACTGCTGGAGGCTCGATTCTTCGCGGTTCCGCAAGTCTTCGGACACGTCCACGACCACCGCGGCCAGTCTGGGCCCGGATCGCGTCCGGTACGTGGAAAACCAGGTGTTGGCGAGAAAGACCTCGCCGTTGTTTCGACGTCCCGGGCACTCCATTTCTGTGCGGAACAACTGTGTGCCGGAGGAAAACGGCGGAACGCTTGCGAGCGCCGGAAGATAATTCCCGATCCTCGATCCTGCCAGCGTTCCCGGTGCGGCGTCGAGCAGATGATGCGCCGATTCGTTGGCCAGGAGCACGGTCCCCTGCGCGTCAAGCGTGAAGATCGCGGCCGGGCTGCTCTCTACCAGAACGCGGAGTTGCTCCTCGGCGTCGCGGCGCAAATCCATCTCCTTTTCGAGGTCAGCGACGTGCCTTTGCGAGAGCTCGCGATTTTTATTTGACTCGAAGACAAACAATCCCGCGCCGACAAACGCTGCAAAGACCAGGATCATGCGCGGGATGCTTTCCGACGGCAAGAACGGGAACGGATCAAAGGCTTCCTCCAGGAAGGTGCACAGCGCCGCCACGGCCCCAATCTGCCAACGGTTTAGGGACACTCCCACCATCAGCATGGGAAACAAATAAAGAAAACCCAGGGAGACGTTCGTTTCCACTCGCCAGTCCACCAGGGCGATGAGGACGATCAGCATAACCGCTTGAGCCAGCGTGGCTTTGGGTTTCCCGTTGAAAAGAAAGCTCAACACGTACTTCGCAACCTATATGTCCATGCTAACAGACCGGAACCGGCGGAACGATAGGTACCGGACGATAGGTTCGACGCCATCTTTCAGAAACTAACACCTTTTTAAACATTCCTCTAATGGCGAATGTCTTACCATTAAGAGAGCCCTCGTCGAGCCCCTAATCCGAAATCATGACCCTGCGATTTTTAAACAACTCTGTTCGCGTGGCGGGATGTTTGTGCGTCGTTGTTCGCCTGCAGGCCCAGGGGCCCAGGCCGCTGACCTGGACCGAGGTGCAGCAGAAATTCGAGGCCGCGAACCCCACCCTGCGTGCCGGCCAGTTGAACATCGACGAGGCTAAGGCGAATGAAATCACGGCCTTCCTGCGTCCGAACCCGGGCTTTACGGTGTACTTCGATCAATTCAATCCGTTTACTACGGATCCCTACCGCCCAATGACGAACTTCCAGCCGGGCATCAACTTCAGCTATCTGCACGAGCGGTTGAACAAGCGCGAGCTGCGCAAGGAGAGCGCCGAAAAAGCAACCGGCATCGCCCAATCGACGCAGGAAGATCTGCGGCGCACGCTGACCTACGCGCTGCGCGGCGCTTTCGTGCAGACGCTGCAGGCGAAAGCCGTTCTCGCCCTGGCGAGAGAGAATCTGGATTACTACGACAAAGTACTGGAGGTAAATCGCGTCCGCTTCAAGGCCGGCGATATCGCCGAAGTGGATATGGATCGCTTGGAGGTCCAGCGCATCCAGTATCTTTCCGATATTCAAAACGCCACCGTGAATCTGCGCACGGCAAAAATCATGCTCCTGCAAATGCTGAACGACCGCACGCCCGTGGACCAGTTCGATATTTCCGGTCCGTTCGAATTCACCTCGAGTATTCTGCCGCTCGATGACTTTCATACCATCGCGCTGGCCACCCGTCCCGATCTGCGCGCCGCCGTCGAAGCCGTCGCCAAGGCGCAGACGGATCACAAACTCGCCGAAGCCAACGGTTCCACGGATCCGACTTTCGGCCTCGACTTCGGCCGTCAAAATGGCGCGGATGCATATTTCGGTATGAGTTTGACGATTCCACTCCGCGTGTTCGATAAGAATCAGGGCGAGAAGCTGCGCACGCAGCTCGACATCACGCGTAACGAGCGGTTGCGCGATGCGGCCCAAGCGCAGGTCTTCAGCGATGTCGATTCGGCCTACGTGACACTGATGGGCACGCTGAATCTGCTGCAGCCATATAAATCCGAGTACCTGGCGCGCGCGTTGAAGGTGCGGGACACGATTTCGTTTTCCTATCAGCACGGCGCGGCTTCCCTGCTCGATTTCCTGAACGCGCAGAGCGATTACCGCAGCGTCCAGTTGAATTATTTGAATCTGATTGGTTCCTTCCTGAGCGCCGCGAGCCAGTTGAACCTCGCCGTTGGAAAAGAGGTGATTCAATGACGCGCGCGAGCGTTGCCGTTCTCGTCCTTGCGCTTGCCGCATGCGGCAAGAAGCAGGAGGCGGCCACTCCAGCCGCCGAAGGCCCGCCTCCCGCCCAAGTGGAACGTGAAGGCGACGCGAATCTGGTGAAGGTCGAGAATCCGGAGAAGTTCCCTTTGGCGACCGCCGGACAGCATAACGCCGCACCGGAGTTGAACGTCACCGGCGTGGTGAGTCCGGACGTGTCGCGCACCGTGCCGGTCGTCTCCCTCGCTTCCGGCCGCGTGGTGGAGATCAACGCCCGCATCGGCGATGAGGTGAAAAAGGGCCAGCTTCTGTTCAAGGTCCGCAGTTCCGATATTTCCGGCGCATTCTCCGATTACCGCAAGGCCGTGGTGAACGAGCAGTTGACAAAGGTTCAGCTCGACCGCGCCAAGGTCTTGTTCGATAAGGGCGCGATCGCCAAGAAAGACCTGGAAGTGGCGCAGAACGCCGAAGACAGCGCGCTGGTCGATCTTGAAACGACCGCCGAGCGGCTCAAGCTGCTTGGCAGCGATACGAATCACCCCACCGGAATCGTCGACGTCTTCGCTCCAGTTTCCGGCGTCATTATCGAACAGAACATCACCCAATCGGCGGGAGTAAAGACGCTCGATAATTCACCGAACCTGTTCACCATCGCCGACCTTAGCGTCGTCTGGATCGTTTGCGACGTGTACGAGAACGACCTGCCCAGCGTCAAAATGGGTGAGTACGCCGATATCCATCTAAACGCTTATCCGAATCGGGTCTTGAGGGGCAGGATCAGCAATATCGGACCGATTCTCGATCCCGCCATCCGCACTGCGAAAGTCCGTCTGGAAGTTCCAAACCCGGGCCTGATGAAGGTGGGGATGTTCGTTACCGCGACCTTCCACGGCGTCACGCAAGACGTGCGCGCGAGCGTTCCTGCAACGGCCGTGCTGCACCTGCACGATCGAGACTGGGTCTATGTCCCGGCCGAGAACGGACGTTTCCGCCGCCTATCGGTTGTGGGCGGAGCGATGCTGCCAGGGAATCTCCAGGAGATCATCTCGGGCCTCAAGCCCGGGGACCAGGTGGTGACGAACGCCTTGGTTCTTCAGAACACGGTGGAGCAGCAATAGATGATCCGCAGGCTGGTCGATTTTGCCCTGAACAACCGCATTCTCATCCTTGCAATGGCGCTGCTGCTGTTCATTTGGGGCATAATTTCCTTCCGCAGCCTGCCGGTGGAGGCCTATCCCGACGTAGCCAACAACTATGTCCAGGTGATCACACAGTGGCCGGGGCGGGCGGCGGAGGAAGTCGAACAGCAGGTCACCGTCCCGCTCGAAATCGTGATGAACGGGCTGCCGCACTTGTCCTCGCTGCGCTCCACATCGCTGTTTGGACTGTCGAGCCTAACTATGGTGTTCGACGACGAATCGGAAAACGACTGGAACCGCGCGAAAGTGTTGGAGCGCCTCTCCCAGGTGACTCTGCCGCAAGGCCTTCAGCCACAGATAGGCACCGACTGGAGCCCCGTCGGCCAGATCTACTTCTTCACGCTGCATAGCACGAATCCGCAGTACGACGTCATGGACCTGAAGTCGATCGAAGACTGGTTCGTCGAAAAGCAGTTCAAGTCCGTACCCAACGTCGTGGACGTTTCCAGCCTCGGCGGCATCACCAGGGAATACCAGGTCCGGCTCGATCCCAATAAGCTGATCTCCTATGGGCTGAGCATCGCGCAGGTGGAGCAGCAACTCACCAACAACAACGTGAATGCCGGAGGCAGCTTCATCGAAGCCGGATTACAGCAGGTGAACGTGCGGGCCGTGGGGCTCGTGAAGACGGCGCGTGACATCGAACGCACCGTAATTGCCACGAAGAACGGGACCCCGATAAAGGTGAAGGACATCGGCGTGGTCTCGCAAGGGCCGAAGATCCGCCTCGGCCGCAACGGCAAGGCCATTCACAAGGTGGACGGCAAGATCATCGACAACGACGATGTCGTCGAAGGGATCGTTCTGTTGCGAAAGGGTGCCGAAGGTGACGGGACACTCGAGGCCATTCACGCAAAGGTGAAAGAGTTGAACGGAACACCGGGCCATCCCGGCCTTCTGCCGCCCGGCGTGACCGTGGTTCCCTTCCTGGACCGCAGCGACCTGGTCCACTTCACCACGCGCACGGTGCTGCACAACCTCACCGACGGAATCATTCTCGTCGCGATCATTCTATTCGCGTTTCTGGGCAACATCCGCGGCGCGCTCATTGTTTCGATGACTATTCCCTTCGCGCTGCTCTTTGCTTCGACGTGTCTGAAATTGAAGGGCATCCCGGCGAATCTTTTGTCGCTGGGCGCACTCGACTTCGGCATGGTGGTGGACGGCGCGGTCGTCATGGTCGAGAACATCCTGCGCCACCTCGGGCGCCGCGAAGGCGCTGGAAAGCCCCCACGCCAGCAGATCGCCGAGGCTGCGCACGAAGTGCAGAGGCCAGTGTTTTACGCCATCGGCATCATCATCACGGCTTACATCCCGATCTTCACGCTACAGCGTGTGGAAGGGCGGCTATTCAAACCGATGGCCTGGACGGTCGCCTTCGCGCTCGCCGGAGCGCTGATATTCTCCATGTTGCTGGCGCCCGTGCTAGCCAGCTTCTTCTTCCCAAAGGGCGCAAGAGAATGGCACAACCCGTTGATGACGCTGCTCACGCGGGTTTACCGCTTCACGCTTGACAAGGCGATCCGGTTCCGGTACATCACCGTGGGTGGCGCGCTGCTGGCGCTCATCGGCGCGCTGGCGCTCGCGCAGAGAATCGGCAGCGAGTTTCTTCCTCACTTGGATGAAGGGGCGATTTGGGTGCGCGGTACATTGGCCCCCAGTACCGGACCGTCCGAGGGCATGCGTCTCTCCAATCAGGCCCGTGTGATTCTGGCGTCGTTCCCTGAAGTCACTGTCGCCACGAGCCAAGTGGGCCGGCCGGACGACGGCACCGACACCACCGGCTTTTTCAACACCGAGTATTTCGTCGATCTGAAACAGAAGGAAGAGTGGCGCCCGATTTTCGGCCAGGATAAGGAAAAACTGATCGCCGCCATGAGCCGAGAACTCGAAAAACTTCCAGGCGTCATCTGGAATTTCTCGCAGCCGATCTCGGACAACATGGAAGAGGCCGTCAGCGGCGTGAAGGGCGAACTGGCCATTAAGCTCTATGGCGACGATTTGAAGACGCTGGAGGAGAAGGGCGATCAGATTGTCGACGTGATGCGTGGCATCAAGGGAATTCAAGACCTGGGCCTGTTTCGCGTGCTCGGTCAGCCTAATCTGAATCTCACGGTGAACCGCGACAGCTCCGCGCGTTACCAGATCAATGTCGCCGACGTGCAGGACGCCATCCAAACGGCGGTTGGCGGCAACGCGGTCAGCCAGGTTCTGCAAGGCGAGCAACGCTACGATCTGGTGCTGCGGTACCTGCCGCTCTATCGCGACAGCCAGGAAGCCATTGCCAACATTCGCCTCCTGTCTCCCTCCGGTGAACGCGTTTCGCTGGCGCAGCTTTGCGACATTAGGATTACTGATGGCGCTTCCGAGATTTATCGCGAAGGGAACTCCCGTTACATTGCCATCAAGTACAGCGTCCGCGGGCGCGACCTGGGCGGCGCGGTGCAGGAGGCGCAGAAGAAAGTGGATGATGCCGTCAAACTCCCCACCGGCTACCGCATCGATTGGGCGGGAGAATACGAGAGCCAGCAGCGCGCGCAGCGCCGCCTGGCGATCATCATTCCGCTAACGCTTCTGCTGATCTTTTTCATCCTCTACACGATGTTCTCCTCGATGAAATGGTCGCTGCTGATTTTCGCCAACGTCGCCGTGGCCCCCATCGGCGGCATCCTCGCGTTATACCTCACGGGCGTGAACTTCAGCGTGTCCTCCGGCGTAGGATTCCTAGCCCTGTTCGGAGTCTCGGTGCAAACCGGCGTCATTATGGTGGAGTACATCAATCAGCTCCGAGTTCGCGGCCACACCGTGATCGATGCGGCGGAACAGGGCGCCATCCTCCGGCTTCGACCCATCATGATGACCATGCTGGTGGCGACGCTCGGCCTTCTTCCCGCCGCCACCTCGCACGGCATCGGGTCGGATTCGCAGCGCCCGTTCGCCATCGTGATTGTCGGCGGATTGCTCGGCGCCCTGCTGATGAGCATTTATCTTCTGCCGACTCTGTACGTCTGGATCGCCGGAGATCACGACCAATTGCCGATGCCCGAGGCCGAGTTCATCGAAACCTAGCAACTCGCGTCCCCCTCGTGATGGAGTCCCGGGAATTGGTAACCTTGGTAGGTTTGTTACCGAAGGTTGCCATGGCCAAAATGACTTTCTCCGCCGGCGCCGACCTTAGACTGGATCGCCACACGGTCAGCGTCAAGTTCATTCCGCAGAACTTTGGGGCGCGACGATAGATGATTCGCGGGCTGGTCGATTTTGCGCTGAATAATCGCGTCCTCATCCTGGCGATGGCGCTGCTCCTCTTCATCTGGGGCATCATTTCTTTCCGCAGCCTGCCGGTGGAAGCCTATCCCGACGTAGCCAACAACTATGTCCAGGTGATCACACAGTGGCCGGGGCGGGCGGCGGAGGAAGTCGAACAGCAGGTCACCGTGCCGCTGGAAATCGCGATGAACGGGCTGCCATACTTGGCGTCGCTGCGTTCGACATCGCTGTTCGGGCTGTCGAGCCTAACTATGGTATTCGACGACGAATCGGAAAACGACTGGAACCGCGCCAAGGTGCTGGAGAGGCTTTCCCAAGTGACCCTGCCATCGGGCGTGCAGCCCCAGATGGGGACCGACTGGAGTCCGGTGGGCCAAATTTTCTTTTACACGCTGCACAGCACCAATCCGCGATACGACGTGATGGACCTGAAGGCTCTGGAGGACTGGTTCATCGAGAAACAGTTCAAATCCGTGCCCAACGTCGTGGATGTTTCAAGCCTCGGAGGCATCACGAAGGAGTATCAGGTCCGGCTCGATCCGAATAAGTTGATTTCCTACGGGCTGACGCTGGCGCAGGTGGAGCAGTCCCTGGCCAACAACAACGTAAACGGCGGAGGAAGCTTCATCGAATCCGGCCTGCAGCAGGTGAACGTACGCGCGGTGGGCCTGGTGAAGAACGTCGCGGATATCGCAGAAACGGTGGTGGCCACCAAGAGCGGCACGCCGATCCGCGTGAAGGACATCGCGGTGGTGGCGCAGGGCCCGAAGATTCGCCTGGGCAGGAACGGCAAGGCGATTCACAAGCTGAACGGAACAGTTCTCGACAACGACGACGTGATCGAAGGAATCGTGCTGCTGAAGAAAGGCGCGGAGGGCCAATCGACGCTGGAAGGCATTCACGCCAAAGTGAAAGAGCTGAACGACCGTCTTCTGCCGCCGGGCGTCAAAGTTGTCCCGTTTCTGGACCGCAGCGACCTGGTGCACCTGACCACGCGCACGGTGATGCACAACCTGACCGAGGGAATCATTCTGGTCGCCATTATCCTGTTCGTATTTCTGGGCAACATCCGCGGGGCGCTGATCGTCTCGATGACGATTCCGTTCGCGCTGCTCTTTTCAGCGACATGCCTGAAACTGAAAGGCATTCCTGCGAACCTGCTGAGCCTGGGCGCGCTCGATTTCGGCATGGTGGTGGAAGGCGCTGTGGTGATGGTGGAGAACATCATCCGGCACTTGGGGCGGCGCGAAAGCGCAGGAAAGCCTCCGCGCCAACAGATCGCCGAGGCGGCACACGAGGTCCAGAGGCCGGTGTTTTACTCAATCGGCATCATTATCACCGCGTACATTCCGATTTTCACGCTGCAGCGCGTGGAAGGACGGCTATTCAAACCGATGGCGTGGACCGTGGCGTTCGCGCTCGCCGGAGGACTGATCTTCTCCATGTTGTTGGCGCCGGTGCTGGCGAGCTTCCTGTTTCCGAAGGGCACCAGGGAATGGCACAACCCGCTGATGAATCTGATCACGCAGGTCTACCGGACCACCTTATCGCTGGCGATCGAGTGGCGCTATGTCACCGTCGCCATCGGGGTGCTGTGTTTGGCCGGAACTCTAGCGCTGGCCACCGGCGTCGGCAGCGAGTTTCTGCCCCATTTGGACGAAGGCGCGATCTGGGTGCGTGGAACTCTCGCACCCAGCACCGGTCCCAGTGAAGGCATGCGGCTGGCGAATCAGGTGCGTCCTTTGCTGGCGTCGTTTCCCGAGGTGAAGGTCTCCACCAGCCAAGTAGGCCGGCCCGACGACGGCACCGACACGACGGGCTTCTCCAACACCGAATACTTCGTCGACTTGAAGCCTCGGGAGGAATGGCGTCCGATCTTTCATGAGGACAAAGAACAGCTGATCAGCGCGATCGGACGCGAACTGGACAAGATTCCGGGCGTAATCTGGAATTTCTCACAGCCCATCGCGGACAACATGGAGGAAGCGGTCAGCGGCGTGAAGGGCGAGCTGGCGATCAAGATTTACGGCGACGATTTGAAGGTGCTGGAGGATCTGGGCGACAAGATCGTCGACGTGATGCGCCGCATTCAAGGCGTACAGGATGTGGGCATGTTCCGCGTGCTGGGCCAACCAAACCTGAATATGGTGGTGGACCGCAAGAGAGCCGCCCGCTATCAAATCAACGTTTCCGACGTGCAGGACGCGGTTCAGACCGCGGTCGGCGGAACGGCCGTTGGGCAGGTACTGCAAGGCGATCAGCGCTACGACCTCGTGGTGCGCTACCTCGAGCCGTATCGCAACACGCAGGAGGCGATTTCCAACATTCGCCTGGTTTCGCCTTCGGGCGAGCGAGTGTCCCTGGCACAGCTTTGTTCGGTCAGCGTCGCCGACGGCGCTTCCCAGATTTACCGCGAGGGAGGCTCGCGCTACGTGGCGATCAAGTATCGCGTCCGGGGGCGCGATTTGGGCGGCACAGTGGAGGAGGCGATCAAGACCGTGGAGCGCGACGTGAAGCTGCCTGTGGGCTACAGCCTCGCCTGGGCGGGCGAATATGAGAGCGCGCAGCGGGCGCAGCGCCGGCTGGCGATCATCATCCCCCTTACGCTATTGCTGATTTTCTTCATCCTCTACACAATGTTCTCCTCGATGAAATGGTCCTTGCTAGTGCTGGCCAACGTGGCAATGGCTCCGGTGGGCGGCGTGGCAGCGCTGTACCTGACAGGCGTCCACTTCAGCGTGAGCTCCGGCGTAGGATTCCTGGCGCTCTTCGGAGTCTCCGTACAGACGGGCGTGATCATGGTGGAGTACATCAACCAACTGCGCTCGCGCGGATTGCCCGTGGTCGCTGCAGTGAAGACGGGCGCCATCGAGCGCCTGCGGCCGATCCTGATGACGATGCTGGTGGCGTCCCTGGGCCTACTGCCCGCTGCGACGTCGCACGGAATCGGCTCCGACTCGCAGCGTCCCTTCGCCATCGTGATCGTCGGCGGGCTGATCGGCGCGCTGGTGATGAGCGTCTACCTCCTACCAGCGCTGTACGTGTGGATCGCCGGAGATCGCGACACGCTGCCGAAGCCGGAACGGGAGTTCGTCGAGAGCGACTAACGGCAGGACATTCCCGGCCCGGAACTGATACCCTTTATAAAATCCTTTTTCGAGGTTGCCATGCGCAAACTTCTCCTTGCGGCGTTCGCTAATGCTGCCATTGTCTCCGCTGCCGATTCCGACGCCGTGCTCGCTCGGGTTGCCGCACACGCGGATCGGTTCGGCGCCGTTTCCCGCCGGATTTGGGAAGCGGCCGAGCTCGGCTTTCATGAAACGAAAAGTTCCGCGATCCTGCAAGAGGAGCTTCGGGCCAATGGCTTCAAGGTGGAGGCGGGAGTGGCGCAGATGCCCACTGCCTTCACGGCGAGCTACGGCAGCGGCAAGCCGGTGATCGTGATCATGGGCGAGTTCGATGCTTTGCCCGGCCTTTCGCAGAAAGACGTCCCGGAACTGACGCCCGTGCAGGCCGGCGCGCCCGGCCACGGCTGCGGCCACAATCTGCTCGGCTCGGCGTCGGCACTGGCTGCCGTCGCGATCAAAGAGGAGATGCAGGCCAAGGGCATCCCTGGCACGCTGCGATACTACGGCACGCCGGCAGAAGAAGGCGGCGGCGGGAAAATCTATATGATCCACGCCGGTCTGTTCAAGGACGTCGATGCGGTGCTCGCGTGGCATCCGAGCGACTCGAATAACGTGAACTTGGGTTCCTCGCTGGCGAACAACGGCGGGCGCTTCAAGTTCTATGGCGTCGCCTCGCACGCCGCAGCGGCGCCGGACCGCGGACGGTCCGCGCTCGACGGCGTCATGATCATGCTGCAGTCCGTCGAATTCCTGCGCGAGCACGTGCCTCAGGAAACGCGCATCCACTACATCATTACCAACGGCGGCAGCGCACCCAATATCGTTCCGGCCTTCGCCGAGACGAACCTGATTGCCCGCAATCCCGACGCCACAACGCTGAATGGCATCTGGGACCGCATCATGGACTGCGCCCGCGCGGGAGCGCTCGCCTCGGGCACGCGCATGGAGTTCGAACAAGGCACGAATTACGCCAACGTCCTGCCCAATGACGCTCTCGCCGAAGTGCTGGGCCGCGCGATGCAGAAATCGGGCGGCTATGAGTTCACCCCCACGGAGAAAACGTTCGCCGTGAGCATGCAGAAAACGCTGATGGGAGCGGTGCACTCGCCGGGTCCGGAAAAAGTGAAAACGGAGATGACCGAAGGCACAGGACCGGCGTCCACCGACGCGGGAGACGTGAGCTGGGTGGTCCCGACGGCTCAGTTCACCGCCGCGACGTTCGTCCCCGGCGTTTCTCCGCATACGTGGCAAGCGGCTGCCTGCGCGGGAACCAGCATCGGCCGCAAAGGCATGGTGGTGGCCGCCCGCACGCTGGCCGTCGCGGGCGTGGAGTTATTCCAGAATCCGGCGGAGCTGAAGGCCGCTAGAGATGCGTTCGAAAAGCGTCTCGCCGGGAGACAGTGGACCACGCGGATCGCACCGGGATCGAAGCCGCCGCTGGATTACGCGACGAAGTAGCGCCACGTTTACGCCGGAACGGGTACCATTCGGAAATGTACTGCCCTGCCTGCGCCGCGAAGATCGATCCTGGACAGACCGCCTGCCCGCAGTGTGGGCGTGTCGTCGCTTCGGAATCTGCGCGCCCGCGAAGCGTAGTTATGGCGGCGATTCTCTTGCTCATCTCCATGGCGAATGCGCCCGTGTCGATGGCTCTTGTGTTCGCCCGTCTCCAGACTTCTGTGCCCATGGTCTTTTTCGCTCAGAGCGCGGTTATTCTGATGCTCTGGCTGGCCCTGATCCTCCTGCTGTGGCAGCGCCGGGGCTGGGCGAGGATCGGCGTTCTGATCATGATCTTCTGGACGATCATCAGCATCGCGCTGAGCGTGACCCGCATCGGCGCGACGATCAACCTGCTGGTGCCTCTGGCGTCCCTCGCCTTGCGGATGTTTGCCGTGACGCTTCTCTATAACGTCGAATCGGCGCGCTGGTTCTCCGCCAGGCGCGCGGATTACTGAATCTCGAAATTCGCCGTCCGCTGGAACTTGTTCTGCGCGCTATCCACTGCGGTAAACTCCAGTTTGTAAGTGCCCGGCTCGACGTCCTTCAAGGGAACGAGCGCTGCGAAGGGCACCGTGGGACTCCCCGGCTTCTCCGGCACGGTGATGCGGAAGCCCCCGGAATCGAACTTCACACCGCCCTTGGCATCGTAAACGCGCATCTGGACGCCCATCAGCAGATCCTTCGGCATTTCCGCGCCAAGCAGCAGCGGCTCGTAAATCTCACAATAGAAAGCAAACCGCTCGTTTTTCTTGAACACCGGAGATCCGGCCGGAATCACCTGAAAGCCTTGCGCGATCAGAGGCGTCCGATCCTCCAGCAGCGCTGTTTCCAGGTTTTGATCCGCCTCCGCCACTTTCACGAAACGCGAGCTCAGCGCCAGCGAACTGATGCCGAATTTCTTCACGTCATACGGGTCCACCACCAGCGGCTGTTCGAGCTTGCCGAAGTTCTGCCCGCCCGCGCTGAACACCACTTTCAGTGTGTATTTCCCGGCCGCGATGTCGAACTGATTTTCGTAGTGATAGATCTTCTGCTGAAACTCTGCCACTTCCTTTTCATTAGCCAGATCCACCTTGACGGAATCACTGAAACGCGCGGCCACGCTGCCGTCGGGCTTGTATGCAATCCCCAAAACGTTCATCGTCGAATGCTGCCTGCCCTTCTCCTTTTCAAACTTCAGCGAGCTCGACGGCATCTCCATCGCCACGTTCACGCGGGCCACATTGAATCCCGTAAAAAAGTACGGAGCCTGAAGCGACGCCTTGACGTTCCCGGCGCCGGGCGCCGCCGCCTGGCCTTCCAGGGTCTTCTCCGTGGGCGTCTGCGCCAGCACGTCCTTATTCTTCGCCGTGCAGTAACCGGTGCGCGCGCGCACCGTGTAGCCGTGATCCACCTTCACATGAATCGTGTGGCAGGCCTCCTTGCCTTCTTCCAATGCAGGGGGCGTGTAGCCGAGCAGGTAGAACTCATTTAACTCCTTGGCGATCTTCTCCATCCCTCCCAGCAGATCGTTGGTATTGGCAATGACGAAGCCTCCCGTGCCGTCGGCCAGCATGTACATCAACTCCTGATTGGTGGTCGCCGTTTCCGGAATCTTCGGAACGAGAATACGCGTTGGCGCGACCGGCGTCACCGCACCGCCATTCCTGCCAACCGGCGAAGTAGTGCCGCCCGTGCCCCTTCCACCTCCCGTGCCACCGGTTCCTCCGGTGCCTCCCGTTCCTCCGGAACCTCGGCCACCGCCGCCGGTGGGACTGCCACCCGTAGGACTCCCGCCGCGTCCGCCGCCTCCCGTGCCTCCCGTGCCTCCTCCTCCGCCGCCGCTGCCGCCAGTTCCACCGCCGGTGCCGGGACCGCGCCCCTGATACATCACATGCTTAAACGGAGACTCCTGCGCCGGCTGCACCAAACCTGGAGCGGTCACCAAACCGCGTACGTCGATCGGATAGATGGCCACGTTGGACCGGTTGCACACGTCGATGGTCGCCGTCACCTCCGAGTATTGATCCACCGTCAACCGGAACCCGGCCGTTAGCAGGACCAGCGACTTGCGCCCGGGAATTTTCGCCAGATTCTTCGCCAGGCTGCGAACGCCCAGGATCATGCTCCGCGCGCCGAAATCCGCCGCCGCGAGCCCCATGCTGAGGTCCCCTGGCGAGGCGCCAACGGGCGCCTGCAACCCGGTGACCACGGCCTTGAGCCGCGCCGCATCGGCGGTGAAATTCTGCGCGATCTGTAGCGCTCCGTTGTAATTCACCAGGGCCATCAGACGGTTCGGCCCGGCGTTTGATTCGATGAAGCTGACCGCCGCCTTGCGAGCGGTGGCTTGCTCGCCGAAGCTCATTGTCGAATTGTCGAAATACAGCACGAGATAGCGCGGCTGGCTGGCCAGCGGCGACGCGGAGTCCGCCTCAAAAGAGAAACTCTTGATGGCCTGCTCCTTGTTGTCTTCGTAGACCTTGAAATCCTTCTGCCTCAGATCACGGACGTAGGCGCCTTTCTTGTCGGTGACCACCGCATCCACCAGCACGATGTTGGTCTCCACGCGCAGCACGTTGTTCGGATCGCCGGGCAGCGGTTTTGAGTCCTGCGCCGCGCCGAGAACCGTTATCAATAGCAATGCGGAAATCATTCTCATAAGCACCTCTACGGAATCTCCACGACGCGATTTCGCGCCGCCATCGTCTGCCCTTCGCTATCTCTCACCACCAGCCGGACCACGTAAGTGCCCGGCTTTACGTCAAAACTCGTCTTCAGCGCGACGCCGGCGGCGACCCTCGCCTCAAACGTCTCTTCCTTGAGCCGCATCTCCACGTCTTTCTGAATCGCGCTCACCAGAATCCCGTTGCTGTCGAACACCGCCGAAACCACGTTCAGCGTGTTGCGATTCCTACCGTCCAGCTTCTTAAAGCGGATGTGCTTCAAGTCCACCTTGGCCAGCACGGAAAGCTTCGCGTTGCCATCAGTGGGCTTAAAAAACTGCGTTTGCACGTCCACCGGAATGTCCGACATCTCCTCGCGCGAAAACAGAGCCACGCGAATCTCTTCCTTGGCATCCTCGGCTGGATCGCTAGCGTGCTTGGGCGCGTAATATCCACGCCGCGCCTGGAGCGTCAGCCCCTTCGTATCCTTCACCGTGACCTTGAGCGCGTGGTACGCTCCGTCGAATCTCAAGTTCTGAGGAGAGAAGCCCAGCATATATAGAAACTCAGGAGTTTCGGCCGTTCGCCGGAAGCCTTCCTGCAGATCGTTGTTGTTTTGAAAGAACACGCCGCCGGTGCCGGCGGCCAACTCCCAGAGGACGTTGGCATCAGCCTCTGCCGCCTCGGTCTGATAGCGCGCTTTATTGGCCGCCGCCACCGGACTTGTAATGCTCTGGCTCAAGTCGCCGCCGGGGACCATCGTATACAATCCTCGCGCGTCCAGCGTATTGATGGTCACGTTGGAGCGGATCGCGCGGTCGATGACCGTCGTTTCCTCCTGCAGACAATTAAACGTGACCAGAAAGCCTGAGGACACCAGCACGATGTTCCGTTGTCCCGGCATCGCAGCCATCCGCTGCACGACGGCTTTCAGCGTTGCTAGCGAGATCTGCACGTCCGCTTCGGAGACGCCCAGCACTTGCGCCGCGACATTTTGCACCAGCGATTGGGCCAGCTGCATTGTTTGGGCTGGCGTGGATCCAACCACCATCCCGCAGGCGATGGCCTCCATCGCGGACGCATTGAGCGCGATCAGATCGTTCTTGGTGATAATCAGATCGGCCTGATAATCGCTGATATCCGGACACGCGTTCGCCATGGACACGTTGCGCGACCGCGGCATGATCCGGTTCATGGTCTCGATGAGCTTTTCGCGATCGTCGGTAAACTCCACCGCATTCTGGCCCGAGGTCGTGTAAATTGCCGCCCGGTCGGCGGGCTTCATCGATTGCGCCAAGTACTTCGCCGCCGCCGAACGCGCCTGGGCCAGATCGCCGAACTTGGTGTGCATGTCATCGAACAGATAGGCCGTGAATCGGCTGGCCTGTGGCGCCACGGCGGATCTTTTCTCGTCCTCGGGAGCGTCAGCCGCCACCTCCAGGGGAACCACGCGCCCATCCGCTTTTTCGATGGCGAATCGAGCAATCACCTGCGGCTTGCCTTTGTCGAAAAGCTGAAAATCCTCTTTCTTGAGCGTCCCGATGGCGCGGCCCCCGGCGTCGCGCACGACGACCGGAACGATCACCAGATTCACCCTTGAACTAAATGTGGTCACCGTATCGCGTGAGGCGATTTCCGGAGACTTATCGGCGGGAGCCTGCGAAAACCCCGGCAGAACGCACAGGAACAAGAGCGCCAATCGGGTGCGTGCAGGGTGCATAGGTTGATCTGTTCATTCTACTGGATCTGAATCGCCCCGAAATAAGCTGCCATCAGCGCCTCCCGAAAGTCGGGAGCCAAAGCGGGCGCGGGCATCAATGTCGCGGATCGTAATCCATTTCGCCCGAACAGCTGTGTTACATTAGCCCCAAGATTCTTATGCTCTGTCGCCGAATCCTCCTCTCCCTCGCCGCCGTGTCCGCGGTCTTCGCCGCCGAACCGGATGGCGCCGCCCTGTATAAGGCGCACTGCGCCATGTGCCATGACGCCGCGACGCCACAGCCGCGCACGCCGACTCATGCCGATCTCGCCTCCCGCACACCGGAGTCGATCCTCAAGGCCATGTTCGACGGCGTCATGATGCCGCAGTCGTTCGGCCTCAATCAGGAAGAAGGCCGCGCGATCGCGAAGTTCCTCACTGGCAAGGAGGTCTCCGCCGCACCAGTTCAGGCCATGGCGGGAAAATGCTCCGCCCCGCCCAAGCCTCTCGCGATCGCCGCGACGGATTGGAACGGATGGGGCAACGGCCCGGACAACACGCGGTATCAGCCGAAGCCCGGCATCGCCGCCGCCGATGTGCCGAAGCTCAAGTTGAAGTGGGCCTTCGGATTCCCCAACGAGACCATGGCGAATTCGCAGCCTACGGTTGTCGGCGGACGCATCTTCATGGGCAGCGCGCGAGGCGTGATCTACTCGCTGGATGCCGACACCGGCTGCCTGTATTGGACTTACAATAGCGGCGCGACCGTGCGCAATGCCGTCAGCGTCGGAAAGATTGGCTCGCGTTACGCGGTGTTCTTCGGCGATGCGAAGGCCTTCGTCCAGGCCATCGACGCGGACACGGGCGAGCCCATCTGGAAGGTGAAGATCGAGGAGTTTCAACAGGCCAAAGTCACCGGCAGCGTGACGTTCTACAATGGCCGGGTTTACGTCCCGATCGCCGACCTGGAAGAGCCTTCCGCCATGTCGCCCGCCTATGAGTGCTGCAAGTTCCGCGGCAGTATCACCGCGCTCGACGGCGAGACCGGAAAGGTGATCTGGAAATCGTTCACGGTCCTCGATCCCGCCAAGCCATACAAAAAGAGCAGTACGGGAACCCAGCTTTACGGACCCGCGGGGGCATCCGTCTGGTCCGCCCCGACGATCGACACAAAGCGCAAACTGGTCTACGCGGCAACCGGCAACTCCTTCACCGACGTGGAAATTTCCACCAGCGACGCCGTGCTCGCCTTCGATCTCGAGACTGGAAGACTGGTCTGGGCCACCCAGGTCTCTACCGGCGATAACTTCACCATGGCCTGCGGCAAGCCCGGCACCGCGAATTGCCCCGAGAACAAAGGTCCAGACACAGACTTCGGCACCTCGCCCGCGCTTCGCACCATCGGAGGCAAACAGATCATCGTGGTCGGCCAGAAGTCCGGCATCCTGTGGGGCCTCGATCCCGATAACAAGGGCAAGGTTCTCTGGAAGGCGCAGGTGGGCAAAGGCGGAGCTCTCGGCGGCATCGAATGGGGCCACGCGGTCGACGACACTACCGCCTACGCGCCCGTCTCCGACCGTTTTCAACCGGGAGCGCACGGCCTGATCAGCGCCGTCGACCTGAAGACCGGACAGACGCTCTGGACTACGCCAACGCCTGATACCGGATGCAAACCCGGCTCGCCCGGCTGTCAGACGGCCATGTCCGCCGCGACCTCGGTGATCCCAGGAGCCGTTTTTGCCGGTGCGATCGACGGGCACCTGCGCGCCTTCGACACGAAGAACGGTGAAATCATCTGGGATTTCGACGCAAACCGCACCTTCGACGCGGTCAACAAAGTCCCCGCCAAGGGAGGCTCCTTCGACGGCCCTGGTCCGGTGATCGTCAACGGTATGGTGCTGTCGTCCTCCGGCTACGGCATGTGGGGAGGCGCGGGCGGCAACGTTCTGCTGGCCTTCACAGTGGGCGGCAAATGACGTTCGATCACCTGCGCACGCTCGTCGGGCAGGAGGTCGGCGTAAGCCCATGGCATGAGATCACGCAGGCGCAAATCGACCAGTTCGCCTCCATCACCGGGGATCATCAGTGGATCCATGTCGACCCGGAGCGCGCCCGGCGGGAATCGCCCTACCGCGCGACGATCGCTCATGGATTCCTCACCGTTTCGATGCTGTCGACACTGATCAATGAGTCCGTGCAAATCGAGGGAGGCTATCGTCTTCGCATCAATTATGGCTTCAACCGGCTGCGCTTTACCGGAGCGGTCCCGGCTGGCTCGCGCATCCGTGGACGGTTCACGCTGCAATCGGTGAAGGAGATCGAGGGCGGCGTGGAACTGGTGTGGCTATCGACCGTCGACGTCCAGGGCCGGGAAAAACCGGCGTTAGTCGCCGAATGGCTCGGCCGAACCTATTTTTAGCGCGCGCAGGTCCGATAAGGGCATTGTGAGCAGGTTCACAGACGACGCGCTGAACATCCTGGACGCAGCCGAATCCGCTGCCGCATGCTCACACACGACCATTCTTATCGGCCAGGACGGCCATATCCACATGATCGCGGACTCGGATTGGCCGCTCGATTCACTGAAGCTGCATCACGGCGCAAGAACGGCGTATCGCGTGAGTCAACACCAGGGCTCAGTGAGAGTGGAAGCCCGGGAAGGCAACCGGAGGTGCGTGATGGAGTCTGCCAAACCCACCCAAATCGCAAGGTTGTTGTTGGGCAATTAGCGGAGTGCACGTGGGGCAGCGCCATGCGCTGCCAGCGGAGATTTATCTCCACGATCCCACGCTATTCAATCGTGCGAATTTACCATCGCAGGCTCCCTCACATTCAGCCCGACAACGCCGACTTCTTCGTGACCTGGAGGCTCAACGGGTCAATTCCTGTCGCCCGTAGAACCGGCCTGTCGCACTAACGGACCCGCGTGTAGCGGAATGCGTGATCCGCATCCTGGCCGCTGGCGAATCAGAATGGAAGTTGAACGACCTCTCTGCATGGGTCGTCATGGCAAACCACATTCATATCTTGCTGCATCCCCGGGCTCCGCTGAGCAAAATTCTGATGAACATCAAGAGCGCGAGCGCGCGCGAGGCGAATGCAACTCTCGCGCGCAACCGGTCAGCCGTTTTGGCAGGATGAATCGTACGACCACTGGGTCCGTAATGACCGCGAGCGTAACGCGATTGTTCGCTATATCGAGTTCAACCCGGTGAGGGCCGGCCTGGTGGTTCAGCCCGGCGATTGGCCCTGGTCCAGTGCCACGGCAGCGCATGGCGCTGCCCCACAGCCTCTGCCACAACAGTCCCCAGAGATGAGCGCCGTCAAGACATCACTCCCCCGTCCGCGTGACCCTCTCGGTCAACTTCTGCCCTGTCTGTTTATCCGAGCCGACCATCTCCGCGAACGCCGGGAACGCCATCAGGAACGATGAACGCATCTGCACGAAGATCTTATCCACCAGCGCTTCCCTGCCCCCGATCACCGCCTCGGCCTTCACGCCCGCCCCGTCGAGAAAGACGTGGATCTCCTTCTCCTTGTGGCTCACCACCCTCAATTTGTAGGAATCCGGACCATCCTGGCGAATCGTGAACCCGTACGCTTTGGCTCGCTCGATGAAGTTCAGTTCCTGGCGGCGGCCATCCTCCGCCGCCATGATCCAGTACGCGACCACCGGCTGCTTCTTGTCGAAATGACCATCCGGCAGCAGGCGCGCGTCATACTGCACACGGTTCGCGTTGGAGCTTTTTTCAATGCTGAACAGCGGCACGGAGCGCACCTGCGCGACGCCGATCACGGCCATACCCCAGAAAATCATCCAGCGCATCAGGACTTCACCGCCATCACGCTCTTGGTCGGCAGGCACCACAGGAAGCCATGGGACGCGACCGTCACGTCCTTTGCGCCAAGCTTCGTCAACTCCGCCGCATAGTCGCCTACATGGAGAATGTCGAGGATCAGCAGTTTTCCGCCCGGCCTCAGCACACGGTACATCTCGATGACCGCTTTCATGCGATCCTCGTCGTCGTGAAAATTGTGGATCGCGAGCGCCGATACAGCCACGTCGAAATTCTTTTCCGGATACACCAGCTTGCGAACATCACCCGATTCAAACCGCGTCTTATCGGCCACGCCTTCCTGCTTGGCGTTCGCTTTCGCCGCCTCCGCTGAATTGCCCGAGAGCGCGGCGGCATCCCATGAGTCGACCCCGGTGGCCTTGCCCGACTTCAGCCGCTTGGCGATGCCGACCGTCATCAATCCTAGCCCGCACCCAGCGTCCAGAACTTTCTCGTCGCCGTTCAGGGCCAGCGAATCAAGCAATTCGTCCCGCAGCGCCAGCTTCGCCGAGCGGCTCGACCAGGTCATATACCCGCCCACGCCGGCAAAGATCGCCGCCAGAACCGCGAACACGGCTAGCAAGGTCGCCGCCGGACCCGGATACTCGGTCTTGTTCATCAGGAACACGGCGAGCCCAAAGGCGAACGTCCACCCGGCGCGCGAGAACATACGCTTGACCAGGAGCGGCGCGTCCAGGCCGTAATCCGGCTGTGTCGCTTCGGCCATTAGACAGCCGCCTCCACCGGAGCCGCCTGTTCGAGGGGCTTTTTGAATTTGCACTCGTTATTGGGGCACTGGGCGAAAGCGCCCGCCTTCAAATACTTCTCGATCAGATAGCTGCTGCCGCAGTTCGGACATTTCTCCGCCACCGGCTTGCCCCAGGCCACGAAGTCGCACTCCGGATAGCGGTTGCATCCATAAAACGTCTTGCCGCGTTTCGATCGCCGCTCCACCACTTCGCCCTCGCTACAATTCGGGCACTTGACCCCGATGGTCTTCTGTTTGACGAACTTGCAGGTCGGATAGTTGCTGCAGGCGACGAATTCGCCGTAGCGGCCGAACTTCTTCACCAGATTGTTGCCGCACTGCGGGCATTTTTCTTCCAGCGGCACATCCTTCTGCTGCTGCGCCGCGCCCAACTGCTTGGTGGTCTTGCAGTCCGGATAGCCGCTGCAGGCGAGGAATTGCCCGAAGCGGCCCTTTTTCAGCACCATAGGACGGCCGCAGTTGTCACACATCTCGGCCTCATCCTGCTCGGAGACCTCGCCCGTATCCGCCGCCGGAAGCTCGCGCGTGTTGGTGCAATCGGGATAGCCCGTGCAGGCGATGAACTTGCCGTGACGGCCCCATTTGATCACCATCGGCTTGCCGCACTTTTCGCAAATCTGGTCGGTGGGCTCCTCCATGCGCTTAATGTCGGTCATGTGCTCGGCCGCATGATCCAGATCCTTGGTGAAGCGCTCGTAAAACTCGCTCATCGCCGTGCGCCAGTCGATCTTGCCGTCTTCGATCTCGTCCAGCTCCTCTTCCAGGCGCGCCGTGTAGTTCACGTCGAACAGATCGCTGAAGCTTTCGAGCAACAGGTCCGTGACCACCTCGCCCAGTTCCGTCGGCGAGAACTTGCCGCCCTCTTTGCGGACGTACTCGCGCTCTTGAATGGTCGAGAGGATCGACGCGTAGGTCGACGGACGGCCCACGCCGTCGGCTTCCAGTTCCTTCACCAGCGTTGCCTCAGTAAAACGCGGCGGCGGCTCGGTAAAATGCTGTTCGGGATCGATCGAGCGGAACTTTAGCGTCTCGCCCGGCGTCACCGCCGGAAGCTTATGCTTGCGCTCCTCATCGTCCTCGTCCTTGGCGTCCTTGCCTTCTTCGTAGACCTTCAGGAAGCCATCGAACTTCTCCACGCTGCCCGTCGCGCGGAACAGATAAACCGACTTGTCCTTGCCGGAGGCTTCCACATCGATGGTGGTCTGGTCGAACACCGCCGGCGACATCTGCGATGCCACGAACCGCATCCAGATGAGACGGTATAGCTTCAGCAGATCCTCGTCCAGGTACGACGCAACGCTTTCCGGCGTCCGCATCGCCGACGTGGGACGCACGGCTTCGTGGGCGTCCTGAGCGTCTTTCTTGCTCTTGTAGAAATTCGGTTTCTCCGGCCGGTAATCCGCGCCGAAGCGCTCCCCGATCAGCGTCCTCACCTCATCGAGCGCATCATTGGACACCCGCGTCGAATCGGTACGCATGTAGGTGATCAGACCAACGGAGCCTTCCTCCCCAATCTCGACGCCTTCATACAGTCTCTGCGCCAACATCATGGTGCGCTTCACGCTGAACCGCAGCTTGCGCGCCGCTTCCTGCTGCAGCGTCGAGGTGATGAACGGGGGCACCGGGTTGCGCCGCTTCTCCCGATTGACGACGCTCTTGACGACAAACGCCGCGCCGTCTAGGGTATCGACAATCGCCTTTGCGCCGGCTTCGTCCGCGATCTCGACATTTTCCCCGTCCCGCTTCGCCAAGTGGCAGACCAGCTGCGGAGGTTTCTTTGCGGCCAGGTGGACATCAATGGTCCAGTACTCGCGCTTTTGGAACGCGCGGATCTCGCGCTCGCGTTCGACGATCAGCCGCAGAGCCACCGTCTGTACGCGCCCCGCCGACAGTCCCCTGCGGACCTTGTCCCACAGCAGCGGCGAGATCTTGTAGCCCACCAGCCGGTCCAGAATCCGGCGCGCCTGCTGGGCGTCGACTAAGTGCAGATTCACCGAGAGCGGCTGTTCAAAAGCCTTCTGAATAGCGTTCTTGGTGATTTCATTGAACATCACCCTGTAAAACTTGGGGCCATCTTTGGACTTGGTCTGCAGTTCCTCCTGGAGGTGATAGCAGATGGCTTCGCCCTCGCGGTCCGGGTCAGCCGCCAGATAGATGTTCGAAACACCCTTGGCCGCCGTCCTGAGCTCCCCGATCAGCTTCTTCTTGCCCTCGATTACTTCATATACGGGCTTGAAGTCGTTATCCACGTCCACCGAGAGATTCTTCTTGGGAAGGTCCTTGACGTGTCCGAGCGAGGCTTTCACTACGAACTGCTTGCCGAGATACTTACCGATCGTTTTCGCCTTCGCCGGGGATTCGACGATGACGAGACTTTTTTCCATATGGGTTACGATTCCAGATTTCTTGAGTTATGAGAGCGAAACAACCGAATGTTACCACGATCGGAAGGAAGTGAGCCTTCAATCGCTCCAAACCTTAATATAGCTTCTACCGGGCAGTTGGCGCACGAGCCCACTCATCTCCAGCTCGAACAGGGCCGACATCACGTCGGACGCACTCAGGCCTTCCGTCAAGTCCAGCAGGGTATCGAGACCGAGCGGCGTATCGTACTTCAGAACCTTCAAAATGGCTCCGGTGTGTGGCCTTATTTCCGATGCTGGGAACGCCGAACTGGATTCAGCAGGAGATTTCCCTCCTGTATTCAATTGGTTACGGCGCTGCTCCAGAAGCCGTCGCCGGTCTTCGGCCTTCAATTCCTCCACCACGTCGGTCCATTCCTGGACCAGCTTTGCCCCCTGTTTGATCAGCAGATTCGGCCCCCAACTCATCTTCGAAGTGACGTTTCCCGGCACCGCGAACATCTCCCGGTTTTGTTCGCTGGCCAGCTTCGCCGTAATGGTCGAGCCCGAATACTCGCCCCCCTCCACCACTAGGACCCCGACGCTCATTCCGCTGATAATCCGGTTCCGGACGGGAAAATTCTGGGGGTACGGTGGGGCTCCCATGGGAAATTCGGAGATCACCAACCCCTTTTCGGCCAGGGTCTCCGCCAGTTTCCGGTTTTCCGACGGATAGACCTCGTCCACCCCGCAGCCGAACACGGCAATTGTATCCCCTTGAACCTCCAGGACGGCCCGGTGCGCCGCGGTATCGATACCGCGCGCCATCCCGCTGGTGATGGTCAGCCCCGCTTCGCTCAGATCCTTGGCCAGCCGCGCCGCCACTTGGGTGCCGTATGCGGTCGGCCGTCTGGTTCCGACAATCCCCAGCATCAGTCGGTCCAGCAGTTCCACCCTCCCCCGGGCGAACAGGAGCGGAGGAGGGTCGAAAATCTCCCGCAGACGCGGTGGGTAGCGAGAATCGGTGATCGGCACCAGTTCCACGCCCGCCTTGGCGACATCTTCGTGCTGCTGCGCCGCATCCTCGAATGCGCACCCGCTGGCGATGCTTTGCGCCACTGCGGCCGAAAGGCCTGCCGTCTCCAGTTCCGCCACTGAGGCCTGGAAGATGGCGCGGGGCGACCGGAAGATTTCGACGAGAAGTCCCGCTTTGCGGGTTCCCAGGCCTACAGCCATCCGTAACGCGAGCCAATAGAGGGAATCGTCGGTACTCAGCACAGGTTGCATCATGTTGGTGGTGGATTCAGGGCGCGGGAAATCTCACCTGCGGTACCCTGGAAGCGATGAGCAAAGCAACCTATGACGACGTTAACCTGATTCTCCGCCTCTACGAAATCCGCCGCGAAGAGAAGCTCCGCGCAGCCCGGGTATGGTTCGTGACGAATTTCAAAGTAAAGACTGTGGCCGAGATGAGTGCGCTCGCCGCCCCGGGAAGTGAAGCCAACGCCTATTTCCGCCAGTCGACATCCTATTGGGACATGGTGGCTGGCTTTATTACCGCTGGCGTCCTGGACCAGGAGCTGTTTTTCGAGAGCGGCCGCGAGCTGCTTCTGTTCTGGCTACGATTAAAGCCGATCGCCGCCGAATACCGGCAGGTCACCAAGTCCACCAAGGCCTGGTCCAACATGGAAACCGTCGCCAACGCCTTTGCCGAGCACATGGGCAGGGAAGCGTTCGACGCTTTCGCCGCGCGCGTCGCCGGATGACGCCCGAGGAACAAGACGAACAGGACGGCGTCCTCGTCTATATCGCCAAGCGTCTCAAAGAGGCGCTTGCCATCGAGGAGCTCTTCAAGGCAGCCGGGCTCGAATATCTGGTCGAGCCCGATACCTATTCGGGCGGCCTGATCTTCAAGACCCAGCGCACCGGCGCGTTTTTTTATGTGTCTCCCGAGGATGAGCAGGCGGCTCGGGCGCTGCTGAAGAATGCAGGCTATAAGGCGACAGAGTTGAATTAACCGAACACCCGTCTTTGGGACGAAGTTAGGGACGGTTTCGTACGTCGCGGCTTCCGCCGGATTCGTCGACTCAGCATTGGAAAGGCGTTTCGTAAGGGCGTTACGATTCCAAACTCAGTAAGAGCCCGCTCCCCGATTGATCGCAAAATCAGTGATGGTGGAGCTGCGTGCGATCTTTTCGAAGATTCATTCGTCTCTGGTTCGGCCTGAAAGCCCTGGGTCTCTTGGTCAGCATTGTCTTCTTCCTGTTCTCGGTACTGATGGGGCGGATGGAGGTCGACCGCACTCGTCTGATCGCCACGGTGATGGGCGTTTTTGCTCTTGACCTGTCCGCGGCCATCGCCTGGTGGAGGCTGAAGAAAGGCCATCGGTTTGGACGTACCTGGGCGATTATCGCCAGCACGGCAGCTTTGGTTCCTTCCAGTCTGTTTTTGATCCTGAAACCCGGGCACTATCCTTTTACGATCTTCGGGGGCGGTTTCCTCGGCTTAGCCGGGCTGGTAGCCTTTGCGGACAGGAACTCCGCGCTCGAAATGGACGATGCGCACCTCCGCAGGAAGGTGCGGGTTGCCGGTGACGGGACCAGTAAGCTCAACGACTATGTCGCGCAGGGCATCTCGATGGGCATTATTTGGGTGGCGTTCCAGCTATGTAACCAGTGGGCGGCAAACCACGGGCTGGCGCGTCCAGGCCTGATCTCATACCTGGTACAGCTCAACATCAGCGTGTTGCTCACCACGCTCTTTCACGAGCTGGGACACCTCGCTGCCGGATTGGCCTGCGGCAAGATATTGCGCGTATTCCAGGTCGGGCCCTTTCGATGGGCTGTCCGCAACGGGAAATGGAGGTTCGAGTTTCAATTGCGAAAGTTCTATGGAGGAGGGGTGGCGATGGTCGCCCCCGACCTGATCAATATGCGCAGCCGACAGGCATTGTTGCTCACGGGTGGTCCTGTCGCATCGTTGGTGATGGGCTTGACCTTCACCCTGATAACGCTCACCGCGTTTGGCCACTTCTGGCAGCAATATTGGAGCCTACTGAGCACCCTGGCGACGCTTTCCATTGCCGGCTTCGTTGTGAATCTGATTCCGCTCAAGCCGGAAAGTCAGTATTCGGATGGCGCACAGATATATCAGATCCTCACCAACGGACCGTGGGCGCGCGTCCATCTCGCCTTCGCGATGGTGACCACGAGCGCAGTCGCTCCCATAAGACCGCGCGACTTCGACATGAACGTGATCAACCAAGCCGCCGATTTTGTTCGACACGGCGAGCGAGGATTGCTGCTCCGCCTGGTAGCATGCAAACACTATATCGACAAGAATCGGATCCCCGAAGCGCTTGCGAGCATGGCGGAGGCGGAGGAGCTCTATGAAGAATGTAGGTTCGAAAAGCCCCAGGATATTTTGGCGGAATTCGTGTTTGTAAATGCCCTTTATAAACGGGACCTTGCCGGGGCAGACCTGTGGTGGCAACGGATCGAAGGGCTGCGTAAGATCGACCCTGATGCCGATTATTGGCGGGCAAAGAGCTCTCTTCTCTGGCTGAAAGGAGAGCAGGAAGAAGCATTCGACGCATGGGAGCGCGGCAATGCGCTGGCGCAAAAACTTCCTTCGGCTGGCACCTATCAATTCACGCGGTCCTGCTTCGCCAAGTTGCGTAAGGCGCTGGACACGCCGATTCGACGGAAAAACGGGAAAAACGTGGACGGAGGAGACTGTCCCGTCGTTCTTGGCAACGCATCCGTCGGCACCACCGTCAGTCCATCTCTATGAAAACCGGGGACGAGACCGTCCCGTCGCTCTCAAATCCGCAGGACCATCAGGTAGCTCATTTCTTCCGCAACGGTAACTCCGATTCCCTGGCCCATTTCAGCCCACGGCGTGAGAGTCCGTGTGAAATCCTTCCTTCTTGACTGGCATTCCGGGAGAGGAGGGGACAGACAGCCTGTCCACTGAACACGATTTATTGAAAGTGCGGCGTTTGTGGTCAGTCCCCTTCGCCAGGGAAATTTCCGCGTAAAGCGCGTCTTCACACAGACTCGCGAGCCAGGGGATTGCTCAGGCCGTCCCGCTCTTTCCTCCTTGCTCAGGTTTAGGAAGTGGGAGAAGCTCCAGGCGAGGACCCGTGAGAACTTTGCAATCGAGCACCTGGAAATCGATGCCGTAGCCTGGTACGTGCCAGTCTGCCACGGTACGGAGCACTTCAGCCCGGCAGCGTAAGATCAGCGTTGCTCCCAGAGGAGGCCCTAAACTCGGCCCGGCAATGATCACATCACATTGAACTTCCTCAGATGGCGCGAACAGTTCCGGTGAGTTACAGTAGAATCCCTCGCACGTGATATCCTCGACAAGAGCCTCGAACACTCGCGGCTCTCCCAGGCGATGCAAACGAACCGGGCGAGGCAGCCTTAAATAGGGCCGTCTTCGAGCATTCCGTCGATCGGTAGCTAAAATCTGGCCGTCGAGCTTCAGAATCCATTCCTGAATTAGGCTTCCCGCCGAACCTGACTCTGGAAGTCTGGGTGCGTGCCTACCGGATCTTTGGATATTTTCCATGTTACTCCCTCGCGCTATCAGAGGCAATAAACACATCCTGGATCAAGACGCCGGCGTGAAACGCCGCGCCCGCCGGACGGCAATACCGGACTTCAGCCAGGATGAACAGGTTGGAAAGATGAACCTGGACGATGGTGCCTCTCATCAATTCGCAGGGAACGAGAAGCTTCAGCCCGTCCTTGGAAGTGTCCAATATCCTCGTCTCTTTGCGGCCACTCGGCTGTGGTCCGAGTATGGTCAGCCCGGCGGGATTATCGGTCGGCACGCGCACATTTTTCCGTCTTTCCAGCCTAAGCTTGTGCTTGGACTTTTCAGGTGCGGTCCGGTCGCTCATTGAAGCGCTGACCTCTTGAAGCCGCCCGCCACATGACGCGCAAGCTCTAACGTGGAAGTCGACGACGATGGAAAGGTCCTCTGGCAATTGACCCAGGACGTACGATTCTAGATGCTCTGCCTGCACATGCATTGGCCTGTCTCCTCCCAATTAGCAGGTTCCCAACATCCCGTCAGCGCCTGGGGCTGGGCCCGCTTTCGCATTTTCATTTCAAAACCCTCTCGAAACGTGCCGTTATTTTCATGATTACAACGTTTATGCCCTGATACTAACGCTGAGGCATCGACAATACAATACACTTTTCGCACCGAATGCCCGTTTTGGACCAAAGCGGGCTTTTATAAATTAAATATGGGGCCCGTGGATTTCAATTCTAAGGGGCGGAAGTTAGGGGCGCGGGCACCGGACTTTTCCCGCCGTGACCTGTTCAGACTTTCAGTAGAGGCGAGAAAAAACGGGAAAAAGGGGGACGGACGGGACTGTCCCGTCGCTTCATGGCAAGGCATCCGTCGGCACCATAGTCAGACGAGTCCATTTCTCTAAAGAGTCTCGCCGATTCGAGTTTGGGCCGAAGTTAGGGACGTCCGCAGTTTCCATCGGCCATGATGGCAGACCATGCTTGACGAGGGACGGTCTCGTCCGTCCCTCGTTTTCCTCGTTTTCTCCTCGTTTTCTTCGTTTTCTCGTTTTCCCCTCGTTTTTCC